>ERZ773022.119-NODE-119-length-78644-cov-6.502831_pt1 | contig 78644 bp, 66 predicted proteins | sample MGYA00580839_ERZ773022 | MGnify/ENA primary metagenome ERZ773022 (study PRJEB29015, sample SAMEA2738020) | human oral metagenome | biome: human oral; feature: human-associated habitat; material: dental | place: China | collected 2044 ...
CTTCACTAGCAGTAATTGGATTCTTAGCATTGATTGGTGCCGTTTTAGTTTTAAGTGTAAAAACTAAGAAAGCCTAATTAGTTTAGCTGTAAGCTTTCTATCTAGTGAATTGTTTATCTATTAGTGTTAATAAGAGATAAAAGGAATTAAGCAATAATTCGTTGCTTAGTTCCTTTTTATTTAGTCAATTATTATCTAAAATTATTTTGATAGAATAGAATACAATCTATTTGTGATTAAAATATTTAATATTAACTGTCTTTGCTTTGTGTATTTTTTTATATTATAATTTTTATGTAAGTATTTAAGTAATTCATAATGTTTTTATTATTAGGCAAATAAGAAAGAGAGAATAATATATGGTTAAACAAAATAATATATATAGAATTCGCAAATTAACAATTGGTGTGCCTTCAGCATTAATTGCAAGTGCTTTCATTTTAAGTAGTACTCTTATCTCAGCAGATGAGGTAACTACGACTCAAGAAAATGCTATTACGATAACAGAGGTAGTACCGACTCATCAAGCCGAATCTGCTACAACGTCTGCAGCTACGACAGAAGAGGCAACTACTTCAGATCATCTGTTCGAAAATGGAGCTACTAGAGAAGATGAAGGAGATGTTAACGAATTAATTAAAAATGCAAGATTTACAAATGATCCAGCAAACTTTAATGGAACAGTGACGTTTGTAACAAATCATGGAAATATAGATGTAAAATTTACAAATGGTACGGAATCGTTAAACCATACTGATATTGATGGTAATTCAGCCAATACAGGCGATTCTGGTCACGGGACGTCTAAAGCCTATTTTATCGGGTTTTCAAATGTTCCTAATTTCCGTAATAATCCTGGGGAAAAATTAGTTTACAGTTATGAAGCGATTCAAAACTTATTCCCTGAAGGATTAAAAGGTGGAGAAAAAGTATATGCTAAGTATTTAACAGCCACTGAAGCAATGTATTATTCTGGAAAGATGACTGGTAAAATAACGGTTAATAAGGAAAAAACAGCTGCTGAAATGTCTTATAATGAAGCAACGGTAAAAAAAGAAGTGGAAAATAATGAGGCTACTTATTATGCGGACGATGCTATAAAAGAAATTAATAATCTAAATATTGGAGCTGTCTTTGAAATGGATCCATTTACGACGGCAGTTCTTCGTTATTCTCCTAACCACTACTTCCAACCAGGAACGGCAGAATATTATCCAACAACAAATCCAGATGAGTATAACAATCCGACAAACAAAAACTATACTTATGTTGATTTGCATGTGAAATTAGATAGTAGAATTAAATTAGCTAAGGTATTAGATTTCACATTTAGTTCGTATACATTCCAACCGCATATGATTCTCGATAAGAATAATCAAAAGATTGCGGCTACTTTTGAAACAAATAATACTAGCCCAGATTCAAGAGTCACATTTGATACAACTCCACTGAATGGAGAAACTGAATTTACAATTCGTACACGCATTCGTCGTTTAGAAAATATGCAAGAAAATGTTGATTTGGCAACAGCTTCGCAACCAATGAAATTAACATCAAATAAGAAAGATAATTTCACAATTGATCGCAATACAGTGTTTAGTATTGCTAAAGGAGAAGAGGATGCTATTACTGCTGGTGGATCAATCGATGGCTCAGCTAAGTTATATAGTATGAGTATATTTGGATTTAAATTAGGAGGAATTTCTGCAATTCCTAAAACAACTTCTCCAATTGTTACTTATAATTATGCGTTCAATAAGGTGACATTTGATCGTAATTCTTCAGCTTTTGAAAATGGAGTAGAACAAACAGTTGGAACAGTTAATGTTGTTCATAATAAATCGATTTCTTCTGATGAATTGAATACAAATACTCAACCAGATATGAATACTATTGGGGATTCTATGCCTGTAACGCCATCAAATGTAATTGTGAATGGAAAAGAATATAAATTTAAAGAGTGGAATACTCAAGCAGACGGTCAAGGACAAGCATTTTCAGATAGCACTGTTGTTTCAGAAGATATGACAGTATATGGCATTTGGGAAGAAGTAGTTTATCATGTAACCTATCGATTCGAAAGTACAACTGCTGGAAAATCATTGCCGAAAGCTATTAATGACTTACTTCCTACAGATAATGTACAATACAATAATAATGAACAAGTAACGCCAATAGCACCAGCAAAATCTGTAGTAGATAATGAAAATGGGCAATGGAAATTCTTGGGATACGTACCTGCTTCAGCAACGATTCAAGGTGCAGATGTTGAGTTTGTTGGTCAGTGGGCTTATGAAGAAAAAGTAGCTCCAACACCAACACCGGCTCCAACAACAACACCAGATCCAAAGCCAACTCCTGGAACTGAAAAGAAACCTTCTACTGTAGAAGAAAGTAAGAAAGAGGAATTACCAAATACTGGTGTTAGTACTTCTCTAACTTGGCCTGGATTAATTATGTTTTTACTGGGACTGGGTATATTAGGAATAAAGAAAAAGAAAGATCAATTTTTCATATGTATCAATAAGGATCATTTAATAAAATAGCTTTTTATCAACTCATATTGATAAACGGGTTTAGAAAGGAATTAAGTAACAGATTGTGCTTAATTCCTTTTGTATAGTGGACAATATTTTTACTTCTAAAGCGGTATTAGGTATTTAACGAATTAGGGAAAAAGCGAATGGATAGATAAGGTGGATAAGTTATGCTTTCAATTTCCTTGTAAAGGAACAAGCGTTGAAAACGCTTTATTTCTATGCTATAATATACCTTGAGGTGAGAGACTATGCACAATAATCTATTAAAAAAAACAGTGTTTAAATTTAATAAAGTTGGAATGTTTTTGACTGTTGTAGTGGTAATGTTTACTTTTATGGTTTACAAGGGAGTCGCCTTTGCTAGTGAAAAAGAATTATCTGATAATTCTACAGTAAAGAATAGTGCAAACTACACCTTGCTGGCCGAAGGAACTCATAAAGTAACTTTTGATAAGAATAGCTCCTCTATAGAGAAATATGAGCCTCAAAATTGGGGAACGGTGGTTGTTGAACATAATAAATCAATTAAAGACGATGATCTTAATAAAGGTATTCGTCCAACTGAGACGGAAATTGGAGATACAATGCCCTGGGATCCGCCGTCAATTCCGATGAGTAAGCTGATAGGAAGTACCTATTTAATCTATAGATTTATGGGATGGAATACTAAGCCAGATGGCAGCGGAGAGGAATTCACCCAAGATACCATTGTTACTGAGGATATGACGGTTTATGGGACATGGAAGTTGGATATTAGGGTTTATGACGGAATTGCACCTGATTTTAAATATGCGTATTATCGTTTTGAAAGCGTCACTCCAGAAAAGCAATTGCCGGAAGAGGTGAATCAGTTTCTTCCAATAGATAATAAGTGGTATTCAAGTGGACAAACTGTTTATGCAAAGTCACCGTATCAGGATAAAGTGGAGAGTGATGATGGGATTTGGAGCTTTTTAGGCTATACTTTTAATTCAATAGTGATTGATCAAACGGATGTTACGTTTGTCGGTCAATGGAAATATAAGGCAAACGAATATAATGTGTCTTATGAATTCAAGAGTGGAACACCTAATAAGGCTCTACCAAATTCGGTGAATGCTTTATTGCCAAAGGACATGAATAAATATGTTACGACAGATAAAGTACAGGCAATCCATCCAAGTAAAACGAAGGTTGAGGATAAAGTATTAGATGGTGTGTGGACGTTCCAAGGTTATGATGAAGAAACAAAAATAATCAATAAAGCAAATGTAAGCTTCATTGGAGAATGGACTTTTGAGAAGAGAACAGCATCGACTCCGGAGGAGAGCACGACACAGGAAACAACACAGGAAGTGTCTAAAGATACGACGGTTAATAATCCCCCTAGAGACGAAGAGTTGCCTAACACGGGGACAGCATCTTCGTTAATAGGAGTAGGGAGTGTTTTGATGTTATCTAGTATGGCAATCGTTAGATTAAAGAAAAGGGAATAAAATCTTACATTCAAAGAGATTTGGTAGATAGCATAATATTTTTATAAAATGAACATGAAGGAAATTAAGCGATGGTTTGTTGTTTAATTGGCCCTTTGTCAAATAGTGTTGATGAAGAATTTTAGGAAGGGATTAAGCAACTAATTGTTGCTTAATTCCTTTTTGTATAGGGAAGGTGATGTTTAAATCTTTGGACTATAATTTTGTAGAATTCGTATACGTATACTACAAAATGCAATATGATTCATCAAAATAAGTATAAAAAGTTAAAGAAAAGTTCTTCAAAATAAAGATTTTCCTTACCAATTCTTAATGAAAGAGGATTTGAAAACGGTTGTAAAAACAAGGGCCATGCTTTATAATAAAACTATAGAAATCAAACGAAGCAATTCCTAAGAGTGGTCCTTAGGGTATTTCTTCAAATCTGGTTTTCCAGATGAAAGGGGAGAGTATTATGTTTAAATATAATATCCGTGGAGAAAATATTGAGGTCACAGAAGCGATTCGTCAATACGCAGAAAAGAAAATTAGCAAACTTGAAAAGTATTTTACTGACGTAGCTAATGCGACTGCTTACGTTAACTTAAAAGTCTACACTGAAAAGACTGCAAAAGTTGAGGTAACAATTCCACTTCCTTATTTAGTTCTACGTGCTGAGGAAACTTCAATTGATTTATATGGAAGTATTGACTTAGTAGTAGACAAACTGGAAAGACAAGTTCGTAAACATAAAACAAAAATCAATCGTAAATCTCGTGAAAAAGGTTTCGATATTGTGTTACCACCACTTCCTGAAGCTCCGGAAGAAGAGGAAACAGGATTAGAAATCGTTCGTACAAAACGAATTGATTTAAAACCAATGGATAGCGAAGAAGCTGTTCTTCAAATGAACATGTTAGGACATAACTTCTTTATCTATCAAGATGCTGAAACGAACGAAACAAACATTGTTTACCGTCGTAAAGATGGAAAATATGGTTTGATTGAAACAAATTAATAAAAAAATCGGGTGACTTTGAAAAAAGTCACCTTTTTTGCTTTCTTAATTAGCTAAACAATGGTAAAATAAATAAGATGCAATAGGTCTAGTTACCAATTTGTAGGACTTTATTAGTTTTAAAATATTCATCATCTACATACTTTAAGAGAAGGACGATTGATGAAGATAAAAAAGGAGTTAATTAAATGGCAAATTTTTTGAGACAGTTAGTTGAAAATGATAGGCGCGAATTACGCCGTTTAGGGAAATTAGCGGATAAAGTAATTGCGTTAGAATCTCAAATGGCTGCATTAGAAGATGCTGATTTTCCAGTAAAAACTGAAGAATTTAAAGAGAGATATGCTAAAGGGGAAAGTTTAGATACTCTTCTTCCTGAAGCTTTTGCGCTTGTGCGTGAAGGGGCAAAACGTGTTCTTGGATTATTCCCATATAAAGTTCAAATTATGGGTGGGATTACACTTCATGATGGGAACATTGCAGAGATGCGTACTGGTGAAGGGAAAACTTTAACAGCGACAATGCCTGTATACTTAAATGCATTATCAGGAGACGGAGTTCATGTAGTTACAGTTAACGAATACTTAGCAAGTCGTGACGCTCGCGAAATGGGTGAGTTATACAACTTCTTAGGACTATCTGTAGGGTTAAACTTAACAGGAATGTCATCAGAAGAAAAACGTGCTGCTTATGCTAGTGATATCACTTATAGCACAAACAGTGAATTAGGATTTGACTACTTACGTGATAACATGGTGGTTTACAAATCTCAAATGGTACAACGTCCATTAAACTACGCAGTTGTCGATGAAACAGACTCAATCTTAATCGACGAAGCGCGTACTCCATTGATTATTTCAGGACAAGCTGAAAAATCAACAGTGTTATACCAACGTGCAGATATGTTTGTAAAAGGATTAAAAGAGGAAGAAGATTATACAATTGACTTAACTTCTAAGACAATCTCATTAACAGACGAAGGGATTAACAAAGCGGAACAAACATTCCGCTTGCCAAACCTTTATGACGTGGATAACTCAGCGCTTGTTCACCATATCGACCAAGCGTTACGTGCGAACTACATTATGTTACGCGACATCGACTATGTAGTGGATGAAGGTAAAGTTAAAATCGTTGATGGATTTACTGGACGTATTATGGAAGGTCGTCGTTATTCAGATGGTCTTCACCAAGCGATTGAAGCTAAAGAAGGCGTAGAAGTTGAAAATGAGTCTAAGACAATGGCGACAATCACTTACCAAAACTACTTCCGTATGTATCGTAAATTGTCAGGAATGACGGGGACTGCTAAGACTGAAGAAGAAGAATTCAGAGAAATTTACAACATGAACGTTGTAGCTATTCCGACAAATCGACCAATTCAACGTGTAGACGGACAAGACTTAATTTACCCATCATTACGTAGTAAATTCCGTGCGGTTGTTAAAGATATCAAACAACGTCATGAAGCAGGACAACCAATTCTTGTGGGTACTGTTGCGGTTGAAACAAGTGAATTGCTTTCAAACATGTTACGCGCAGAAGGAATTCCGCACGAAGTATTAAATGCGAAAAACCACTTTAAAGAAGCAGAAATTATCATGTCAGCAGGTCAACGTGGCGCTGTAACAATCGCGACAAACATGGCCGGACGTGGTACTGACATCAAGCTTGGTAAAGGCGTAAAAGAACTTGGTGGACTTTGCGTGATTGGTACAGAACGTCACGAAAGTCGTCGTATCGATAACCAATTACGTGGACGTAGTGGACGTCAAGGGGATCCAGGTGCAACACAATTCTACCTATCATTAGAAGATGATTTGATGAAACGTTTCGGTGGAGAAAAAATGCAAGCAATTTGGGAACGTCTAAACTTAACAGATGAAGAAGATGATAACTTCATCCAAAGTAAGATGTTAACAAAACAAGTAGAGTCTTCACAAAAACGTGTTGAAGGGAACAACTACGATACTCGTAAAAGCGTCCTAGAGTACGATGAAGTTATGCGTGAACAACGTGAAATCATCTACTCACAACGTCTACAAATTATTAATGAAGAGAAATCTCTTGAAAATGTAACTAAAGGGATGATTCGTCGTACTATCCATCGTGTAGTGGAAAGTCATACATTGACAGATCAAAAAGAGTGGAACTTAGAAGGAATTGTGGACTTTGCACACAATGCAATTTGTGCGCCAGACGAAATTTCGTTAAGTGATTTTGAAGGCAAAACAGCTGCTGAAATCGAAGAAATCTTATACGAAAAAGCAATGGAAATCTACAAAGAAAAACAGGAGCAATTGAACGGTGACGATCAAATGCTTGAGTTCGAAAAAGTGGTTATTTTACGTGTAGTGGATCGTAAGTGGACAGACCACATTGATGACATGGACCAATTACGTCAAAGTGTTGGTTTACGTGGATATGCACAAATCGATCCATTAACGGAGTACCAAACTGAAGGATACGAAAGATTCCAACAAATGATTGCTGAAATTGACTATGATGTAACACGTATCTTGATGAAATCTCAAATTCGTCAAAACTTACAACGTGAACAAGTTCAAGGAGTTCGTAGTGTGGTGGCAACAGGTCACGATAGAACTTCTGATGACGATTCAGAAAAAGCTTAATAAATGAGGGAGACGGCGAAGCATTTCGCCGTTTTCTTTTAGAAAGAGGTCAATATGGAAATTAGTGAAATTAGAAATGCTCTTGAAGCCATGAATGAGCAAATTATCAGCTATAGGAGGTCTCTTTGACTTAGATCGCCTAGAAGAAGATATCGCTGCTTACGAGCAAGAAATGTCAGAACCATCATTTTGGGATGATAGCGAAAAAGCGAACCAAGTCATTCAAAAGAATAATGAATTAAAGTCAATTTATGATACTTTCCATAAAATGGAATTAGCGCATGAAGAGACAGGTTTGTTATTTGAAATGTATAAAGAAGAGCCAGATGAAGAAGTGCATGCGGAAATCGTTGAGGCGATTCGCTCACTTGAGAAGGACTTACAACAGTACGAATTAAGTATGTTACTGAACGGTCCACATGATAAGAACAGTGCTATCTTAGAAATTCATCCAGGTGCTGGTGGTACGGAATCGCAAGACTGGGGAAGTATGCTGCTTCGTATGTATATGCGTTGGGCTGAAAAGCATGGTTATAGAGTCGAAACAGTGGACTACCAAGACGGGGATGAAGCAGGGATTAAATCTGTAACCTTGTCGATTGAAGGGTTAAATGCTTACGGGTACTTACGCTCTGAAAAAGGGGTGCATCGTCTCGTTCGTATTTCACCATTCGATGCGGCTGGAAAGCGTCATACATCATTCTGTTCAGTGGATGTCGTTCCGCAAATGGATGGAGATATTGATATTGAAATTAATCCAGATGACTTAAAAGTAGATGTGTATCGTGCAAGTGGTGCCGGTGGACAACATATCAATAAGACGTCTTCTGCGGTACGTATTACGCATATTCCAACTGGAATCGTGACGCAGAGTCAAGCTCAACGATCTCAATTTAAAAACAAAGATCAAGCAATGGCGATGTTAAAGGCGAAATTATTCCAATTAGAAGAAGAGAAGAAGGCGGCAGAACTAGCTGCTATCCGTGGAGAGCAAAAAGATATCGCTTGGGGTTCTCAAATTCGAAATTATGTCTTCCATCCCTATTCAATGGTAAAAGACTTACGTTCTGGATATGAGACTGGAAATATTGGTGCGGTGATGGATGGAGATTTGGATCCGTTTATGGATGCGTACTTAAAATGGACGCTCGAGGGAACGAAAGCAACTGAAGAATAATAGTAGAGAAACACCTAGTGAGAGCTGGGTGTTTTACTGTTGGAAGGTAAATTGTTTTAAGTTCGTTTTAATTAGGTGGATTATTATAAGAAGGAATCTTCCATTATAAGTTTAGGGGTAACGTTCAGTACTCTAAAATATATCCAACCCTGTTTGCGCATAGAGTATGACACAGTGGTTTATTGACTTTCTTTTCATCACTACTCGTGATTCAAGAAAGTCTAATAAACTGTGTGGGGGAGAGACGACGAAGCGGAATAACCTCACACTGTGAGGTTATTCCTAGCTTCTGTCTCTCTCCCTCGTATCCTGATTTTAATATTTCTGTAATCTTATGTGAAGGTGTTGTAATATTAGGGTGCTATAATGGTGAAGATTAAAAAATCGTAGGATTAGAAAGCTGGTGAGTTTATGATTGAAATGATGAATGTAACTAAGAAATATAATAAAGGCATTACTGCTATTAATAATTTATCTATCCAAATTAAAGATGGAGATTTTGTTTATGTAGTAGGGCCTTCTGGTGCAGGGAAATCAACTTTCATTAAAATGATGTATCGTGAAGAAAAAGCGACAAAGGGTAGAATTCGTGTGGGAAAATATGATTTGATGAAGATTAAAGATCGTCAAATTCCATTCTTACGCCGTTATGTTGGTGTCGTATTCCAAGATTTTAAACTTTTACAAAATAAAACAGTCTATGAAAATGTGGCTTATGCGATGGAAGTAATTGAAAAGTCTCCTCGCGAAATTAAACGCCGTGTAGACGAAGTGTTAGAATTAGTAAATTTAAAACATCGTATGAATAATTTCCCAAATGAATTATCTGGTGGGGAACAACAACGTGTAGCGATTGCCCGTGCAATCGTAAATACACCTGGTATCCTGATTGCCGATGAGCCAACAGGGAACCTTGACCCAGATACTTCTATGGAAATCATGGATATCCTTGAGCGTATCAATGAACAAGGAACAACAATCGTAATGGCAACACACAATAGCCAAATCGTTAACGAGAAAAAGCATCGTGTAATTGCGATTGAGAATGGTCAAATTGTACGTGACCAAGAACAGGGGGAATACGGATATGAAGATTAGAACGATGGGTCGTCATATACGTGACGCCTTCAAGAGTCTTTTCAGAAATGGATTGATGACATTTGGTGCTGTTTCTGCAGTTTCAATGATCTTATTAATCGTTGGGGTGTTCGTATCACTACTATTCAACGTTAATAAAATCGGTTCAGATATTGAAAATGACGTTAACGTACGTGTGTTTATTGATTTGGCAGCTGACCAAACAAAAACAGATGAATTAGAAGCAAAAATTAAAGCCTTAGATGGCGTTGAGTCTGTTACTTTCCGTTCTAAAGACGAAGAGTTAGAAGACGTAACAAAGAACTTTGGGGAAGAGTTATCATTATTTAAAAATGATGCAAACCCACTTCGTAATGCGTTCGATGTAAAAGCAGTGGAACCACAAAAAACAAGTACTATTGCAAAAGCAATCGAAGGTATGGATTACGTAGCACGTGTTCGTTACGGGGAAGCTCGTGCGGACAACTTATTCCGTATTATTGCAACAGCGCGTAATATCGGTGCGGTAATTATTATTGGATTATTAGCGCTAGCGATGTTCTTAATCTCTAACACCATTCGTTCAACCATCTATTTAAGAAAAACAGAAATTGAGATTATGCGTTTGGTAGGAGCTACAAAGGCGTATATTCGCTGGCCTTTCTTCTTAGAAGGTGGGATGATTGGATTACTTGGTTCTATTATTCCAATCGGATTAGTGTGGTCAATCTATCTATGGATTTATAAAGGTGGATCAGACTTCTTCTCTGGTTCAAGTTTTAGCTTACTTGATCCTAATCCATTCTTAATTTATGTCTCATTGGCCATGGCTGCTATCGGTATCACTATTGGAGCTTTTGGTTCTATTCTTTCAATGAGAAGATTCTTAAAAAAATAGCTAATATGAAAAAAGATGAACGTTACATGTTCGTCTTTTTTATTAGGATAAAAGAAATCAAACAACTGATTAATATTTTGGGAGTGTATTGAAAAGTGGTGTTAAAGATGTCAAAACTAACGATTAAAACGTATCAAGAATACTTAGAAAATGTATATAAGGATAGAAACAATGATCAAGAACTTTTTATTAAATTAGTGGAAGAAATTGGTGAAGTTGCTGAACAAATTAGCATCCGTAACGGAAGAAAAGATGGAGATAAAGAAGCTGTGCTCGAAGAATTAGGGAAAGAACTAGCAGATGTCATCCATTATACAGTTGCTATCGCAGCAGTAAACGGAATTGATTTAGAGAAAGTTATCTTAGAAAAAGACTTAAGTGCGGCTATTAAATATCAACATTCAACGAACTTGATGGAGTACATAGCGCAAACAGCAAAAAACGACTAGTTTACAGCAAGAAAACACTTGCTTTACGAGTGTGTTTAGAGTACGATAGGACATGGAAAAGTAAGTGAAATGATGGGTACAGAAAGTTCTGATTGCTGAGAAAGAACCCCCGCTCTTTAACTGAACCTACCAAATAGGTGATTATGAAAATAATCCGGTGAAATCATCGTTATCAATGTTAAAGAGACATTTACAATGTAAGTGTAATTAAGGTGGTACCGCGAGTCATTCGTCCTTTTTAGGGGAGTGGCTTTTTTTATTTCACAAAAAATGAAAAGGAGCTAAGCAGATGGCAGAAAAAACAAACTTACAAAGAGAAGATTTCTCTAAATGGTATATTCAAACCATTCAAAAAGCAGATTTAATGGACTATTCACCAGTGCGTGGATGTATGATTTTTAAACCAGACGGATATGAAATCTGGGAACATATTCAAGAGGAGTTTAACCGTCGTTTCAAAGAAGAAGGCATTCGTAATGCATACTTCCCAATGTTAATTCCAGAAAGCTTCTTCACAAAAGAAGCAGACCACATTGAAGGATTTGCTCCTGAATTACCATGGGTAACAGAAGCAGCTGGAGAAAAATTAGAAGAACGTTTAGCGCTTCGTCCAACAAGTGAAACAATGATTGGGACAGCTTTCTCTAACTGGATCAATTCATACCGTGATTTACCATACGAAGTAAACCAATGGGCGAACGTATTCCGTTGGGAAAAGAAAACTTTACCATTTTTACGTACTTCAGAATTCTTATGGCAAGAAGGACATACAGCACATGCAGATGAAGAAGATGCACGTCGCCGTACAATGAAAATGCTAGAGATTTATAAAGAAGTCGTAGAAGGCGTATTAGCAGTGCCAGTTTACGAAGGTCAAAAAACTCCATCAGAACGTTTCGCTGGTGCGGTAGACACTTACTCAATCGAAGCGATGATGAAAGATGGGAAAGCCGTTCAAGCGGGAACTTCTCATTACATGGGAACAAAATTTGCTGAAGCCTTCGACATTAAATATTTAACAAAAGAAAACGAACACGTACATGCGCATACAACTTCTTGGGGAGTATCCACTCGTTTAATCGGTTCATTAATCATGACTCACGGTGACGAACAAGGATTAGTATTACCTCCAAAAGTAGCTCCAACACAAGTAGTCTTAATTCCAGTTGGACCATGGAAGAAAAATCCAGCCATCTTAGAAAAATTAGAAGAGCTTCAAAAAGAATTGAAAGCAGCTGGATTACGCGTGAAGATTGACGACACTGACAACTCACCAGGATTCAAATTCAATGAGTGGGAATTACGTGGTGTTCCAATGCGTATCGAATGCGGACCTCGCGACTTAGAAAACAATCAAGTGATGACAAAAATGCGTGACTTAGACGAAAAAGTAGCGGTAGGATTCGATGGTTTAGTAGATACAATTTTAGCGGAATTAGATAAAATGCAAGGCCGTCTGTTAGAAACAGCTCGTGCGATGCGCGCTTCTAATGAATATACAAATATTGATACTTTAGATGAGTTGAAAGCTCATATCGAAGCAAAACGCGAAGCTGGCGAAGTACCTGGTTGGGTATTAGTTGGTTGGGATGGAACAGAAGAAAGTGAAGCGAAAATCAAAGAAGAAACAGGCTTCACAACTCGTAATATTCCATTTAACGCTCCAGTGAAAAAAGAAAAATGTATCGTAACAGGTAAACCAGCCACTCATACGGTTTGGATTGCTCGTGCATATTAATCGATTAGGAACTAGTTGGTAGGAGGACAAGATTATGAAAATCAATAAGGCCATTCAAGAATTTGTAAATAGTGTGATTGCTTCAGGGTATGTTTCAAAAGAAGATCGTTACTATTTATTAAATCGTGTGCTTTATTTAGTGGGAGAAGAATCTTTTGAAAGCTCGAATGAGGTGGAGCAACCTTCTTTACTAGATGCAATGGCAAACTTAGTAGAAGCAGCTGTTGAAGCTGGTAAGATTGCAAACGACCTTGAAGAACGCGACTGGCTTGAACAAGAGTTAATGAACCTCGTGATTCCAAAGCCTTCAGATTTGAACCGTCTATTCTGGGAGAAATACGAAGAAGGTCCAAAAGTGGCAACCGATGCGTTTTATAAAATGGCGCTCGATTTAAACTTAATTAAGGTCAATGATATCGCTAAAAATATTTCTTTTAACGGAGAAACAGAGTATGGCAATTTAGAAATCACGATTAACTTATCAAAACCAGAAAAAACAAAAGAGGAAATCATCAAAGCAGCACAGTCGAAGGATTTTAATTATCCTGCCAACCGTCTATGTTTTGAAAACGTGGGCTACCATGGTCGTATCAACTGGCCAGGTCGTGCGAATCACCGAATCGTAGGGATGGAACTAGATGGAGAATCTTGGGGGTATCACTATTCTCCATATGCTTATTATTCAGAGCATGCGATTTTCTTATCTGAAAACTTAGAACCAATGAAAGTGGATGAGGGAGCTTTTAACAGACTCCTTGAAATCGTGACACAATTCCCTCATTATTTTGTAGGGTCAAACGCAGGGCTTCCAATTGTTGGAGGATCGATTTTAAGTCATAACCACTATCAAGGGGGACGTTACGAATTCCCAATGAACCGTGCAAAAGTTTTAGAAACAGGTATTTCTAAGAAATTTGATTCGGTTGAAATCGAACGTCTTTACTGGCCACTTTCTGCGCTTCGTCTTCGCGGAGATAACCGTGAGGAAGTATTTGAAGTAGCAGTTGATATCTTAAAAGCATGGGAAAACTACGAAAACAAAAATCTTGAAATCTTACGTGAATCTAATGGCGAACCGCACAATGCGATTACACCAATCGTGCGTCGTCAAGGAGATGCGTATGAATTTGATTTAGTATTGCGTAACAACCGTACAACACCGGAGTTTCCTGACGGAATTTTCCACCCACATGCGGATGTACAACATATTAAGAAAGAAAATATCGGTTTAATTGAAGTAATGGGGCTTGCGATTTTACCGCCACGTCTAGAACGTGAACTTCGCGAAGTGAGAGACTATCTCGTTGGAGAAGGAAGTCTCGAAGCAGTCGCTGCCATTCACCAAGAATGGGCGAAAAAATTAAAAGCACAAGCACCAACAAAAGAAACTGTAGACGCATTTTTACAAAAAGCAGTTAGTGCAAAATTCTGCCGTGTGTTAGAATATGCAGGCGTCTTTAAACAAACAAAAGAAGGCCAAGAAGCATTCAGCGCCTTCATGCATGAATTTACAAAATAGTTAGAAAGGAAGTGCCGTATGACAATCCTCGCACTAGATACATCGAATAAGACATTATCGGTCGCTGTAGAACTGACAGACGGTACCATTATTGAACAAACGATTGAGAACACATTGCAACATAGTGTTCTACTTATGCCAACGATCGAAGCCGTTTTTAACCAAGCGAGTATTACAGCAAAAGACTTAACAAAGGTCGTTGTTGCTCAAGGGCCTGGATCTTACACGGGTCTTCGAATTGGCGTAACCGTTGCTAAAACACTCGCGAAGAGTCTGGGAATTCCACTTGTTGGAGTCTCCAGTCTCGACGTCTTTTTACCGGACCTTGCTTCAAAAGTTGAAGTAGGTGAACTTGTTGTGCCGTTTTTTGATGCCAGACGTGAAAATATTTTTGCGGTAGGCTATCAAAAAACTGACGAAGGCTTTGAAAAGGTGATTCCAGAACGTCATAGTTCGTGGGATGTTTTCTTAAAATCATTACCAGAACAATCAGGCGGAGTGACTTTTGTAGGACAATTACAGTCGATTACAAAAGAAGCAATTGTAGAAAAAGGAGCGAGTAAGGCGAAGTGGCTTGAAGGGCCAAATGCTATTCCTCATGCAACATCGCTCATCGAATTAGGAAGAAATAAGGAAGCTGTTGACGCGGACGTGTTTGTCCCAATGTACTTGAAACTGGCAGAAGCAGAAGAGAATTGGCAAGCTGAGCATCCTTTAGAAAAGGGGTCAGTGTATGTGGAACGAGTTTAAAGAGCTATTGCTTTCTTGGTTTGAAAAGGTAAAGTCTCTCTTCATAGAAGAAGTAGAAGAAATGGAACCCATTCGAACACAGTTTGAGCATCTCGAAAAAAACGTCTTCCTCGGAAATGGATATCCAGCAACGATTCGTATTGGTCTACCTGAAGATGCGACTCGCATTTTTGAAGTGGAGAAGGCTGCGTATGATGGAGATTCTCCGTGGGCCAAAGATGTTCTTGAAAAAGACGTTGCTCATAATCCAGCTGCCATTTATATTGTGCTGGAAGTCGAAGGGAATATTGTCGGTTTTGTTGGCGCAAGAACGACACAAGGGACGGATTTACATATTACCAATGTAGCCGTATTACCAGATTATCGCTTCTTGAATGTCGCAACTTTATTATTAAAAGCTTTAGAAAAAATTGCGCGTGCTCTTGATAAAAAAGAAATTACGCTTGAAGCACGTGAATCAAATACAAAGGCCATTCGCTTATATCACAAAAATGGATACGAAGTTGTGGGGACAAAAGAAAATTACTATACTCCTGAAAATGAGGATGCTATAGAGATGCTCTTCAAATTACCACCAAAAACTCCGTCTTCATTCCATTCGTCTGAGTATTCATTTACAAGACTACATCCAGCTGATTTAGCGATGGCAGAGACATTAGTTGCATTAGTGCAAGAAAATTACGAGCATCCGAATCATTGGAGTGCTGAGAGTTTCTTAGCGGATTTAGAAAATCCAACGAATACGTACTATGGAGTATGGATGCAACGTCAGTTAGTAGGATTCCTCGGAATTCAAACGGTACTGAATGAAGCAACCATAACCAATATCGTGATTGCAAAAGACTATCAAGGCAAAGGCCTCGCGCAACGCTTATGGCAAATGGCTTTATATGATTTGAAGCAAAAAGAAGTAAAAGTTATTTTCTTAGAAGTACGTAAGAGCAATACACGTGCTCAATATTTATATGAGATATTAGGGTTTGAAGCCTTCCACACGAGAAGCGACTACTACAAAGACCCTACTGAAGATGCGATTGAATATCGTTTAGAAATTGGACAAGAATAGGAGGAGCAATATGGAAGAGACATTGATTCTAGCAATCGAAAGTAGTTGTGATGAGACAAGTGCAGCCGTCATTCAAAACGGAAATACAATTCTTTCAAATATTGTAGCCTCTCAAATTAAGAGTCATATGCGTTTTGGTGGGGTTGTACCTGAAATTGCCAGCCGTCATCACGTCGAACAAATTACGCAAGTGATTGATGAAGCATTAGTAAAAGCTAATAAAACACTAGATGACATGGATGCTATTGCAGTAACATATGGGCCAGGACTTGTAGGAGCTCTTCTGATTGGCATTTCTGCAGCGAAGGCATTAGCCTTAGCTAGTGGAAAACCACTGATTGCTGTGAACCACATGGCAGGACATATTTACGCTAACCAACTGGTTGAACCTCTGCAATTTCCTTTAATGGCACTGGTTGTCAGCGGAGGTCATACCGAATTGGTGTATATGCCAAAAGACGGCGAGTTCCAGATTATCGGTGAGACAAGAGATGATGCTGCAGGGGAAGCGTATGATAAAATTGGTCGTATTTTGAACTTGCCATATCCTGGTGGAAAGAAAATGGACGAACTGGCGCATATTGGGAAGGATACTTATGATTTCCCGCGCGCAATGATTCATGAAGACCATTTTGATTTTAGTTTTAGTGGATTGAAATCAGCGGTTATCAATCGTGTCCATAACGCAAAACAAAAAGGCGAAGAGATAATCCCTGAAGATTTAGCTGCAAGTTTCCAAGCAAGTGTTGTTGAGGTTCTTGTCGAAAAAACAAGACGCGCACTTGAGGCGTATCCTGTAAAACAATTTGTGTTAGCAGGAGGAGTGGCTGCCAATAAAGGGCTTCGTACAGCGATGGCACAAATGATGGAAGAGCACTATCCTGCAGTGACATTTTCAATTCCGCCATTGTCTCTATGTGGGGATAATGCAGCGATGATTGGTGCTGCTGCGTATACAAAATATTTGCAAAAAGACTTCGCAAATATGGATTTAAACGCAATTCCAGGGCTTGAATTAGGGGATGAATAAAACTATTGCAAATTCAATTTGAGCATGGTATTATATTCGTGTTGCATTATGCATGCGAAAATAAATAACTCTGGATTAGCAAATAATTCAGGGCAGGAGGAATAGAAATGAAACAAGGAATTCACCCAGAATATCGTCCAGTAGTTTTCATGGATACAACTACAGGATTCAAATTCTTAACAGGTTCAACAAAGACTTCAAGTGAAACAGTTGTATGGGAAGACGGTAACGAATACCCATTACTACGTGTGGAAATCACTTCTGATTCTCACCCATTCTACACAGGTCGTCAAAAATTCACTCAAGCAGACGGACGTGTGGATCGTTTCAACAAAAAATACGGTCTCAAATAAGAACTTTACAAACTCTCTCACTTCGAGAGAGTTTTTTTGTGCGCTTAATTGCTTTAGTAACCGCCAAGGGCGGCGATTATGGGATTAGTGGAAATGGTATGAAAAAGAGAATTCTTTTTTATCAGCCATTGTTTATTGAAACAAAATAGCGGGATACCGGAGAAAGCCATGAAGTCTTTCTCCTTCGAAGCCTCAAACAAGCCGTAATGGATGAAATCCATAACGGCTTTTAATTCGCATTCGATATGATGCCCCGCTATGGTTTCAATAAATGTCTGATAAGCGAAATCTCTTTTTAATAGGTGAACGCAATCCCATAATCGTCTTTTGTGGTAAAAACTCTACTCGAGGAGAGAGTTGATATATTCTATTCTCGACAAAGGGCAAGGGAGAAGGGATAGAGTGTGTGCGTTTTATAAAAAAGCAGATGTAACATTTTTGTTACGTAACAAAAATGTTACATCTTGAAGTGAGAGCGAAATTATCATATATGATAATTTTGGAGATAAAAAAACAGCCTTGCAAGAAGCAAAGCTGTTTCGAATGTTATTTATAAGTGTCTTCAAGTTTTGCCATGAATGCGCCAAGCCATGTACCGAATCCTAACATTACAACGCAAGCAAGGTATTGAACGATGTCAAATCCAGCGTAGTTTGTTGGGATAATCATTACAGTTGAAGCAAGCACAATTCCGAAAATAAAGTGGAATAATTGTGGGTAAGCTTTCTTGAAAATGTAGTGTACAAGTTTTGAGAAGAGCGCTAATGTTACAAGCCCGCCTAATGCGATAGGAAGGATAACGCTCATGTCTAATGTTTTGAAACCATCTGACATTTGTTTGTACATCCCCATGTAGACGATGAAGTTTGATGGGCTAAGTCCAGGAACGATAATTCCAAGAGCGATTAAACCACCAGCAATCATCCAAGTGAAGAAGTTTGCCTCTACGCTTCCACCGATTGCATTTTCACCTAAGTATAGAAGTGCGCATCCGCCAATGAATGAAGCAAGAAGAATGAGAATCTCGCGTGTTGAGCGACCTTCTTTTCCGGCTTCTTTCCAAAGAGCAGGAATTGTACCAACGATACATCCAATGAAGAACCAAAGGATAATAGTTTCGAAGTTTCCTAATAAGTAGCTCACACCGAAGGATAGAACTACGATACCTGCTAGAGCACCGATTCCCACAGGTAAGAAGAATAAGAAGTTCTTCTTGAAGTCTTTTGTAACGTTTGCTAGGAAAGCAATTAAACGTTCATAAAGTCCAAAAATGGCAGCAAGTGCACCACCGCTGACACCTGGTAGGATAAATCCTGATCCGATGAACATTCCTTTAAAGAATCGTAAGAACCAGTCATTTTTCTTTTGTTTATCTAATTGATGTTGTGTTGATCTTTGTTCCATAGTACCTCCGATAAAAATTTCTATGTAACCTATTATACTGCAAAATGAAAGATGAGCAAGTAATGTTAAGACTCTTAAGCAAAACTTTCCATTCATTGCGTCTGAAATGCTTTTTTGATATAATCGAGAGGTGAAAGCTTCAATTTTTTTGACTTTCGTGTTCTATCATTTTCTAATGTGAAAGGAGTTGAATGGATGAAAATTGCTGTAGTTACAGATAGTACGGCTTACTTAACAAAAGAAGAACTAGCTGATTTAGGTGTTTACGTGATGCCATTGTCTGTTATTTTTGGACAAGAAACATACCGTGAAGATATCGATATTTCAGCAGAAGAGTTTTACGCAAAAGTAAAAACTTCTTCAGTCTTTCCAACAAGTACACAACCACCAGTAGGAGAAAGTTACGAATTATTCCGTGAACTTGCAAAAGATTATGACGCTATTATTCCTATTACTATTTCTAGCGGGATTAGTGGAACTTACCAAACTTGTGTGGCTGTTGCTGAAGATATGAAAGACGAAGTAGCCATTTATCCAATCGATTCAGGTATTAGTTGTGCTCCGCAAGCACGTGCAGTAAAACTTGCCGCTATTATGGCGAATTCTGGAGAGTATTCACCAGAAGAAATCGTTGAAACTGTACAACGTCTAGTGGACCGTACAACAGCTTACTTTATCGTTGATGATTTAAGCAACTTACAACGTGGTGGACGTTTATCTGCAGGGGCTGCATTAGTGGGGTCTATGTTGAAAATTAAGCCAATCTTGACATTCGTTGATAAGAAAATCGTTCCTTTCGAAAAAATTCGTACGCAACAAAAAGCGATGAAACGAATTGAACAATTATTCGCAGACGAAACAGGAACAACAGATGGTGACGGCTATGAATTAGTCATTATCCATGCAAATGCTCCAGAAGCTGGGGAAGCTTGGAGACAAAAAATGCAAGAACAATATCCTAAATTACGTACTTCATTATCGTATTTTGGACCTGTAGTAGGAACTCACCTTGGTGAAGGTGCCTTAGGGTTCTCATGGGATATCGTACAAGAAAAGAATTTAGAAAAATAAATTTTTTAGGGGAGCAGAGACATCTGCTTCCTTTTTTTCATATCTTTTGTTGAGGTGATAGATATGAATATCGTTAGAACCAAAACAGGAGAGTTGATTCATGCCACACAAATTAAAGAAGATGAAGTTTATTTTTGCCCGGAATGCGGAGAAGAAGTGACTAGAAAAGTTTCCAGAAATGGCGTCGTGTTCTTTTCACATATGCCTAAAAAACATCGTCAGGAAGAAACAATCGCGCATCAAGAGGGGAAACATTTATTGCTGGAGAGTTTAAAGAGCCATGGATTTCATGCAGAACTAGAACCTTATATAGCGTCGATTGAACAAATCCCGGATATCGTCGTGACAGAAGAGAAACGTACGTGGTGCATCGAGTATCAATGCAGTGTGATTCCTACGGAAGAAATCGTGGAGCGAACACGACATTTGGGAGAGATTGAAATGTCGGTTGACTGGGTTCTAGGGGAGAATTACGTGAGTCAGCATAAATTGACGGACACCTTTAGCTACTTAATGAAATACCATCCACAACTTGGGAACTATCTGATTTTCTTTGTGAAGGGTGAGATGATTTTTCATACGCACATTAAGGTGAAACCTCGTTCGCAGCAGATAGCGTTTCAAGTCGTACGAGTACCGCTTGTGGCTTTTTCATGGAAAAAATGGAGAAAGCTAGTCGAAGATTCTGTTCCAGTAAAAGCACACTTGAAGCCAGATGGTGCGATAGAATGGACGCCAAGAGACACGATGCTCTTTAAGAAATTAGCCTCTCCGCTAACAAGGGCATTTCTTGTGAAGTTATATCGATGCAGGCAAACGCTTGAAGATTTGCCAAGCCGTTTCTTGACCTTTCCGATTTATGCAGAGACGTTTAAGGTACCCAATCTTGTCTGGAAAGGACATGCGTGGATCCTGTTGGAACAAATGGCTTACACAGGAGACGTCGAAATGATGGATTTTGTAAAGCGAGTGGGAGAAGTTTGGAGCCCACTTATGCGCCCTGTTCCGAATCCGGAAAGCCAGATGGAAGCGTGTTTGTGGGAGCTGTTAGATGAGCTTTTAGCTGACAAGAAAATAAAGCTAGGCTATCCAAAATCAAAAATGAACCGTTTGCAAAAGAAGGGTGATTTTGGTAAAATATTGTTGAGTGTAGAGGGATGAAAAGGCAAATATAGATAATTATGGTAACTGTATATCCAATGATTTAATCCTTTCAACTATACTTGCATCAGGCATTTATAGGCATAATTATTTGATGAAGATTTGTCATCATCCTCCTATCTGGGGCTATGGAAAAACCATGGCCCCTTCCTAGTTTGCTAGGGTAATATCAGGGCACGGTTAGTGCAAGGAAAGGAAGTTTTTCATGAAATATGCAGAAGAAGGATTACAATACCATATCCACACACGTAAAGGTGATGTCGGTCGTTATGTGATTTTACCAGGCGATCCAAAGCGTTGTGCAAAAATCGCAGAACATTTTGAAGATGCAAAACTGGTGGCAGATAATCGCGAGTACGTGACTTATACAGGTTATTTAGATGGAGAAAAAGTTAGTGTGACATCAACAGGGATTGGTGGACCATCTGCTGCAATCGCACTTGAAGAATTAGTGCGCAGTGGTGCAGATACATTTGTGCGTGTAGGAACTTGTGGTGGGATTGATGTTGACGTTAAAGGCGGCGATATCGTGATTGCGACAGGTGCGATTCGTACAGAAGGAACAACACGTGAGTACGCACCAATCGAATTTCCAGCGATTGCTAACTACGATGTAGTTACAGCACTGATGAAAGCTGGTAAAGGCTTAGGTTACACAACACATGCAGGCGTTGTTCAATGTAAAGATTCTTTCTACGGACAACACGAACCACAAGTGATGCCAGTTAGCTATGACCTTCAAAATAAATGGGAAGCTTGGAAACGTCTTGGCGTGAAGGCTTCTGAAATGGAATCTGCAGCATTGTTTGTTGTAGCAAGCCACTTAGGCGTTCGCGTTGGATCTACTTTCCTAGTAGTAGGAAACCAAGAACGCGAAGCAGCAGGATTATCAAACCCAATCGTGCACGATACAGAAGCAGCGATTAAAGTTGCCGTTGAAGCACTTCGTAACTTAATTAAGGAAGACCGCGCAAAATAAGAAAGAGGGATTATATGGAAATCAAAGAAATCTTGAAAACAGTAGACCATACATTGCTATTGCCAGCATCAACTTGGAGCGAGATTAAAGAGATTTTGGATGATGCGATGAAGTACGAAACAGCTTCAGCATGTATCCCAGCTTCTTTTGTCAAACGTGCTAGCGAATACGTGGATGGCAAATTAGCAATTTGTACCGTTATCGGATTCCCAAACGGCTATAGCACAACAGCGACAAAAGTCTTCGAGGCAAAAGAGGCTATCCAAAATGGGGCAAAAGAAATTGATATGGTCATTAATATTGGAGATGTGAAAGACGGACGTTTTGATGTAGTCGAAGATGAAATTCGTCAAATTCATGAAGCGTGTAATGGTCATATTTTAAAAGTCATTATCGAAACAGCGCTTCTTACAGAAGAAGAAATCATCAAAATGTGCGCAGTTGTGACAAAAGCAGGTGCGGAATTCATCAAGACTTCAACAGGTTTCTCAACAGCTGGTGCAACATTTGAGCACGTAGCATTAATGAAGAAACACGTTGGCGAAGGCGTTCTTGTGAAGGCTGCTGGTGGGATTTCTAGCATTGAAGATGCAGAAAAATTCATCGAATTAGGAGCGAGTCGTCTTGGAACAAGTCGGATTGTGAAAATTGTGAAGAATCAATCAGTAGAAGAGGGCACGTATTAGTCCCAAAAAACTAGATAAAATCTAAATTTCCCAAGTGTTGTCGACCTTGACGATGCTTGGGATTTTGTGTATAATAATATAACGCAATAAGTGTGGATTTTAATCGATGTGAGGGTTGAAATATTGTCCAATTCCTTACAAATAAAGGCTTAAAACAAAAGAATTTGCATTTTTCACAAATGACAGCAAACAATTCTTTTGGTTTTTTTTTGTTTAAAAATCGACCGAAATCTTCATTTGTTACGAACTTTTAATAAATGTCATCAAAATGTAACATTTATCAATACTAATTATTAGGGGTGGAAGAGTTGGCACATCATGATGTGAAATACGGTAGACACCGTGTGCGTAGAAGTTATGCACGAATCAGTGAAGTATTAGAATTACCTAATCTGATTGAAATCCAAACAGATTCTTACCAATGGTTCTTAGATGAAGGTATCCGTGAAATGTTCAAGGATATTTCTCCAATCGAAGACCACACTGGTAACTTATCATTGGAATTCTTAGATTATGAATTACATGCTCCAAAATATAACTTACAAGAAGCTAGAAATCACGACGCAAATTACGCGGCTCCAATTTACGTGAAAATGCGTTTAGTGAATAAAGAAACTGGCGAAGTGAAAGACCAAGAAGTATTCTTCGGTGACTTCCCATTAATGACTGAAATGGGTACATTTATCATTAATGGTGCAGAACGTGTAATTGTATCTCAATTAGTTCGTTCTCCAGGTGCTTATTTCCATGACAGACCTGACAAAAACGGTAAACAATTATATGGTTCAACATTAATTCCAAACCGTGGTGCATGGTTAGAGTATGAAACAGACTCAAAAGACATTTCTTATGTGCGTATCGACCGTACTCGTAAAATCCCATTAACGGTATTAGTTCGTGCGTTAGGTTTCGGTTCAGATGACCTTATTCAAGAAATCTTCGGGGATAGCGAAACATTACGTTTAACATTAGATAAAGATGTTCATAAACGTATGGATGAATCTCGTACAGAAGAAGCATTAAAAGACATTTATGATCGTCTACGTCCTGGTGAACCAAAAACAGCTGAAAGTTCACGTAACTTATTAACAGCTCGTTTCTTCGACCCACGCCGCTATGACTTAGCTGCAGTAGGACGCTACAAAGTAAACAAAAAATTACATCTTAAAAATCGCTTATTACACCAAACAATCGCTGAGAATTTAGTGGATCCTGAAACAGGAGAAATCGTTGTTGAAAAAGGAACTGTTCTTGAACGCGATGTAATGGAAAAAGTAGTAGAAGTACTTGAAAAAGGTGCGAATATATTCACTTTACATCCATCAGAAGACGGTGTAATCAAAGAGCCAGTAACGATTCAATCAGTTGAAATTTATGCTCCAAATGATGCAGAACGCGTGATTAAAGTAATCGGTAACGGAAACGTAGCTGAAGATGTGAAACACGTAACTGCAAGCGACATTATCGCAACAATCAGTTACTTCTTAAACCTTTACGAAGGAATCGGAACAACAGACGATATCGACCACTTAGGAAATCGTCGTATCCGTTCAGTAGGGGAATTATTACAAAACCAATTCCGTATCGGTTTATCTCGTATGGAACGTGTGGTTCGCGAACGAATGTCTATCCAAGACACTGCAACAGTGACACCACAACAATTAGTAAACATTCGTCCAGTAGTTGCGGCAATTAAAGAGTTCTTCGGATCTTCTCAATTATCACAATTCATGGACCAAACAAATCCATTAGGAGAGTTAACACACAAACGCCGTCTATCAGCGTTAGGACCTGGTGGTTTGACGCGTGACCGTGCCGGCTATGAAGTTCGTGACGTTCACTATTCTCACTATGGCCGTATGTGTCCTATTGAAACTCCTGAGGGACCAAACATCGGGTTGATCAACAGCTTATCAACATATGCGAAGATCAACAAATATGGTTTCATTGAAACTCCATACCGTCGTGTAGACTGGAACACTCATAAAGTTACAGATAAAATCGACTACTTAACAGCTGACGAAGAAGATAGCTTCGTAGTAGCGCAAGCGAACTCTCCATTAAATGAAGACGGAAGCTTCGTGAACGATGTTGTTATGGCACGTTACGTATCTGAAAACTTAGAAGTACCAGTTGAACGAGTTGACTACATGGACGTTTCTCCAAAACAAGTAGTTGCAGTTGCGACAGCATGTATTCCGTTCTTAGAAAACGACGACTCAAACCGTGCGTTGATGGGTGCGAACATGCAACGTCAAGCTGTTCCATTGTTAAATCCAAAAGCACCATTTATCGGTACAGGTATGGAATACGTATCTGCGCATGACTCAGGGGTTGCCTTGTTATGTAAACGTGATGGTGTTGTCGAATTCGTAGATGCTAAAGAAGTACGTGTACGTACAGCTGAAGGCACATTAGATACTTACCAAATCACTAAGTTCCACGGATCAAACGCGGGTATGTGTTACAACCAACGTCCAATCGTGTCACAAGGTGATAAAGTCGTTAAAGGTGAAATCCTAGCAGACGGACCTTCTATGGAAAAAGGTGAATTGGCATTAGGACAAAACGTTCTTGTAGCGTTCATGACTTGGGAAGGTTACAACTACGAGGATGCGGTTATTATGAGTGAACGTCTAGTAAAAGACGATGTGTATACTTCAATCCACATCGACGACTACGATTCAGAAGCTCGTGATACAAAACTTGGACCTGAAGAAATTACTCGTGAGATTCCAAACGTTGGGGAAGACGCATTGAAGAACCTTGACGCAGACGGAATTATCCGTATCGGTGCCGAAGTTAAAGATGGTGACATCTTAGTCGGTAAAGTAACTCCTAAAGGCTTAACAGAACAATCACCAGAAGAACGTCTATTACACGCAATCTTCGGTGAAAAAGCTCGTGAAGTTCGTGACACTTCTCTACGTGTACCTCACGGCGGTGGCGGTATTGTCCGTGATGTACGTGTGTTCACACGTGCAGCAGGTGATGAATTAGCACCTGGCGTAAACAAATTAGTTCGTGTATATATTGTACAAAAACGTAAAATCAATGAAGGGGATAAGATGGCCGGACGTCACGGTAATAAAGGGGTTGTTTCCCGTATTATGCCGGAAGAAGATATGCCATTCTTACCAGATGGAACACCAGTTGACATCATGTTGAACCCATTAGGGGTACCTTCACGTATGAACATCGGACAAGTGTTAGAGTTACACTTAGGGATGGCTGCTCGTGAATTAGGTATTTACATCGCAACACCAGTATTCGATGGTGCGCAAGATGATGATGTATGGGGAACTGTTGCAGAAGCGGGTATGGCTCGTGATGCGAAAACAATTCTGTATGATGGACGTACAGGGGAACCATTCGATAACCGTGTGTCAGTAGGGGTTATGTATATGATCAAACTTGCCCACATGGTTGACGACAAACTTCACGCTCGTTCAATTGGACCATACTCACTAGTTACACAACAACCTCTTGGAGGTAAAGCGCAATTTGGTGGACAACGTTTCGGGGAAATGGAAGTATGGGCACTGGAAGCTTATGGTGCTGCTTATACATTACAAGAAATCTTAACGTACAAATCAGATGACGTTGTTGGTCGTGTGAAGACTTACGAATCAATCGTTAAAGGTCAACAAATTTCACGTCCAGGTGTACCGGAATCATTCCGTGTATTAGTAAAAGAATTACAAGCTTTAGGTCTTGATATGAAAGTACTTGATGCTCAGGATGAAGAAATCAAACTTGAAGATATGGACGAAGATGAAGGTATTCGTTTCAGTGACGTTGAAAGAACAAATGAAAGACGTGCTCAATTAGATGAGTATTCTGACCGTGCAGCTGAATTATCAGCAACAGAAGAAGTAGATTCACAAGAGAATGAAGTTGAAACAGACGACATTGAAGATGAATTTGCAACTGACGAAGAATAGAACTATTGGAATCGTAGGGCAATTCCAAAAGAAAGGGAGGTAGGCCCCTTGATAGATGTAAATAATTTTGAAAGTATGCAGATTGGGTTAGCTTCTCCGGAGAAAATCCGTGAGTGGTCACATGGTGAAGTTACAAAACCAGAAACAATCAACTACCGTACTTTAAAACCAGAACGCGATGGTTTATTCTGTGAGAAAATCTTTGGACCAACAAAAGACTTAGAATGTTCTTGTGGAAAATTAAAGAAAATCAACAACAAAGGGAAAGTCTGCGATCGTTGTGGCGTTGAAGTAACGCGCTCAAAAGTTCGTCGTGAACGTATGGGACACATCGAATTAGCAGCACCTGTATCACATGTGTGGTACTTCAAAGGGATCCCAAGCCGCATGGGACTTGTGTTAGACATGAGTCCACGTGCGTTGGAAGAAGTCATTTATTTTGCAAGCTACGTTGTTATCGACGCTGGCGACACAACATTAATGCACAAACAATTATTAACTGAACGTGAATACCGTGAAAAACGTGCAGAATTTGGAACTCGTTTCCACGCTGCAATGGGTGCGGAAGCTGTTCAAGAGTTATTAAACAAAGTTGACTTAGAAGCTGAAATCGCTGAATTAAAAGAAGAGTTGAAGACAGCACAAGGTCAAAAACGTACACGTGCAATTCGTCGTTTAGACATTTTAGATGCCTTCAAAGAATCAGGAAATCAACCTGGTTGGATGGTAATGGATGTTATTCCAGTTATTCCACCAGATTTACGTCCAATGGTTCAATTAGAAGGTGGACGTTTTGCAACTAGTGACTTAAACGATTTATACCGTCGTGTGATTAACCGTAATAACCGTCTAAAACGTTTATTAGAATTAAACGCACCACGTATCATCGTTCAAAACGAAAAACGTATGTTACAAGAAGCTGTGGATGCTTTAATCGATAATGGTCGTCGTGGCCGTCCAGTAACTGGACCAGGTAACCGTCCATTGAAATCATTAAGCCACATGCTTAAAGGGAAACAAGGTCGTTTCCGTCAAAACCTACTTGGTAAACGTGTAGACTACTCTGGACGTTCTGTAATCGTAGTAGGACCAAACTTGAAGATGTACCAATGTGGTCTTCCTAAAGAAATGGCGATTGAATTATTCAAACCTTTCGTAATGAAAGAATTAGTTGAACGTGAAATCGCTGGAAACATCAAGAGCGCTAAACGTAAAATTGAACGTTTAGATGACGATATTTGGGGAATCCTTGAAGAAGTAATTCGTGAGCACCCAGTTCTATTGAACCGTGCACCTACACTTCACAGATTAGGGATTCAAGCGTTCGAACCAACTCTAGTAGAAGGTCGTGCCATCCGTCTTCACCCATTAGTGTGTGAAGCCTACAATGCCGACTTCGACGGAGACCAAATGGCGGTTCACGTACCATTATCTCAAGAAGCTCAAGCTGAAGCTCGCTTATTAATGTTAGCGGCTCAAAACATCCTAAACCCTAAAGATGGTAAACCAGTAGTTACACCATCTCAAGACATGGTTTTAGGGAACTATTACTTAACAATGGAACAAGAAGGCCGTGTTGGTGAAGGCATGTACTTCAAAGACATGGAAGAAGCAATCTTGGCATACAACAATGGATACGTTCATTTACACAGCCGTATTGCGATTCCAGCAAGCTCGCTTCCAGATAAACCATTTACGGATTGGCAAAAAGAGAGAATGATGGTAACGACTGTTGGTAAATTATTATTCAACGAAATCATGCCAAACGAATTCCCTTACTTAAATGAGCCAACAATGGAAAACTTAGAAGTAGCTACACCAGATAAATACTTCTTAGAAGCAGGGGCAAACATTAAAGAAGAAATCGCAGGACGTGAAATCGTTCCGCCATTCAAGAAGAAAAACTTAGGTCAAATCATCGCAGAAGTGTTCAAACGATTCCATATCACTGAAACTTCAATGATGTTAGACCGTATGAAAGACTTAGGATACAAATTCTCAACTCGTGCTGGTTTAACAGTAGGGATTGCAGATATTTCAGTTGCGGACAACAAGAAAGAAATTCTTGAAGAAGCACATAAACAAGTCGACAACATCTCTAAATTATTCCGTCGTGGTTTAATTACAGATGATGAACGTTATGAACGTGTTATCGAAACATGGAACAAAGCGAAAGATGATATCCAAAAAGCCTTAATTAAGACTTTAGGTTCTCGTAACCCAATCTTCATGATGAGTGACTCAGGAGCCCGTGGTAACATCTCTAACTTTACTCAGCTTGCTGGTATGCGTGGATTGATGGCCGCTCCTAACGGTAAGATCATGGAATTACCGGTTACATCAAACTTCCGTGAAGGGTTAACCGTTATGGAAATGTTCTTGTCTACTCACGGTGCTCGTAAAGGGATGACCGATACAGCCTTGAAGACAGCCGATTCAGGTTACTTAACTCGCCGTTTAGTAGACGTTGCGCAAGATGTAATCATTCGTGAAACAGACTGCGGAAGCGATCGTGGATTAACAATTTCTGCGATTAAAGAAGGAAATGAAGTCATTGAAACACTTGAAGAACGTATGTTAGGACGTTACGCACAACGTTCAGTGAAACATCCTGAAACAGGTGAAGTGTTAGTAGCACGCAATGAAATCATCACTGAAGATATTGCTCGTAAAATTATTGAAGCTGGAATCGAAGAAATTACAATTCGTTCAGCGTTCACATGTGATACAAAACATGGGGTATGTAAATACTGTTATGGACGTAACTTAGCTACAGGTTCAGAAGTTGAAGTTGGGGAAGCAGTTGGTACAATTGCCGCTCAATCAATCGGGGAACCTGGTACACAGTTAACAATGCGTACGTTCCATACCGGTGGGGTTGCCGGAGACGATATTACTCAAGGTTTACCTCGTATCCAAGAAATCTTCGAAGCGCGTAATCCTAAAGGGGTTGCGACAATCAGTGAAGTAGCGGGTGAAGTAGTTTCTATCGAAGAAAATGCTGGAAGTCGTACAAAAGAAATTACGATCAAAGGTTCTACAGATACTCGTACTTATACAGTTCCATTTACAGCTCGTCTAAAAGTGGAAGAAGGACAGATCATCGATCGTGGTGCTCCGTTAACAGAAGGTTCTATCGATCCTAAAGAATTATTACGTGTTCGTGACGTATTATCCGTTGAAAACTACTTATTACGTGAAGTACAAAAAGTATACCGTATGCAAGGGGTAGAAATCGGCGATAAACACGTTGAGGTAATGGTTCGTCAAATGTTACGTAAAGTTCGCGTAATGGATCCAGGTTCAACAGAAATCCTTCCAGGAACATTATTAGACATTGCAGACTTTACAGAACGTAACCGCTCTGCAATCATGAACGGTGAAGTGCCTGCGACAGCTCGTCCTGTATTATTAGGTATTACAAAAGCTTCATTAGAAACAAACAGCTTCTTGTCTGCTGCATCATTCCAAGAAACAACTCGTGTCTTGACAGATGCTTCTATCCGCGGCAAGAAAGACCACTTACTAGGATTGAAAGAAAATGTTATCATCGGTAAGATCATCCCTGCTGGTACAGGTATGGCTCGTTACCGCAATATGGAAACAAGTACTTCAGAACCAGTATTACCAGTGGAACAAACAGAAGGTTTAGTTGGTGAACCAGCAACTTCTGAAGAAGACACAAATGAATAATCTGTGAATTCACGCACCCTATTGATGGTTCAATAGGGTGTTTTTTCTTCGATTATTCATAAAAGGTTTCTTTGAAGTTCTAACAAAATAGTGTATAATAGCGGAAACTTAAGAATGGAGTGAAAAAATGAAAAAAACAACAAAAATCTTAAGTCTTGCAGCCGCAAGCTTATTAGCCGCTTGTTCAAACCAAGCTGCACCAGCAAAAGAAACTACGACTGCTGCTCCTGAAACAACAGTGCAACAGACAACGCAAGCTCCTGCTACAACTGTGACAGCCACTACAAGTACAGCCAATACACCTACTACTTCAAGTGCAGTGACAAGTTCTAGTCAGTCTATCGGAAGTCAAAATGCAATGCAGAAAGAATTGATTGATGCGTTCCAAAAAGCTTATCCTGATTTGGATATAACAAAAATTGAACTTGTTTATGGCACATACTATGAAGTGGAAGCAATGAATAGTACAACCGAGTTTACATATCGATATGATCAAAATTCCAAAACTTTTATTCTAGCAGAACAAGATAACGCAGATCCTAATGAACATAATGTAAAAAAATTGGATCTTCCTAGTTTAAAACAAGTTGATGATATGATTGCTATTGCGCAAAAAGCATTTTCAACTGGTGTTCTTCGTGAGTGGAGTGTTGATAAGGATCATGGGAATATTATTTGGGAGTTTGAATTTCTTGAAAGTAACGGGAACGATGTTACGGTAAAAGTTTCAAACTCAATAGGGCAAGTTTTAGAAATTGATCGATAAGATGTATTCTGTACCCCGTCAAGGATTGGTTTTCCAATGCTTGGCGGGATATTTTTATGCTTAAAATGTTAAGAAAGAGACCGAAAAAAGATTAAGAAAATATTAAGAAAATTGAAAAAGTGAAAAAATCAATCATTAAAAAAACGAATTAATTCATTGGATAGTGGGAAAAAGGATTTATAGGTGGAATTAAATCATTTAAAAGCGATAAATATATAATATTTTAAATAAAAAATAAAACCGCTATCAAATTTATGTGATTGGTAGTATAATAAAAATGAATAAAAGAAAGATTGGGGTAGTGTATATGAGTCAGGAATTGTACCAAAGTATACCGTTGCTATTTAAGCTCGTAAAAAAGCAAACAGAACTCAAAAATGCTGCCTTTGCTTTTCAGAATAAACGAGGAGCAGTGAAGTTTTTCTTTTTAATTGAACGTGATGAACAGCAAGATTTACGTTTATTATTCTTCAAAAACGAAGAAGAACTTGTTCGTTATAGACTCTCTGAACGACTAGTAACCATGTCGGATGAGGTAGTCGGAGAGGAACGGACCGAAGCGTTTTGGTTTAGAAAAGGCATTGAAATTCAGTTTTCAAAACGTGCGGATTTCGATGAAGAGGAAATCGAATACTTGAAGCAGAAGGGCTATCCTGTTAAAGGAGCCAGAGAATTGCCAATGATTTCGAGTTTCAATGAACCATTTGATTTATTCGCAGACCTTAAGAAATCAGAAATCCAGTTTGTGCTACGTGTGAGTTATGTTCTCTTGCAAGAAGGCAACTGGAAAGAACTTTTGAAGGCTGCTAGTATTCTCGATCAAGAAGACGCGGATTGCTATGCTGTTCTCGAATATAATCAAAAAACAAAGGCTGTCAAGTCACTTGATACCACGCGTAAGGAAATCAATTTCGATCAGATTGCAGAATTGAAGCCGTTCTTCCAAGTGAAACCTGAACCCGTTGCGGTCAGTGATTTCTCGCTTTTACGTGCAAAAAAGGCGATTCAAGGGATCTTGCCGGAAACTTTTGAAATCCAGTTGACATTGTCGCCAATTGCGGCCATGGGATTTTATAAAACAGGTGCGTTTATGCTGGCGATAGCCGACGAACGTGAAATCATCTTCCTACAGGAAACAGATTTAGATACGAAAGACATTCAGAATTATATTTTAGAAGTCATTATGATGATGGAGGCTGTGCCGCTTCGCTTTATTACAAGTGGACCATTTGCAATGAGACTCTCGAATATGGTCGATCAGCTCTTAAAACGACTTGGAACGGATATTGTTATCTTGGATGAATTGCCAACGATGAACCGTTACTCAAGCCTTGCGAAAATGGATCTTCTATTATCGCAAAATGATATTGATAATCTTCTCTTTTAAGTGAAACGTTGAGACCCGTGCCCTTAATGTTTCCGCTAGTGTAGGAATTGGAAGGGGGAGAAGCTAAATACTCTCACAGCTTCTCTGTCCATCCATCCTCGAATATATAACCGTAGAAAAAGAGGTCTATTCATTTGAATAGACCTCTTATTTATTGAACGGGATATTCTGTATACATTTCTCCAAGACTTTCAAACTCCACTTGATTTTGTAAAAGCTCAATGATGGCTGCTTGGAAAGCTTCAACCTCTTGAACAGGGAGGCTGCAGGTGAATTGAACATTATTGAGGAAGACTTTATCAACGATGGGAATATTTTGTGTCTGACAATAATATTCCACTTTTCCTACATGTGCGTAATCAAAGGTTAGGGCAAGTTGGTCCTCTAGTCGACATTCGACGATTCCGATGGCTTTCAATCCTTCGCTCACAGCCCCAGAATATGCACGAACGAGTCCGCCAGCGCCTAGTTTTGTTCCACCAAAGTAACGCGTCACCACGACCGCTACATCTTTTAATTCATTTTTCTTAAGAACTTCTAGCATCGGAACGCCTGCGGTACCACTTGGCTCACCGTCATCCATTGCACGCTGCACTTGGTCGTTTTCGCCAATGAGAAAAGCAGAGCAATTATGCGTTGCCTTCCAATGTTCTTTTTTGATGGCTTGGATAAATTCGAGCGCTTGTTCTTCGTCTGTTACCCGCTGAAAATGCGCAATAAAACGAGAACCTTTAATCTCGATTTCATTCGTCCCAGCCTCTTTAATGGTTTTATATCTCTCTAGCATTCTTTCCCCTCACTTTGGTATTAGTATAGCATAAAGTCGTAAGTATCTCTGCTTTTTTTTAATGGTCAAATATGGTAGTATAGATAGGCAGTATATGACTGGAGGAGTAGGTATGATTCAAGTAACATTAATCATTCGAATCACATTGGTTCTTGCCTTTATCATGCTGAGCTACTGGGCGTTGCAAGGCATTCAAATCGAAAAGATTCTCAGGAAAGGCCGCGTTCAAGAAGCCCGTATCCTCTTTTTACTCATCGCTATTTGGATGGGTGCTAGTATAGCCAAAGTCATATTCGATTTATCAGATTATTTAAATCAGTATATTCAATTGATATTACAGTAAATGGATAGAGAGTTTTTGGAGGTTATTTAATGGATAAGATGATCGTGCGCGGTGGCGATACACGTCTTCAGGGAACCGTAAAAGTAGAAGGAGCTAAAAATGCGGTATTACCGATTTTAGCAGCAAGTATTCTAGCAGATAAAGGCGTTACTCATTTAACAAATGTACCGAACTTATCAGACGTACATATGATGTTAAACGTATTAGGGAGCTTAAACGTCTTAAGTACATTTGACGAAGAAGAAAAGGCAATTACATTAAATGCCACAAAAGATATTACAACAACTGCAGCATTTGAATACGTAAGTAAAATGCGTGCGTCAATCGTTGTAATGGGACCATTATTAGCACGTTTTGGACATGCACGTGTTGCGATGCCTGGTGGATGTGCTATCGGAAGTCGTCCAATCGACCTTCACTTAAAAGGGTTCGAAGCAATGGGTGCGACAATCGTTCAAACAGAAGGATATATCGAAGCGCATGCAGAAGAACTTCATGGAGCACGTATTTATTTAGATTTCCCATCTGTTGGAGCTACTCAAAACATCATGATGGCTGCGACTTTAGCAAAAGGGACAACATACCTAGAAAACGTAGCGCGTGAACCAGAAATCGTCGACCTAGCGAACATCTTAAATAAGATGGGTGCCAAAATTGTTGGTGCCGGAACAGAAAATATGCGTATTGAAGGGGTAGAACGTTTGGATGGAACGATTCACTCTATTATCCCAGACCGTATCGAAGCTGGTACATTTATGGTAGCCGCTGCTGTTACAAAAGGTGATGTGTTTATCGAAGATGCGATTGCAGAACATAACCAACCATTAATTTCTAAATTAGGGGAAATGGGCGTTCAATTTATTGAAGAGGAAGATGGCATTCGTGTTATTGGTCCAGATGAGTTGAAACCAACTGACGTGAAAACTTTACCTCACCCAGGTTTCCCAACAGATATGCAAGCGCAAATGACAATTGCACAATTATTGGCAACTGGTACAAGCACAATGACGGAAACAGTGTTCGAGAACCGTTTCAATCACTTAGAAGAAATGCGTCGTATGGGAGCGCAATTCCGTATTGACTCACATACAGCTGTGATGAGTGGTGCTTCTGTATTATCAGGTGCTGAAGTACGTGCGACAGACTTACGTGCTGCTGCAGCGTTAATCATCGCTGGAATGGTTGCAAAGGGATATACACGTGTGACAGACTTACAATTCTTGGACCGTGGCTATTATGAGTTCCATCAAAAATTACGCGCATTAGGCGCAACGATTGAACGTGTGGACGAACCAGACGGACAAGGATTTACTCACGAAGACTTAGAGCGTCTTTTTGCAGTCTAATAACGAATCACGAAAGAGAGGGCAACCTCTCTTTTTTTGCGCATAAAATTCATAGTGACTCCGATTTTCCTTAATACAACAATAAGAACAAGCAATATTACTTTTAACTAATATAAGGTATATCTTATATTGGTTAAACCTTATAACGTGCATTTTTATTGTTGTATCAAGAAAAATTAAAGATTATTCGTAAAAAAATAAAGTGCAGTTGCAAACGTAAATGATGACTAGAAACTTACAGATTCTATAATTACAGTAACGTGACTTCGCATTAAAACGAATTAGAAGGCGTAAGAATTTCATTCCGTACGCCCTTTTTTGAGGATTTAAAGCTGAGAGACTATTAAGGCTCGAACCGGTGCAACGTTACAGTAATTATGAAGATATCTGTAAGGATTCAAAGGAATCATTTACGAGTTACTGTCTCTTTATTGTTAGGTCTATTTATCGTTTAATTTTTCGTAAAGGTATGCAGTATTTATATGGTTTCGGAGGGTTTTATGGTACAGTATAATAGACTCAATTTAAAAGGAGGATTGTAATGAACGAAGAATTTAACAATCAGAATCGTGACGAAGAACGTCTCGATGTCGAACAAGACGCTGAATTCGAGCATCGTCATACTGAAGAACCAAAAAAACAATCCATTATAAAGAGTATTTGGAATCATAAAATCATGATGGCGATTCGTCGCTTTTGGAGAAAATTTCATGTAACGAAGCTACTCCTAGCGATGATGCTAACGGTAGTAACACTATTTACAGGGTTTTTAGTGTATTCTGCAAAGACAACCGATGTAAGTGGCTTACGTGCTGGGATGGTCCAGGTGACCGAAGTATATGACCGCAATAACCAAGAAGCCGGCGTACTGAATATCAATAAAGGGGAATTTCTAACAATAGACCAGATTTCTCCGAATATGATTAATGCGCTCGTTTCCACAGAGGATAAACGTTTCTATGACCACCATGGATTCGATCCAATCGGGCTACTTCGTGCGACATTTGGCCTCTTAATGAATCGTGGCCGGGTGACGGGTGGAGGAAGTACGATTACGCAACAATTAGCCAAGAATGCTTTCTTAACTCAAGAACAATCATTTATGCGAAAAGCAAAAGAACTCTTCTTGAGTTTCGAGTTGGAGAAGAAATATTCCAAAGACCAAATTTTGGAGATGTATTTGAATAATGCTTATTTCGGAAATGGGGCGTATGGAATTGAAAATGCGTCGCTTCGTTATTTCGGAAAGCGCGCAAAGGATTTAACCATTAGTGAAGCGGCTGTCCTTACAGGAAGCTTAAAGGCACCGAATGTGTACAATCCGATTGACGATATGGAATCGACGGTAAAACGCCGGGCAACCGTCTTACAGTTGATGGTCGATAATGGCAAAATCACGCAAGAAGAAGCTGATAAAGCGGCTGCTGAAGTGATTACCGTGACGGATACGTATGAAGCGAATACTCGTTATAAATATCCATATTATTTCGATGCTGTGATTAATGAAATTACAACGAAATACGGAATCAGCGAAGAAGACTTGCTGAACAAAGGGTATAAAATCTACACAGGTTTAGACCAAAATATGCAAGCGGATTTGGAAGAAACCTTTTCACACAATTGGTTATTCCCGAAAGCTAGTGACGGTACGGTTGCTCAAGCGGCTTCGATTGCCATGGATCCTCAAACAGGGGATGTTCTTGCGACAGTGGGTGGACGTACCAACGAGAAGCACACTTTCCGTGGATTTAACCGAGCAACTCAGCTGCAGGCTCAGCCAGGGTCAACATTTAAACCATTAGCCGTCTATACTCCGGCTCTTGAAGAAGGGTATCAACCGAATTCCGTTCTTGTAGACGAAAAACGTTCGTATGGTTCGGATAAATATACGCCTGAGAACTGGAATAAAAAGTATCAAGGTATGGTAACGATGACAGAAGCCTTGAACCAAAGTTGGAATGCTCCTGCTGTTTGGTTACTCGATAAAATTGGATTGAAGAAAGGAATCGAGAAGGTTCATCAATTCGGTATCGAAACGGACCCAGGAGATGAGTACTTAGGAATCGCTCTTGGAGGTCTTACAAAAGGAGTCTCTCCAGAACAAATGGCTTCTGCCTATACAGCCTTTGCCAATAAAGGTGTTCGTGTGCAACCGCGTTTTGTAACGAAAATTGTCGACGCGAATGGAAAAGTCGTTGTTGACAATACAGCCGTGAAGGAAAACCGTGTGACAACGGAAGAAGTCGCTAAGAAGATGACAAGTATGCTGTTAACGGTATACGGTTCAGAAGGTCTTGGCGCACCATTTTCGCCAGCTGGTAAGATGATTGCAGGGAAGACGGGTACTACCGAAGCCATCAATAATGAAAATGGTTCTCGTGACCAATGGATGATTGGATATACACCTGATGTTGTTGTCGCAACTTGGATGGGATATGACCAGTCAGGAAACTACTCTTTATCCGCTTCTAGCCGTGAAGGAGTAGGGCCACTCTTTAAACTAGAGATGGAAGGATTGCTTCAGTTCACAGCCAATACACCATTTAATGTGGAAGCCGTGAAGACAAAACAAAATAACCAAAACAACAATACGAATAATGGTGTGGATCAATTTATCAAAGACGCTCAAAAAGCGGGCGAAAAAGTTTGGAATCAAATCCAAGAATGGGGTAAAAACCTCTGGGATAAATTCAGAAATCGATAATGCGAACGTACGTACGTATTGATAGTTTAACCATGTAAAATATGGTATAATAAAGGAGTATTTTAAGGAGGTAAAAACATGAGTAATATTTATGATACAGCCAATCAATTAGAACGCGACTTACGCGAATTACAAGAATTCAAAACAGTAAAGGAAAGCTTCGAAGCGATTTATGCTGACGAAACAGCAAAAGCTTTATTCGAGGAATTCCGTACAGTGAATATCGAGTTACAACAAAAACAATTTTCAGGACAAGAAATCACTGAAGAAGATATTCAAAAAGCTCAAGAATTAGGACAAAAAGTGTCTGAAAATGAGCATATTAAAGCGTTAATGGAAGCTGAGCAACGTTTGAATACGATTATGCAAGATATCAACCGTATCATCACAAATCCATTACAAGAACTTTATAGCTCAAAATAATCAATTTTAAACGGTTTTATTAAGAATCGATCCAAAGCATATTTTCTTTGAACGCACAACAGACGGTTCAGGAAAATATGCTTTTTTTGAAGAAAAGAAAGGAGCAACGTATGGTGAAATTCATCCATGCTGCCGACGTCCATCTAGGGATTATGGTTGCAGGTGTCGGAAAAAGCCAGAAGGAAATCGCAAGAGAGCTTAAGCAAGCGGCGTTTGATGCTTTTGAAAGAGTCATCGATACAGCGATTGAAGAAGAAGTCGATGCGCTTGTGTTAGCGGGGGATTTGCTGGATAGTTCACGCACCTTCGTCAAAGAAAAATGTTTCTTGCAAAGCCAGTTAAATCGCTTAGCACCCTTTGGAATTCCTGTCGTTGTTGCGCTTGGGAATCATGATGCGGGGAGTGCGTACGTTTCTGGGAAGCATATTTATACTTTTGGGAGTGCTGTTGAAACGATTGAAGTGGAGACGAGAAACGGGGAACGTGTGGCCTTTAGTGGGTTTAGTTATGAGGTTCCAGTTGTAGCCACTAGGAAAGTTCAAGAGTATCCTGTAAAGAGTGCTAACTGTGATATTCATATTGGGGTGTTGCATGGAGAACTAACGACTTCGCAAGGTCGTTATGCACCATTTTCCATTCCTGAACTGAGAGAAAAAGGCTATGACTACTGGGCGCTTGGACATATTCATACGTGCCAAGAAGTATCTAGTCAGCCATGTGCGTGGTATAGCGGTACGGCTCAAGGAGCGGACCGTAAAGAGAGTGGTTCAAAGGGCGCTTTGCTTGTTGAGATTACTCCTGGGAACACTCCGGTAGTTCATTTGATTGAAACGAATACGATGGAGTGGATGGACGTAGAACTAGCATTAAGCGATACGGCTCGTTTAGAAACCTTACCGTATCTAATCGTAGAGGCACTACCAAATCCATCGAAGCGTAGTCTTGTGACGCTGCATTTGCAAACGCAAGAATCAATCTATTCCAGAGAAGATTTAAAACAACTCACCCAGGTTGTGAATGGATTATTAGAAGAAAAACGTAGCCTTGTAACGGTGATGAGTATTCGAGAACAAGTTACAACACCGCTTCGTGGCGCTTCTGGAATTTCGCTTGCAGGAGATGTGGAAGCGTCCCTCTTTTCTGAGATGGAAATTGCCAAAAGTGGTTTTGCATATCAGTTGATGAGCGACTTCCTTCAAAAAGAAGATGTCCAAAAAGAGATTCATGAACGTGCACTTCGCCTATTAGAAGCTCGCTTTTTGGGAAGGGAGGAAGGGTAATGTACATTTCAAAAATCGAAATCAATCATTTTGGAAAATGGGAACATGAGACCTTTACTTTCCATCCCAACTTGCAAGTCGTGCAAGGATTGAATGAATCTGGAAAGACGACCCTTCGACGTTTTATCGAGCAGATGCTCTTTGATTTTAAACAAAAGAAAAATGGTGTTTATCCTTATCAACCGCTCCATACAAATACGCGTGGTGGACGGATGTGGATTGAAGATGAAGGGCTGGGTGCTCTTATTATCGAGCGTAGCGCCGTGGAATCTCAGAAGAAACTCGTTCTAAAGAGTGCAGAAACGGGACAAGAGTTACCAGAAACGATGCTGGAACGCGTCCTTCATGAGTTGACGATGACTGAGTACCATTCACTCTTTGGATTCAATGAAGAAGAATTGCAAAATAATGCCTTTGAAAGTGAAGAGGAAATTCATCGTTTCTTGTATAGTTTAAGTGTTATGGGGCATAAGGGTGCCTATGAAGAGAGTCAGAAGCTACTTGCAGAGGCGAATAAGTTGTTTCGCCCGCAAGCTAAAAAACTCGAACTCAACGAGCGGATGGACCGTCTCGAAGGCTTAACGAGTCAATTAGCACAGACTAAAGGCGAGAACGCTCTTTATGAAGGCTATGTGAGTACTATCCGAGAGCTTCAAAAAGAAGAAGCGGAATTATCTGAAAAATTACAAGACACAGAATCTAGACTAGATGTCTTAGAGAATAAGCTCGCTCATTTTGACGCTTTAGAAGAATTCCGTGCAATGGAAGGACTAAAAGAGTTCCCCAAAGAGTACGACCATAGTAAGGCTGTCGAAGCCAATAATACGTTACGCGCCTTTGAAAAAGAACTCGAAAGGACAAAAATCGAGTTAGAGCAGGCAAAAGAAGAAAGAGAAGTTCTTGGAGAAGTAGCAGAGGATTCAACTCTTGAATCACTTTACGCAAAGGCCCAAGCTGCAGCAGCTGTAGAAGAACGTGCCTTTGAATTGGAACGTGAGTTGAAGACGCATGCGGGGAATATTGGTGTTCAAAAGGAATATGCCAAGCCGTTTACAGATGCTGAATTAGCAGAATTAGATGCTCTTCAAGGTGAAAAAGAACATGCAGGACAGTTTCAAGTAGGGCTCCTTATTGGGTTTATTGGAATCATTACCATTATCGTGGTTGGATTTTTAACGAACCAGGTCTTGCTAGGTGTTGGGGGTGCTGCAGTACTTGGAATTGGTGGAGGTTTCTTCATGCAGAAGAATGGAAAATTCCTTGCTCCGAAAACGAATGCTGTAGAGGAACAAGTTCAACAGCTCCTTTCAGGGAAAGGAATTGAAGTAACTCTAGATGATGCAAGACATTTTGTGCGAAGAAATGAAGGACGTAGCGTCAATGATTTCTTACAAAAGAAGGCGCAGTTTGTTCAATTAGAACAAAGGATTGTTGCCTTTAAAGAAGAAAGTAAAGACTTCTGGACAAAAGAACAAATCACTCCTCCAGCTACTGTGGAGCAACAGCTACGTATTATCCGTGAGACATGGATGGCTTCACAAAAACGAGTGGCAAAATTAGAACAACTTCAAGAGAGTCTCTTAAAGATAGAACGTCATTTAGCGCAATTGGAACAAGATACAATAGAAGTGCGCAAAGAATTACAATCTGCGATTTCACCCCTTAGAATCACTTCGGTAGAAGAGTTTAGAACTCAGTTACCAACGCTAGACAATCGTGTAGCCTTAGTTCAAAAGAGAGCGTATATCGAAAAGCAAGTCGCAGTTTTTACGGATGAAGAAAAAGAAAGATTAGAACGACAAATGCTTGAAGAGGAAATTCAAGACGAGACCTTCACGAAGGCGCAGTTGGAAAGTAAATGGAAAGAAGTACGTGACCAATTGGCGAGTACGAAAACAAAGGCAGAATTACTCGAAGAAGATGACAATGCAGAAGCTCTTCAACTGGAAGCTGAGTTTGAACGATTTGAAGTGCAAGAGTCTATTAAAGATTGGGCAACACAAGTATATGCCGCTAAATGGATCTTGAAGCAACTGGAAGAAAAAGTCCCAACGAGAGTACCATTAATTTTAGACGAGGCGAGCCGTATCTTTAGCAGGCTTACGATGGGGCAATATACGAAGATTCTCTTAACGGATACGCAGGCGAAGGTGCAGCAGGAAAATGGCCAGTGGATGGAAGCTTTCTATCTTTCAAAAGGAGCCTTAGACCAACTGTATGTAGCGATTCGTTTTGCCTTTATTTTCCAATTAGCCAAGAAGATGAAAATTCCAGTCTTAATCGATGATGGGTTCGTCAATTTTGATAGAGAACGCCTATCGATTATGTTAGAATTAATGGAAGAGCTATCACGCGTAACACAAGTTTTTTACTTTACAACGGAAGTTCCGCTTCAGTTACCTAAAGAGAATGTACTGAAGCTAGGGGAAAGAGAAAGAAGGTAAATCATGACAAAAAAATTATATGAATACAATGTGGACGAGAGTTTTGAAATCTGTCTATTAATTAAAGCAGCAGATGTGCGCATGGCAAAAAACGGCAATCCGTTTATCGCCTTCACATTCCAAGATCAATCCGGTCAAATGGACGGAAAATATTGGTCTGCCACTTCAGAGGATATTGCAAAATACGTACCAGGAAAAGTGGTAGTTGTGAACGGAAAACGCGAAATGTACAATAATTCGCCACAAGTAAAAATTGTCAGCCTTCGACTAACTGATGCTTCAAAAGGGGAGCCAACCTCTGCGAGTTATTTCGTAGAACACGCTCCAATGTCGAAAGAAGAAATGGAAGAAGAAGTAAACCAAATCATGTTCGATATCACAAATCCATATTTGCGTCGTATCGTGCATAATATCTTGAAGAAATACCAGGAAGCCTTCTTCGAATTTCCTGCAGCGAAGCGTCACCACCATGCGTTTGTTGGTGGGTTAAGTTTCCATACAGTTTCGATGTTACGCCTTGCTAAAGCCATTGCAACACAATACACTCAAATCAACCGTTCATTATTATATTCTGGTGTGATTTTACATGATATTGGTAAAACGATGGAATTGACAGGTGCAATCGGTACTGAGTACACATTAAAAGGAAACTTACTCGGCCATATCGTGATTATGGACGAAGAGATTACAAAAGCCTGCGAAGAACTCGATATCGATGAAAATCAAGAAGATGTGCTTTTATTAAAACATCTTATTCTAGCTCATCACGGCAAACTCGAATACGGGTCACCAGTCCGTCCGCAATTATTAGAAGCGGAAGTGTTACACCATATCGACTTATTAGATGCGACGATTACAATGATTTCGAATGCACTTGATAAGACAGAACCAGGCGCATTCTCAGAGCGCGTGTTTGGTTTAGATAATCGCTCGTTCTATAAACCATTATCCCATGAGTAAGAATAAAAGTTTGATAGTATGTGTAAATTGATAAGCCATCAATATTACCAGCAACGCTCTAACTGACATTCATTTAATCGAGGTGTGAAATGAAAACATTTGGTTCGAAAAAACTATTAAAATTGATTTTATGGTGCTCGGCGGGCCTTGTATTATCTGGAATTTTATGGATTTTGTTTAGTTTTACTCGTCCAAAATATAATGATGATGCTTTGTTTTCTTATGAAATCATCAATCAATCAAATCAGAATATTGAAGAATTGATTATTGGTGAATATTCTCAGAACGATATTAACTCTCCAGAGGATCGGGTGTATTTAAAAAACTTAGCAGCTAATTCTAAATCAAAAGGAGCTGTAGATATTTCTAAATCAGAAAGAAGCGTTTCTCCGTTCTATATAGACTATGTATATCAAGGAAAAAGGAAAACTTTGCTAAAAACGGTATCTGTTGAAACTAGGCCAAAAGGACTTCATATCACTATCACTATTAAGGATGTGGATAACGAGGGTTACATGACGGGAACTAGCGAAATCAATTCATTTATTTTTGAAAAACGAGAATTTACTCCAGAAAGTATAAAAAGAGCTGAGAAAGCTATAGGGGGTAAGTAAATGTGTCTCATTTGTGAGCGGATTGAATTAATCAAACAAGGAAGAAATCCGCATTTTGTAAAAGAACTTGAAACGGGTTATGTGGTAATAGGAGACGGACAGTATTTTAAAGGGTACACATTGTTCCTAGCCAAAGAACACGTAACGGAGTTGCATCAGATGGAATATGAAACAAAAATTAAATTTCTTGAAGAAATGAGTATTGTTCAAGAAGCCGTGGCAAAAGCGTTTCAAGCTGAGAAAATGAATATCGAATTGCTAGGTAATGGTGATGCACATGTCCATTGGCATCTATTTCCAAGAAAAGCAGGAGATATGAAAGGGCATGGCCATAATGGAAGAGGCCCCGTCTGGTGGGTTCCATGGGATGAAATGTCATCTAAGGAGTATCAACCAAAAGGCGAAGCGTTAGAGCAATTAGTGGCTCAATTAAAATCTTTTTTATAAACGTTTATGAGGAAGGCATCTACGTAATGTAGGTGCCTTTTAAAATTTTTTTCAATACTGTGAGCAAATTCTTTTAAAATTTTTGGAAAACAGTGTATATTCTAAAGTGTAATAAAAATAATTACAGTTAGAAAGGTGATTTTATGACAACAACAGTAAAAAATATCATTATTGGTTTCGGTAAAGCCGGAAAAACATTAGCAGGGTACTTAGGAAGTATTGGAGAAGACACAATTTTAATCGAAAAATCAAAAGAAATGTACGGTGGAACATGTATTAATGTCGGCTGTATTCCTTCTAAAAAATTAGCAACAAAAGCATTACGTAAACAATATTCAAACGAAGATGCAAGCAGCTACTATACAAAGAGCGTTCAAGAAAAGAAAGCATTGATTGCGGCTTTAAACACAGCAAACTACAACAAAGTAGACTCTGTTGAGAAAACACAAATTATCGACGGAACTGCACGTTTTGTAGATGACCATACAGTAGCTGTAGATACTGCAGAAGGAGAAAAACTCTTCAAAGCAGATCGTATTTTCATTAATACTGGAGCAACTCCTTTCGTACCACCAGTAGAAGGGTTAACAATTGGTGGGGCGATTCACACAAGCGAAACAATCATGAACTTAGAAGAATATCCAGAAAGCCTTGTTATTATCGGTAGTGGATTTATCGGATTAGAGTTCGCTGCCACTTACGCACAATTCGGTACAAAAGTAACAGTTGTCGATGTAATCGATACGTTCCTTCCTCGTGAAGATGAAGATGTGGCACAAGCTGTGAAAGATCAATTAGAAGCTTTAGGCGTTACTTTCAACTTAGGCGTTCAATTAAAAGCAGTTCATCAAGAAGGTGGAAAAGTAGTTGTAGAAGCAACAACTGCAGAAGGCGCACCAGTTGCCTTTACAACAGATGCAGTCTTAGTGGCGACAGGTCGTCGTGCAAACGTACAAGGCCTTGATTTAGACAAAGCTGGCGTTGAATTAACTGAACGTGGCGCTATTAAAGTCAATGAATTCTTACAAACAAACGTGCCTCATATCTTTGCAATGGGCGATGTGAACGGCGGACCACAATTCACATTCGTATCATTAGATGATTTCCGTATCGTGAAACGTTTCTTAGCAGGGGATACAACATATTCAACAAAACAACGTGCAAAATTCCCAACAGCAACTTTCATTAACCCACCTTTAGCAAGCGTTGGTTTAAATGAAAAACAAGCCAAAGAAGCTGGTATCGAAGTAAAAGTAGCAAAACTTCCAGCGATGGCGATTCCAAAAGCTAAAATCTTAGGAAACCAAGTAGGATTCTACAAAGTATTAGTGGACGCTTCAACAAACCAAATCGTTGGTGCAACCTTATTCGCAGAAGAAGCGCATGAAGTGATTAACATTATCGCAACTGCAATGAACGCGAACTTACCTTACACAGTTCTTCGCGATCAAATCTTCACACACCCAACAATGGCAGAAGCTTTAAACGACGTATTCGGCTTAATTAAGTAGGGATTGTTATGGGAAATGACTTTATCGTAATGATTCATTGCCTAACGTACCTGGCAATTCATCACGACAATCGTTATTCAAGCAAAGACCTCGCGTTTAACGCGTGCAGTAACCCGGCGATTGTTCGAAAATTGATGAGCCAAGCGGTGAAGAAAGGTTGGGTGTCAACCAGTGCGGGGAAACAAGGGGGCTACCAATGGCAAGGCGATCCAAAAAAGGTGAAACTCGGAGAAATCTTCTTATTAGTATCCGAGGATGAACGCTTGGAAAAAGCCTTCAAAGAAGCTGCCGACCCAACCTGCCTTGTAAGTACTCGCATGGGAAGCGTTATGGGCAAATTGCAAGAAGAACAAATCCAACAACAAATTAATTTCTATAATAAACGCACCATCCAAGACATGATTGATGGTGTTCAAACGGAATGTCACTAGTAAAGACCGAGCAACTGCTCGGTCTTTTTATGTGCTAATTATAATGTATACATTATAATGATTTATTTATTATAAAAAAATAATAACTTAAAAGTATTTAAAATTGATAACTTTTAAGTTATAACACTAGTGATAGAAAATTTAAAAGAGTGGGAGTGAGAAGATGAGTAAAAAAGCAATCGGAAGTAATTGGAAAGACGTTAGAAAAGAATTATTTACGAAAGAAGAAATTGCAGATAGTGATTTAAGAGTTGCTATTATTAGTGAACGTATTCGCGCAAGAAAAGAATTAGGCATTAGCCATAAACAATTAGAATAATTAAGTGGAGTAAAGCAACCCGTTATCGCTCGAATTGAAACGGGAAAGAGTACGCCACAACTGGATACTTTATTAAAGATTCTAGCATGTCTAGGAAAAACACTAGCAATTGTGCCTTTATCAAATTCTGAAGTGAAGTAGAACAGTTAACCTCAAAATTATCATATATGATAATTTTGAGGTTTTGTTTTCCTCGGAGTGGAGGTGATTCTATTATCGAAGAACCTTGAAGTTTTTGAACCATAAAACACCATAACTTTACAAAGCTGATTAAATTACCTGCACTATCCAAATATTCAAGATTTTGACAACATAGATACAAGATAGAAGAAACAATACTCCATCAAACAACGAAGAAGATAGACGAGTCTTTTTGTTTATTGAAAGAATAGTGGGGAATAGCATTGAATGTGAATTAGCTGGAGTTAGGAAGAAATTCCTTACTCCAGCTTTGAAGCTTTAAAGGTGCAAGACCAAGACTTGCACCGTTGCCCCACTATGGCTCTTTCAATAAAAAACAAAAAGACGCAAGTCTATCTTTTTCCATTCTAAGAGCACCAATAAAGTATTATGTCTTGTAGCTCGCATTTATCGTACAAAAAAACTCCTGGCACCAATTGGTACCAGGAGCAGTGTTGATTTTAATGTAGGACTTTGTTTAAGAAGTTTTGAGTACGTTCGTTTTGTGGGTTACCAAACACTTCTTCAGGAGTTCCTTCTTCGATGATATAACCACCATCCATGAAGATAACGCGATCGCTAACCTCACGCGCAAATCCCATTTCGTGTGTTACCACAACCATCGTCATTCCTTCTTTAGCGAGGTTTTGCATTACTTCTAATACATCCCCTACCATCTCTGGATCAAGTGCAGAAGTTGGTTCATCGAATAATAACATCTTCGGTTTCATTGCAAGCGCACGGGCAATAGCCACACGTTGCTTTTGACCACCTGAAAGAGATTTAGGAGAGACATCCGCTTTATCTGCAAGACCAACCATGCCAAGGAGTTCCATCGCATGTTCAGTTGCAGCTTCTTTCGTCTCACGTCCTAATTCTACAGGAGCTAAAATGATGTTTTCTAGAACGCTTAGGTGAGGGAAGAGGTTGAAGTGTTGGAACACCATTCCGATTTCCTCACGCACTTTATTTAAGTCTGTTTTTTTGTCTGTTAAATCATGGCCATCGATGATGATGTGACCGCTATTGATTTTTTCAAGACGGTTTAAGCAACGAAGGAAAGTGGATTTACCTGAACCTGAAGGCCCGATAATACAAACTACTTCGCCTTCCTCAATAGAAAGGTCGATGGATTTTAATACTTCTAAGTCGCCATATTTCTTTTGAATTTTTTGAACTTCGATAATAGCCATTATTTTAAATTCCTTTCTAAGTGAGCTGATAGTTTCGTTAATAGAACGATTACGATTAAGTACATCACGCCGACGATTAACCACATTTGACTTGATTGTAAGTTACGAGCGATGATGACTTTACCTGTTTGTGTTAATTCGGCAATACCGATAATTGAAAGAATAGAAGTATCTTTCAATGTGATGACAAATTGGTTAATGAATGAAGGAACCATAATGCGAATCGCTTGCGGTAAGATGACTTTACGCATGCTTTTTGCATATGGAAGACCTAAACTCATGCAGGCTTCGTATTGACCTTTATCAACAGCTTGGATACCCCCACGAATGATCTCTGCGATATAAGCAGAAGCATTCAAGCTGAGGGTGATGACACCTGCTACGAATGGTTGCATTTTAATATCGAATGCTTGTGGAATTCCAAAGTAAATAAAGAATGTTAAAACGATTAGTGGAACACCACGGATAATGTCAATGTAGAATCCTGCGATTGCTTGTACGATATTATTTTGGCTAGTTTTCATTAAACCGAAGATAATACCGATTAAACTTGCGAAGATTAAAGCAACAACAGTTAAGACAATTGTGTTCCATAAACCAGTTGCAAGAGTGTGCCAGTTTGTTTTAATTAAACCGAGAATACTTGTTGCTTCGGTATTTTCGGTAGCATTCGTAGTATATTTTTGAATGATTTCACCGTATTTGCCGCTTTCTTTTAGTTTTTTCAAACCGTTGTTGAAAGCAGTAATCAATTCAGCATTCTCACCTTTATTTACAGCAACACCATATTCCGTTTTGTTTTCGTTATGGTATGTCATTTTTAAAGGTAAGTTGTTGGATGTAATAGAGTAAGCAAGTACGGGGTAGTCTTCGAATACAGCGTCACTGTTTCCTACCATTACATCTTGGTACATACTAGATGAATCTTCAAAAGTTGTGACTGTAAAGCCATATTTATTCTTGATCGATTCTGCATAAGTAGCACCTTGTGTTCCTAATTTAACGGCAACTTTTTTACCTTTTAAATCAGAAAGAGATGTGATTTCAGAGTTTTTAGAAACTCCCATTCCGATTCCACTGTCGTAGTAACTATTTGTGAAGTCGAATTTTTGTTTACGTTCATCCGTAATTCCCATTCCGGCCATCACAGCATCTACTTGACCAGATTCTAATGCTTGAACGGCAGCATTGAAGCCAAGTGGTTTGAATTCTACTTCGAAGCCTTCAGCCTCTGCGATACTCTTCATTAATTCAATATCAATTCCGACATATTCACCATTTGTATCTTGATATTCAAATGGGGCGAATGTAATATCTGTTGCGATTATATATTTTTTAGTTTCTGCTTTTGCAGTTGTTGTCGGAGAAACGAGGGATAGAAGAGTCATCAATAGAGTGACTAGAACAGCTCCCAAGCTTAATTTCTTAATGTTCATACATATTCCTCCAAATCTACCTTACGTATAAGGTTTTTCCATTATATGGAAGTTTTTCTGAAAATGCAAAAATCTAGTCTCATCTCATGTTACATTTTATGACATAGGATTGATTGCATAAAAAATCTCCCTTCTCAAAGGAAGAGAAGAGAGATGTCATTATTTTTCTTGTTCGAGGACACGCCAGATGGCTTTGGCCACACCGCCGTTAACATTGGTGTCTGTTACAAAATCAGCAATGGCTTTTACTTCATCTGGAGCATTTCCCATCGCCACACCAATTCCAGCATCGCGAATCATTGAGATATCATTGAAGTTGTCGCCAATTCCAAATACTTCTTTCATCGATAAACCAAGTGTTTTCGCATAGTGAGCAACTGCGATGCCTTTTTGAGCATCTTTATGATTGATTTCTAAATCCGTAATAAAGGCAGAAGTTACGACTAGGTTCGGATGAGCTTTGTCGATATGTTCACGGACTGGTTTGAAAAAGGCTGGTCCGTCATCATGAGAGACGATAATCTTGAACACCTTAATCTCTGGAATCGATAGCACTTCTTCGGCAGTCGTCACATCGGTTGCCTCTAGAAGGATTTTTAGCTGTTTAATTTCCTCTTTCAATTGTTCAGGCGACAGATTATTTCTTTCAGCCTTTTTTCGTTCAATCACTTTGTTGATGAAGAGAGCATAGTTTTTTCTAAAGTTTCCTTCAGAAGTCACGAGCTGCCAGTCTAAGTCAATCGAATCGAAGTAGTCTAATAGCGTATAGACGGTATCATGTGGAATCGTTACTTCCCATATAATTTCGTGATTCTTATCGAAAATTTGCGCCCCATTCATGGCAATGACAGGAAGATGTAATTCTGCTTGTTCGAGCGCAAAATTGGCTTGAAGATAATCGCGTCCAGTACAAACGATGAAGTGTTTCCCTTGTTTTTGGACTTTTCGAATCGCTTGAATATTGTTTTTATGAATTTCCACATGGTTGGTGAGAAGAGTACCGTCCATGTCCGATGCAAATAATTTAATCATAGGGCAAACCCTCTATTTCATTTCTTTAAGATGTGTTTGCAATGTTTGAATTTTATCTTGAATCCGTCTGAAGCGTGGTTTATTTTCCAGTTGGAATCTTGTGACTTCTTCTTGAATAGAATTCACAACTTCCATTGTTTGTGGAACAATCACTTCTTGGATTTCTTTAATGCCTCTTTCAAGAGTGGCTTTACCAGTACTGATGACTGTCACGTCCTGTGTCACTTCTTGAATTTGTTTGGATAGAATTTCGCGGTTTTCCTTTCCGCTTCTTGGATTGTTTAGTAGGGCAACGGCACCACCGATAACACTACCGAAAATAAAACCTTTTAGAAATTTACTCATTGATTATGCCTCCATTTGTTCGCGAATTGATTGCGCGATTTCTGCTAATACTTCTGAACTTGGATTTGTTGGGTGCCATTTTAATCCAAAACCATCTTCTTTTGTATAACGTGGAATAAGATGGATGTGAGAGTGGAAGACGCTTTGGTAGGCCAACTCTCCATTATTGCTTAAAATGTTTAACCCTTTTATTTCAGGATTTGAAGCTTGTACGGCACGTGCAATTTTAGGAATACGTGCAAAAACTGCGCTTGCTAGATCTTCGTCATATTCGAAGATATTGGCTACGTGTTTTTTTGGAACAACCAGTGTGTGCCCAGGTGTTACTTGCGAGATATCGAGGAACGCAAGTACTACGTCATCTTCATACACAATATGTGCTGGAATTTCTTTATGAATAATTTTGTCAAAAATGCAATCTGTCATGGTGTTTCCTCCTTGAGTTCGTACCTCTATGGTATCAAAAATTGCTATAAAATGAAAGGCTTTCAAGACGGAGAGCTGTTATTTAGTTCTTAGAGGCGAAATTGTTCTAGGGTTCTATACTTGAATAAGAAAAGTGCACTTATTCCGCGTCCTTTCACACTTTTTTGGCTTTATGGTATAATAAGGAGAATAGTTAGATAGGAGAATCTATATGACACTACAATTAAACAAAGTGACTGCAGGATATACGAAAGTTCCTGTTATTACCGACATCACTTTTGATGTGAATCCAGGAGAGATTTGTGGCCTCATCGGGCTGAATGGTGCCGGAAAGAGTACAACGATTAAAACAATTATTGGGCAACTGACCCCTTTTAGCGGAAGAGTGGAAGTAGAGAAACTAAGCATCCTAGAAAATCAACGCGGCTACCGTCAATCGATTGCGGTTATTCCAGAAAGTCCAGTTCTCTATGAAGAATTGACGTTTAGAGAGCATATTGAATTTGTGGCTCGTTCATATAATCAAATGAACGAAGAAACAATGAAGCATGCGATGGAGCTTGTGGAAGCATTCCGTTTAACGAAGCAATTAGACTGGTTCCCAGCGTATTTCTCAAAAGGGATGAAGCAAAAAGTATTAATCGTCTGTGCTTTAATGCTAGATGTACCCGTCTATGTGGTCGATGAACCATTCTTAGGACTTGACCCACTAGGGATTCGTACTTTACTTCAAGTCTTAAAAGAGAAGAAAGAAAAGGGTGCAGCGATTTTAATGTCCACGCACGTATTGGACACTGCTGAGAAGTATTGCGATCGTTTCATCGTGTTACACGAAGGGAAAGTGATTTCTCAAGGAGATATCGAAGGCTTACGCGCCACTTCGAATATTGAAGAATCTTCTTTAGAGGAAATATACTTTGCATTAACGACAGGGGAAGATGCCCATGAATAGTGCAGAGCTTTTTGAGACTCGAGTAAGAAAATATCAAAAGAAAAGCATGAAGTATATGCGTTATGTACTGAATGACCATTTCTTGATTGTCTTATTTTTCTTATTTGGCTTTATCATGGTGCAATATTCGAGTTGGATTCAAACAATTCGTGTGTTGGAATTACTATTGTTAGGATTACTTGGAGTTTTACTAGCGAGTGTTCCATTCTTCGGTGGAGTCGCAACATTACTCGAACCAGCCGATGGGATCTTTTTATCGGTAGTAGGACAAGACTTTAAGGCGTATTTACAAAAAGCCATTCGTCGAAGTTGGGTGCTTCCGCTACTCGTGATGTTAGCATCAACTGGAATTGTCTTTCCAATTTTGGCACAAGCTTTTGGAACGAATATGAGTATGTTCGTTAAATTATTCCTATTACAAGTGTTCTTTAAAGACTTATTATTCCGTTGTACAAAATACGCTTACCGTGGAGTCCTTCATTTTACATGGATGGAAAAACTGGGGATTTACATGATTGCAGCAGCAAACTTCTTCGGAATGTTTTTATGGATTTCTGAAGCTTGGTCAATGGTATTAGTAGTTATTCCAGTACTTCTAAGTATCTTTGTCGAACAATATTATGGGAAAGCTGCGTTTGTGTACCAATTTGATAAAATGATTGAAGTGGAATTAGAAAGACAACAACGAATTTATCGTTTATTTGCTTTATTTGTAGATGTACCAATGGTGCATAAACCTCACGCACACCGTCGAAGTTATCTCGATGGCGTATTGAAGATGCTTGTTGGAAATCAACCTAGTGGGCATCGCTATTTAGTAAGTCGTACAGTTATTCGAACAAGCCAGTACATGAGTTTGTTATTACAGCTGGCAGTTGTGAGCTTTGTAGTGGCGTTATTCTCCCAACCGTATTATTGGAACTTTATCGTAAACGCGATACTTGTGATGCTTTTAGGATTCCAACTGGTAGGAGTGATTCAAAGCGCGAATACACAAAATAGTCATTTTGCTTCTTTAGTGGATAGTAATACTCGACTTAAGGATGATTTATCGGTTCTCATGATGACGATGGTCGCATCCGGTGTTGTACTTGGGATTTCTTCTGCAATTGGCATGCGCGAATTAATTGGTATAGTAGGAATTGTTTTATATCCGATTTTCGGGATCTTATTTACACAATTTTATTTACGGTATCGATTCCTTAAGAAGAGAAGAAAAATTTAAGTTTGTAGGTTAAAAGTAGCGCACAAACTTGACTCAAATGGCATAAAACCATAAAATAAAAGAATAGATTTATTAAAGGAAACAGAATTTGTCGTTAGGGATGGAATAGATGGAATATAACATGGACTCAGGATGGGATCTCCATCCAATTGGTGGGGACACCGGTCAAGCGTACATGGGAGTAAAAGACCATGAACGTGTATTTCTAAAGAGAAATGCTTCACCGTTTTTAGCGGTGCTATCGGGTGAAGGTATCACTCCTAAGTTAATATGGACCAAACGTGCGGGTAATGGTGATGTCATTACAGCTCAAGAATGGTTGTCTGGCAGATCCCTCACTAAGGAAGAAATGGGTTCCGTCGAAGTCATCGAGCTGTTAAAACAGATTCACCAATCCCCAAATCTTTTACAAATGTTACAACAAATTCAAGGTGAAGAGTATAGTACTCAAAAATTCATCGATGAATATTTAAATAATTTACAGTCAGGATTACAAACCCACCGTTTCTTAAGCGAAGTATTAAATTACTTAATTGAAACAATTCCGCTTGTTAGCGAAGTAGGGAAAACAGTTTGTCACGGAGACCTTGATCGTCGTAACTTTATGTTATCTGAAGACGGAAAGCTTTACCTTGTCGACTGGGAAATGGTTCGCCTTGCCGATCCGGTTTCTGATTTGACAATGATTTTGACGCAATACATTCCTGTTCATCAATGGGGTGAATGGCTTGATATGTATGGTTTACAACTGTCTACAAATATTTATCAACGAATTGAATGGTATGCCTTAATGAATTGCTTGAATTATATTAAGAAAACGCACTTCGAGGGACGTTACCTTGAAATGAACGAGAAAATTCTTTTGGTGAAGTCGATTTACAATAATCGTATTGGAAAACCAACAGAAGAATAGACAGGAGTTAGACTTTGAGATTAAGAAATAAACCTTGGGCAAAAGATGCTTTAGCCTCTCACCCAGAAATGGTCATCCAAGATCCAGCGCAATGGAAGGGAAGATGGCATGAACGTTTTGGCAATAACAATCCAATTCATATTGAGATTGGTTCCGGGAAAGGCCAATTCGTGAGCGGTATGGCACGTCAAAACCCAAACATAAACTATATTGGAATCGAAATTCAAGAAAGCGTCCTAGTAGTCGCGCTTGAAAAAGCTCTTGCAGCAGATGTTCCAAACTTACAATTATTACATGTGAACGGTGGACAAGTAACAGACTACTTCGAAGATGGTGAAGTAGACCAAATTTACTTAAACTTCTCGGATCCGTGGCCAAAGAAACGTCACGCCAAACGTCGCTTGACTCATGAAAGTTTCTTAGTAGGATATGAAAAAGTATTACCACCATTTGGAGAATTACACTTCAAGACAGATAACCGCGGATTGTTTGAATACAGCCTTGCTTCATTCTCGCAATTTGGACTTGTGTTAAAACAAGTTTGGTTAGATTTACATCAAGTGGAATTTCCAGGGAATGTGATGACAGAATATGAAGAGAAATTTTCAGCAAAAGGTCATCCGATTTATCGTGTGGAAGTGATTTTCCCACAAGAGAGAAAAGCTTTTAAACAACCTGAATAACAAATAAAGGAGCCTGATTCATATGGAATCAAAACATAGTTGTAAAGGCGCAAGCTTCCTTCTAGCAGCAGGAGCTGTTATTGGAGCATGGGCCGCTTCAAAATGGTTTGAACGTAGAAACGTCAATGGAGATGTTATTGTTCAAAATGTACGTAAATTATTTCAAGTCGTAGGAACCATCGAAGGCTCTTGGATTGAAATGGAACCTGTATTCGTGGATAGCCCAGAATTTTATGGGGAAGTTTATTATGGTGGGGTTACTCGCAAGGAAGATGATGAACTTGTCCAATACGAATTTTATGCAGATGCTAAAACAGGAGCCGTTATTGATTTATACAGAATTGGATAATCAAAGAAAGCTGGAGTTCCTCCAGCTTTTGGCGCGTTTATAAGATATTTTAAAGTGCTAGGAAAGAAGAGGATACAATGGAAGCTCATACAGAACAATTAATCAAAACGTTAACAGAAATGAAAGGAACAAGTGGGCATGAGGGCCGTATTCGTGACTTTATGAGAAGCGAATTAACACCTTTAGTAGACCGTATTGAACAAGACGGTTTAGGTGGGATTTTTGGGGTTCGTGAGAGCATTGAAGAAGATGCCCCTCGCATTATGATTGCAGCACATATGGACGAAGTTGGATTCATGGTGACAAATATCACTCCAAACGGAATGTTTAAAGTAAGTCCTTTAGGGGGATGGAACCCATACGTAGTTTCAGCGCAACGTTTTACATTATTAACACGTAAAGGCGATTACCCAATTATTTCTTCTTCTATTCCACCACATCTTTTACGTGCTTCAGGTGGTCAACAACCAGCTGTGAAAGTAACAGATATTTTATTTGATGCAGGTTTCACTTCACGCGAAGAAGCGCTTGAATATGGCTGTCGTCCTGGTGATACAATCGTTCCAGATGTTGAAACTATTTGGACTGCGAATAAGAAACGCATGATTTCTAAATCATGGGATAACCGTTATGGATGTACAGTGGTTCTTGAAGCATTAAAAGCTGTTAAAGACGAGAAATTACCAAACACATTAATCGCTGGAGCAAATGTGCAAGAAGAAGTCGGATTACGTGGAACGGGTCCAAGTGTGACGAAGTTCAATCCTGATTTGTTCTTTGCGGTAGACTGCTCAGCAGCAGATGATATTAATGGTTCAAAAGAAACATTTGGTCACTTAGATCAAGGATTCTTATTACGTATTTTAGATCCAGGTATGGTGACTCTTCCTCGTATGAAAGAATTCTTAGAAGACACTGCGTTAACCCATAATATTCCGTTCCAATACTTTGTTTCTCAAGGTGGAACAGATGCTGGTAAAGCACACTTAATGAATCAAGGAGTTCCGAGTGCGGTGATTGGTGTATGTGCTCGTTATATCCATACACATCAAACAATGTTCTCGATTCGTGACTACGAAGCAGCACGTGAAATGGTCATCCAAACAATCCGTGCGTTAGACCGTAGTACAGTGAACACTATTTTAGACGGAAGAACAAATTAATAATAAAGAGGTAAATTTATGTGGTTAAGTTTTTATAATAAAAAAGGAATCGGCGATACGTTATTATTAACAAGCGGTTCGGCTAGTCGTTATGACGTAGACTTTGAGAAAAAAGGAAATGTGACTCAAGTCTTTGTTCGTGAGACAAAGGAAGTTCTAGGATATAATATTGAAAAGATTTCTGAAGTGATTTCATTTGAAGAAGATGGACAACAAATCTTAACACCCGAGCAACAAGAAGTTGTGAAAGGCTTAATTGAAAAAGCTGGGTTTGATGTTTCTTCTTTAGATTTAACACCCGAAGATGCACTCGTTGTTGGGTACGTTGAAAGTTGCGTGGATCATGAAGATTCTGACCACTTACACGTTACAATGACACGAGTAAGTGACTCTGAAGTGTTACAAATTGTCTGCGGAGCACCAAACGTAAAAGCAGGACAAAAAGTAGTCGTTGCTAAACCTGGTACAGTAATGCCAAGTGGCGCTATTATTTGGGCAGATGAATTACGTGGTGTGGCAAGTTACGGAATGCTTTGCTCAGCGCGTGAATTAGGATTAGAAAATGCACCAGCGAAAAAAGGCATCTTAGTATTAGATGATGCGACTCCAGTAGGAACGCCATTTAAATCATTAAACTTACAATAAAGGAGGATAGGGAGTCATGAATGAACCATTTAACGAGAAAATCGATTCATTCGCTTCTTTGCAATCAAGACGTGAAAAGACTACTTTTCCGAATTACTTGAAGCAAGGTCAAAGTTTTGAAGATCAAGTTGTTGAAGAAATGACACGAGTTGATGCGACAAGAAAAGATGAGACTCCACGCGAATCCTTACCTTTTGATGAGAAACCTGATGCAGCACTCTTACAACCGATTGACAAAGAGGAGCATCAATTACCAGCTCAATTTCGTTCGTTTAAGGAGAAGGCAACCGAGGGGCATCAAAAGTATAAACCACGAGTTGATTGGACTTCTTATTTGAATACGAATCAACGAAAACCGTTTAAACCAAGTTCAGTGCCATCTAGTACGAGAGGTTTGGAAAAAGAGGTTGATCCAAAAGTTTCTTATCGCGAATTAGAAAGCGAGCTATTACCAAGTAGCACAGATTTGATTCTATTCGAGAAGGAAGAATCCTTATTGGTATCGGTTGAGGAACAAGAAGATACCATCGAAAAACGCTTGAAAGAGTACAATGGTACCTCTCACCAAGTGCCGATACAAAGTCAGGTTTTTGCGACAAAAGGTTATATACCAGCCTTTAAACGCAAACAAGATTCAGATGTTGAAGTCGTGCAAGAGTCCTTGTTAGAAGGGTTACCGGAGACAAAAGTTGAAAGACGAAAAGCACCGGAGAAACCATTAACAGGGAAACAAAGACGCGCGATGAAAAAATCGTTATCGATGATTATGGAACAGGAGCAACATGAACGTCAGTTGCCCTATGTTCATCCGAAAAAACTGTAGTAGAAAAGCGAGGAGAAAAAATGGACAAAAGTAAGATTTATCACTTTACGGGAATAAAAGGATCAGGTATGAGTGCATTAGCCTTAGTATTACATGGAGAAGGCTATAAGGTGCAAGGGTCAGACTTAGAACAATACTTCTTTACACAAAAAGGATTGGAAGAAGCTGGAATTACATTATTACCATTCAGCGCTGACAATATTAAAGAAGGACAAATTGTGATTGCTGGGAATGCTTTTCCGGATAGTCACGAAGAATTAGTTTCTGCTCGTGAAAAAGGAGTAGAAGTGATTCGATACCATAAATTCCTTGGGGAATTATTGAAAAATTATAAGAGTGTGGCGATTACTGGTTCTCACGGTAAAACAAGTACAACTGGATTATTGGCTCACGTATTAAGTGGAATGGAGCCAACAAGTTATCTTATCGGTGATGGAACTGGTAAAGGGATTGAAAATTCAGAGTACTTCGTTTTAGAAGCTTGTGAATATAAACGTCACTTTATGGCTTACCGTCCAGACTACGCGATTATGACAAACATTGATTTCGACCATCCTGATTACTATACAGATATCGAAGATGTTCAAAGCGCCTTTGAAGCATTTGGTAAACAAGTGAAAAAAGGAATCATCGCTTGTGGGGATGATGAAAGATTACGTACATTAGATGCCATCGTACCAGTCACTTATTACGGTGTTGGTGAACATAATGATGTGATTGCTAAAAATATCCGTAAAGAAAAAGCAGGAAGCTACTTCGATGCTTATATTAAAGGTGAGTTGTACGGTCATTTCTATATTCCAACATATGGAGACCACAATATCCTTAATGCATTAGCGATTATCGCGTTCTACTACTTAAATGATTTAGATCGTAATGAATTAGCTGAACAATTCAGCACTTTCGGTGGGGTAAAACGTCGCTTCTCTGAAAAAGTGATTAACGGCGTTACAATCATCGATGACTACGCTCACCATCCATCTGAAATTCGTGCAACATTAGATGCAGCGCGTCAAAAATATCCAGAAAAAGAAGTGGTGGCGGTCTTCCAACCACATACATTTACTCGTACAATTGCACTTTTAGAAGAGTTTGCAGCAGTGTTATCACTTGCTGACCATGTATACTTATGCGATATCTTTGCATCTGTTCGTGAAGAAGCAGGGGATGTTTCTATCGAGGATTTAGCAAAATTAGTAAAAGGTGGAGCGAAAGTATTACCACTGGATAATGTATCTCCATTATTAAATTATAAAGATGCTGTGATTGTCTTTATGGGAGCAGGAGATGTACAAAAATATGAGTTTGCTTATGAAAAACTCTTATCAAACACTTCTCCAACTCAAAACTAAATGAACAAAAAGCTTGGCAGAAAGTCAGGCTTTTTCTATGTTTATAAACAAGCAGTAGAACACTTCGCCGGTCTATTTAATGTAATAGATTTGACATGGAGAAAAAATGATAAAATTTACATTGAAGCTAATTTCTGGAGGGGAAAAGATGGATTTAAGCAAATTATCTACCGTTTGTAACATTAGAAGGATGGGGGAGAATGATGTGTCTCTTATTTTGGATTTAGAAAATGGTAATCCATTGTACTTTAACTATTGTCCGCCAAAACCTAGTAAACAATCTGTATTAAATGATTTACAGGCTCTTCCAGAAGGTAAATATATGGATGATAAATTTTACATAGGTTTCTTTAATGAAAATAGATTAGTTGCTATTATGGATTTCATTGTATCTTTTCCAACAAAAGAAACTATCTATATTGGCCTTTTTATGATGAATTGTAAAGAGTCTGGACAAGGAAAGGGAAACCTTATTATTAATGAGGTTTTAAAAGCTTTTAGAGAAGAAGGATTTATTAAGGTAAGACTTGCTTATATGAAAGGAAATCCTCAAAGTAAAAGATTTTGGGAAAAATGTGGTTTTACAGAAATTGGAATTGAAAGAGAAAACGAACATGGGAAAGCTGTCGTTTTAGAAAAAGTATTATAAACCGTTCGAGATGAAATATAATTTATCAAAGAAACAGTAAATCATTTGGTTTACTGTTTTTAATTACGGTAAATACTGAAAACTAAAGGCTTCATAGTGGGGACTCGCCATTAAAATCTATTTACGGATATCATCAGAAAGCTCTTTTTAGTGTTCACAAGTTTGTTTATTTGTTACACTGGTAATGACAAATTAGGAGGCATATTATGGCGAAACAAAAATTATTACTCGTTGACGGAAGTAGCTTAGCATTCCGCGCATTTTTCTCGATTTTAGATTTAAATCGTTTTAAAAACGCTAATGGCTTACATACAAATGCACTCTATTCATTTCACCGTATGTTTAAGTCCATCTTAGACTCTGAAAAACCAACTCATGTGCTTGTCGCATGGGATGCTGGAAAGACAACTTTTCGTACAGAAATGTATGCAGATTACAAAGGAGGTCGTTCGAAAACTCCGGGTGAATTTATCGAACAGATGCCTTATTTTAATGTGCTTTTAGATGCGTGGGGGATTCCTCATTACCGTCTAAACCAATATGAAGCGGATGATATTATCGGTACTCTTGCCAAACAAGGGGAAGCCGCTGGATATGAAGTTGTGGTTCTTTCAGGAGATAAGGACTTGATTCAGCTTGCGGATAATAATATCACTGTAAAAATTACAACAAAAGGAGTCACAGAACTAGTCGAGTATACTCCTGAAGTGATATTCGAAAAATACGGCTTGATACCGGAACAAATCATCGATATGAAGGGCTTAATGGGAGATTCTTCCGATAACTATCCTGGTGTTACAAAAGTCGGAGAGAAGACAGCGGTGAAACTTCTTCAAGAGTATGGCAGTGTAGAAGGAATATACGAACATGTCGATGAAATGAAGAAGAGCAAGCTAAAAGAAAACTTGATTAACGATAAAGAGCTAGCCTTTTTAAGTAAGAAGTTAGCGCGCATCAATGTGGATTCTCCACTCGAAATCACCCTAGAGGATACCCTTCGTAAGGAACAAGATGTTGAAGCCTTGATGGCATTCTATAAAGAAATGAACTTCAATTCTTTCCAATCAGACCTATTAAATTCAGGCGCCGCTACTGTAGAAGAAGCACCAAAAGCTGAGCGTCCAAACGTCAAACGTGTGACCGAGATTACAGAAGAGTTGCTTAAAGATGCTACTAGTGTGCATTTTGAAACGCTTGAAGCGAACTATCATGTAGCACAGGTGATTGCCGTTGCCTTCGGAAATGAAAAAGAAGTCTTCGTGACCGATTTAGATACGGCTGTTGCTTCTGAGGCTTTCAAGGAATGGCTGGCGGATGCTTCTGCCCAGAAACATTTATTTGATACAAAAGCAGCTAAAGTGCTCGCACATCGTTTCGGTCTGGTGTTAGAAGGTGCCAAATATGATGTGTCACTACTTGCTTACCTAGTGGATACGAATGATATCGTGAAAGAGATTAGTGATGTGGCTCGTCGTGTGGATGTGACGATTCTTTCTAGCGATGAAGCTGTCTATGGCAAAGGCGTTAAAATCCAAATTCCTGAAGATGAAGAGGTGTGGAATCAGCATTTGGCAGCGAAAGTCTATACAATCGCTTTAGCACCTGAGAAATTATTGAAACGCCTTGAAGAAAATGAACAAGCGCATCTTTATTGGGAAATGGAATTACCAGTGAGCGACATTTTAGCGCGTATGGAAATTCAAGGGATTCGTGTTGATAAAGAACGCTTAGTGGAAATGGGTGTGGAATTTGAAGCACGTCTAAAAGAAATCGAACAAGAAATTTATGCACTCGCTGGGGAAGAGTTTAATATCAATTCGACCAAACAATTAGGGGTTATCTTATTTGAAAAGATGGGCTTACCAGTGATTAAGAAGACGAAAACAGGTTATTCAACTGCAGTGGATGTTCTTGAGAAGTTAGCGCATCAAGCTCCTATCGTAGAGTTGATTTTAGAATATCGTCAATTAGCGAAATTAAATTCAACGTATGTCGAAGGGCTGCAAGCGTATATTCAAGAAGACGGCAAGATTCATACGCGTTTTGTCCAAAACTTAACGCAAACAGGTCGTCTTAGCTCGGTCGATCCAAACTTACAAAACATCCCAATTCGTACGCAAGAGGGCCGTCGCATTCGTTACGCGTTCTTACCAGAACATGATGATTGGAAGATTCTTTCAAGTGACTACTCGCAAATTGAATTGCGAGTATTAGCGCATATTGCAGGCGATAAACATATGATTGAAGCCTTTAAAAATAATGTAGACATTCATACCAATACGGCAATGCGCGTGTTTGGCATTACGAATCCAGACGATGTAACGAGTGAAATGCGTCGCCAAGCCAAAGCCGTAAACTTTGGGATTGTGTATGGAATTAGTGATTACGGATTATCGCAAAACTTGAATATCTCCCGTAAGAGAGCCAAAGAATTTATCGACCGTTATTTGGAAGAGTTCCAAGGGGTAAAAGACTTTATGGAATCTGTAGTGAAAGAAGCGCGTGAGAAAGATTATGTGGAAACATTATTCCATCGTCGTCGCTACTTACCAGATATTCATTCAAGTAACTTTAATTTACGCTCGTTTGCGGAACGTACAGCGATGAACTCACCAATTCAAGGAAGTGCCGCTGATATTTTGAAGATGGCCATGATTGAATTGGACCGTGAAATGAGAGAACGTCAATTCAAAGCAAAACTATTATTACAAGTACACGATGAATTGATCTTTGAAGTGCCACAAGACGAATTAGAAAGCCTTCAAAGTTTAGTAGAAGAAGTTATGGAAAATGCCGTGAGCTTGAAAGTGCCACTACGAGCAGATAGCAATGTAGGGGACAACTGGTTCGAAGCTAAATAACTTCAATGAATCATGAATAAGTATCATCTCTTTACAGATTGTACCGAGATGATACTTATTGTTTTTATCTTTTGAGTTTACAGTGTTTTTGTAGTATACTTTTTAAGTTAAGAGAAGAAGTTTAGGTGATGGAGGAGCTCTTTTAGCGTTCGATTCCATCACTTTCATTTTGTCAATCAATGGAGGAAATACATGAAATTAAGAGAAGATATTCGCAATATTGCTATTATCGCCCACGTTGACCACGGTAAAACAACACTTGTGGATGAATTATTAAAACAGTCTGAAACATTAGATGCACGTACGGAATTATCAGAACGTGCGATGGACTCAAATGATATTGAACGTGAACGCGGTATTACCATTTTAGCGAAAAATACAGCTGTTCAATATAAAGGAACTCGTATCAACATCATGGACACACCAGGACACGCGGACTTCGGTGGAGAAGTTGAACGTATCATGAAAATGGTAGACGGTGTAGTTTTAGTAGTGGATGCATATGAAGGTACAATGCCACAAACACGTTTCGTATTGAAAAAGGCATTGGAACAACATTTAACACCAATCGTTGTAGTAAACAAAATCGACCGTGACGCTGCTCGTCCAGAAGAAGTAGTCGATGAAGTTCTTGAATTATTCATCGAATTAGGAGCAGATGACGATCAATTAGAATTCCCAGTAGTATATGCTTCAGCATTAAACGGAACTTCAAGTTTATCTGATAATCCTGCAGATCAAGAAGAAACAATGGATTACTTATTCGATACGATTATCGAACATATTCCTGCTCCAGTGGATAACTCAGACGAACCTTTACAATTCCAAGTGTCATTATTAGACTATAATGAATATGTTGGACGTATCGGTATCGGACGTGTCTTCCGTGGAACGATTAAAGTAGGGGACCAAGTATCTCTTCTAAAATTAGATGGTACAAAGAAAAACTTCCGTGTTACTAAATTATTTGGTTTCTTCGGATTAAATCGTTTAGAAATCAATGAAGCAAAAGCAGGGGATTTAATTGCTGTATCTGGGATGGAGGATATCTTCGTTGGAGAAACAGTAACACCAGTAGATACACAAGAAAGCTTACCAGTATTACACATTGACGAACCAACATTACAAATGACATTCTTGACGAACAACTCACCATTTGCAGGACGCGAAGGGAAGTTCGTTACAGCGCGTAAGATTGAAGAACGTCTCATGCGTGAATTACAAACAGACGTATCTCTAAAAGTGGAACCAACTGATTCACCAGATGCATGGATTGTATCAGGACGTGGGGAATTACACTTATCTATCTTAATCGAAAATATGCGTCGTGAAGGATTCGAGTTACAAGTATCTCGTCCAGAAGTTATCATCAAAGAAATTGATGGCGTAAAATGTGAACCATTTGAACGTGTACAAATCGATACTCCTGAAGAATACATGGGTTCAATTATCGAATCATTAAGTAACCGTAAAGGTGAAATGCAAGATATGCAACATAACGATAATGGACAAGTTCGTATTGTCTTCTTAGTTCCAGCACGTGGATTATTAGGATATACAACTGAATTCTTATCAATGACACGCGGTTACGGTATTATGAACCACACATTCGATCAATACTTACCATACATTCCAACAAGCATTGGTGGACGCCGTAATGGTGCACTTGTTTCAACAGATACAGGAAAAGCAACGACTTACGGTATTATGGGGGTTGAAGACCGTGGTGTGATCTTCACTGAGCCAGGTACTGAAATTTATGAAGGAATGATCGTTGGGGAACACTCTCGTGAAAATGACTTAGCGGTTAACATTACGAAAGCAAAACAACAAACAAATATTCGTTCAGCTACGAAAGACCAAACTTCAGTGATTAAGACTCCTAAGAAACTATCTCTTGAAGAGTCATTAGAATTCTTATCAGACGATGAATACTGTGAAGTTACTCCAGAAACGATTCGTTTAAGAAAACAAATTCTAAATAAAGGCGAACGTGAAAAAGCAAATAAACGTAAAAAACAAGCCGAAGCAGAAAATTAATCTGAATTGTAAAAAGGTGGATGCATTGCATCCACCTTTTTGTTGTTTTTAAGGGTTTAATGTCACACGAACGGTAATTCCGTTGTTATCTGTAATATCAACTTCTCTCTCATTTAGTTTTTCAACAGAACTTGCTAGAACAGTTGCCTTTTGAAGAATATCATTGAACACTGAAGCATCGTTTACTTCAACGGTATAATAGGCAAGACCAGGGATATTTTTAACGCGAATATCTAGGTGACTGCCTCCCCATTGATTAACGGCAAGATGATGGTGATAATCACCAGAAGCAATCCAACTTCCGGTAGGGACTGAGAATTTATCATCTACTGGAAGAAGCGTTGTTAAGTATTCCAGTGATTCTTTTGAATTTCTACTAGAGAGATGGACATGCCCAATGCGCGTTCCTTTGGGCATTTGATAAGGGCCTTTATCATGACCCAGTTCATAGATTTCTTGACCAGCCATCTCTTCAGTAACACCAATAATACGACCATCTTCTCGAATATCCCATACGCTAACAGGTTTGTCATGGTATACTTCGATTCCATTTCCTTCGAAATCTTCAAGATAAATCGCTTCGCTATAACCATGGTCCGCAGCGCCAACCAGTGGAAGAGAAGTGTGAACTGCATGTCTAAGAAAATCTCCAAGAGCCTCTCTCGTAGGAAGAAGAATGGCTAGATGATACAATCCGTAACTTTCTTTAACGCTTTTATCGATATTCGTTTGGATCAGACGAATGAGTGGAGTAGTCCCAACGCCTAGTAGTACTTCAGAATCTGATTGACTTAAGATTTGGAGACCGAGTTTTTCTGTATAAAATTCAGTTTCTTGCAATAGATGATTTACATTTAATGCTACTTCATTTAGTTTAATTTCGCTATTGTATAATGGATACATAAGGATTCCTTCTTTCTTGTAGTATGAGTTCAGTATACACTTTAACATTAAAATGACAAATAACTTGCTCATGAGTATTTCGGTTTTTAAATTTATGTTATACCGTATACGGTATAACTTGTATTAGTCCTATTGTGTTTTTGCATACAGTTGTAGTATCCTAATAGTAAGGTTTATAGAGAGAAGAGATGACAGATGACAAAACAAAGAAAAATTTTGTATGGGATTTTTGGAGTGCTATTTGCCTTTATTTTATTAGCACTTGGATTAATTCAAATGTTTACTTATAGAGGTACTCCAGAGGCGCAAGAAATTTGGAATGTTGCTGCATTTGAGCAGAAAAATAATTGGACTCATTTTGAAGTAACTGGTGAGAAGAAAGGAACATTAATTTTCTATACAGGAGCGATGGTTGAACCTCAAGCTTATGCCAAGTTAGCAGATGGTTTAGCTAAAGAAGGAATCGAAGTGTATCTTATTTCTTCACAGTTAAATCTACCAATATTAGACAATGGAACAATGGCAACGATTGTGAAGGAAGAGCATTTAGATAAAGTTTTTCTTGGAGGGCATTCCCTTGGAGGAGTGGTTTCGACTGTCGAAGCAAAAAATCTAAATGAGAACAATAAAGTTGAGGGTTTAATTCTTTTAGCAAGCTATCCAGATAAGAGTACAGATATTAGTAATACATCAATTCCTGTTTTATCAATCACGGCTTCTAATGATAAAATCTTAAATCAAGAAAAATATCAGGATGGAAAATCAAGATTGCCGCAATCAACCATTTATAAGACTATTGAAGGCGGAAATCATAGTGGATTTGGATTATATGGGCAGCAAAATGGCGATGGAGAGGCTACGCTGGAAGCTGAAAAACAACAAGAGCAATTGATTCAACTCATTAAGAATTTTATAGAAACTCACTAAAGCTAGGCTTCGGTCTAGCTTTTTATTTGCATTGGTTGAGTTTTGACGATAAGGCAGTTATCATTAAAGTAATGAAATTTGGAGGTGCTCTATATGCAACTAAAAGTAACGAAAAACTGGGTTACAATCGGGACAGGAGTGATTGCGAATGAACTCGCCGTTGCGATGAAATCATTGAATGGAAAACTCTATGGTGTTGCCAATCGCACCTATGAGAATGCTGTGAAATTTGCCGAAAAATATGGCATTGAAAAAGTATACGATGAAATTGATGATGTCTTTACAGATCCTGCAGTGGATATTATTTATATTTCAACACCACACAACACCCATATTCACTATTTACGAAAAGCATTAGCCGCTGGGAAACACGTATTATGTGAAAAGGCAATTACGCTAAACAGTGAAGAGTTGGAAGAAGCGTTGCAAATTGCAAAGGAAAATAATGTTATTTTAGCTGAAGCGATGACACTTTATCATATGCCAGTCTATAAACAATTAAGAAAAGCAGCTGAAAAATTGGGCGAGCTTCGCATGATTCAGATGAACTTCGGTAGTTATAAAGATTATGATATGACGAACCGTTTCTTCAATCGCAATCTAGCAGGAGGAGCATTGCTTGATATCGGTGTGTATGCTCTGTCATGCATTCGTTATTTTATGAGTGAAGCGCCTAGTTCGATGGTTTCTCAAGTGAAATTAGCGCCAACTGGTGTGGATGAACAAGCTGGAATCGTTTTGACAAATGATGCTGGAGAAATGGCCACTGTCACGATGACACTCCATGCGAAACAACCAAAACGTGGAGTCATTGCATACGACAAAGGGTATATCGAGATTGTTGATTATCCAAGAGCACATAAAGCAACGATTACTTATACAGAAGATGGACACGTTGAAATTTTTGAAGATGAACTAGGACTAGATGCTTTAGCCTATGAAGTACTCGATATGGAGTCAACAATCGATACAGGAGTAGACCACATGCACCTAGAATATACAGTCGATGTGATGAAAATCATGACCGACTTACGCCGCGAATGGGGCATCAAGTATCCTGAGGAAGAGGAAGCATGAAGCATCAAGAACAATTAAAAGCGATGAAACAATATGCTAAAAGAGTGCTCGACTCAGATGCTTCAGGGCACGATTGGTCGCATATTGAACGAGTCGTCAATACAACAAAGACGATTGCGGAAGGTGAAGGTGCAAATTTATTTATTTGTGAAGCCGCAGCGCTACTGCATGATGTGATCGACGATAAAATTGTCCAAGATCCAGCAGGGGCATTGAAGAAATTGAAAGAATTTCTAACTTCTATCGAAGTGGCTCCTGAAGAAATCGAAGCGATTGAATCGATTATTACGAGAATGTCGTTTAAGAATCATCAGGAGAATAAAGAACTCTCTCTTGAAGGAAAAGTGGTGCAAGACGCTGACCGATTGGATGCCATTGGAGCTATCGGTATTGCCAGAGTGATGTGTTATTCTGGAAGTACAGGAAGACCGATTCATCGTCCAAATATGAAGCCGCGCAAACAAATGACGGCTGAAGAATACCGTAATGGGGAATCCACTGCGATTATGCATTTCTATGAAAAATTACTAAAGTTAAAAGAATTGATGAATACGGACTATGGTAAGAAATTAGCAAAAGGGCGACATGAGTTTTTAGAACTGTACTTAGAGCAATTCTATGCTGAGTGGGAAGGTAAACGATAAAAGACGTAAGCGACAAAATTTTTGTCGCTTATTTGTTTTGAGTTGAAAACAGGTGTAGAATAGATACTACTTTTATAAAAGTGAGAGGATTGGTTTCGTGGACGAAAAGCAACAACAGACAAATAAAGAATTAAGAAAAAATATATTTGTAATTGTTTGGCCAGTATTTGTAGAGGTCCTTCTCGGGGCGCTTTTTGGAATGGTGGACATGATGATGGTCGGTAAGATTCCAGGAGATACTGCTGCAGCCGTTTCTGCTGTTGGGATGACGAACCAACCAATGTTTCTAGGCCTTAGTTTGATTCAAGCATTAAATGTTGGTGGAACTGCGATTATTGCCAGATATTTTGGTGCGAAGAAATTCAATCGAATGGGAAATATCTTAAAACATGTCATGATTCTTGCAATGATTTTCTGTGTAACACCTGCAGCGATTTTAATGCTATTATTCGCTCCAGAAATCTTATCGTTACTAGGTGGAGATGCAACGGTGATTAATGTCGGTGTAGATTATTTTAGAATTGTCACAATCGGCTTTATTTTCCAATCATTATCGTTTACTGTGACTGCGGCTCTTCGAGGAATTGGTGAAACAAAAATTCCGATGAAGAATAATATTATTGCCAATAGTTGTAACGTTGTCGGAAATGCCATTTTGATTTATGGTATGTTTGGACTGCCAGCTTTAGGAGTGACAGGGGCAGCAATTGCTACAGCTTTATCGAATTTTATTGCGATGGTATTGAATGTTCGTTATATCTTATCTGGAAAGAGTGTGTTAAAACTAGACTTTAAGGAAAAGTTTGAGTTTAGTGTTGATGTGATGAGAGATTTAGTTCGAATCGGAATTCCAACGGCGTTAGAACAGTTGGCACTTCGTTTTGGAGTCATTATGTTCTTGAAGATTGTTTCAGGGTTAGGAAACAATGTGTATGCTGCTCACCAAATTGCTTTAAATGTGCTGTCGCTATCCTATTCACCGGCGCAAGCATTTGGAATTACGGCTTCTTCATTAATGGGACGATCCCTTGGTGCCAAAGATGAGAAATTAGCAGAACGATATACAAAGATGTGTCAGCGAATAGGATTAACATTAGCAATCATGATGTCAGTATCTATTTACTTTGGAGCTTCTTTATTGGCGGGGCTTTATACGGATAATGGTGAAATCATTCAGAATACAGTCATCGCTTTGTCCATTGTTGCGTTTGTTCAGCCGTTCCAAAGCCATCAACTGATTACTTCAGGGGCATTACGTGGGGCCGGAGATACGGTATGGCCATTGATAGCCATCTTTATCGGATCATGCGTCATTCGATTAAGTGTAGGATATGTATTTGTAAATTTCTTTGGATGGGGACTCGCCGGTGCATGGTACGCGGTCTTTATCGACCAATTTATTCGAGACATGATTATTCTCCTTCGATTTAGAAGCGGGCGATGGAAAAATATTCGAATTGCATAAGAAAAAAGACTAGCGTGTTTCAGACTTTTCTATCTAAGATGAATGAGAAGAGAAAAAGTAATTTGTCTAATTGAAAATTTGGAAATCCTAAGAAAACAGATGGATAATGATTTTTTATTGAATTTACAATACTTTTGGTTGTTGAGAGAATAGTGTTTGTGATACTATAGAAAAAAGATGTAAAGAGATTGGAGTTTTCAAACGATTATGGCAAGAAAAGGTTTATTAATCGTTTTATCTGGACCTTCAGGTGTCGGCAAAGGAACAGTTCGTGCAGCAATTTTTGAAAAACAAAATCAAGAATTTGTGTACTCTGTATCTGCAACGACTCGTAAGCCAAGACCAGGTGAAGTGGATGGAAAAGATTATTTCTTCAAATCAAGAGAAGAATTTGAAGAGATGATTGCAAATAAAAAATTATTAGAATACGCGGAGTATGTAGGAAACTACTATGGAACACCTTTAGATTATGTACAAGAGACATTAGATAAAGGAAAAGATGTATTCTTAGAAATTGAAGTTCAAGGTGCGCTTCAAGTACGTGAAGCAATGCCGGACGGGGTGTTTATCTTCTTAACACCACCTGATTTAGGAGAACTAGAATCTCGCATCGTTAACCGTGGAACTGATTCTGACGAAGTGATTAAGAGTCGTATGAAAGTGGCGAGAGAAGAGCTTGGTTTGATGAAGTATTATGATTACTCTGTTGTGAATGACAAAGTAGAAAATGCGGTAAAACAAATCGAAGCAATTATTCAAACAGAACATTTACGTATCCAAAGAAACTTGGAAAGTATTGAAGAGTTCGAAGATGAATTAGAAGGAATTTTAGAAGAAGAGTAGAAAGAGGGAAAACTATTATGATGTTATATCCATCAATCGATAAATTATTGAAAAAAATCGATTCAAAATATTCATTAGTTATTTTATCAAGCAAACGTGCACATGAATTACACCACCATGAACCACCATTGTTAGAAAAATATGAATCACATAAAAATGTTGGTCGTGCGTTAGAAGAAATCGCAGCTGGAAAATTAACGATTCGTGAAGACAGCAAACCAGAACACGTATAGTCAAATTTATAGTCAAGGGAAACTCCCTTGGCTTTTTTGTTTTCGTAGTTTAGTTGTGTAGAGCAAGCGACAACAAATTAAAGTGCATTATGGTATAATAAGTAGTAAAACTATTTTGGAGGTGAGAAGATGTTTGCAAAAGTCATTGTTGATGTTCCAGTCATTCAAGTGAATCGACCGTTTGATTATCATGTCCCTGAAAAATTACAAGAGAGTATTGAGGTGGGGATGCGTGTTGCGGTACCGTTTGGTGGAAGAAGCGTATCTGGTTTTGTGTTAAAACTCAGTGATGAATCCACTTTTGAGGGAGAAGCGAAAGATATTTTGCATTTAATGGATTTAGAGCCAGTCTTATCACCGGAAATGATTCGACTAGGAGCACATTTATCAAAGAAGGTTCATGCGTTCTTGATTCAATGCTACCAAACAATGCTTCCAGCAATGTTGAAGTCGAATTATGAAAAACAATTTGTATTAGTAAATCCACAAGAAAATGAAGATGTATTTAGAGAAATTTTCCATTACGAGAAAACCTTGTTATATACGGATGACCTTCCTGAAGAACATTTGAAACAATTGATGAAGTTAAAAAAAGAAGGCGCAGTGGTCATCGAGACACTTGTCAAAGACCGTGCCAAGGTAAAAACAGAAGACTGGATTCGATTGAATTACATGATGCAAGAATATGAGGAGTTTATTCCTACGATTTCTGTACGTGCGAAGAAGAAAGTAGCGCTCTTAAAGACACTCGCTTCGATGGAAGTGATGGAAATCGAAAAGAGACGTTTCTTAGAGGATACAGACTTTACAACAGCCGATTTAAAATTCGCAGTAGAACGTAATTGGATTACGATTGTTCAAAAAGAAGTAAATCGGGATCCTTACAAAGGAAGGGTCTTTAAAAAGAGTGCACCATTCGAGTTGAATCCTGAACAACAAGTCGCATTTGACCGAGTGAAAGAAGAATCGATCGATACCCAAACTTCGAAAGTATACTTATTAGAAGGGGTAACAGGTTCTGGAAAAACGGAAGTGTACTTACAATGGATTGGGGAAGTGATTGAGAAAGGAAAGAGCGCGATGATGCTCGTTCCAGAAATCGCATTGACCCCTCAAATGGTCGACCGATTCAAATCGCGCTTTGGAGACCGAGTGGCGGTACTTCATAGTGGGTTAAGTGTCGGAGAAAAATACGATGAATGGCGTAAGATTAAGAATAAGGAAGCAGACATTGTTGTAGGTGCTCGTTCTTCGGTCTTTGCTCCATTAGACAACATCGGAATTATCATTTTAGATGAAGAACACGAAGCAACGTATAAACAAGATGAGTCTCCAAGATACCACGCTCGCGATGTAGCGATTTGGCGTGGGGAATATCATCACTGTCCAGTGGTGTTAGGAAGTGCGACACCAAGTCTTGAGTCTCGTGCGCGTGCACAAAAGGGCGTCTATACGCTTTTGCGATTAACAAAACGTGCAAAGGAGCAACGTTTACCAGAAGTTCATTTGATTGATATGAGAACGGAATTCGTTCATCAAAAAGGATCATTTTCAAAGACATTGCTAGATGCAGTCGAAAAACGATTAGAACGAGGGGAACAAAGTGTCTTACTCTTAAACCGACGCGGATATTCTTCGTTTGTACTTTGCCGTGACTGCGGAACGGTTTTGGAATGCCCAAATTGTGATATTTCATTAACGCTTCATATGGATACAAGAAGTATGAAATGTCACTATTGTGGACATGAAGAACATATCCCTAATTTCTGTCCAAAATGTCAAAGTAGACAGATTCGTTATTTTGGAACAGGAACGCAAAAGGTGCAAGAAGAATTGCAAGAAGTGTTCCCAGATGCGCGCATTGTGCGGATGGACGTGGATACGACAAGACGTAAAGGGCAGCATGAAGCGATTCTGAAACAGTTTGAGAATCAAGAAGCAGATATTTTAATTGGAACTCAGATGATTGCGAAAGGTCTTGATTATCCAAACGTAACGCTTGTAGGTGTGATTAATGCGGATACAGCGCTGAATATTCCTGACTTTAGAAGTTCGGAAAAAACATTCCAACTACTGACTCAAGTTTCAGGACGTGCAGGGCGTGGGGATAAACCAGGTGAGGTATTTATCCAAACTTATAACCCAACGCACTACGCGATTCAATTAGCACAAGGTCATCAGTATGAGCGATTCTTTGAAACAGAGATGCGGATGCGTCATATGGCAAATTACCCACCGTACTTCTTTACAACGATGATTACTTTCTCAAGTGAAGATGAAGGAGTGGCGTTGAAGAAAGCTGTCGAAGTGCATAAGGCGTTAAAAGCGAATGTGTCGCCGAATGCAGTTGTGCTAGGACCGACTGCTAAGTCGATTGCGAGAATGAATAATCGTTATTATTTCCAAATTATTGTGAAATACAAAAACGAACCGCAACTACAAGAGTTTCTTGAACAACTGATGATGGAAACGCAAGAAGTGGGTACAAAGAAATTACTCATGACGATTGATATGGAACCACAACATTTCTTATAGAGGTGAAAAATGAAAAAAGTTATTTTTATGGGAACGCCTGAGTTTTCAACAGGTGTTTTGAAACGATTAATTGATGAAGAAACAGTTGAAGTGATTGCGGTTGTGACACAACCAGACCGTGCAGTTGGGCGTAAGAAGGTGATTACACCAACTCCTGTAAAGGTAGTTGCATTGGAGCATAACATTCCAGTCTATCAACCAGAAAAATTAAGCGGATCGCAGGAATTGGAAGAGTTGATGCAACTAGATGCAGATTTAATTGTAACAGCAGCTTATGGTCAATTCTTGCCAACGAAGTTTTTAAAATTCCCACGTTTTGGTGCGGTGAATGTTCACGCGTCGCTACTGCCAAAATATCGTGGAGGAGCGCCAATTCATTACGCGATTATGAATGGGGACAAAGAAACTGGTGTAACCATTATGCGAATGGTTGCGAAGATGGATGCGGGTGCGATTATTTCGCAACGTGCTATTCCAATTACTGGTGAAGATGATGTTGCTAGTATGTTTGAAAAATTAAGCGTTGTTGGAGCAGACTTACTGATTGAAACCTTACCAGCGTTATTTGCTGGAACGATTACTGAAGTGGAGCAAGATGAAGCGCTAGTATCGTTCTCTCCAAATATTTCAAGAGACGAAGAGCAAATTGATTGGAATAAAACGGCGAGTGAAGTAGATTGCTTCGTTCGTGGGTTACGTCCTTGGCCAACGTCTTTTACGATTTTAAATGGGAATCGTGTGAAGATGTGGGGAGTTGCTCTAACGGATAAACAAACTACTAAAGCACCAGGAAGCTTATTTGTAGAAGGTGGGCGCCTATATGTGGCTTGTGGAGGCGGAACGGTCCTTGAGATTACACGTCTTCAACCAGCAGGAAAAGCTCAAATGGATGCGAAGGCGTTTATGAACGGATTTTCAGAATGGTTGAAGAACGATGCCGTTTTTGAGGGGTTAAACCATGAGTAATGTACGTGACATTTGCGTAGAATTATTAACGAATGTAGAAAAGAATCAAGCATACTCGACTGTCGCATTTCAAAATGTATTACAAAAACATCAATTAGATGCAAGAGATAGGGGGTTATTAACGGAATTGTTCTATGGAACCATTCAACGTAAATTGACATTAGACTTCTATTTAAAACCATTTATCGAAAAGCAAAAGAAAATGGAACTATGGGTACTGTGTTTACTACGAATGACGGTGTACCAAATGGCGTACCTTGACCGTGTCCCAGATCGCGCAGCCATTTATGAAGCTGTACAGATTGCTAAGAAATGTGGTCATCAAGGAATTGCAAAGTTCGTTAATGGCGTACTTCGAAATGTTCAACGTACAGGATTCGATGGAATTTCTTCTATTAAAGATGAACGTGAACGTTTGAGTGTCGAATATAGTATGCCAAGATGGATCGTGGATTTATTGTTTGAACAATATGGGGAAGAGGCTAGAGAAATTTTCCCAAGTTTAAATATTGCGCCGCATTTAAGCGTGCGTGTTCAAAATCCGAACATGTCAATTACGGAAGCACAAACTCTTCTAAAAGAAGAAGGTGTAACGGTTCGACCAAGTCAGTTATCTCCTCGTGCAGTTATTGTCGAAGAAGGAGATTTACTACAATCCAAAGCGTTCAAAGAGGGAATTGTAACGGTTCAAGATGAGTCTTCCTCACTGGTGGCTCAAGTAGGTGAGTTGCAACCTGGAGATAAAGTGCTTGATACTTGTGCTGCTCCAGGAGGGAAAACCACTCATTTTGCGAGCTATTTAATAGCCAAAGAGGGTGGACTAGTTGAGGCATTAGATTTACATGAAAATAAATTACGTAAAATCCATCAAAATGCTAAACGCTTAGGAGTAGAAGATCGTATTCATACACATGCTCTTGATGCTCGAAAAGCAAAAGAGTTATTTAAAGAAGAAAGTTTTGATGCGGTATTTGTGGATGCTCCGTGCTCAGGTTTAGGTCTGATGCGACGTAAGCCAGATATAAAATACACAAAAAATAGTGAAGATTTAACAAATTTAACAAAAATACAGTTGGAAATTTTGTCTTCAATTGCTACAATGGTAAAGAAAGGTGGAAAACTGATTTATTCTACTTGTACAATTAACAAGGGAGAAAACGAAGAAGTAGTCCACAGTTTTTTAGAAGGACATCCGGAATTCGAAGTGCAAGTAATAGTAGAATTTGGCTGTACAATGGAGAGTCCAATGCTTACTATTCTACCGCATGAATATCATACGGATGGATTTTTCATCGCAAGGATGGTAAGAAAATAATTCGCAACAGGAGGAAAAATATGAAGATAGCCATCAAGAGTGACGTCGGCCAGAGACGCACCGTAAATGAAGATGCTGCCGGATATTTTTTGAATACTCAAAACGTACCGATGATTGTCGTATGTGACGGAATTGGTGGGCATAATGCTGGGGATGTAGCAAGCGCTATGGCATTATCGCATTTGGGAAAACGTTGGGAAGAAGAAAGTATTACGGATACAGAAGCCGCTTACCAATGGCTCGTTAAAAATATTCAGGGCGAAAATGATCGTATTTTTCAAAAAGCGAATCAATATCGTGAGTTAGATGGCATGGGAACTACTCTTGTTGTAGCAGTCATCATTGGTTCTGAATTGTTAATTGCTAACGTTGGTGATAGCCGTGCTTATTTGTATCGCAATTTTCAAATTAAACAATTAACTGAAGATCATACACTCGTACAAGAGCTTCTTAAATCAGGGGAAATTACAGAGGAAGAAGCGAAGAGTCATCCGCAAAGAAATATTGTAACGCAGTCTTTAGGAATTACACTCAATGTTCAAATTGATTTTGTAAGAGTGAGCCTGAAGAACGAAGATACGATTTTTCTTTGTTCAGATGGTCTGTCAAATATGATTGAAGATCATTATATAAAAGAGATTTTAGGGAATTATTCAGATGTGGAAACTCAGGCGAATAAAGCTGTAGAGGCTGCAAATGAAGCTGGTGGTCGTGATAATATCACAGTTGCGATTGCAAAATACATTGCTAGGGAGGAGGTAGAACAATGATTGAACCAGGGAAAACAGTCGGTGGACGTTATAAAATCAAGTCTCATGTAGGGACCGGTGGAATGGCCACTGTATACTTAGCGCAAGATTTAATTCTAGAAAGACCCGTGGCACTGAAAGTATTACGTTTAGACTTCCGTACAAATGATGCAGCCATGAGACGTTTTCAAAGAGAAGCACAATCTGCAACTCAATTGATTCATCCAAACATTGTGAGTGTGTATGATGTTGGAGAAGAAAATGGTACCAATTATATTGTGATGGAATATGTTGAAGGAACGGATTTGAAAGAGTACATTCGTGAAAGAGGACCACTTCCTCCTCGCGAAGCTGTTCGTATTATGACTCAAGTGATTTCTGCGATTGCAGCAGCTCACCAAAATCGAATCATCCATAGAGACATCAAACCTCAAAATATTCTTATTGATAAAAATGGGAATGTGAAGATTACGGACTTTGGAATTGCGATTGCACTTTCTGAAACGTCATTGACACAAACGAATACATTACTTGGTTCGGTTCATTATTTATCTCCTGAACAAGCAAGAGGTGGAATGGCAACCATTCGCACAGATATTTACGCATTAGGGATTGTATTGTTCGAGCTGCTCGTTGGAGAAGTTCCGTTTGAAGGAGAATCTGCTGTTTCAATCGCATTGAAACATTTCCAAGAACCACTTCCTCGAATTTCACTCATGTTACCAACCGTTCCGCAAAGCTTAGAAAATGTAGTTCTAAAAGCAACGGCAAAAGAACCACTTGATCGCTATAGCAGTTGTGAAGAGATGTTGGAAGATTTACAAACATGCTTGAGTCCTGAACGCTTACACGAACCGATGTTTAAACCGACTGCATTAAGTCAGGAAACAAGAGTTTTACAACCGATTGCGACAGGGCCAATCCCTCGTAAGGTGCCAGCAACAAGTAAAGAAGTTCCAGAAATTCAATTTGACGAAGAAAAGAAAGTCGTCGAAGAGAAGCCGAAGAAGAAAAGAAGAAAATGGCCATGGATTTTATTGTTACTATTCTTACTGATTAGTGGTGTAGCTATTTATGCATTTATTCAATCTTCTCCAAAAGATGTGAAAGTTCCAGACGTAACGAATCTTACTGAAGCTGATGCAAAGATTAAACTAGCAGACGCTAACCTTGAAGTGTCGGATGTCCAAAAGGTGAAGTCGGATACGGTTGAAGAAGGAAAAGTCGTTGAGACGAATCCTAAAGCAGGAAGTTCTGTAAAAGAAAAATCTAAAGTCGTATTAAAAGTAAGTGCGGGTAAAGATACCGTTGAAGTTGGAGACTATACTGGTAAAACTTTTGACGAGGCTAAAGCGGCACTTCAAAAACTAGGTATCGCAGTAGAAAAGAAAGAAAGTTATTCAGACACTGTTGAATCTGGTAAGGTTATAGAGCAAAGTGTTGCTAAAGGTGAAAAAGTAGTTGCTAAAGATACAAAAATCGTTTTAACCGTTTCTAAAGGAAAAGAACCTGTAACGTTAATTAACTTAAAAGGATATTCCCGTTCTGGTGTTCAAGAATATGCGAAAGAGCATGGTTTGAAACTAAAAATCTCAGAAGAGAATAGTAATGAAACTGCGGATACTGTTATTAAACAATCTCCGGCTGAAGGTACAGCTCTTAAAAAAGGAGATACTTTAACAGTTGTCATTTCGAAAGGAAAAGGAGAACGAGTAGTGTCTCGTCAATTCACGATTCCTTATGAAGCGAAGAAGACAAACAATAATAATGCAAACTCAGGGTCAAACACCCAAGAAGCAAAACAAAATACAGTTGAGATCTTTATCCAAGATGCAAACAACAATATTAATACTGCTTATCGTACGTTTAAGATTTCTGAGAACACAAGTGTAACGATTGATTTTACGTTTAACAATCAAGTTCCAAGTGGTAAATACATCATTAAAAGAGATGGTGTAGCAATCGATACAGGAGTCGTACAATAAGGAAAATAATAGAGTCTAGGTTCTCGTAACCTAGGCTCTTTTTTGAATTTTTATAGAAGAAAAAAATATATAAAAAGATCTTAGCCATTTCAGTTGAAATTGGTTATCAGTTATGATAAATTAATATCACTGTTGAGCGAACGTTCGCTTATAAAACAGTTTCAAAAAAACTTTGAAAAAGTTACATGAAATCTGTTGACAGTAAAAATGTCCTATGATAGGATATAGAAGTTGTTGCAAAACAACGATTGACCTTTGAAAACTGAACAAAGAAGACGAACCAAATGTGTAGGGACTTCATCTTAGTGATGAAGAAACAACAATTTCTTATCT
>ERZ773022.120-NODE-120-length-78604-cov-15.449630_pt1 | contig 78604 bp, 53 predicted proteins | sample MGYA00580839_ERZ773022 | MGnify/ENA primary metagenome ERZ773022 (study PRJEB29015, sample SAMEA2738020) | human oral metagenome | biome: human oral; feature: human-associated habitat; material: dental | place: China | collected 2044 ...
TTTCGTAGGTTTTGCCATTGGGCCATTCTCGAATGTTCCGGCCTTTGAATAGGTAGTATGGCCCAGTGCCGATGACGGGGCCGCCGAATTTTTTAGGCACATGGGGGTAAGTCAGGAGTCCATCAGAGGTGAGTCGACTTTCGGTACCGGTGTCGCTGTTCATTATGGGGATGGTGTAGTGCATTTCACTACTAAAATAATCAGAATTGACGATACGTGGTTTTTGCCCTAACCAGTATGCATACTTTTCATCATTATGGGCGCAATAAGATACCGCGATTTTGTCACCAACCAGATGCGCCGAGGTCAAGTAACAATCGTCCGGAATAGTACCGTGGGCGATGATGCGGTCCCGGTCGATAGCCTCCACGATTCCATCAACGCGAAGAATCACCGCGGGATAGGTTTCGTGAAACTCTAACCGATGGTAGGTTTGGGAGGATTCATTTAGGAGGCGTTCCAGTTCCTGTTCGAGGAGGGGCCAGGCGAGTTCTTGGAAAAAGCCGAGGTGTAGGCGTGCTTGTAGTTCCGCCACCGGGTCGTAGGAGAATATTTGTTCGACGGCTGTGGGGTTGATGCGCCCTAGTTGCGTGTGGGCCAGCTCTTCTAATACCTGGTGGTAGAAGTGTTTCCACACATTCGGGTAGCCGATGATACTTTTTCGCCTGTCGGCTTGGTGTTGCAGGCTACGGCTGAGCAGCTGCCGGCCGGGTTCGGTGGCGAGCAATGGTTGCTTGAGGATCCGAATGTCGGAAAACAGGATTGTTTTTGCCATAAAATCCCCCAGTTGCGGGTGATTAATGATCCCGGCCAAGTCGCGGCGGTATTCACCTGCACCGAGTCTTGCCCACGAGCGCCAATTAAAGTACCTGCTTTTTGTATCACTCAGGTCCCAGGTGATACCGCCCGCCGATAGGGCGTCAATGAGGTCGATGTCCATGCCGCGCTCGTTGAGCGGAAGAGTTTTTCCGTTCAGGGCATCGCCCGCATGGGCCACGGCGTCGATAAGCTGCTGGCTGCGCCAGAAGTTATAGTTGTCACGGGAGTATTCGTGACAGATAATTCGTACGAGCCACGTGGCGAGTCGGGCTTTGTCAGCGACGAGCCCATCATAGACGCCGGTTTCGCGCAGTAGTTCGAAGTATTCTTCGATGGTGAGTTTTTTGGGTTTTGCAAGAAGAAGCTTGTCATGCCACTGAGGATTGTCGCGGACGAGCTGCACGAGGGTTGGGCGGATGTCGCGGAAAAACCCGGTTGCTGCCTGATAGAAACCGGCGAGCCCCAGGATATTCATGACGAGTCTCCGGTCGGATTCCTTGGCGCTGATACCGGCTGCTTTTGCTAATCGACGCAGGTCGCTGGCCATGCGTGAATATGCTAGCCCACCGGCGCGGCAGCGATCGACACAGAGGTCGAAGAAGTAGTCGTAGGCTTCCTGCGGTGGGAGGCGTTTCGCAGCTTTCCGGGCTTCGGTGGTGAATTCTTTCACCCCGATCACGCCCATGCGGGTGAATTCTTGAAACATGGCGGCGTGCCGGTGTGGGTCCACCTCAACGTCGAATTTGCGTTCGATTTCGCGGGCCAGGTTGAAGAATTGGCTGGCAATGGGTGCCTGATTTATTCGAACATAGATGCGTGCCACTTCTTCAAGGAAGATGGGAATGAGGTGGGGCATGGAGTGGGCGAATTCCATGGCGAGTTCGACGAGTTTCTTTTGGGTGGCCTGTGGGTGCTCCCGGGCTTGCTGTTCCACCAATTGCAGGCGAGTTGCGAGATTACGCACGTAGTATGCGTTTGCCGGGTCGCTGAGGATCGACCAGGTGGGGAACCCCACTTTTTGCGCCGAAGCGTAGCCAACCACCTGGTCATCTGCGCGGCGGCACCCGACGCTTTGCAACGCTAGGGTTTCCGCCTCCAGTAGTGTTTCCGGCACGAGCCGGATAATGGTGGCGCCGTCGGGCGCGGTGAATTGGGTGGCATGCAATGCTAACGTGTGTGGTGGTTGACGATCTAGGCTGGCGATATTCACGATACGACCGTAACCCGCACATCGGACATGCTTATATATGTTATCGAAAACCTGTACCCATTGAGGTCAAGTATCCCGCACAATAGCATCGTTTAACCGAATAGTTCTTCGATATCTTTTATTATGCTGCGGATGATTGTCCCCCAATGGCCTTCCCTTTCGCTGTACCCTACGGCGGATTCACGCACGACAGCTCGGTTTTCGGCAAACAACCGTTCGATTTCCCGCATCTTTACCACCATCTTGGCAATATCGGGACCACACGAATTAGCATAATCAGCATCTTCGAGTAACCTAGCAGCTTTACGTTTCGATACCTTAATATAGGCGGCCAGTTCGATCACCGGGTCAAAAGCAAAAATCCGATTCATGGCTTGGGTGTTGATGAGCCAAAGTTCGGGGTGGGCTAAGTCAGTAATCCGACTTCCGAACGAGCCAATGTAGGAGAACAAATACACCTGACGGTTTTCGTACACCCGATCAAGAAAAGCTGCCGCTAGTTGCCTAACTGGCTCATGAGCGAGAAATAGGTCTATGTGTGAAATAATGTCGGTAACGCTGAGCTTACGAATAGCCATGGCCCGGAGATACGGGTCTGCAGCCACCCCCGCTAAATTGGTATAGTGATCTCGATACCAACCATTCCACCACCACCCAAGATCGTCGGGCTTTTCCCAGGTCACACCAGCATCAGCAAGTGCGTTAAGAAGATCTGGGCTATTGATGCATCGGAATCTGTGTTTTATGGCGGGGAGCACTACACCATCAAGTTCGTCCTTGGCCCGGTAGATGGCATCAATAAGCCACGGTTGAGTGTATACCACACCAGGTGCAGTAATAAGTTCGCAGATCCAGTGAGCGAACGCACGGTTGTTACTGGTAAGTTCCCGCCACGCCTCAGTGTCCACCAAAAGGTCATGATAAAATTCCAGCGACATGTAGACAGGCCGAACGGCAAGGAGACGGTCCTGCCACTCACGGTCAGCCTGCACGATGCGTCGCAGTGACGATTCCACCCTGGTAAAAAACTCCGGATCTGCTGTAGTAAACCCTTTCGAATAAATGATATCGGCGAGTAGACGATCAATGACGTCAGCTGGCTTGAGTCCCAGGGGCCTCCCCAGGCGGCGCAGGATGATCACAGCGGCTTTATCGAGTGTCCCACCGGCTTGTGCTTGGGCAACAATGAGCTTGTATGCATAATCGAAGGCTGCTTGGGGTTCGAGCGATTGCTCCACGATGTCTACCTCATCCCGCAAAACGCGAGAAGTCATTGCCCGCCATGAGACAAATTCAAATAGTAGTTCTTGGTATTCGGGCGAGCCGATGGGGAGATCGTATCGGGATATCACCTCAATGATTCGTTTCAGGTAGTGGGTTAAAAACCCGGTTCGGCCGGCCATCGCAAGGTGGCGGGCTAGTTCGGTAATAAACGCCGGTACGCAGTGTGGTGCTTCTTCCTCTAGTTTGGCGATCACCGGCTTCATTCAGTTTTTCACCCTGGTTGGTTTGCTGGCTACGGCACCTTGTGCTCGATTCAGTTCACCCAGGTAAGATAGGGCAATCGACAGATCGTCTGGGTGATGAATAGCCACCCAGTCGATGAATCCCATTGGTTGTGTTGCCGCTGTCCTCCCCACCTGCCGGGTGGTGGCCAGTGTCAGACCGGTTGTCTTCAGAATGGTTTCTGTCACGTGCAATAGTTTTGTTGGTACAAGCCGCACCATAGTAATGTCGCCGATCGTGAATCGGGCTGCGTGTACCTCGGCGTTGCTTGTCGACGCCGCCGGGGAAGCAAGTGTGTCAATGTTCATGGTGCCCACTGTAACGACGGGGGTGGACACGATTGGTTACATAGGGTTGTCTGATTTCTCAAGTTGATCTAGTACGCGCAGCTTCTCTGCCACAATGCCTTGGCGTGGATCATCTGGTGGGAACATGTGGGCCATGTGGCGCAGAAGCACACGGTATTCCGCTGCTTTGTCCGGGGTGTCAGGAAGCCGATCCGTTAAGGTATCCCCCACTTTTATCCGGGAGCACAGCGGCATGAGCTGGGCGTATTCGTCATCGCTGAGATGGAGTTGTGGCGTGCCGTAGTTTTTAGCCCAACGGCCTGCCACTACGTCGGGCAAGCTGTAGCCGCGAAGAAGCTCCATGGTGATGTCGGAGGTGAGCTGGTCTTCGGCGATGATTCGTAGCCGGCGCGGCATGCCCTGTGGGTGTGTGGGGGTGATGCCGAGCAGCACATAGTAGATGGCTGCCGGGGTGAGGGTGGTGGCGTCGACAAGCAGCGCCGCAATGGTTTCAATGGGAAGGTTGCCCGGGAAAATGCTTTGCTGTTTCCACCGTTTAGCCAGGTTCATCGGTATTTCGCTGAGGCGCCTGATGACGATTGTATAGGTCATATCCGACCAAAAAAAGAGATCCTCTGGTTCATAGTTACTGCGAGCAAGGTCCTGGGTGAAGGTAATGCCGAACGTATTGAGGTTGGTGTGGTCGGGATGGATGAGCATGTCGATCATGACGTGTTTGCCCTCACGGCGAGATTCGACGACCCAGGCACCGTGGTGCCAACCGGGAGAAAGCTCAACGTGGTAGGGCACCGTATGGTACAGCCAATCCGAGGCATAAATGCCCGCAAGGGCACCGGCTGCAAGGAATTTGCAGACTGTTTCCGCAAGTTGCGGGTTGACGAAGGGGCGTTGCAATAGTTGTCGAATTATGGCGTCACATCCAATGGCCTGCACCCACAGGTTGTTGGTGATGGGGATGCGTGGCGGCGGGCCGGATTGTTGGGGGTGCGCCAGTTCGTCGGCAAGCTGCGTGAATTGCGCCGCTATGTCAGCGGCGCTGAGGTTCAGATCGGGGTGGTATCCGCTGAGTTCGTACAGGTATGCGGCGGCCGGCTCGGTGAGTACGGTGAAGGGATTATCGAGGCTGCGGAGATGCGTGGTGGTCTTGGTTGCCCAGTGGTCGATATCGTCAAGGTCGGACATGACCTCGGAGAGTTCGGGGATAAAGATCCCAAGATCATAGGGGAAGCCTTCCCCGAAGGCAGCGTAGGCGTCGTTTAGCGACGTGACAGCCTCATTCTCGTAACAGTAACCCACTAGATCGTAGAATGAAACATGTGCGGCAAACAGTTGATATATTCGAACTAGGTTGCGGGTTCTTGTGTGATATTTCCATAATTCAATGGAGCCGATACTCACGGAAAGCGCTTGCTCAAAACAGCGAGCAACGGTGCTTCCAAATGCTGTCCCAGGCGTCTCAACCAATTTCTGTTGCGCCATGTCATCGACTACTTCATGTTCACGAATGACGGGAAGATTGTCCTCAATGTCTGCAACATCAAGGTGATGTTCGAGAATGTAATGATGGTCGTTCTTCATTAATGCCGACAAGTTGCTGCGCTCCACCCCCATATCCTCATAGTTTTTACTATTAAACCAGCACTCCCACATCCACGCATCTCCCGAAACATCGTACTCATCTACCCCGCCGATAGCGACGAGTGCGTTAGTAACGTCCAGGGGGCAGTATCGGAGTTTCTTATCTGGCACATCCAGGCACCCCCATGCGCGCCTGACCTGGTGGATGGCGTCAATGAGCCACTTTCGGGGCGGGAAGGGAATGGGGTGATCCACGATGATGTCGAAGATAAGATCCTTGAGCCATGCGGCGAATTCCCACTTGTTTTTTGCCAGTTCATCCCAGGCTTCGGTGCCATCTAATAGGTCATGGTAGCGGTCCAGGGTCATGAATTCTGGGCGAACATCAAGAAGTTTTTCCTGATAATCACGGCGGGAACGAACCAGCACCCGTAACGATCGGCCGACCATGGCAAAGAATGTTTCCGGGGCAGCACGAAAGCCGGTTGTGTCGAAGACCGCCGTTACCACCGCGGCATCCACCCGATCGGTGTCAAGCCCCGCCGTGGCGCCAAGTTGCCGAGCCTGGTCTACAAGATCCGGTTGCATGACAATACCAGACTGAGAGGCCGAAGCAATGAGCCGCACATGGTAGTCGAATGCTTGTTCTGGTGTGAAATGCTGGGCTGCGGTAGCAGCTTCCGCCCGCACATGGTCGATGCTCAGGGCGTTCCATGCGGCGAATTCCCGAAACACGGCCAGCCGGCGCTCTGGGTCAAGCGGCAGGTTATGGTGGCGTGCTATCCGCAGGATTTGGTCGAGGTAGGCGGGCAAGAAATCGGACCGTCCGGCCTCCATATAGTAGCGAGCCAGCTCCCGCACAACGCTTATGGCCCGGCGCGGTCTGGTCGCAGCTAACTGGTTGATTACTTTGACCATGCGGATTTTCACCAGGTGCGGTCGGGTGTGAACCATGCCGCGTGCCCACCCCAGTATTGGCAGTGTGCAGGTGTCGCGTGGTGTGGTCCAGCCGATCATCTGGGTGTGGGTGCGACGCAGCCCGCTTGTCGCTGCCCGAACCGTTGCCGCGGGGAGGGTACCTGTGGGCGTCAGTTCAACAATGGTGATGCCGCCGCCGCTGAACCGTGCGGCCTGCACCTTGACGCGGTTGGGTGGTTCGGTGGGGGTTTCCAGGGTAGTAAGCGGGCGGATATCCATGGTTGTCCACCATAGTTTCCTTATCGGACATGTATGCCCGCCCCCAAACCTGTGTTCGAAAGGATGTACTATTGCTGTTGGTGGAGATCCCAGGCTTGGTGGAACAGTACCGGCAGGGGCACTAGGGGTGGGCAGCCCCGCACCACCGGCTGGGGTTTCGGGGTGTTCCAGATCAGGTAGAGTGGGGTTTTCGCTTCTTCCATGAGGGGCATGAGTTTTGTTTTTGGGAGCCAGTCGCCGGGGAGGAATCGGGTGCGCCCGGCGCGTCGGTTCTCCTGCACTACCAATCCTTGCTCCACCAGGGGTGTTGCGGCGTTGGCGAGTTGCTTGGGTTTCCACCCGTTCCAAGCGCGCACGTTTTTGTCGGTGGGGTTGGGGAGTGCGGCGATTTGCAGGAAATACCTGGCGCTGTCTTGCGGGATGCCAAGCGTGCCTACGACCTGGGTAACCAGTTCGAGCGCACTCACGCATGGATCATATGGGTTTCCAGCCACGGCAGCTCCCTGGTCGGGTTCCTGTTTCAGGTCGGCGATGAGTTCATCCACGTGCCCTTCGGTCAGTACTCGAATGGTTTGCTGGTCCAGCCATTTCGAGGAGTCTCCGGGCCGTAGTTCGCCCAGGTTTCCGGTGAAGAGCATTCGCCAGTGCCCCTCCGCAGCCTGGCGGGTGACAAATTTTTTCAGCCGGAGCAGTTGGCCTGCGACCGCAGCCCGGCGCAGGTCAGTGCGGGGAAACAGGTGCGCCATGGCGATGAGAATGACGAGGTATTGGTCCATGACTGAGGGGACATCATAAAATTTATCCGTGAGGGTATCGACCACCCGGACGTATGGTTCTTTGAGTTCCAGTGGGATGAGCTGGGCGTATTCCTCGTCGGTGAGGTGGAGTTGAGGGGCACCGTGGTACCTGTCCCAGTAGTCGCCGATGGCGGCGAAATCGAGACCGGTTTCCATGAGGTTGTTGGTGGTTCCGGCATCGAGGATGTCTCGCACCATGCCTGGTGCGTAAAGTTGCGGGGTTGCGTTGTCGTTCATGACCCCGGAAAGTACGGCATGGGCGGCGTCGGGGGTGAGGGTGGTGCGGCCGGCGAGTTGGTCAACCCCTTCGGCCAATGTGAGGCCACCTGGCAGCATGGGGGTGGCGGCTTGATGGATGGTGTCGAGTTGTTCTAGCTGGTGGTGGAATTGTTCGCTGGTGAGGCTGCGGGGTGGTTCATCAACGAGGCGGAGGGCATCAAGGTTGGTGTGGTCGGGGTGGACAAGCATGTGAGTGGTGCGGCGGTGTGAGGCGCAGCGGGATTCCAAAACCCAGGCGCCGTGGTGCCATCCGACAAGGAGTGCCTGTTCGTCGGTTTCTAGGATTTCGGTGCGGTAGCACCAGCCACTGCCGTAAACACCAGCGTGGGTGGCGGCGATGAGGAAGTCGCGGATTTCTGCCGCTAATTCGGGGTTGATGTGTGGGCGGGCGAGCAGGGCGATAAGGGTCTGTTCGTGGCCGATACCGCGGACCCAAGCGTTCACGAAGGTGCCGGCTTTGGGTGATTGGGCAAATTGTCGGGGGCGGGCAAGCCGGTCGGCAAGGTCGGTGATTTGGTTGATGATGGATTTGGCAATGGGGTTACCGCGGGTTTGTTCTAGCTCGTAGAGGTAGCGAGCGGCCAGGTCGGTGAGAGTACCAATGGTGGGGGTGATGCCGCGGATTTCTTGGTTGAGTTTTGTGAACCAGTTGTGGGTTTCGTGAATGTTGGCCACGATAAGAGCCACGGTGGGATCAAGGTGGTCAAGATTGTCGAGTGCCAGCAGTTCGGCGGCTTCTTGCCTAGATGGGACGTGGTCGGTGCGGTAGTGGGTTCGATTGGTTTGGTAGCTGATTGTGTTGATGAGTTCAGTCACCGGGTCGAAGTTCATGATGCGGTCGATAGTTTCGGGGCTGAGCTGCCGGCATTGTGAGTTGATGAGGCTAAGAATTTTCTTTTCGTAATACCAGTCGACTGCACCCAGGTTTCGGGTGGTGTCCCGGTGGTCGGCGAAGCTGTCGAGGGCAGCGACTGCAAGTTTCCCTGCCGCTTTATAGCGGAGGAATAGCTCACTGTGGTTGATAATGTGCATGATGTCGAGGGCATCGCTGACGCTGCGGCATAGGTGTGGGTCAGCGGCGATGGCGGGCAGGTCGCCTTCGATCTCGTCGAGTTCCCGGCACCACCGGGTCCATAAGGCACTGTATAGGGTTATGGGCCCGTCGGGATTATCCCAGGTGGCGCCGGCGTCGACAAGCGCATCAATGATATTGAGCGAACCGTAGCCCAGTTTTTTCGCAGATAGTGTCATGCCGTCGAAGCCGCCTCGGGCCTGTTTGATGGCGTTAATAACCCAGGCGCGTGTGCGTGGGCTAGGGCTGGCCAAATGGTTGAGTAACCACTCCGCAAGTCGGCGTGGATTATGGGTGAGTTCCTGCCAGGCTTCGGTGGTGCGGAGCAGTTCGTAACAGGCATCGGTTTCCCGACCCCAGGGTTGGGCGGCAATGAGTTGTTCTTGGTATTCGCGGTTTTCTCGAATGAGTTTTCGGAGAGATTCGGCGTTCTTAGCTTTTCGGAAATAGTCGATGGCTTGCGGCGATAGTTTTTGCGCACTGATGACTGCTTTCATCACGATGTTGTCAATGCTGTCACCGTTGAGTTCTTTGCTGTATCCCAGCCGCCACCAGATGCCGTACAGAACATTATCATGGCGTGTTACTGCGGTGATGATTTGTGCTAGGTAGTCGATTATTTGTTGCGGGGTGAAGCCTTGTGCCGCAAGGTTTTCCGTTTCAGCCCACATGATGGCGTCAGTCACGACTTTTTTACAGCTGGCGAATTCCACGAAGTATGTCATTCGTTGGTCGTAGTCGATGGGAAGGTTGTGGGTTTTTTCCAGTGTGTGGATGAGATCTAGGTATGGTTTGACGAAGCTACTTTTCTTTTCTGCCGCAAAATAGTGCGCGAGTTCCATGATGAAGGCGGGAGCGCAGTGGGGTGCGGCCACGATAATTTCGTCGATGGATTTTTGTAGGCGGATTTTTACTTTGACCGGGTTGACGACCACGTTGTGTTCCGCCCAGCTGAGTTCCCGCAGGTATTTGAACATGTTGGGTGTGTCTTGCGGGTGGTTGATGGCGACCCAGTGGATAAATCCGACCGGTTGTGGTGGCGCCCAGCCGACGGGCCGGTGCGTGGCGTGGTGCAGGCCGCGCATAGCCATGAGGCTGTCGGTGACTGACTGTAGTGGCTTTGGTACGAGTTCCACAATAGTGGTGGTGCCGTTGATGAATCGGGTTGCGTTGATGGTGTGTGCGCTTGTCGACGGCGAAACGGTGAGCGGGTTGATGTTCATGCCCCCACCTTAACTGTGGGAGTGGACGTGTTTGGTCGATTACTGTGGTTTGCAGTGGTCTTGGACGCGCCGGGCTGCCTGAACCACGCTGGCGCAGAGGTCATCATCGGGGTCGAGCCCTAGCAGGTTCGCGGCAACCTGGTGGGGGTTACCTACAGAAAGACTGTCGAGTAATTGTTGGGCTTGTGCTTCGGTGATACCCCGGAGGATCTCGCTGGCTTTGGGGCTGCGGATGGTGAGGTTACGCCAGGCGTTCCAGGGCAGGTCGTGGAAGAAATGGCGGTTTCCCCATTTGTCGTAGGTGGGGTTGGCGATCATGGCGAGTTCGCTGGTGTCGGGCCTAAGGAGTTGCCCGTCCTCGGTGTAAAGGTAGGTGACGCCGTGAAGGTGCAGGTAGCCGACTGTCCCAATGGGTGATGTGTGGGTGATGCCGTCGGCGTCGATGAGTGGGTAGGTGCCATTAAAAGGTTTGAGTATTGCGCACAAGAGGAGTGGGTCGTGTGGTTCCTGCCGGAAGAATAGTTGCGGGTGGTGGGGACGGTAATCGCGGCCCATGATACGGGTTGGGAGTTGGGTGCTGCGCCCCCAGTCGATGGGTGTGGCGGTAGTGCGTTCCAGGCTACATAGCGCTTCGGGACGTGATGCGCCCAGTGTCCTGCCGGTTTCGGGGTTTACTTGCCTGATCGCGTAGGTTTCTGACCAGGGGTCTTTGCGGAGGGCAGTGTGCCAGATGTGGCCGTCGTTGTCGCCGAATGCGTTGCCTTCGGGCATGGTGATGATTTCCATCCCCAGCACGTCTGTGGCGGTGGCGTCCGCGTGGCGGGCTATTCCGCCACCGTAGAGCCTACCGGCGGGGATGGGTAGCGTATTGGTGGAGAGTTCGTAGTGGCCGTGCTGCCACTGATGAAGGTTGAGCGGTTGCGGCACCCCGGTGGCCCATTCGGCGTTAAAACCGATGGTGCCGGCCACGTATCGGATGGTGAGAATGTTTTCGCCCACGGCGATCTGCCCGGCATCACTGTTGGTATCGACGTGGTCATGTTCGGATACGGTGGTGTCGTTTTCGATGTAGGCGATTCGGTCCAGGGTGGCAACGATGACGCCGGGGTAGGATTCCCACAGTGTGATGTCGGGCCGTTTATCGACGCCCGCCCAGCGGTTTTCCAGTTCCGGCCAGGTGTATTCGGTGAGCAGGCCAGCGTGGAGGTTGGCCGCCAGTATGGTAGCTGGGCTGATGTCGAAGTGGTGGGTGATGGCGGCGCGGGTGGTGGGGCTGAGGGTTTGTGGCGGTATCCCACTCACAAGTTTTCGAAAGTTCGTTCGCCCAATGAGGGGGTGGTTGGCGCAGGCGAGTTCGTCCAGGGCGGCCTGGGTGAGGGCGTCGAAAAGCCCGGCGCCGCCGCAGGCCACCAAGGTTGGGACCGCGTGGTGGGGAATGTCGGCGAGGGAGAAATCACCCAGGGTGGCTGCGAGCAACTCCGCATCGGCGCACAGGTCGCTGAGGTCTAAAACGCCGGCATGGCAGTGGCGCAGTCGCTGAAGAGCCCGGCGCCACTGGTTGGACTCCCCCATGGGTTGTTGGTCGGTTTTCCTGTCCCAGGTCGCGCCCACGGTGGTGAGGGTGGCGAGGATTTCCAGGGGGATTTTTGCGATTTTTGCGGGGATGTGCTGCTCACGCACCAGGTCGGCCTTGTCGCAGATGCCGCGGATGATGGGGGTCAGGTCGCCGCCACCGCGGCGGGGCGTATATGGTTCCAGGCAGATGATGTTCGCTAACCAGGCCACGAAAACCCGCTGGTCGGATGCGATGATGTCGACGACCCCCAGGTCGGAGATCATGGTGAACCACTCCCCCGGGTCGCTGCCGTACTGGTCTATTTGTGTGGTGCTGTGGGCGAAAAGCCGGGCGTACAGTTCGGGTTTCTGGGTTGCTGCCGGCCGGATATGCTCGGCTAATTCCTTATAGAATTGCCAGGGCACTATCTTGAGGGCGGGGCCGGCGATGCCATCTAGCAGGTGCACGCCGCTATTGGCGGCGCTGTGGCCGGCTGCTTTGCCTAGTCGGATGATGTCGCGCAGCATTCCGGCATACGCCTGCCCGCCGGCGCGAATCTGGTTGATGCACAACGACAGGAAATATTTGTAGGCTTCTTGCGGGTTGGCACACCGACTGCTGGCGGCCCGAGCCTCACGAGTCATGTCGGCCGCACCGATGATGCCGAGTGCGGCGAATTCGGTAGCCGCGGCCCGGTGCCGCCACGAATCCACCGGCAGATCGTATGTGTGTTCGAATTCGCGGGCCTTGGCGAAGGCGCGTTTCGCCGCGGTCTGCTTGCCGCCGGCGGCGAAGATGCGGGCCAGTTCTTCCATGAGGGTGGGGACGAAATGCGGCGCCGAATCGCCCAGATCGGCAAGGATTGTGGCGAATTTCTTCTCAATCTTCGTCACCTTCGGCATGGTGTTTCGCGCCCACTCCAAGTCCGACACCAGCCGTAACGCCTGGCGGGTGTCGGCGGGGTGGGTGGAAATCACCCAGGCGGGGAACCCCACCGACCGCGTCGTGGTGTGCCCCACTTCCCTGCTGCGCGTCGGCACCAACCCCAGGACCTGCAGGGTTGCTTCCTCCGCCGGGATGAGGGCCTCGGGCACCAACCGGACCACCACCATGCCAGAGCTGGCATCGGTGTTGGTGAAGGTGACGGCGTGCAGCGTGGTGGATTCCAGCTCCGGAGGCTTGACGAGTGCGCGTATGGTCATGGCATCAGTCAAGCATGATGGTCGGACATGCTTAGTGAACCATTATTACCCTAGGTTATCGCCGGTATTTTTTGGTGGTGAGGGCATCAAAACTGGGGCGATCCCCGGACAACCACTGACCCCACACGGTCTGGAACAACTGGTCAAATGGCTCAGTGGGTGGACACCATCGCACAGTACTTTCACACCGCTCCCGATACCGAATCAGATAGAAGTTACTCTTCCACGCCTCAACCGGCATACTCCCCGACCGGGCCTCCCACCACGCACCAGGCAAAAACACAGTTCGGCCAGCCCCAGTACGCTTACCCTCAACCACAAGAGCATGGGCAACAAGTTCGGCACGGGCCTCATCAAGCTGTTTCTTCTTCCACCCATTCCAGGCTTTCACATTGGTATCGGTGGGATCGACCAGGGCGAGCAGCTGAAGGAAATACACAGCAGCCAGCTCGGTGAGCCCAAGCTCCCGACACACCTCGGCAACAACAGCAGGCGCAGAAACCCGCGGATCACGATAACAACCAACAGGCCGAGACTTCGTCCCATCCTCTAGATCAGCAATGATCCTATCGAAATGCCCCTCTGACAAACCCCGGAACGCATCAAAATTATGGCTCCAGTAATGACTGTCTTTGATGTGGTTGATGTCACCGGCGAGTGGCAGGGAGGTGTGGTTGCCGGAAAAATTCATATCCCTAGCGGTTTTCAGCATGGTGAGCTGGTGCGCCAGGAACGAACACACTTTCCTGGCCTCTGCTTCATCAGCAAAACCCTGCGCCGGCAGGTTTGTGGCCAGATCTAATGCGATGGATGTGATCATGCCGCCGTTCCACCCGAAGAATTTGGGGTTAGGCTTCAAGGGATGGAGCAACTGGAGGAGGATGTGATTTTTTTCGTCGGACGCAGCCCACTGTCCAGCAAGGTATTTTTCCATGAGTTGGTCGGGAATAACCAGTTCGTAGGCGGGAAAGCTGGCCACGAAAGCGTCGACAAGCGTGGTGTTATTGTCGAACGCAGCGGTAGCGAGCAGTTCCCGGCTCATCGGGTCCACCCTGGCGAGGAGTGCCGTGGCCGCCAGGGTGCTTTTGCGGGTGAGCTTGAGTTTTCGGCGGATAGTTTTCGCCCGTTCCTCCTCGGCAGCCTGGAGATCATCGCCACCGGCACGACGGAAGGTCGCAATGGCGAGTTCGCGGGGCAGAAGCGTCCCAAAACCACCAGCGAGCAGCATGATTGCGGCGGTTTCGGTGAGGAAGGTTCGGGTCGTGAGGGCGTCGATAAGCGGCCGCATGCGCGACAACCATTCACCAGGATCAATATCGCCCATGTGTTCTAATTTGTCAGCCCAATCACGCATCTCCTCGGCGCTCATGCCCGGCTCGACGCCAAGATCGTGGGCGGTTTTCGCTGCGCCCAAGGCAGAGGCGTCGCACACGGTTTCGGGAAACTTGTCCCCAGCTACGAGCAGACGATGCTTGATGCCCCTCTTGACGTCGTACAGCGTGTCAAGGACGATAGCCTGTGTGTCGGCATCAGCAAAGAGTAGGCCGGTGTGGACCTCACCGAGTTTCTCGGACATGCAGTACCAGTCAATGAGTACCTGCCGCCACGTGTGGTTGTCGATCTTGGCATCGGCAAGCTTGCGCAACAGCGCGGCAGCTTCCATGCGGGCTGCCGATGGAGTGAGCGGACCCATGGCCCAGGAAACCAGGGCTTTTTCCTGACCCGCGAACGAAAGCCAACCCCACGAATCGTCCTTGTCAATATGCGAAGCATCACGTTTCCCGTCAATCACTTCCTGAAGCCGCCGCACTTTCGCCACAACCGCATAGGCGGGGCGCGCCGGCCAATCAGCGTGAGCGGCATTCGGCGCCGGGGCTTCCTGCGTGGCAGCGGAGTTTCGGGCTGCGATCGCCTCACGTTTGTGCTGCACCCGCGCACGGTTGCAAACATTCGTGAGCTTACGGATACTAGCCCGCACGGACAGGGCGAGCTGCACCACGCTGACGCACAGCTCCCGATCATCGGTGCCCAACAGGTCGGCGGCTGCCTGCATAGCGGCGGAACCCGACTGACAGTTTGGGGACAAAGCGGAATACACACGTTCCTCGGAGGTATCGCGCCCCTGGTTTCTGGTGGCGATGCTACGCTTGCCGGAATCCGGCTTCAGGGCTGCCAGCAGCGGGGCAACGTCGGCGGGCTGTATGGCACGCAACCTGCGGGAGGCTTCCTCGTTACGTAGGGTGAGGTTCCCCCAGGCAACCCACGGTAGCTGATACATCCAGTGGGGTTCCCCACGGTCGTCCCGAGTGGTTGCAAGTGTGCCGTAGTCGACGGAAACCCCGGGCAGGTACAGGACCGTGCCGGACTCCTCGAAGCCTACCAGGCAGGTGACACCACCAAAAGTAGTTACGCCACACACCCGCATGTCATGAAGATAACGGGTGCCATCCCCTGTGACCAGCGCATAGTCCCGGTTCTCGTCTTTGGTGTAGCCCACGACACAGCAGAACTCGCCGGTATCGGTGGTGGGAATGATTTTTGCTCGGGCGGCATCGTTATCAACCGGAGCAGGAAGAAACGTGGTCCTCGACCAGTCAATGATAATACCAGCAGCCTCAGCAAGATCGACCACCCGTTGGGGTTGTTGGTCCCTCGTGTGCGTATCGGTGGCTGGATCGTATACACGCCACTCGTAGCCGTGGCTGTAGTCACCACCGCGATACCACATGTTGCCAGCATTGTCGCCGTACACGGCGTCATCGATGCGGTTCAGCTCACGGCTCGTGGCGCGCAGGATAATGTCACCGACCAACCGACCATCGGGAATCGCAAGGGAGCTATGCCGTGGCCAGAAAACACTGTAACTATAGGATTGGCCGCTCAGTAGCAGCGAAGCATCCTCGCCATCATTCCATGTTGCCGAGATTTTATCACCACCGGAATAGCTGAGCGCTAACACCCGGGTGCCGTCCACATCAGGGACGGAAATCATATCGAATGGGGTGTGCTTGGTGCTAATCCTCGTATTGAGGAGAGTGGTGTCCCCGGCGACTGCCACAACCTTAGTGCCACAAAACGCCATAACACCGGGATAGGATTCCGTAATCTGAAGCCTGGGACCAATACCACGTTCCGGGGATAACTCGTCACGCATGGCATGAATGTGCCGCTCCAACTCCGGCCAGGTGAGCTCGGTAATGAGTCCATGGGCAAGATTGGTGGCAAGCACCGTGGCAGCATCCACATTTTCCTTCTCGATCAAACGTTCCAAATTCTCAAGCGGTAACTTTGCCTTGACCGCACGTGTCAAGCTTGTGATAAACCGGTCAATGGTGGGCAGTGGTGCGGCGCGCAAATGACGGCATTCATCATGTAATAGTTCCTCGTATAGCAGGATATTATTCACCTGGGCAACGGCATCACCATGCTCCATAAATCGCTCCAATGTCCAGCCACACAGAATATACGTTTTTATCTGCGGGTTCTCCAGGCAATGGGTCAGGTTTTTATGCCGGTGGTCCCGGTAATATTGGATTCGATCAAGGAAGGACTCCAGCTGGTTGTTTTCCTCATATGAAACATTATCGAGGTGCCACTGGGCGCCGGCAACAATCAACGCCTCGATAAGCTCCAGGGGAAGGCCAAGATGGGTCTCATCCAGTTCGATGCCGGAAATCGTCTCGCTATTCGACACGATGAGGTCGACCAGGCTGGGGCTGTAATCGGGTCTGCCCACCAAGGTATCGAGAACGGTCAGGAACCAACGCCGGAAATGCGCCGGGTTTTCCTTCAGAATGTTCGGCCCGCCGATGGTGATAAAGACAGTGGTCCAGTCTTCTAATTTGTGGTTGCCGGACCACGGATAATAGTCAGTTGGTGGGGTGGAAATGAGCTGCATCACGGCGTCGGGCCGGTGGTCGAGCAATCCGGGCATATGCTTGTCCAGGGCCTTCACGAAGCCAACGGGGACACGCCGCATGCCGCTTAATTCGGAAATACTGTCGAGAAGTTCCTTGCCGGCCTGCTGAGGGGTGCGGCCGGTGGGTTTCGCCACCCGCAAGAAATCGCGGGGAAGACCAGCGTAGGGGGCGCTGCCAGCACTCACCTGGTCGATGATGAGCCCAAGGAAATACTGGTAGGCGGCCTCCGAGTCAGAGATGCGCCGCATGCAGCTGGTGACTTCGAAACCCATTTCCTTAGCAGAAATGACGCCACGGCGGGCGAATTCGGTCAGGGCATGCCGGTGCCGATCAAGGTCAACCGGCAAATTGTACGTGCGTTCGAATTCGCGGGCCTTGCCGAAGGCACGCACAGCGAGTTTCGAAGATCCCGAATCATCAAAAATGCGGGCAAGCTCCTCCAACAGGGTCGGGACGAAATGCGGGGCGGCCGTGCTGAGCATCTGGGCAAGCTCCTCGAATCTGTCCCACACCTTTTGGTCTTGGGATTTCGCCACCTTTTTCGCCCATTCAATGTCGGCAACCAGGTTGAGGGCGTGTTCGGCGTTGTCTGGGTCGGTCATGATCGGCCAGGCGGGAAAACCAATGGCGCGGGGCCGGCTGCGACCCACCTGGCGGGGCTGAGGCTGGGGTTCCAGACCAAGTCGGCCCATGATAAAGGTTTCGGCGGTCAGGAGGGTTTCGGGGATGAGCCGTACCACGGGGACGCCGTTCACCGTGGCGGCAAGCGCAATAACTGGCACAATATCCGCCGGTGCGGCCAGATCGGCCGTATCATCGTCAGAGCTGGGGGATGTGAGCGGCAGCATGCCGCCCGATGCCACAATACGTGTGGGATTCATGTGTTTTCTTCTCCTTATGACGGTTCTTCGGCGGATTCCACGGTGCGGCCGGCATACACGAATTCGGCCATGCGAATACCCTCGGACCAAGTGATTGGCCCCACCTTCTCCAGTGGAAGCGACCGCCCATCCTGGTAGAACGACAGCTCTCCGATGGTCCCAACCCCCCAGGGATCCCAGGTGTCAATATCGAGGCTGATACGCACCTCAACACCGTCTTCCACCACAATGAGCGAGACTTCCTGCATGGTGGTGGTAAACCCGCCGCCGCGGCTCCGGCCGATCAGTACCTGGGCTTTTTCATACCTGCCATCCGTATAGGCACGCACGGCCCGCTGGCGGCTAACAGCATCATCGGGTTTCACATAAATGTCCCGGAATAGCTGATCCACCCCCTGCGACACCCCAAGTTCGGCAGCGAACTCCCGCCAGTCGGCAATGTCCGCAATGATGGCGGGGTGCGGGATGGTGATGGAACCGGACTCGTCGACGGGCACGGTAATCTCTTCCCCATCAAGATCGGCCAGGTGCAGGTAGCCATCGGACACGTCCCGGAGCAGGCCCATATCACCGGTAGCGGTCACACACACCACAAGGTTTTCGAAGCAGGCGCGCCACAAGGGATCGGGCCACACCTCACTCACCACCAGCACCGGCACCGGAAGTCCCTTGAGGAACCATTCGCTCACCTGACGCAAACATTCTTTTTGGTGTTGTTCCAGGTAAATGCGGCAGTTATTGAGCTGCTCGTATTCGGGGGTTTTCTTCGCCTTCGCCGGGACGGTTTTCAGCACCCGCCCCTTAGCGTTTTTGGCAGTGATCGTGGTGCCGTCGAGGGCAAGTTGGTAGTCGCCGGCGGCAATCCAGTGCAGGTCAGTCATGAGTCATAATCCTTCAACACTACATATAAACAAATTATTATTGATTGCGGTGAGGTGAAACCACCACACCGTCAAACAGGGAGATAACCAGCGCTGCGTGGTTGAATATGATCGAACGCAACGGTTATGAGCACATCATAACGACCATGGTGGACATCTTTCGGTGGCATCCAGTAACCGAAGGCGCCGCCACAAAAGACCACCATGGTCGAACCCCCATTCCCCCAGTTGGTTGCCCTACGATTGCAGATATGCAACCAGGGATAATCCGTGCCGGGGCGTGGGGTCGGTGACGAAGCGCTGCAATAATTCGGCCGCATATGGTGCCCCCGCGTCGTTCAACAATCGCACGTCGGCGGCGCAGGCGGCATGGTGCGTCCGAATCGCACTGCGACCACCTAGGGCACACCGCTCTAACCACACCGTGAGAACATCAGACACTCCCCTGGTTGGTGGGGCGGCAAAATCGGTTTGCTGCTGGTTACCAACCGGCATACCCGCCGGCGCCGACACCGAGTCCAGGCCCGGAAATATTCTGCCGCCCTGTTCCGGTTTCAGCTGAAGCCAGTTGTCTTCCGGCCAGAGACACACCACCTCCGAACCATGAATGAGACAGGTCACTCCCCGATCGTCCGGGTTGGTGGCGAGAATCAGATTCACCAGGTTTCGAATATTTGTACGACGAGCTGCGGCGCTGAAATTCACCGTCACTATCCCCTCCCGGGTGTTCAGCGACAGTTCCTTCAAAGTTGCATCGCACACAACGCCACTCACCAGGGACAGGTCCCCCGGCAATGATAGGGACCGAATGAGCTCCAGGCCCACCTCCTGCCCCAGGGCGGCCCGAACCCCCTTGCCGGAGCCGATGCGACCATCGGCGGACCCCTTGCCGCCGCTCATGAGCAGCATATGCCGGGCCAGGTGGGCATGACTGCAATGCATGTCCCCAAGCCGCACCGGGCCATACCAAATCGTGGGGACCACGCTCGCATCCCCGGGCGGGGTTTTCGTGATGGAAAACATGTCACCGCCACGGGTGCATAGCGTGATGGACATCCCGGCAAACCCCGAGGTGGTGACGATGGGTTCGGCGTAGAGGGGGATAAACGTGGCGTTCTGCGCCCCCGATAACTCCAGTGGTTTATAGGCGCGCCGGGCGGCACCGATGGCGTCCCGGTCGTGGGGATCCCGGTCCAGCAGGTGGGCGACCATGGCGACAGCGAAGAGCTGGCGGGCGACTTCCCCGCGCGCCACGGGCTTCCCCACTCGCGCGTCTTGCGAGAGGGTGGCGAGGGCGGTGATGGCGCGTTCGAGGCGCGGTAATCCCACCACCCGGGTTGTGCGCACGAGGGCGAGCAGCTGCATATGAAACCGGGCACTGAGATTGGCTAATCCCTGGTCGCAAATCGCGGAGGTAATGTCCTGGGCTTGGGATACGCAACCGGCGATGTCCGTGACCGCGGGCAGTTTCTTCGCCCACGCGGCCTGCGCCGCCGAATCCGTGCCGGTGGTTGCTTTGTCCACCGCAGGCTTGTCGACGCCTCCCGCAAACGGCTCGGCGGAATCCTCCTCTACCTCGGCCTCGGCGGCAATTGGGGCGGCCATGCACACCGCCCCGATGTGAGCGCACTTGGGGCTAATGAGGCAACTGCATTCGAATTTGTTTTCTACATAGGTGACGGTGGTGGTGCCGACTTCCACCCGGAACCCGTCGTCGACAAGCGTCACCTGCCAGGAGTCACTATCGGCCGCTAATTTTTCGGCGCGTTTGAGCAGTCGGCTGGGAATGACCGCCAAGGCGTCGGCGGATACCCCAGGGGCTAACGATGGTAGTGGTGTTGCGCTCATTGGATGACCTCCCGCACCCAGCGGGTCAATTCCAGGGGTGACACGCAGGCCACCCGCATGCCGGCTGCCGCCACGGATTCGGCAATGCCCACGTTATAGGCTGCCTTGCCGTCATCATCGAGCGCGGCACAACCGATCAGTTTCACTCCCGAATCCGCCAATGCGGCAATCTCATGGGTCAGATTATTCACGGAACCCCATTCCTCAAAGTCGCTGATGAGCACCAGAATCGTCTTGGTGGGATTCGTCACCTGGCTTGCCGCATACCGCACGCCTTGGGTAATGTCCGTGCCGCCACCAATCTTGATTTCCAGCAGCAATTCCAGGGGATCTTCCACGTGCCCGGTCAGATCAATCACTGACGTGTCAAAGGTGATAAAGCTTACCTTGAATGTGTTCACCCCGGCGAGAATTGCCGCGGTCATGGCGGCAAACACCGTGGAGGGTTCCATCGACCCGGAAACGTCCACGAGCACGATAATGTGCCATGGCGAAACCTTCCGCTCTGGGGCGCGGAAAATCGGGGTCACCGGAATGATCTGCGGCCGACTATTCACCATCACCGTATGTTTCAGGTTGTTACGCACCGTCGCCGGCAGGTCAAGCCGCGGTGACTTCCGCCGCGATGGTTTCGCGTTCGCCATGCCCCCCAGGGCGGGGCTCAGCTGGGACGCTAATTCTTTCGAGAGTTCCGACACGATCTTACTCACGAGGGGTCGCAACTGCCGCAGCCTGCCCTCGGGGAGGGCGCCTTTCAGGTTGAGCACCGTGGTGAGGAGCTCCACGGATGGCCGCACGCTTTCCACATCAAGGCTGGTGATGACGTCGCTGCGACCCATGTCGGCGGCCTTGCCGAAGATTTCTTGCAATTGGTCGGCGCCGAAAAGGGCGGTGATTTCCTCCTGCCATTGTCGCACCCCCAATTGGCTGGGGCCATTGCCGGCGGCGTGCACCCGGCCGTCGGATTCCCCGGTGTGGTCCTTGCTGGCGGTGTCTGTGCCATAGAGTTCGTCGAGGGCACTCGCCATGCGCCCACCAGCGCTGTCGAGGGTTTCGGGTTCGGCGCCGAGAATCAACCGCCAGCGCATCGCCGGGGTGAACCGCAGGTCGGCCAAGCCCAAGGCCGCCAGCCTAGCCCTCGCTGCCACGTCGGCCCGAGCGTTCGCCTCAATCTGCTCCGGCGCTATCATCAGAGTTGCGTCGATCCGCCCCATCTGGGCTGACAACCGGTCGAGGAACTGTTCCCGCTCTGCGGGGGCCACCGTGTCGAAGGCGCCCCGCAGCGTGGGGAGGGCCTGCACAAACATGGGGTCGGACAGGGATGACACCCGGTCGATAATCCCGTCCATGATGGGATGGTCGTACCAGAGCCCGCGGGAAGCTGCCAGGAACCCAACCAGCCGACGGTAGCTGGTTTGCCGGGCCTGGCTGCCAGCGGTGTCGATCCAGCTGCCCACGAAGGCTGCGGAATGCTCGTCAGGCATGATGGCGCACGCCGCGCCTTGCATGAGCGGCGAACCGTCAACCTTGACCTTATTAATCGCCGCCTGAATGCTCACGGAATGGGTTTCCATGAGGCCCGCGGCGAACCCCAGCATACGGGCGTGTTCCAGTTCGTCGGAGCCGGCAATGCCGGCGATTTCTCGCACCACAACCCCGCCGAGGATTTCGCTCACCTTGGTGCAATAGTCACGGGTGCTATCCCGCAGCAGCTTGGCGGCCGGCTCCCGGCCCCCGGCAACCCCGATGAGAATGTCGATGGCGTTAATGGCATCCTGGAAGTTCAGCCGGGCAACCAGGGTGTTTTCCACTAATTGGGTGGCCTGGCAAAGCGCATCGTCGGCCCCGATGCTTGCGGCCTTGCGGAGCACGTCGATCGTGCTGGCTGGGTCGCCTGCCGCGGTGGCCAGGTCGGCGGCCAGCATGGTTTTGGCGGCTTGGGCCAGGTTGACCCCCCAGGCGGCCCGCATGCCCAGGGTGGCGGCGGTGTTGGAATCAAACGTGCAGGTCGCCGAGTAGGAGCGGGATTCGAATCCTCGATTCATTCCGGTTACCCGATCCCGTTCATAGGGCACATCCAGGACGGCGAGCTGCGCTAACACCAGGTGTCGTTCAAAATCCTTACCGCCCTTAAAGGGGTCGATTTGTTTGGTGATGGTTGCGGTGCGTTCCTTGGACGGCAGGCCGAGCTCGGCGAGTTTCGCCCGAACTTGTTGCTCTAATACCGGCACGGGTGCGTCCGGGGGAAGCTCACCGGTCACATCGCCCACCATGACTTTTTGTAGTGCTTGGGCGACGATGCGCCCCCGGCCGGTGACGGATCCGTAAGAAAATACCGTGTTGAGTGCCTCAAGCACTTCTCGCCTGCCGGGATTGGGCAGGCCACGCAGGCGGGCGAGGTCATGGGCGCAGCGGATGGCTTCGGCGATTTCCCCGGTGCCAGCGGGTTCGCCCTGGGTGCGGCATTCCCGCGCCACGTCCACAATGACATCGTTGATAAGATCCGTCACCCCGGCCGAGGTGATGCCGAGCATGCGTTGCTGCCAGTAGGGGTCCCTAATGCCGGAGGCGTACCCCGACCGGGAATCCAATTGCGCAAAACTATAGCGGACGAGTGACATGTTCACCGGGGAGACGGTGGCGGGCACCTCGGGCTCGCCGTCCAACAGCCCAAGGCAGTGGTAGGAGCCCACTACCACCAGGGTTTTCTCCCCCAGTTCGGCAAGCCGCGCCCGCATGTGTGCCTCTCGGCGCGCATGGTAGGGGTCAACGTCCGGTTTGGCCAGGCGGGTGCCCACTCCGACGGCGAGGGCGGCCCGGCGGACGTCTTGCCAGCGGGCGCCGACGGCGAGGGTTTCGACTTTGGTGTCCCAGGCTTCGGCGCTGACGAGTTTGTCCACGTCGACGGATGGCTGCGGGTTCGCATCGGTGGCGACTGAATCAGCAGCGGCTGGTTCGTCGGGGTCTGCGGGTGGGGGTGCGCCGACCGGCAGGTCGATGAGGTGGATGGGAACATTATTTCGATGTGCCCAGCGCATGATTGCGAGTTCGGGTGAAAAGTCGGCGAAGGGGTAGAAGCCGAGTTGGGTGTTTTCGGCGGCCACGGCCAGGGCGATGGGCGCCTTGGTGTCGTCGTGGACGATCCATGGGAGCATGGGGTTGGTGTCGGCCGGCATTTCCACGGCGATGGCTTCTGGTTGGAGGGCTTCGGCGGCTTGCACCACGGCATGGGCGCAGGCTGGCGAGTGGTGTCGCACCCCGAAAATGTATTCTTTTTCGACCACTCGTTCGAGTTGGTCGAGGATGTGCTGTTCGGTCATTGGGCCATCACGTCTTCCCGACGATCCCAGAGAAGTTGCCAGGCCTTCGCATCGGCGCCCTTGATGGCGGGTTTTTTGGCGCGGCGGCGGACAACGGAGTCCCAGTAGGCTTGCAGCCGGGTGGCGTCTTTGTCGTCGTCTTTGCGGACTGCGCCGAGCAGGTGCCCGGGAATAAGACTAACGGCAGATTCATTGAGGGGGAAGTAGACGGAGCTTAATGCGATGGAGGAGGAGATGGCGACGGCTTCGGCGGTGGACATGATGCTGCCGGGTTTTTCGACCGCCCAACCTTCGGTGGTGAGGCCCTGGCGGAGGTCCCGGAAGATAGTGACGAGGGTTTCCACGACCACAGTGTCGACGGTGCCTTGGGCTTGTGCTTTGTCGATGGCTTGTTGGGTTTTGGTTTTTACGAGGTTGACTTCTACGTTCCGGTCGGCGATGGGGTCGATGTGTTCGAAGTTGAAGCGTCGTTTGAGTGCGGCGCTCATTTCGCTGACGCCTTTGTCCCTAAGGTTGGCGGTGGCGATGACGCAGAAGCCTTCGCGGGCGGCTTCGGAGTGTTCGCCGAGTTCGGGTATGGCCATGCGGCGCTCGGAGAGGATGGGGACGAGTGCGTCTTGGATTTCGGGTTGGCATCGGGTGATTTCTTCGATGCGGGCGACTTTGCCGGTGGTCATGGCTTGGAGGACGGGTGATGGGACGAGTGCTTCGGTGCTGGGCCCGTGGGCTAGCAGCATGGCGTAGTTCCAGCCGTAGCGAAGTTGGTCTTCGGTGGTGCCGGCGCTGCCTTGGACGGTGAGTTCGCTGGAGCCGCAGATGGCGGCGGCGAGGAGTTCGGAGAGCATGGATTTTGCGGTGCCGGGTTCGCCTACCAGCATGAGTGCCCGGCTGCCAGCGAGGGTGACGACGCAGCGTTCAACGAGTGCCTGGTCGCCAATGAATTTGGCGGTGATGTCCATTCGGGCTGGCAGTTCGGGGTGTTCGGTTTTGGCGTCTTTGTCTAATCGGAGTCCGGTTTCGCCGCAGACGAAAGTGACGATGGCGCGGGGGGTAAGCAGCCAGCCTGGTGGCTTGGGCCCTTGGTCGTAGGCGGCGAGGAAGGCTAATTCGGTTGCGTATTGTTCTTCAGCAAGGAGGACTTGGTGTTTGGCGTTCATGGTTTATCAGGGTACAAGAGTGCGTGGACACCTCTGACACCAGATTTAGAACATGAGTGCTATCGCTTTGCGACGCCGACAAGCGTGGGTTGCCAAATACCCAATGTATTTGGCGCACTTCAACCTGCGGGGTGTTCGCGATGAAGCGTTGATTCGCTGAGACTTATTCAGCTTCTGGGAAATGGGGCTTGAACACCCAGGTTATTAATAACACATGGCCCTATCTTTGGGAGTCAAGGTGGGCGGTGTGTTTTTCTGATTTGCCGTCTGTTGGTGCGGGGAAGGTTTCTAGCGGTTGAATAGGCTTCTTTGGCGGGATGGGGTGTTGGATTGCTGGGGTGCAGTGGGGAGGGGAGCGGGGTTTGGAGGGGGGTGTGTTTTGGTTCGGGAGGAAGCTTTTTGGGGCTGCATATCATCTACGTGATAAATGTCATATCCTAAATATTTTTGGGGTGACGGTATGGGGTGAATGAAACCTGGTTGATGTGGGAATCTTCATACATAGGAAGTCTGATGCTTATTGATAATGGTACAGCAAATAATAAGCAACATATGAGTGCCCCGAGAGTTTTATGTAGTTATTTCCTGATGGGAAGCTAGTAACTATGCTGAGGTTGATTCTAACTGGCAATGGTGGGTGACCTGCCTGCTATCTTACTTCATAATATTCTTTGAAACCTTGGTTGAATGACCCGTCCTTGGAGGCTCATGATGCTGTGCTGGCAGATTATTGTGGCGTGCTGCCCTAGATTTTCTTGTGGTTTGATCAAGATGGGTGTTCGAAGGCTTTCGGGGTAAACACCACTTTTTCTGATTATTTTTCTTTCCTTATTTATCTTAATTTTTCTCTATTTAAACACAAAAGGTTGTTGTATCATGCCTGTTTTGCCTCTAAAGCCGTTTCTTCTCTATCAGCAAAATGAGTTCAGGATTGGTGGGAACCCGGCTGAGGTGTTCGAATTCGCCCGTAGGTGGCGGGTATTTGCCGAAAACGCGTTAACAACCGCCGCGTCACTGAGGATGATTAATGATGGTGGGTTTTTGGGTGATGAGGGGGATAGGTATCGGGAGCTGATCCATGGTGAGTTTCCGAAGCACCTGACGATCACGGGTGAGGCTCATGGTGGGGTAAGCACAGCCGTTACCAAATACGCGGAGGCGTTAACGTCGGCGCAGACCCAGATGAATGCCCTGACAGCCACTGCTGCGATAGATCACACTGCGGTACAAACCGCTGTGGCGAATTATAACCTGTGTGAAGCAAACATGATCCGGGCTGCGGCCACGGCGAAACTAGCTACTGCTACAGCGGTGGCGACTGCTGCGGTGCCGGGCGTGAATGCTGTCACAGCGAGTACCGCCACGGCGGCCCAGTCAGAACTGGCCGCGGCCCAGGCAGCGTTCGAAGCAGCGAAGGCAGAGCATTTGCGGGCCACTACGGTGTTTGATGCGGATGTTGCTAAGGGTGCGGGGATTAAATCCGCGCTCAGTACCGAGGTGCAGGCCACGGTTACTGCTATTAGGTCGCAGGCCAGGAAACGGTTTGAGGAGAACCCGAATTGGGTGGAGGAAAAATGGGAGGCATTCAAGGACTGGGTGTCGAAGCATGCAGATCTGTTGCGTGATATTTCGAATGCTCTGCAGTCTATTGGTGGTCTGCTAGTATCAAGTCCGATTTTCGGGATGCCGTTAAAAACCCTAGGGTTGGAATTAAAGGGGTTATTATGTTTGACGGGGAATTGTTCGTGGCAAGAGTTTGCTTCGGATATGGCTACTTTCCTGCCTAGAGGGAAACTACTCGATGCGTTAAAGGGGACAAGACCGGGGAAAGCGCTGTCTGATGCGTTAGGGGCGGCGAAAGAGAAGTTGGGGCTGAATGGGCCGAAAAACCTGTGTCGGGGAAATGAGTGCAAACTCCCCGGTATGGAGCCGGTGGATATGGCAACAGGGGCGATGATTGATTCCGCCACCGATGTGCGTATTAGTGGCATGTTGCCGATGGTGGTGGCTAGGAACACTGACTCGGGTATGGATACTAGTAGGGTGTTCGGCCCTGGGTGGAATACGACGTTGGATTGTCGGATTGAGATCCTGCCGGATCAGGTGTTAATGATGACACCGGATGGGGCATTGTTGGAGTTCCCGCCAGCCCCGGTGGACGGGTCCGAGGTGGGAGATACAGGGTCCCCGTGGCGGCTGTGTTTCGTGGACGGGGCGTACAGGGTCCGAAACATCAGCCAGGGTATCACTTATGTGTTTGGTATCGCGGGAAGCGAAGCCCAAGGCGGGGAGCCGTGTTACCGACCCGACGGGCCGGTGCCGGATTATACGATCACGGGGGATGCGCCAAAGAATTACGTGTACCGCCTGGATGAGGAAACCGGGGAACTGACCCGCAGGGAACGAACCATCGACGATGATAACGATACATCGCATGATAAGGATGTAGCGGATAAAACTCATGCTCATGGCATGGATGATGGGGCTGAGTCTACTGGTGCTTTTACTTCAGACGTTCACAATTCCGCTGCTCCTGTGAACGATTCGGCTGCCTCGCAGAACAGTCCTGATAAGGATCAGGCTAACACTGATAAACCCCAATCTGATGCTGCTAACCCCCAGAATGATTCCAACACCAATGTTGATGGTTCTGGTGTGTGGGAGGCATCGAACTCGTTCGTGAACATGCTGTCCCCGGGTTCGGTAGCTGACACGTTTAACCTGGGTGTTGAGATCCAGTTATCCACGGTTATTCATCATTCTGGTGCGTGGATCGAATACGACTACGAACAGTCCACGGGGCATTTGGTTACGATGCGGCGAAGTGACGGCACCGTATTGGAGTTGAAGTGGCATAACCGGATCAGCAGGCTGTTATCCATCTGGGTCAAGAATGAAGAAACCCACCTAGGCGAGGAGCCGTTCCGGCTGGCATCCTATAACTATGATGGTAAAGGCCGCCTACTGAAGGTCATCAACTCCGCTGCTGGGGCACTACGGTATTTTTATGATGACCAGCATAGGCCTACTCGGTGGACGGATAGGAACGGGCACTCCTACCACTACCGATTCGACGATAAAGGCAGAGTAGTTGCCCAGGTGGGGTCCGGGGGCATGTTCCCCAATGTGGCCGTCTGGCTCCCAGACGAAGGTGATGACGCCCCAGAAGACGGCACAGTGTGCATCGCCCTAGAATGCGCAGGCGAATTCCACGGCGACCCCACAGAAATCGGCGACACATGCATTCATGAATACTTCGACCGGTTAGACAAGTTACCCTTGGCGAATCTTCTTCGGGAAAAGGGCCTTCAAGGCGCGGGACTTACCGGTAGGGGCCGGACAAGTACCAGGGATGATGCATCCTGGTCGGTCCCCGAGGAGCTTTTGCGTGACGAGTTTCTGGGGGATATTCGGCCCACGGTGTATCGGTCGACACCGGCTGGTGATGTGTGGCGGGTTATTACTCCGGAAGGTGTGGTGACGGATCGGGAATTTGATGAGCACCACCAGATCATCAAAGAGGTATCGAACACTGGTGTGGTGACCACCATCGGCCGGGATGAGTACGGGACGATCACCCGGATTGATTTTGGTGACGGAACCACAGAGACGATCACCCCTGGTGCGTGGGGCGAACCCGCCCAAATCACCGGCCGGGATGGGCTGATCACCGAGTACGAGGTAGATGCTGCCGGCATGGTTACCAGCATCACCGATCCTTTGGGGGTTGTGACTAGGTTCGAGTACGACTGGCGGGCAACCGGTATCGTACCAAAGGCCACGATCACCCCCAGCGGATTAGTACGCATGACAGAATGCGATAACGCTGGTCGGCCTATCGCGTCCACCGATCCCGCAGGTAGGCGCAGTAGCGTGACCCGGGATGTGCGCGGGTTGGTGACAGAGGTGATCGACCCCGTAGGGAATGTGACCACGATCGAATACTCGCCCGAAGGGTGGGTGACTAGGGTTGTGAACCCTGATGGGAGCGAGCGGTCCGGCACCTATGACGGGGAAGGAAACCTCACCCAAACGGTGAACGAAACCGGCGCTACCACTACAACCCGATACACCGTGTTCGACAAAGTAAGCGACGTCACCTTGCCGAATGGTGGCATCACACGGTACACGTATAACACGCAGATGGAACCGGTTGCTGTGACGAATGCGGATGGGCACACCTGGCAGCTGCACTATGACCTAGACGGCTCCATCGTGCACGAGGTGGATTATAATGGTCTTATCACCCAGTCACACACCACCCCGGACGGGCAACGGTTAGACACTATTACCGGTGCGGGGACTGTGACCACCATGTTTGACCCGTATGGTCGCATGACAGAAACCTTTGATGATCAAGAAAATGCTACTGCCTATCAGTGGGATGCGTTAGGGAAAATCACAAAGATCACGAACCGGTGGTGCACCACTGACTACTCCTATGACGAGTATGGCAGGTCGCTTACGGAAACTACTACCTTGTATTCGGGTGAATCCCACACCATGGCATTCACCTACGGGAGGTTAGGCGGCGTGGAAGCGATCACCCATACGCTCCCGGACGGGAAACAGGTATCGGAAACCCCACTGTTTGATGAGGAAGGCGTACTCCGTAACAGCACCTACACACTAGGAAACGTGGAGGTGGCATCCTTATCCTTCGGTGTAGACGATACCGGCAGGCGCTCCTGGTCACACGTGGGATCCCTTGTCCGGTCGTTTGATTATGACCAAAACAGCCGCTTAGTCAGAGACCGGGTACACACCCTCACACCAGGAAACAACAGCAATAACAATAGTTATGGGCCCGTGAATACTGCCACTGGCTTGAATGATGCTGGATCTGCTGGTTCTTCCCAGCACCAGGATGAGTACCATGCTGTGGGTGTGATTGACCGGGTATTCACATGGCGGGCCGATGATGTCATCACCCAGATCACGGACCAGATTCGGGGTGTGGAAACCTCCTATGACGTAGATGTGGTGGGCAGAGTCACACGTGTTATCCACCAACAAGCCGGTGGCACTGCCACGCAGAACATGCCCCAGGGGGATCGTGCTGGGGCATCATTGCAAGCACAGTATTCACGGGCCGGTTTTGGGCAAAACCAACCTAACCAATGCAGGCCTGGTGGTGAGGAGTCGTATTCGTACAGTCAGGCTGGTGTGCTCACGAAGCTCCACCCGGATACTGCTACTAGGTGGGCGGATGATGTGGATACCTATGGGGGCACCATGCCCCACCAAGTAGGCCGCACCAGGTTCACCTACGATAAAGCAGGTCGCGTAACCCAGACGGTGACGAAGCGGTTGTCGAAAAAACCCTTAGTGAAGCATTTCTACTATGACAATGGTACCCAACCCGTAGGCTATGAAGACTCCGACCACCCAGGAGTAGGCTGGCGATACCTGTATGACGGCACATGCCGCAGGGTCGGGAAAGAACAAATCAACACCACAACAGGTGAAGTCACAAGCCGGATCATGTTCCTACACGAAGGCGACATGCTCTTCGGCGAATACCATACGGCCAACACCATGAACCCACACATGGTAGGTAGCGCCGTATTATGGCCTACCGACCCAGGTACCGGGGAGATCCTGGGGCAGATCACCATCAACACCAACACGACTGGTTCCATGACTCATCAAGATGGTGGGAATGGTTATTACCCTGGCAGCTACGGTGAAGACACTGGTGGAAGCAACAACGCTGATGATCCCTACAACCAACACAACAGTCCTCATGGTGGTTATAGCGATGGTCCTTACAACCATAATGATTCCACCACTGGTGATGGTTCTGGTGGTGTGTTGGGGTGGCCACAGGAGCGTGTGGATGCGGTGTTTTACTCCATGGTGTGCGACCTGGCAGGCGCCCCGAAAGAACTCATCAACCCCAACACGGGTGAGGTGGTCGGCTATGCCACCTACACGTTGTTCGGGAAACGCCACTGGGCGGGCACGGTTAGCACACCACTACTATTTACCGGCCAATATGAGGACACTGAGTCAGGGTGGGTGTATAACAGGTTCCGCTACTATGACCCGCATGCCGGGGTGTATAACGCCCAAGACCCACTCGGACTACTCGCCAACCTCGGCACAGCACAAGGATACGTCACCAACCCCGTTATCTGGGTTGACGTTTTCGGGCTCCAATCATGCGAGAATAACAGAGAGTATAACGAGCTATGGGAGAAACTTGAGAGAGAGCGGGGACAGCACGATAAAACCGTTCCCATGGACCACATTACCAACGGTGGAGTTAGGAGAGGTTGGATTTCTGGGATGCATTCCTTTGAAAAACAAGAAGAGGTAGCGGGAATGCTTAGAAGGGGGGAGGCAAGGCTTCCGGATGGTGGTAAAACATTTTTCCCTGAGTTTAAGAATGGTGATGAAGGGCTGAAGGAATGGCTTAGTGGTGATGGTGATGCTAATAAAGGGGTGGTTCATGACATTATTTTCCATCCTGACCGGGTTGAACCTAACGGGCAGTGGGGTACTGTTTTGTATAAAAAAGTCACTCTACCTGACGAGGCCATCGTACCTAAAGACTTCGAACCTAACTCCGGATCAAGAACAGTGGAGTTAGCTGTCTATATTGGTGAGGCTCCTATGCCTCGTGTGGAGGGTGAAACGCGGCCTACTTTTAAAATCAACAGTGTGTTTCCAACTCAAGGTGACGGTGTTACAGAAGTACTGGCAGATGGTAAGGTTGTCAACAAAGGATTTCCAAAAGTGAGTGATGGTAATGGCTAAAGATATATTCCATCGGGTTGCTGACGAAGCCCGTCCACCTGCAGTGTTGGGGCGATATCCAGGGATGCCTGATTATTTTCCTGAGGTACTTTTGAATGATTTAGTAGAGTCTGGTGCGTGGCTTGACCTGGAACTCAAAAGGCCGTTTTTAGCTTTGTGGGTGAATGAGGAGAGTTTTGATGATCCTGATTTAGATGACCCTATTGAGATTCTTACCAATTCAGACGCACGCAAATTCGCAGCCATGGACCCAGTAGTTGATTTGGAATCGCTACGAGGAATGAAGGTGAAACTCGTTTACGATGATTAACACAGCCCAAGGTTGTGTGATAGTTAACGAACTACTCCCTGTTAATTAAGACTACGGATACTAAGTCATTAACTAACAGGGAATATTGTGACGACCAACTCATTGAATAACCCCCACAAAACAGTAGCTACAGCAAAAATCCCCGGCCCCTGGGTACGTAAACCAAGGGCCGAGGAAGCTTATCACCTGCTACTACTCCCCCACTATTATGAGGACGAGCCACCCGTCGGCTGGTTTATTTCGCCACGACGACTACTACCAGTAAGAGCAGGCGCCCGCAAACCACCATTCTCCGGGGGCACCACACCAAGATCATTACTACCACCAGAGCCCGGGCCACCAACCCCACCAGGGCCAGGACCAAACCCACCCTGAGCATTCTCCCCAGCCACCACCTCAGCCGTAACCGAACCACTAGTCACCTTATAGGTTTGCCCCTCCGTAATCTGCGGCGTAGACACAAACAACGAGGTCGCAGCCTGCTCCGCCATCAACGACACCACCTCAGCATCATTACTATCAGTAACCTTCACCTGGTCCTGGGCCTTCACCGTCACATTCTGCTGAACCCACCCCTGCCCAACCGTAGGAGTCTGCAGCATACCACCACTACCAATACCAACCACCATGCCACCAATGATAATCAGATTACCGTTAGAATCCAGGCCATCAGCATCCGCATAAACCTTCACAATGCCACCATCAATAGTGACCGAATGGGTCGCATTCCGATCCGCCAGGCCGTCATCAAGCGAAGCATTCACCCCATCATCAGTAGAATGCGTAGTCACCGTACCATTATTAATAGTCACATTAAAGCTTATTCAATCGTTAACGCATGAACGAGCATTTCGACAGCTTCGGGGCTGGTGTGGTCGATGAACAGGGAGGTGTCACCGCCGAGTGTGGCGATGGCTGCCATGTCTGTTTCGGACAGTTCGAAGTCGAAAATGTCGAGGTTTTCGGCCATGCGTTCGGGGCGAACGGACTTGGGGATGACGATGATGCCGCGTTGGATGAACCACCGGAGCACCACCTGTGCCGTGGTTTTGCCGTATTGGTCGCCGATTTTCGTCAGGACCGCATTGGTGAATAGTTGGTTTCGTCCTTCGGCGAAGGGACCCCACGATTCCAGGATGGTGCCGTGTTTGGCCAGGAATTGTTGCTCCTCGGTGCGCTGCAGGAAGGGGTGGGTTTCTACCTGGTTGACTGCGGGCACAATCTGGTTGTGGAGCACCAAGTCCAGGTAGCGGTCGGGCGCAAAGTTAGAGACGCCGATCGCACGGGCGCCACCTTCGGCATAGATTTTTTCCAGGGTGCGCCACGAGCCGTAGACATCACCGTAGGGTTGGTGGATGAGGTAGAGGTCGATGTAGTCCAGGCCTAGTTTTGTGCGGGATCGTTCGAAGCCGCGGCGGGCGCCGTCGTCACCGGCGTCGCTGATCCACAGTTTGGTGGTGACGAAGATTTCGTTTCGTGGGATGCCGCTGCTGGCGATGGCGCGGCCGACGGCTTCTTCGTTGAAGTATGCTGCGGCGGTGTCAATGTGGCGGTAACCTGCGGCGAGGGCGTCGCTGACAACGCGTTCCGTTTCCGCGGGGTCTACTTGGTACACCCCGAATCCTAATTGGGGAATCTCTACGTTATTATTAAGGGAAATTTGTGGGATGGCCACTGTTGCTCCTTGGGTTGGGCACAAACATAAGTATCAGACCGGTGGTCTTTATTCTAGGGTAACAGAGGCCGTATATCAGTGAGGTTTCAGGAGGGATTGTGCCGGAGAGTTTTCGCCGCGCCCACACCGATGAGCAGCGCAAAATCCGCTCGGAAGTAATTTTGAACACAACGCGCCGCATGCTGGCCACCACGCGGGTCCCCGACCTTTCGCTCAATGCGATTGCCCGCGAGGTTGGCTTGGCCAAGTCGAATGTGCTCCGCTACTTCCACTCCCGTGAAGCAATCCTGCTCTCACTGCTGACGACGGAATACACCACCTGGGTCACCAATGTCACGTCCGCCGCCAATGATTGCACAAGCCCGGAAGCGTTGGCCGCGGTACTCGCCCAAAAGGCTTGCGCCCAACCGCTCTTCCTTCCGTTGCTGAGCGAACTCACAAATACCCTGGAGCATAACATCACCGTTGATGATGTGGTGAATTTTAAAACACAGATCCTGCACCAGGTGAAGACTTTAACGGATTTTGTGCACGAAACCTGCCCTGAACTTTCGGAATGCCCCGACCTTCCCCTCATTGCCGGCATCCATGCCCACATCTGCTACGCCTGGGGTGTGGGGCACCCCGCCCCCACTCTCGTGCAAGCCTCCGCAACGAACAGCGCCATCCCTTCGCATGCGGGGCAGCAGGAGGACATCATGCGGGAACTCATAACGGCCCACCTTCGGGGGCTCAGCACCCCACCCACGCGCCGAGATGGGGCGAACTAGGCAACCCCTAGTTACTCGTCGGCGGCGTCAGCAACCTCGGCAGCATCGGCGCCATTCGCATCATCGACAGCGTCGGCGGCATCCACGGTGCCGGTCGCAAGCAACTGCACGAACCCGGCCTCGTCCAGGATTGTGAGCCCCAGATCGCGGGCTTTCTGCTCCTTCGAACCGGCCTTCTCCCCCACCACCACATAGTCGGTTTTCTTCGACACCGACCCGGAGGCTTTGCCACCCCGGGAAATAATGGCCTCCTTGGCGGAATCGCGGGTGAAACCCTCCAGGCTGCCGGTCACCACCACGGTCAGGCCGGCCAGCACCTGCTCTGGCTGATCCGAGGCATCGTCCTCCATGGTGACGCCGCTTTTCGCCCACTGGTCCACAATGTCACAGTGCCACTGGACCTCAAACCAGTCCTTGAAGCTTTGCGCCATGACCAGGCCCACCCCCTCGGTTTCGGCAATGTCTTCCACCGTGGCCGCCCGCAGCGCATCGAGGCTCCGGTACCGGGACGCTAACGCCCGGGACGCGGTATTGCCCACCATACGGATGGACAACGAGGCCATCACCCGCCATAAATCCGTGTGCTTGGCGGTCTCTAAATTCTTCAACAGTTTTTTGCCAGTAGCGTTGAGCGTGCCCTTCTTCGTCGTGTAAATGCTGGTGCGCAATAGGTCCGCCTCGGTCAGATTGAACAGTCCTCCCTCATCCACCAGCACCCCGGAACGCACCAGGTCTTCGGCTGCTTTCTCCCCCAACGCCTCGATGTCGAACCGACCCCGGTCAGCCAGGTATTTGATGCGAGCGGCCACCTGCGCCGGGCATTTCTGCGAGTTAGGGCACCGCCAGTCCACGTCCCCTTCCCGCTGGGGGGCGAGCTTGGTGCCGCAGCTGGGGCAGTTTTCGGGGAACACGTATTCGCGTTCGGTGCCGTCGCGGCGCTCCACGACCGGGCCCAACACCTCGGGGATGATCTCCCCGGCCTTGCGGATCACCACGGTGTCGCCAATGAGCACACCTTTGCGTTTCACCTCGGTTTGATTGTGCAGGGTGGCGAGCTCCACAATGCTGCCAGCCACCGACACCGGTTCCATGACCGCGTACGGCGTGACCCGCCCGGTACGACCCACGCCCTCGTGAATATCCAGCAGCTTGGTTTGGACCTCTTCTGGCGGATATTTGTAGGCGATGGCCCAGCGGGGTGCCCGGGAGGTGGCGCCGAGTTGCTGCTGCTCGGCAATGCTGTCCACCTTCACCACCAGGCCATCCATTTCGCACACCGCATCGCCCCGATGCTTCTCCCAGTAGGCGACCTGCTTATGCACCTCGTCAATGGTTTTCACCAGCTTGGTGTAGTCGCTCACGGGTAGGCCCCACGCGGCCAGCGCCTCGTAGGCATGGTATTGGGATGCGGGTGTGAACCCTTCGGTGGCCCCAATGCCGTGGCAGAGCATGCGCAGTTTCCTGCGGCGCACGGCCTCCACGTCTTTTTGGCGCAGTGAGCCCGCCGCGGCGTTACGGGGGTTAGCAAAAGGCTTACCACCATCCTTCTGGCGTTGCTCGTTGACCTCGGCGAAGTCCTCGACTGCGATAAACACCTCACCGCGCACCTCTAACAGGTCGGGAATGGGAAACTCCTCGGTGGCGGTGAGCGTGTGCGGCACGTCCTGGATAACCTTGGCGTTTTCGGTCACGTCTTCACCGATGCGCCCATCGCCGCGGGTGGCGGCACGTTCCAACACTCCGTTGCGGTACACGAGGGCCAACGACAGGCCGTCGATCTTGAGTTCGGTCACGTACTCCGGGGCGTCGACCCGCTGCAACCACTCGTCGAGTTCTTCCTCGTCGAATACGTTATCGAGGCTGAGCATGCGTTCCAGGTGCTCCACGTTCTCGAACGATGATTCGACTGGAGCGCCGACTTGCTGGGTGGGGCTATCCGGGGTGGCGAGCTCCGGGTGATCCGCCTCTAATGCCTCTAATTTTTTGAATAATGCATCAAATTCCGCGTCGGTGATTTCGGGGGTTTGATTGTAATAGAGCTCCCGGTGCCGGGTCACCTCGGAGGCAAGACGCTGCCATTCCTGGTGAATTTCCTGCGTATCCGTCGTTTCTGCTGGGGTATTAGTCATAGTGATGAGTTTAACCACCGTGATTGACACACATCCACCATCTACCCGTCGTAAGTCGAACTTATTTTCTAAATTTTTGGTGTGTGATCGTGAACGCTACCCTCATGTCCGCTGCGTGTTTTAAGGTGGTAAGCAATCAACCGATCACTCAGCTAGGACCATGTTCATGGATAGTCTCACCCAGCCTTTCAACCCACTCAAGGTTTTAAGCTTCGATTTAGAAACCACGTCAGCGAACCCGTTTGAAGCCCGCATTGTTACCTCCGCCCTCGTACGCATTGACTCCGGCGGGGCCCACCCCCAAGAACTTCTTGCCGACCCGGGCGTTCCCATCCCCGAGGCCGCCACCAAGGTGCATGGTATTACCACGGAATATGCTCGGGAGCACGGCCGCCCCCACGCGGATGTGCTTGCAGAAACCATCACCGCAATCAGAAAAGCGTGGACGGATGGGTACACGCTCATCGTGTATAACGCATCATACGATCTAACGGTGCTGCATTCGCTGGAGCCGGGATTTCTGATCACCGGACCGGTCTATGACCCGTATGTGATGGATAAACTCCTCGACCCCTACCGGCGTGGTAAGCGGACCCTCACCGCATTATGTGAGGAATACCAGGTTCGATTAGAGAACGCGCACGAGGCAACTAGTGACGCCCTAGCCGCGGCGCGGATCGCGTGGAAGCAGGCCAAGAAACGATTCGCGTCACAAATCAGCCCCCAAACCATGGAGCAGCTCATGGAGTTTCAGGCGGTGGGCTACTACCGGTCGCAAAATGATTTCAAGAAATATTTACTCGGCCGGGGCAAGGACGCGAGCGACGTGAATACCGCCTGGCCGCTGCAAACCCCCTAGCTTGCTTGACGACGCCCAAAGGAGCCAATTCCCACCAGAGAAAACCTGGTGGGGTAAAGGCTTTTGGCATTTCATTCGGCTGCTGAAAAACATGCAAAAAAATAAATAAAAGACTAGAATCTTCTAAAGTTTCCCTTTAAAGCACTGAGAGGAAATAAGGAGATGACAAATGACCACACCAACGAATACGATTCCAAAATGGCCAGGGATTCGGGTGGGGATTCTGTCCCTCTTCGATCTGAAAGGGGCTTGGACCATACAACAAATTCGCAATCTCATGCCTCCCCCGAAGCGGGGAGGGAGCTTCAACGAGACCCTTTTGAGGGGATCGATTTCGACAAGCTCTATGAAAACCCACTCCTCCTTGCCAGAATAACTGCATATCTTCAAGAAAATCACCTTCATTTGCCCATCCTTACGCCTGATCGCAAAGAAATGGCCGCCATGAAGGAAGAAATCCCCGAACTATATCAGGTATATGTTGACGGTCTGCAAAAAAGTGTGGATGCTGACTACATACAAAGGACACACCCTTACACTGAACCCTTAAAAAATGTTAATTTAGGCAGAAAATATGGTCTGACTGCTCTTCTTGCGGTAACGCCAATGCTATTAGTAGCATATACTCTCCACTTAGGATATGCATGGTTTGCAGGCATAATTACCGCCTTAGAAGTTGTGGGATTAATGGCTGTTTTTGCAAATAATCCTAATGCTAAAAAATAATCAACAGCAGTAACTTGATTACATTGAATTAGCTTCAACGCCTTCTCACATCAACCGCATCAAAGATCCCCCACGTCCCGCACCAGGATTTCACCCGCCACCCGGGCGCACGCCAGCGCCCGAGCCACCGAAACCAAATCGCCGGAGGTGAACTCCCGGGCGTTCGTCACATCCACTAGCTCTGGGATTATGGCACGATCCATGCGAAGCTCGTCGAAAAGCTGTGCGATTTGTATGGCCACATCGCGGGCATCATCAACATCATTACCCAGCGTCACACAGCCTAGAGAAACCCCGATGCCCGCATCCAACGTGGCCGCGCAACCATCGAGCAATTCACTACCCACCAGCGCGTATTGGGGCACGATAATGGCGTCGGGCTGCGCGATGCGGGCCACGTCGAAAAGCGGGCGGGAACCGCTCCCGAGGAGACGCCGCCCCGGCAGGGATTCGAACACATAATGCAACCGCTCCCCCAGTTCTTTGGCTGGGATTGGCCGCAACACATCAAAATCATTCGTGCCCGCTATCTCACCACGGTTCAGGGCGGCCAAGAGAGGCTCGTTGACCTGGATGTTCACCTCGCCGTGAAACCTGCGTCGCAGCCGGGACGCATGCTCGGCCAGGCCATAGGTCACGATCTCGGTGAGGTCGTGCAGCGCGCCGGGATCCGTCACCGCCAAATGCCCATTGGGCAACTCCACCTGGGCGGCCAGGCTCCACGGACCCAACGCCGCCACCTGCACCGTAAAACCCGAAGAACCCCATTCGGCCTCTAACAGGTCAAGGTCACGCTCCGCCTGATCCCACAGCCGCCGGGTTATGAGCTGCGGCCGAGCCTCAAGCCGCCAACTTCGGGGGCCAGCAGCCACCGGCGCATCCGGCAATAACGCGCACGTGGCGCCAACCGCATCAGACATGATGCCCCGGGCCGGCAACCGCGGAATCGCCCGCACATCACCGGTCTCGCCGGCAATCACATCCGCCGCGGCCACCATGTCCGTCCCCGGCATCACCCCCAGCGCAAACGCAACCATTAGATGCTCGCCGTGCCGCAGATCGTCCCGGAGCCCAACACGATGTCACCGCCCGGGTCCGGCAGATACAGCACCGCGGCCTGGCCCCGCGCCACGCCCTGGAGCGCTTTCTTCAGCTCCAGGCGCATGAAATCCGCCTCCCGATCCACCGTCACGTGGCAGGGAACCACCGACCCGTGCGCCCGAACCTGCACATCAGCATCAAAACTGCCATCCATCATTGGGTGCAGGTACTTCAACCGGTCCGCATCAATCACCCCCACCGACAAGTCCCGGCGCGACCCAACGGTCACCGTGCCGGTTTGGGCGTTGATGTCCGTCACATAGCGGGGCTGGCCGTCGGCGGCGGGTTGTTTGATGTCGAGTCCTTTGCGCTGCCCAATGGTGTAGTTCCAGGCGCCGTCGTGTTCCCGGAGTTTGTTTCCTTCGGTGTCGATGATCATGCCCGGCCGGAGCCCGATGCGTTCGCCGAGGAAGGCTTGGGTGTTTCCGTCGGGGATGAAGCAAATGTCGTAGGAGTCTGGTTTTTTGGCGACAGAAAAGCCCATGGCTGCGGCTTCTTCCCGGATTTTGGGTTTGATGGTGTCGCCGACGGGGAACATGCAGTGGGCGATTTCGTGGTGGCCTAGGACGCCCAGCACATAGGATTGGTCTTTGTTGGGGTCGACGCCGCGGCGAAGGTAGCCGTCGCCGCCGTCGGCTGGTTGGGTGAGTCGGGCGTAGTGGCCGGTGACTACGGCGTCGAAGCCGAGGGCGATACCCCGCTCCAGGAGGGCTGCGAATTTGATTTTTTCGTTGCAGCGGAGGCAGGGGTTGGGGGTTTCGCCGCGGGCGTAGGAGTCGACGAAGTCGTCGATAACGTCGGTCTTGAACCGGTCGGAGAAGTCCCACACGTAGAAGGGGATGCCGAGTTTGTCGCAGACGCGGCGGGCGTCTGCGGAGTCTTCGAGGGAGCAGCAACCGCGGGAGGATTCGCGGACGGCTTGGGGGTCTTGGCTGAGTGCCAGGTGGACGCCGACGACGTCGTGGCCGGCTTTGACTGCGCGGGCGGCGGCTACTGCGGAGTCGACGCCGCCGCTCATTGCTGCGAGGACTCGCATGGGTGGTGCCTTTCTGTTGTTGGTGGCTTAGGTTAACTCGGGGTTAGAAATTGCATCGTAATATATTTGCACATGGGTAGGAAACGGCGAAATGCGAACACAGGTTCAAACAGTTCTCGGGCAGGTTCTATTCCCGGCGGATCGGTTGGTGCTGGTCGGGGCGTTAGTCGGGGTGGGGGTTCGGTGGCGGGTCCGGTTGCTGGGCGGTATGTGACGTCGACGGGTGAGGTGGAGTTGCGGCCGGACCTGTATGTGGCTGATGGCTGGGAGGTGTTTGTCAATGGGGTGCCGTCGAGTCATATTTCGGCGGATCCGTTGCGGTTGGAGTATGAGTATATGCGGTGGATTGCTGCTGGTTGTGAGGCGGTTATTGATTCACGTTTGGATGCTTCCAGGCTGCGGGTGACGCATTTGGGTGGTGGGGCGTGTTCGTTGGCGAGGTATTTTGCGGCCAGGTATCCGTCGGCGCGGCAGACGGTGGTGGAGGTTGATGCGGAGTTAGCGCGGTTGGTGCGGGAGTGGTTTGATTTGCCACGGGCGCCCCGGTTGAAGATTCGGGTGGGGGATGCGCGGGCGGTGGCGGATGGGTTTCGTCCTGGGAGTCGGGATGTGGTGATTCGTGATGTGTTTGTGGGGGCGGTGACTCCCCGGCCGGTGACGACGATGGAGTTTTTGGCCGCGGTGCGGCGCGGGTTGGGGCCGTCGGGGTTGTATGTGGCGAATTGTGGGGATCATGCGGATTTGCGGTTGGCGAGGTCGGAGTTGCGGACCATGGCTACGGTGTTTGCGCGGGTGGGGGTGATTGCGGATCCGCCGATGTTGAAGGGGCGTCGCTATGGCAATATTGTGTTGTTGGCGTCGGATGGTGGGTTGCCGGTGGCGGGTGATGGGGTATCTGCGCAGCTTACGAAACGGTTATTGGCTGGTGCGGTGCCGGCACAGTATCGGGATGATGCGTGGACGCGGGCGTTTATGGCTGCTGGGGGTCGGGTGCGTTACGACGACCCGGGGGTGGGGTTATGTCATGAGTTGTAATGTCTAATGCAGCGCGGGCGATAGGGAAACTGATTGAGTTAATGGAATCTTTGTGAAGTTATCAGCCTCGGTTATTGGTCATGTGTTGCGGGGGTATTTCCGCTTACATCATATTCGCCGTTGAGGTTGGGTGCGCTACACCCGTTAGTGATCGAAACCTTAAGCGATCCCGGTGTTTTGGTTAATGATTTGGTAATGTTTTTGACTGATTAACTTCGCTTTGGCATTCGGGTGTTTTACCTCGGAAAGGGATTTTTATGAGAAATCTAGCATCATGCGTAGCATTGTGCACGGCATTGGCGATGCCGTTGGTGGTGACCCCAGCGGTATCGGCGCAGCAGACCAGCGCGGCACCGTCGTCAGCGGCCGCTGCTGCATCAACGTCTGCTGCGGCGCCAGCGTCGGCTGAGCCTTCTGCGGCGGCCACGTCAGCGGCGAAAGCGGCGGAGGAGCAGGGGTCGAATGGTTCCTCGTTGAGTTCGGATAGCGGGTTGCAGCCCAATACTAACGCTACTCCGGGGGCTAATTTCACGGGCCAGAAGTCGCAGATTGAGGAGAACCCCTCTTGGATTCTTTCCGAGAACAAGTTTGCGGATAAGGCGTGGGCTGGGGATTTGGATCGGTATTCTAAGTACACGGATTCCCAGGGTCGTAAACGGGTGGTGGCCATGGCCGCTACTTCCCCGTCGATGAATAATGCCAAGATTCCGTTGGGGATTATTCGGGCGAAGGATGCGAACCGCCCCACCATGTATTTGCTCAATGGTGCCGGTGGTGGCGAGCAGTCGACGAACTGGATGACGTTTGATTCGGCTATCCGGTTCTATCTGGATCGTAACGTGAATGTGGTGGTGCCGATGCGTGGTGCCTTCACTTACTATATTGACTGGTATGACAAGAAGGGCGCCAAGGGTGAGGCCTATATTGATGGCCCCCAGAATTGGGAGACCTTCCTGACGAAGGAGCTGGCGGAGCCGATCGAACAGACGTTGGGCAGCAATGGCCAGCGCGGCATTGTGGGCCTGTCGATGTCGGCCACTTCTTCGCTGTTGTTGGCTGCCCGTAACCCAGGGTTCTACAAGGCTGTGGGCTCGTATTCGGGTTGCGCATCCACGTCGCGTCCGATCCCGTACATGTTTGCTTCGATCACGTTGCAGCGTGAGGGTATTTCTCCGCGGCAGGTGTTTGGGCCCATGGGTGGCTCCTATAACACGGAGCATGATGCGTTGGTGAAGGCTGAGGGCCTGCGGGGTTCCGCTATCTATGTGTCGAATGCTACCGGTTTGATGTCGCAGAATGAGACGTTCAATAAGTTGCGGAAGGAAGGCGCCGAAAGCGCTGCTGCCGCTAACACCTCTTCCGACATTGTGGTGCAGGGTGGCCTGATTGAGGGCGCCACGAACGCTTGTACCCATGATTTGCGGGCCAAGCTGAATGGTTTGAATATTCCGGCGGACTACAAGTTCCGTAACACTGGTGTGCACACCTGGTACTACTGGTTGGATGATATGCGGGAGTCTTGGCCGACCTTCGCCCGTGGCTTCGGGTTGGAGAACGAGTTGGCTTCGGTGCCGGATAAGTCCAACTATCCGGATCCTCAGAAATAATTGAAGACAGCAATATTCCCCGCGAGACTTTTTGTCTGGCGGGGAATATTTTTGGGTTGAGGTTATGATGCCATGCCGGCGCGTTGGGCCATGGTGACCGCTTTGGCCAGGTGGTTGATTAAATATTCGACGTCTTCTTCGGTGGTGGTGTAGCCGAGGGTGAGTCGGAGTGTGCCTCGCGCTAGTTTTTCGTCTACCCCCTGGGCCAGCAGCACCCGTGACGCCCGGTTGACGCCGTTGGCGCAGGCGGAGCCGGTGGATGCGGCGATGCCGGCGGCGTCGAGCATCATGATGAGGCTGTCGCCTTCGGCGTTGGGGAAGCTGACGTTGAGGTGTGTGGGGAGCGCGAATTCGGCGGGGGTGTTGATGCGCGCGCCGGTGATGGTGGTTACGGCGTCGATAAGCTGCTGTTTAAGCTTTGCGACGCGTTGTGCTTCGGCTGCCATGTCGGCGCAGGCTTCTTCCAGTGCTGCGGCCAACCCCACGGCGCCGGCCACGTTCACGGTGCCGGAGCGAATGCCGCGTTCTTGTCCCCCACCGTGGATCAGGGGGTGCGGCGCCGGGGAGCGTTTGGCCAGGAGCAGGCCCACGCCGCGGGGGCCACCGAATTTGTGGCCAGATGCCGCCAGGGTTGTGGCCCCGAGCTCGTGGAAGTTCACCGGGAGTTTCCCCACCACCTGGACCGCGTCAACGTGTACTGGGGTGCCGGTGGCGTCCGCCCGGGCAATCACATCGGGCAGGGGTTGGATGGCCCCGGTTTCGTTATTCGCCCACATGCATGCCACGACCGCGGCAGGGGTTTCGAGGAAATTGTCGGGGTCGTGAACGAAGCCTTCCGGGGTGACCGGCATGACGTCGAGTTGGGCGCCTTGGTCGGCGAGGTACCGGGCGGTTTCGTAGATGGCGGCATGCTCAATTGCGGTGCTCACCACCCGGTTGTGTTGTTCTTTCCGGGCCTGCCACTGCCCCACCAGGGCAATGTTGTCGGATTCGGTGCCGGAGGCGGTGAATATCACTTCGATGGGTTCGCACCCCAGGAGGGATGCGACGAGTTCCCGGGCGTCTTCTAGCACCCGGCGGGATTTACGCCCCACCTGGTATTGGCCGGCCGGGTTGAGTAGTCTACTGGCGTTCAGCCATGCCTCGCGGGCGACGGGCCGCATCATTGTTGTTGCGGCATGATCAAAATAGCGCATGGTCGCGGTGGTTGTTATTTCCGTTTTGCCAATTCCTCCACTATGAGGGGCACTATTTCGTGCAGGTCACCCACCACACCCAGGTCGGCAATGTGGAAGAATGGGGCGTCCTCATCGTTGTTGATGACAATGATTTTTTTGGCGGTTTGCATGCCTGATGTGTGTTGGATGGCGCCGGAAACCCCCAGGCCAATATACACGTCGGGGCTGACGGTCACGCCGGTTTGACCAATCTGGTAGATCGGATCGTACCAGCCCAGGTCCACGACATCGCGGGTGGCGCCGACGGCACCGCCGAGCGCGTCGGCGAGGGCTTCGACTTCGGTGTGGAAGTTCTCTTCCGAATCCACACCCCGGCCGCCGGCCACCACAACCTTGGCGTTGGTCAAATCTGGCCGGTCTCCCTTGACCGCCGGCACGAACTTGGTGACGGTCACGTCTTTCTCCGAGGCTGCCGGCAGTTCGAATGTGCTGACCACGCCGGCCCCCGGGGTGGGTTCCGCCGGCACCTCGGTGGCGCCGTGCCGCATGGTGTAGATGGGGCTGCTGCCGCCGACCGCGGTGGACACTTCGATAGCGTCGCCGAAAATGCTCATGAGGGCGGTGAGGTCACTATTGACCTGCACCACGTCGCACAGCACCCCAGAGGCGAGGCGGGCGGCCAACCGGCCGGCGATTTCGTTGCCGGTCACGCCCGCACCCACCAGGATGGGCCCGGGGGCGCCGGCCGCAAGCATGGAGAGCGCGTCGGTGGCGGGCAGTACGACCCGCTGGGCGGTATCGGCCCCGACGGCGGCGACAATGGCGTCCGCCCCCAGGGCGGCCAGTTGGGGCACCAATGGTTCGTGGGCGCCTGCCGGACCAACAACCACAGCCGTCACGGATTCGAACACCTTTGCGGCGGTAATGAGTTCCCCGGTGATGGGGAGTACCTGGTCGCCATCATATTCGACCAGAACATATGCGGTAGACATGATGTGGGTTTCTCCTAACTACTTCTGATCGGAAATGAGCTTTTCGGCCACTAAATAATCCACGATTCGGGCCGCCGCAGCAGCCGGCTCGTCCCGGATGATTTCCCCCTGGGTGCGGACCGGCCGGGTCACGGCCGCGGTCACCGCGGTGGAGGCGTACCCCAACCCCACCTGCTGCGGGTCCACCCCAATATCCGCCAACTCCAGCTGGCGGATCTCCGCCTTCTTCGCCGCCATGATGCCCTTAAAATTCGGGAACCGGGGCTTGTCCGCCTGGTCGGTCACCGACACAATGGCCGGCAGTGGGGCCTCAATGTTGAAATGCCCTTCGGCGGTCTCCCGCACCCCCTTGACCACACCGCTTTCAATACTCACCGAATTGCAGGCAGTGAGCGCCGGCTGATTCCGGTACTCCGCCAGCACCCCGGTCAATGCCCCGGTGCCGGCGTCGGAGGACGCCACCCCGGAGATAATCAGAGACACGTCGGGGATCTGCTGGAGCGCATTGGTGAGCGCCCAGGCGGTACCAAGGATGTCGGATCCGGCGAGCGCGTCGTCGATAAGCAAAACCGCATCGTCGGCCCCCATGGCCAAGGCTTTGCGCAATGCTTCCTCGGAACCTGCGGGGCCGGCGCTTAACGCAACCACCGTGAATTCTGGATTGGCTTCCCGAAGCCGGAGCGCCTGCTCCACCGCGAATTCATTAATTTCATCAATAACATTATCCGCAGCCTCCCGATCCAGGGTAAAATCCGCCGTCAGGCTTTTCGTCGACCAGGTATCCGGCACGTTCTTAACCAGCACCACAATTGCCGGCATGGGCAGTCACTCACCTTTCGTAATAAATTGTTTCTGTGCAGAGTTTAGCGGAGAACCAGCACTAACCTATCACTAACCGCTGATGCAACACCCAATTCTTGAGGATTTTAGTCACATCACGCTGCTGAAACACCCCATTCGAACACGGTTATTTACGCATGCAATAAATTCCGGCCGTACCAAACCAGACCACGCCGCATCATGGTATGGGCTGGCCCGCAAGCGGCTCCCCCACCACCCGGGCTTCGCACACCAATGCCACCCCGGACCGGCCGATCCGCGTACACACCACCGCCATTGGCCGCGACCCGGTAAGCCGTAGCTTCTGCCGCAACCGGTCCGGATCCACATCCACGCCCCGCACTAAAATCTCCACCGACCCGCAATCATGGTCTCGCAGCACCGACCGTAGCTTCTTCAACGGCACCGTCTCAATATAGGGGAACCCGCTCATGCCCGCCGGAATCCGATCACCCGTGAGGTAAGCAATCCGCTCATCCAAAAACCACAGGTTTTCCCTATGGGCATAGTGGCGCACCAGCCCGGCGCGAATGACCGCCCCATCGGGGTCGATGATGTAGGTGCCGGGCTCCCCCACCGGAGTGTCGGCCCCCGGATCGTCACGGTCGGTGAGGATGTCCATGGTGCCGTCGCGGATGATGACAGCTTCGCGGTGGAGTCCGTCGGCGAGCGCCGGGCTGTACAGGCAGGCTTCTTTCACCCCACCATCGACGCTGACGAGGCTGACCAGGCCGTCCCAGCCGGTGAAGTCGATGCCGGGGGCGCATTTGATGGCCATGGGAGTGCGCGGGTAGGTGACGATGATGGTGGCAAGCGGTGGGAAGAGTTCGTCGGGGTTGGTGATGCGTCGCCCCTGGTGGCGGCGGGCGGGGTCGGCGATAATGGCGTCGGCGGCGCCGGGGATGGTTGCGGGGCGCCTGGCGTCGGCGACGTGGAAACCCCAGGCGGGTTGGGGGTTGTTCGCAGCGTTCGCGGTAGGAAAGGTGGCGCCGAGGTTGTGACGGGCCATGATGACTCGTGACGGGTCAAGGTCGCTGCCGAAGTATTGGATGCCGGCGGCGACCAGTGCGTGGCCTTCAGTGCCGATAGAGCAGGTGATGTCATGGATGCGGGCGCCCGGGCCCAGGGTGCGGGCGAGGCGGGCTGCCCGCACGCGGGCGACAGGGAGTGGGGTGGCCTGTTGGGCGGATTCGTGGCAGACGATCCAGTCGGCGGGGAGCTGTTTCCGGGCGGCGGTGTGGCGGGCGCGGCCGAGTTCCATGGCGGCACGACCGTATTCGCCCAGGTGTTCGCGTAGGTAGGTGGCGTCGGTAAGGGCGTCGCGGGGAGCGAAGCTGCGGGTTGCCAGGTGACAGGTGATGTCCGCGTTGTGGGCGATGAGATAGTGGACTTCGTCGATACTGTAACTCACGGTGGTGGTGTGGTGATGGGGGGTTAAAAGCGTTTTGGTGGGGTGTAGGTGAAGAATTCTTGGTAGCGGGGGTCGTGGATGGGGTCGCCTAGTACTGGGTCCATGCTGGGGTTTTGGAGGGTGTCGAGGAGGGATTTGACGGTGGTGTGTTCGCTAAGGAAGAGCATGTGGGCCCAGGTGGGTATGACAAGACGGAGCAGGCCGGCGCGCCACCCGTCGAGGATGAGAGATGGGGGGAACCAGCCGGTGGAGGATACTTCGATGGAGTCGTCGTCATCGGGTTCTTGGTCGTGGGGCAGGGCGGCAACAAACGAATAGAGATCGAACTGGTGTTTGTCCGTTTCGGGGCTGACCCAGCGGGAGCACGGGGTGAGGAGGTCGGTGCGGGCGACGAGGTTGTTTTGCAGCAGCAACTGCGAGAAGGACAGGCAGTGGGATTCGAGCGCGAGCCGGTCGTCGTGGAAGGGGGTGGCGTCGGCAACGAGACGACCGTCGGCGTGGGAGGCTAAGAGGGTGCCGGATTCTTCGAAGAGTTCCCGACAGGCGCCGAGGATGAGGGCGCGGGCGCGGAACCTGTCGGTCTTCAGGCGTTTCGCCCATACGCTGAGGCTGGGCCCGTACCAGGTGGGGTCGGTTTCAAAAATGTCGTGGGTGAGGGGCTCGAACACGAGTGGGGCGTTGGATTTGCCGGTTTGGGGTTGGGCGAGGGTGAAATCACGGGGGTCGACGCCACCACCGGGAAACACCGTAGCTTTAGGGAACGTGGGCATGGAGGAGACACGTTCTTGCACGTAGACTTCGAGACCATAGGCGCCGTCTCTCACTAGGAGGACGGTGACGGCGAGTTTATTGCCGCGATACCCCTCGACGAATCGTGCCACTTGTGTTTCGACCTCCCGATCATGTTTTTACCAGCATACCTAACCTGGATGGATGTTTGTTATGGGCATGATAGTTATCATGATTCGGTGGGTTTGTTTCATCGACCACGCTTCCCGGCCGGCCATGCCGCCGGCACACAATGCGCTGCCGATACGCCAGGGCGGCGGCCAGCAAGCCAAGCAACGACCACCTCGGCTACCGTAGCTGGCGAGTTGGCCGGCTACCGGTGGGCGAAGAATCGGCCGCCCACGTGATCGACCTGGATGGGCTGGTGGAAAGCGGCACTGAGATTATCGCTGGTCAGTACCTGTTCGATGGGGCCGGTGGTAACAATGCCGCCCTGGTCGAGCAGGAGGGCGTGGGTGAAGCCGGTGGGGATTTCTTCCACATGGTGGGTAACCATGACCAGGGTGGGGGCATCCGGGTCGGTTGCTAGTTCCCCGAGGTAGGCAACGAGGTCTTCCCGGCCGCCCAGGTCCATGCCGGCGCTGGGCTCGTCGAGCAGCAACAGTTCGGGGTTGGCCATGAGGGACCTAGCGATGAGGACTCGTTTGCGTTCGCCTTCGCTGAGGGTTCCCCAGGTGCGGTCGGAAAGATGGTCGGCGCCCACCTGGGTGAGCATGCCGGCAGCCCGATCCAGGTCTTCGGAATCGTATTCTTCCCGCCACCGACCCAAAATGGCGTATCCTGCGGAGACTACCAGGTCAATGACTTTTTCGCCGGTGGGGATGCGGCTGGCAACCGCACTGGAGCACATGCCGATAGCCGCCCTGAGGTCGCGCATGTCGGTGCGGCCAATGCGTTCGCCTAACAGCCAGATGGTGCCGGTGGAGGGGAATTCCTCGGCGGCGGCGAGTCGCATGAGGGTGGTTTTGCCGGCACCGTTGGGTCCGACGATGATCCAGCGCTGCCCAGCAGCCACTTGCCATGTGATGTGGGAAACAAGCGGGCGTTGATTGCGGATTAAGGAAACATCGTCAAATTGGATCAAAATATCAGGTTGCGGGGGTGTTAGTTCATTGGTGGGGGTTGAATTATTCATAGCATCCATCTTGTCGTAAGAATTTTTTTGCTGTGGAACTGACACAAGTTAACTACGCTAGTAAGGGCGTAGAAAAACTTTATACCCCTGTTGGCTCCCCCATGGTTCCCCCATGTGCGGGCATCATGTTGATAAAACGTGAATGGAAACACATTTCGCCGGGGCGTAGCAACAGGCATACTGGACTTAAAAGTTTTGAATGCAACACAAGTAAATAGTGTGTAAAACCATATCCCCCTACTCATACAAAGGAAGCGTCAGTATTGTGACTGGAAGACTCGCTATTGAAGACGTTCGCCCGCAACTTTCTGCCGGTACCTACCCGTCGAAAGCGGTGGTTGGTGAACTTGTGCCGGTCAGCGCGCAGGTATGGCGGGAAGGCCATGATGCCATTTCCGCCACTCTCACCATCACGGGGCCTAAAGATTCGCAGATTGCGGCGTCACCACTGCATATCACCATGCATCAGGATGAGTTCAATGAGGATCTTGTGCATGCGTTTTTCATCCCGGATGTCATGGGGACCTGGACATTCCAGGTTGATGCGTGGAGTGATCCTATGCGCACGTGGCGGCATGCGGTCACGAAGAAAATTGAGGCGGGGCAGTCGGAAGAAGAGCTCGCTAACGATCTAATACATGGTGCGGATCTGTTTGATAAGGCCGCCAAGGGGGTTCCCGATAAGTCGCAGCGCAAGGTGTTGCAGGCTATTGCTAAAGAGCTGCGCACCCATAAGGAGCAGCTGCGGACCCGGGTAGCGCCGGCACTGTCGGAAACCACGTTGAGCATTTTGGCAGAGCACCCGCTGCGGGAGTTACTGACTACGGGACAGCCAAATGCGGTGTTGGTGGAGCGCCGGGATGCGTTGGTGAATTCCTGGTATGAGCTGTTCCCCCGGTCGACGGGTGGGGTGGATGCGGATGGGAATCCGATCCATGGCACGTTTGAGACCACGGCGCGGGCATTGAACCGGGTGGCGAAGATGGGGTTTGATACGGTGTATTTCCCGCCGATTCACCCGATCGGTGAGGTGCACCGGAAGGGGAAGAATAACTCGCTCGTGCCGGAGCCTGATGATGTGGGATCCCCGTGGGCTGTGGGTTCGGCCCAGGGTGGGCATGATACCGTGCACCCACAGTTGGGGACGATTGATGATTTTAAAACCCTGTTGCAGTATGCGAAGAAGCTGGGGTTGGAGGTTGCGATTGATTTGGCGTTGCAGGCGGCACCGGATCACCCCTGGGCGGTAGAGCATCGGGATTTCTTCACGTCGCAGCCAGATGGCACGATCGCGTATGCGGAGAATCCGCCAAAGAAATACCAGGATATTTATCCGCTGAATTTTGATAATAATCCCACGGAGATCTATGCGGAGATCTACAAGATGGTGATGTTCTGGGTGGAGATAGGAGTGACCACGTTCCGGGTGGATAACCCGCACACGAAGCCAGCAAATTTCTGGCAGTGGTTGATCTCCAAGGTGCATGAGACGAACCCGGATATTATTTTCTTGGCGGAGGCGTTTACCCGCCCGGCACGGCTGTATGGGTTGGCGAAGGTGGGGTTCTCCCAGTCGTACACGTATTTCACGTGGAAGACTTCGAAGTACGAACTGACCCGGTTCGCCGAGGAGATTGCGGCGATGAGTGATGTGTGCCGGCCGAATCTGTTTGTGAACACGCCGGATATTTTGCACGCATCCTTGCAGTATGGTGGGCGCGCTATTTTCGCTATTCGGGCGGCGCTAGCTGCCACAATGTCGCCGCTATGGGGCGTGTATTCGGGCTATGAGTTGTTTGAGAATCAGGCGGTTGCCCCGGATTCGGAAGAGTATTTGGATTCGGAGAAATACCAGCTGCGGCCCCGGGATTTCGAAGCAGCGCTGAATAATGGTGATTCGTTGGAGCCATATATTGCAACGTTGAACAAGATCCGGCGGGAGCATCCGGCGTTGCAGCAGTTGCGGCAGATTCATTTCCACTACGCCCCGAACGACAACATCATTGCGTACAGCAAGGTGGATCCGGTGACCGGTGATGCGATTTTGGTGGTGGTCAATTTGGATCCGCACCACGACCAGGAGACGGTGTTGGAGTTGGATATGTCACAAATTGGGCAGTCGCCGGATGCGTCGTTTACGGCCCATGATCTTGTGACCGGCCGGGACTTCCCGTGGTATGCCCGGACGTTTGTTCGGCTCAGCCCGTGGGGTGATGTGGCCCATATTTTGCAATTGCCGAAGGTTGAGGGCGCAGCGTTAGCGAAGATCCGCGAGCGGGCTGTCAACGACTATCGCGCCTAATTTTGAGCTTTTCGACGCTAGGACGGCGTCGAAAAGCTCAATAAGCGGCGTATCTCACGTAAATTTTTCGTCCAAAATATGTGGTGGCTACGGTAGCGTGAAGGGTGAAGCGTGGCCAAAACATACCGAATTTTTTCTATTAGAGAGGCTTGGTTACATGAGCTCCCCTATCACTGACCCGAACCACCCGTTGTATTTCAACGACCACAATCGGGCCCTGCTAACCCAATGCCGGCATTATGATCCGCATTCGATCTATGGCTGGCACCCCATGGAAGAAGGCGGCGCGGTGTTCCGCACCCGCCAGTTAAACGCTAAAAAAGTGGAACTTATCACACCCGATGGTGGCAGCATTGAGCTGGAGCCGTTGGGGGATGATATTTTCGGCACGGTTTTGACCGGCGAGAACACCGGTGGTGGCCATAAACTCCGCATCACCTGGAATAATGACATCACTACCGAAACGTATGACCCCTACAGCTTCTGGCCCACCCTGGGCGAGTTGGATATGCACCTGATTCGTGAGGGCCGGCATGAGCGCCTGTGGGACGTATTAGGGTCGCATGTGTGCGAGATCGAGACCGATAATTTCGGCCCGGTGAAGGGCACGCGTTTTGCGGTGTGGGCGCCGAACGCCGCGGGTGTGGCGGTTATTGGTGATTTCTGCGGTTGGAACCCGAACCAGTTCCCCATGCGCAGCCTGGGGAGCTCCGGTATTTGGGAGATCTTCATCCCCGGCGTGGGCGAGGGTGAGGTGTATAAATATGCCATTCACACGCAGGAGGGGTGGCGGTTGGACAAGGCTGACCCGTTGGCCCGCCGCACCGAGGTTCCGCCCCGCACCGGCTCCATTGTGACCGAGTCGCACTACGAGTGGCAGGACAAGGAGTGGCTGGAGAAGCGGGACAAGGCACAGCACGATGTGGAGCCCATGAGCATCTACGAGGTGCATTTGGGATCGTGGCGGGACGACCTGGGCTATAAGGAGCTTGCCACCGAACTGGTGGCGTATGTGAAGGAGATGGGCTATACGCACGTTGAATTCCTCCCCGTTGCCGAGCATCCGTTCGGTGGTTCGTGGGGTTATCAGGTCACCGGCTACTACTCCCCCACCGCCCGCTGGGGCACCCCCGATGAACTGCGTGAGCTTGTCGACGCGTTCCACGCGGAAGGCATTGGCGTCATCATGGACTGGGTGCCCGCCCACTTCCCGAAGGATGATTTCGCGCTGGGCCGGTTCGACGGCCGGGCTGTCTATGAGCACCCCGACTGGCGGCGGGGCGAGCAGAAAGACTGGGGCACCTATGTGTTCGACTTCGGCCGCAATGAGGTGCGTAACTTCCTGGTGGCCAACGCCCTCTACTGGCTGGAGGAATTCCACATGGATGGCCTGCGGGTGGATGCTGTGGCATCCATGCTGTACCTCGACTATTCCCGCGAAGACGGCGAATGGTTGCCTAACCAGTATGGTGGGCGGGAAAACCTGGATGCGGTGCAGTTCCTCCAGGAAATGAACGCCACCGTGCATAAGTATCATGAGGGTGTGCTCACCATTGCGGAGGAGTCCACCTCCTGGCCGGGTGTGACCGCCCCCACCGAATACAACGGTTTGGGCTTCAACCTGAAGTGGAACATGGGGTGGATGAACGACACCCTGGAATATTATTCCAAGGATCCGGTCTACCGCCGCTACCACCACAACGAAATCACCTTCGCCATGGTGTACGCCTACTCGGAGCACTATATTCTGCCGTTCAGCCACGACGAGGTGGTGCACGGCAAGGGCTCCCTGTGGGAGCGCATGCCGGGCGATACCTGGAACAAGGCTGCGGGGCTGCGGACCCTCTATGCGTTCATGTATGCGCATCCGGGCAAGAAGCTCCTCTTCCAAGGCCAGGAATTCGGCCAGGTGATGGAGTGGAACGAAAGCCGACCCGTCGAATGGGGCAATCTGACCGGCTGGGAGGGCGAATTCCATGTGGGTATTTCCCAACTGGTGAAGGATTTGAACACCCTCTACCAAGAGAATCCGGCCCTGTTCACCCAGGACAATACGCCGGACGGTTTCGCCTGGACCAAGTCGGATGATGCGGAGAATAATGTTCTGTCCTTCGTCCGCTATGGTTCCGACGGGGAGAAACTGTTGTGCGTGTTCAACCTGGGTGGCACCTCCCAACTGTCTTACAAGCTGGGGGTTCCCGAATCCGGTTTCTGGAAGTGCATCATGAACACGGATCTTGCCACCTATGAGGGTGCGGATAACGAGCTGGAGCAGGAAGTTGCTGCCTGGGATACCGGGTGGGATGGTTACGATCATTCCATCACCCTGCACATCCCGGCCATGAGCGCCCAATACTACCGCTGGGAAAATAGCTAGCCACAGGGTAGAATAAGTTCTTGACGCCGCTCCCGCCGTTCGACCACGATGGTGGGGGCGGTTGTCGTTAGGAAAAAAGGGGCATGTGACCTGCGGCGTCGATAAGCACTAGCAGCGTTTTGTGATCGCCGAATAGTTCGGGTAGGTGTCAAAGTCCACCGACACATTGCTCACGTCCGCTTTCCACCCCACGGCCTCTAGGGGGAAAAACAGGGGGATGGCCGGCAATTCTTCTAACAGCACCCCGTGTGCTTTCTCGTAATCCTTGACCGCGGCCGCCGGGTTTGTCGCCTTGTCGGCTTGCTTTAATAACTCGTCCACCTGGTCGTTGGAGTATTCCGTATCGTTCGACGCCCCATCGGTGGCGAAATTGGGCTCCAGGTAGCTGCGCACAGACGGGTAGTCGGCCTTCCACCCGGTACGATATGCCCCGTCGAATCGGACGGTGCGGAAGTCATAGCGGAACCGGGCGAAATCCGCCCCTGCCACCGGAAACGATTGAATCCCTAAATTTCTGCGCAGTTGATCCGCCACCGCCGTCGCCCACCGTTGGTTGTCGGAAATGTCGAAGGAAAAATGCACCGGCACCTGGTCGGTAAACACACCATATGTGGCATCGGCCTGCGCCCACAGTTCTTTCGCTTTCTTCACGTTCAGGCTCAACACTTCCCGCTGTTTCGCACTGGTATTCGACCCCGGTACTTTTGGTGGCACGAACCCGGTTGCTGGCGCATACGAGCCCCCCAGCTCGGTTCTCGCAATGCTCTCCCGGTCGATCGCCATGGATAGTGCCCGCCGGCGCAGCACCCCCTCTTCCCCGGTAAAATGGGGTGTTTGGGCGTGGATACTCAATTCGATCACGGACGCGCTGGGCTGCACGATCGCCCGATCGCCCAGGTCTTTCCGGTAGTTTTGGAAACCCGTGGGGGAAAACGCATCCACCATGTCGAGATCGCCCGCAAGCAGATCCTCGTAGGGTTTGGTACCCCGGCTGTACATGCTGAGCTGCACCCCATCGTTGACAGCCGCCCGGGGCCCCTGGTAGTGGGGGTTTTTCACCAGCGTGAGGGAATGCTGCGTCACCCACGATTCCAACACGTAGGGGCCGGAACTGACCGGCTGCTTCGCATAGTTTTTCGGCGGTTTCTTCTCCAATGCCACAGCGGGCAGGGGGCTAAACGCCGGGTGGGAAAGCCGCATCACAAAATCCGACAGCGGATTTTCCAACTCTATGGTGAACGTGGTGGGGTTTTCCACCTTCAGCCCCCGCAGCGGGGTGACCGCTTCCGCATCGTCGTGGTAGCCCACAATGGGGCTGAGCAGGTAAGAGTTGGCGTTCTTTTCAGCCACCACTTTATTCCAGGCGTCCACGAAGCTGGTGGCGGTCATGGGGGAACCGTCGGAAAACACCAGGTTGGGCCGCAGTGTGACCCGGTACAGGGTGGGTTTTATCTGTTTGATCTCTTGCGCTAAATCGTTCCGAATCTTATTGGAGCTATCCACATACACCAGGCCGGAATAAATCATTTTAGCGACCCGCAGGTTGGCGCCGCTTTGGCTAGTTCCCGGCAGCAGGGCTTCCCCCGGCTCGTCCCCGTTGGCGTGAATAATGCAGCGTTGCGACGAGGCTGCGGAGGAGGTGCATGCGCTCAACCCCAGTGTGGCGAGGGCGCTGATGGCGATGCCGAGAGCGACAAGTGTGGTGGAGGTTTTCTGCATGGTGGTGTTAAAACAGGGCACTGGCCAGTTTTCCGCGGGCGGCCAGCACTCGGGGGTCGGTGGGGTCAAAAAGGGCGAAGAGTTCTAAAAGCCGATCCCGGATTTCGGGTTTCCGATCGGGGGCCGCCGCCATGAGCGCCAGCAGCCGGTCGAAAGCAGACTCGGCGTCACCAGCTGCGGCTTCCGCGTCGGCGGCGGCAAAACCCGCCGCCACATCCGTGGGATTGGCGTTAGCCTCCGCGATCGGGTCGGTGTCGCCAGCATCGGTAAGCCGGCCGAGCAGGCGGGCATTATCGCGGGCGGCCCGGGCAGCGGCGTTCTTGGGGTCCTGGGCCAAAATCCCCTCGTACACACTGATGGCGGCGGCATAGTCGCCTTCGGCCATGGCCTTCTCAGCGGGGATGAACCGTGGATCCTCGGGCTCCGCCGCCTCATTGTCGGCCGCCCCCGCCAACTCCTCGGCGGGAATACCGGTGAGCTGGCCGGCTACGGCATCTTTCACCGCGGCAACCCACTGGGTGAGGGCTTCTTTCGGTTGGCCGCCGGCGAAGTTAGCGATGGGCTGGCCGGCGGCAATGGCCACCACGGTGGGCAGCCCCTGCACCCCAAACATGCGGGCAATATCGGGGGTGGCATCAGCGTCGGTGTACCGGAATACAAACGAATAATGACCGGCCTCGGCCAGGTCGGTGAAGTCGGCGCGTAACCGGTTGGAGTCCTCGCTGCGGGGGGTGCCGATCAGCACAATGACCGGCACCTGGGCGGAACGCTTCAGCAGCTCATCCTCCACGTTCTCCATGGTTAACGTGAGGGCAGCGGCCACACCCGTTCGGGTGCCTCCCGGGTTGCCGGCACCCCCCTGGGCGGCCTGGGCGCGAGCCTCCGCTTTGGCCTTCACCTCGCCCAAATCGATCGCCCCGGCAATGAACCTATGGGGGGTGTTAGGAGTAGTCATGCTTCGTCAACCTCGTTTCTGCAATTCGCATCATGGACACCACACCACACTAAAGGGGCAGTTTACCGCTAAACCCCGGCGCATGCGTGGTTATTTTCGGCCACCCCCACCGCCTCGGCGTCGACAAGCTTGCGTGCTAGCTGTCAGACTCGGCCAAGTGCCGCTCCACAGATTCTACCTTTGCGCGGAGCTGTCCGGTATACCCGGGGCGAATATCGGCCTTGAGCACCAACCCCACCCGCGGCGACACGGCAAGCACCGCCTCGGTGGCGCGCTTCACCACGGACATGACCTCGTCCCATTCGCCCTCGATGAGGGTGAACATGGCGTTGGTTTCGTTCGGCAGGCCGGATTCCCGCACAATTTTAATGGCGGCGGCAACGGCCTCACTCATCTCGGCCTGGGCGTTAGGAACTTCGGTGGGGGCAACGGAAAACGCAACAATCATAGTTCCCTATCCTAACCTCGCTAGAAAAGCTCACACATTCGCCCCCATTTGGTGCCGACTGAGGTTACGATGATAGATATGAGTAATGATATTTCCGCCATTGACATCCCCCACGAGCTAGTTATTTGCCTGGACCATGTGGGTATCGCAGTCCCGGATCTGGATGCCGCAGTCGAGTTTTACCGCAGCGCTTTCGGGTGGGTGAACCATCATCAGGAAACCAACGAAGAGCAGGGTGTGACCGAGGCCATGATCGGCCCGAAGCACCTGAAGGAAACCGACGGCATGATCCAACTGTTGGCCCCGCTCAACGAGAATTCCACCATCGCTAAATTCATTGATAAAAAAGGCCCCGGCCTGCAACAAATGTGCCTGCGCACCTCCGACATTGAGGCGCTCAGCAAGCACCTGACCGAGCAGGGTGTCCGGCTGCTCTACCCCGCCCCGAAGGTGGGCACCGGTGGGGCAAAGATTAACTTTGTACACCCGAAAGACGCCGGCGGGGTGCTCCTGGAGCTGACCCAGCCCGCCTAACGACGCTTAGCGACGCTCCCAGCAGGCCTTATGCCAGTGGCGGCGGTCCTCAGCACCGCGGCCGGCATCCTTAGGCCATGCAACAATATGTGCCACGCCCGGGGGAATATTCTGATTACACCCCGGGCATACGTATGTCTTCACCGCGGCATGCGACCCCATGGTTCGCACCAAATAAATTTCCCCCCGAGTCCAGGCCGGACCTTCCATCTCAAGCATGCCCATGAGCCCCGACCCGTCCGGTGGGAGCCGCCGCAGCGTGTCATCTAACCGCCGATTCTTCCTACCCATGAGCCTTAAAACAACCGCAATTCGTCCGATTCGATCCCGCGCAGCGCATCATAGTCAAGCACCACGCACCGTATACCCCGGTCCTCAGCAAGGGTGCGGGCCTGCGGTTTGATTTCCTGGGCGGCAAAAACACCAGCCACCGGGGCCAGGATCGAATCCCGATTCAACAACTCCAGGTAGCGGGTGAGCTGCTCCACCCCGTCTATGCCGCCCCGGCGTTTCACCTCTACCGCCACGCTGCCGCCACGCTCGTCCTTGCATAAAATATCAACCGGTCCAATGGCAGTAGGATATTCCCTACGCACCAAGGTGTAACCCTCGCCCAAGGTGTCAATGTGCTCGGCCAATAGCTCCTGCAGGTGGGCCTCCACGCCGTCTTTCACCAGCCCTGGGTCGTCCCCCAGCCGGTACGACAGGTCGGAATGCACCACCTCAAGGGTGATACGCAGCTGCTCGCCCTTTTTATTTTCCACCACCCAATAGGCGGCATCGTCAGAATCCTCATCAATGGTTTCCGTTAGCGTGCACGGTGGGGTCATCCAATTCAATGGTTTATATGCGCGGTCATCGGCGTGAACGGACACCGAACCATCGGCTTTGACCAACAAAAGTCGGTCCGCCGAAGGCAGGTGGGCTTCCAGGCGGCCGACATAATCAACAGAGCAACGAGCAATAACTAGGCGCATGATGACTTAGACTAGTCGAAACTTAAGGGTAGGGGGCAAGGCTCGCATGGTAATTTTTATTACTCTCCGCCATCTAGATGTGCCGCATGCGCCGCCGAGCCTCGCTGGGACTCATCTTATCTAGGCGGGCATTGGGGGCGGATTCGATCCAGGACACAAAGGCCATGGTGGCGTGCTTGGACATTTGCGCCTCATAGTCCTTGCCTTCATGCCGGAATTTCACGATGGGTGTGCCATCAAACAGGAAAGACGCCTCTTCCTCCGTGTAATCCCGCTGACCGTCTAAGGTGAGGTGGGATCGGTGGAAAATGACGTCTGGGAAGGGGCTGAGTGACCGGAATTGGTAGAATTTCAGCTCATTATTGGATTCGTATCGGAGGATGCCATTGCGCCAGCCATGGTTTCCCACCGCTGGTAATCGTCGTAAAGTCACATTATTGCCATTGGAGCGGAGGGTGAAAAATCGGTACGCCCCGAGGAGCACTAGGACCAAACAAAACGCCACTATAATAGCCATGAATGTGTAATACATCTTCGTACCTCATAACTCCCTTATAAGTTTCAGTCTTGCTGTAGGCTCTCACCATTGTTCTTATCTAAAACACAGAAAATGGGGTTAGTTCGGTATTCTACCCCCTAGGGGGAATTTCAGAAAATTTATCACCCTGTTACCATTTCGAGACCAATTAAAAGATTGCCCCCACGACGCAAAAGACGCCACCGGCCCCACCAGCAGCGAAGAATCACTCTCCCACTTCTGGAGGGGCCAATGGCGTAATATTTATGCGGTTATCAGGATTGCGAACTACGACGTATCGCCATGAGTTCTGCGGCACCCCGGGCATGCAGGCTTTCGTCATCGGTGTCCAGCATCGCCTGGGCGGCATCGGCATCCACCTCATCCGCCCACACCGCGTATTCGGCCAACACCGTGACCTTGTCCTTAGCGACGGACAAAAACCCGCCCTGAACTGCGGCCACCAGGGCATTGCCCTCGATGGGTCGGATAATCACAGCGCCGCTTTCACCGAGTTCGGCAAGCATGGGTTCATGGCCCGGGAGCACGCCGATCTCGCCTTCCGTGGTTTGTGCCACCACAATGCTGGCCTCACCATGCCACATCATGCGTTCCACCGACACCAATTCCACAGTAACGCTAGCCATGGCACTCCCCTACTTCTCGGTCAGCTTCTTATACGCAGCTTCCACGTCTTCGAGGCCACCCAAACCATTAAACGCCTGCTCCGGATAGTGATCGAAATCACCATTACAGATGCGTTCGAAGGCATCAATGGTTTCCGACAGGGGCACATACGAGCCAGGAATACCGGTGAACTTCTCGGCAACGAAGAAGTTCTGGCCCAAGAACCGCTCCAGCCGGCGGGCCCGCTGCACGGTAATCTTGTCCTCTTCCGACAACTCGTCCATCCCCAAGATGGCGATGATGTCCTGGAGTTCCTTATTCTTTTGCAGAATATTAATCACCCGCTGCGCCACCTCATAGTGCCGCTCACCCACAATGCCGGGTTCGAGAATCCGGGATGTCGAGGTCAGCGGGTTCACGGCCGGGTAGATGCCCTTGGAGGCAATGCCACGGTCCAATTCGGTGGTGGCATCCAGGTGAGCGAAGGTGGTGGCCGGCGCCGGGTCGGTGTAGTCGTCGGCGGGCACGTACACGGCCTGCAGCGAGGTAATCGACTTGCCTCGGGTGGAGGTAATGCGCTCTTGGAGCACGCCCATTTCGTCGGCCAGGGTGGGTTGGTAGCCCACGGCGGAGGGCATGCGGCCCAGCAGGGTGGACACCTCGGAGCCGGCCTGAGTGAACCGGAAGATGTTGTCGATGAATAACAACACGTCCTGGTGCTGCACATCCCGGAAATATTCGGCCATGGTCAGGCCGGACAGGGCTATGCGCATACGCACTCCCGGCGGCTCATCCATTTGGCCGAACACCAACGCGGTGTCCTGCAGCACGCCCATTTCTTCCATTTCGAGAAAGAGGTCGGTGCCCTCACGGGTGCGTTCGCCCACGCCGGCGAACACGGAGGTGCCGGAGAATTCCCGGGCGATACGGGTAATCATTTCCTGAATGAGCACGGTCTTGCCCACGCCGGCACCGCCGAACAGGCCAATCTTGCCGCCCTTCACATAGGGGGTGAGCAGGTCGATGACCTTAATGCCGGTTTCCAGGATTTCGGTTTTGCCCTCCAATTGGTCGAATGGTGGCGGGTCGCGGTGGATGCCCCACTGTTCGCCATCCCGACCAAGGCCGGGTTCGTCCAGGCAATCGCCCAGGGCGTTAAACACGTGGCCTTTCACCACATCGCCGACGGGCACGGAGATGGGGCGGCCAGAGTCGGTCACCACGGCACCCCGCACCAGGCCGTCGGTGGGCGCCATGGAGATGGTGCGCACCAGGTTATCGCCTAGGTGCTGGGCCACCTCAAGGGTAATGGTTTTTGCGACTGCTTCGAGGGTGATCTCGACAGTCAGCGCGTTATACAGTGCCGGCAGCTCGCCGCGCGGGAATTCCACGTCGACGACCGGACCAATGACGCGCACGACACGGCCGGCGACGGACGCCTGCTTCGTGTTCTGCTCTGGAAGAGCTGTGGTCATAATCTAGTCACTTTCTCCGCTTTCGGCGAGCGCGCCAGCGCCACCGACAATCTCGGTAATTTCCTGAGTAATCTGGGCCTGACGTGCCTGGTTGGCAATCCGGGAGAGGTCCTTCACCAATTCCGTGGCGTTATCGGTTGCCGACTTCATGGCGTTACGCCGGGAAGCCGACTCCGAGGCCGCCGCCTCCAAAAACATGGCAAACAGGCTGCGCGACACGTATTTGGGCAATAATGACGCAATCAGGGTATCGGCATCCGGTTCAAATTCGTAATCGGGTTCCGCATCGCTGCTGCTGGAGGCATCAAGGTAGTCCTCACCTTTCGGCAACTCTTCGGATTCGATCACGGGTTCGATTGGTAGCAATTGGTGTACTCGGGGGGTTTGGGTCAGCATGGATTCAAATTCGGTGTACACAACATGCACAGAATCGAAGCCTTGTACTGCTTTCCCCTCCGGGCCGGTCAGCCCAGGCCGATATTTGGCGGTACCTTCACTGCTGGCGAGGAAACCATCAATGAGGTGCCGGCGCACATTATGGGTATCTTTCCACGAGGGGTCTTGAGAGAACCCGGACCATGAACCAACAAAGGGTTCGCTGCGGAAATTATAGTATCCCACACCCTTATTGCCGGAAACGTAGCGAACTACCTCATATCCGTGGTCTTCGAGGTTTTTCTCCAGCTCGGCTGCCTTTTTGAAAATGTTGTAGTTATAGCCACCGCACATGCCTCGGTCGCTGGAAATCACCAGCACCGCGGCCCGTTTTGCGTTTTCCCGTTCCCGCAGCATGGGGTGATCGAGAGAACTTGCCGACGCCAGTCGTTCCATCACATTGTGGATCTCGGTGGCGTACGGTTCGGCTGCTTCCACCTTGGCTTGTGCCTTAGTGATACGTGAGGTGGCAATGAGCTCTTGGGCCTTGGTGATCTTTTTGGTGGAATTCACCGATCGGATCCGGCTTCGTAGCTCGCGCAAACTAGCCATGGGTCACCCGCCTCCTTCCGTGGTGTTGCTGGGTAAGAAGCATCGACATCATGTTCTTACTTCTTCACCTTGAGGGTTTGCTTCTTAATCTCATCCTCGGACAAAGCATCCACGTCAAGGTCGTGGACAACCGGGGTGCCGTCAGTGGTTTGGAAGCTGTGCTTAAACTCCTCGGTCTTTTCCACCAGAGTGTTCTGCGATTCTTCGGACAGCGGCTGACCGCCCTTGATTTGTTCGAACACTTCCGGGGCCTCAGATTGCAAGTAGTCCTGCAATTCAAATTCGAAGCGGCGGATGTCTACCACGGGCACGTTATCGAAGTGACCTTCGCTGGCCAACCAAATGGAGATGATTTGATGCTCCACGGTTTGCGGGGAGTTTTCGGCCTGCTTGAGCAGTTCCACCAGGCGGGCACCGCGGTCCAGCTGGGCTTTCGACGCGGGGTCCAGGTCGGAGGCGAAGGTGGCGAAGGCTTCCAGGTCACGGTAGGCGGCCAGGTCCAGACGGAGTGAGCCGGACACCTTCTTCATGCCCTTGGTTTGGGCAGCACCGCCCACACGGGAAACGGACACACCAACGTTAATGGCGGGACGCACACCCTGGTTGAACAGGTCGGATTCCAGGAACACCTGACCGTCGGTGATGGAAATCACGTTGGTCGGGATGAAGGCGGACACGTCGTTGGCCTTGGTTTCGATGATGGGCAGGGCGGTCATGGAACCACCACCCATATCGTCGGAAAGCTTGGCGGCACGTTCCAGCAGGCGGGAGTGCAGGTAGAACACGTCACCGGGGTATGCTTCCCGGCCCGGCGGGCGACGCAGCAGCAGGGAGATAGCACGGTAGGCTTCAGCCTGCTTGGTCAGATCATCGTAGATGACCAGCACGTGATACCCCTGGTACATCCAGTGTTGACCGAGTGCCGCACCGGCGAAGGGGGCCAGCCATTTAAAGCCGGCGGAGTCGGATGCGGGGGCCGCCACGATGGTGGTGTATTCCAGGGCACCATGATCTTCTAGGGTTTTCCGCACTGCAGCGACGGTGGAACCCTTTTGGCCGATGGCAACATAGATGCAGCGAACCTGCTTGGTTTTATCGCCGCTTTCCCAGTTGGCCTTTTGGTTCAAAATGGTGTCGATACACACGGCGGTTTTGCCGGTCTTACGGTCACCAATGATAAGTTGGCGCTGACCCCGGCCAATGGGGGTCATAGCGTCGATGGCTTTAATACCGGTTTGCATCGGCTCGCCCACGGGCTTACGCTGCAACACCGATGGTGCTTGGAGTTCCAGCACCCGGTCTTCTTCAGCCTCAATGGCACCCAAACCATCAATGGGCTGCCCCAGTGGGTTAATGACGCGGCCGAGGAATTTATCGCCGACCGGGATGGAGAGGACTTCCCCGGTTCGTTTGACCTCGTCGCCTTCTTTGAGGGTTTCGTAGTTACCTAAAATCACAACGCCGACGCGATCCGTGTCCAAGTTTTGCGCGACGCCAATAACCCCACCGGGGAACTCAAGTAGCTCATTTGCCATGACTGATGGGAGCCCAGACACCTGGGCGATGCCATCAGCCGTGGAAAGGACCACGCCGACCTCCTCACGGGAGGCCTCCGCGGAGTAGCTTGAAGTGTAGTTCGCAATCGCGCTACGGATCTCATCGGAGGAGATCGTAAGCTCCGCCATGTTCTTCCTGCTCTCGGTTGTTTCTTCCAGCAATTTCTTCTAGTTAATGTATGGTTCGTGTATTACACGAGTTGGGCGCGCAGTCGGGCGATTTTACCCGAAGTGCTGCCATCAATGACTTCATAACCGACTCGAATAATTGCACCACCAATGAGGCTGGGATCAACCTCGGTGTGCAAACTCATCGGATACGCGTAAATGCCTTCCAGCTTGGTGGCCAGTGTCTGGTGTTGTGCTTTTGTTAAAGCATTTGCCGAGGTTACAACTGCTACCTTGTGGCCGCGAAGTGCGGCGGCATACTCCGATAGGGCATTCACATCGTCGATGGCATTACGTTCGGGGCGGCCAATGACTTGCAGTGCTAAGGCTTCCGTTACCGCGGTCACCTTGCCGTACAGCACTTTTGCCAGCAGATCTCGCTTTGCGACGGGATCCGCACTCTGGTCGTCAAGCAGTAGGCTCAATTCTGGTTGTTTGAGTAGCAACCGGGACAGGCGAAAGAGTTCTTCTTCTACCTGCTCTAATTGGCCTTGGTGCTCGGCGGACCGCAATAGTGCTCGTCGTCCCAGCGTCACCAGTCCGGTGCGCATTTCCTTCGGGGTCGACCACACCTGGCGAGCAGCCATAATGAGCAGCTCTAAGGTGTACTGGGACACTTTTCCGGCAAACACAGCAGAGACAACTTCTGCGCGCTGTTCTTCAGCCAGAGAGGCTTCGGCAATGGTGATGCGTAATGCCCGATCCCCATCGAGAAGCTCAACGACGTCAAACAGCTCAGCGCCAGTCTGTGCGGCTACGGCAACTGGCTTTTCCTTATTTTTCGACGTGGTGTCGAAATACTCGGAAACAGTTTCCAGTGCTTCGCGGCTTGCTGCGTGCATGTATGCCTACTTTCCTGCTGACTTAGCAGAGATGGAATCAAGGTCGTCGAGGAACCGATCAATACTGCCGGAGCGTTTCACGTTCTCTGACAATTGTTCCCCAACCAGAGCCTCAGCAAGACTGATGGCGTTCTGCCCCATCTCACGACGCAACTCCGCCACAACCAGCTCGCGCTGGGCAGCCAGGTGCTTTTCGCCATTTTCGATAATGCGTGCACTCTCTTCAGTTGCTTTTGCCTTCATCTCGGCTTCAATCTGCTTGCCCTTTTCTTGGGCGGCTTCGCGGATTTCGGCGGCTTCGATGCGGGCGTCGGCAAGCTTTTTGTTGTACTTTTCGAGCACAGCCTTGGCCTCATTTTGAGCTTTTTCGGCGTTTTCAATGCCACTCTTAATGAGCTCTTCTCGCTCGGCAAGTGTTTTCAAGAAACTTGGGAGCACCAGTTTCCAGAACAAAAGTCCAACAACTAAGAGTACGACGATGGACCAACCAATATCGTAGGTCGTCGGCAATAGCGGGTTAATCGCACCACTGCTACTGCCTTCGGCCAGATAACTGATCATATTCGTCATGAATCTCGTACTTTCGTGTAGTGGCAGTAAAGGTGGTTTACGTGAACATGTAACCAGCGGCCAGGCTGATTAGGGCGAGTGCCTCAACGAAAGCGATACCCAAGAACATGGTGGTACGCAGCGTACCGGCCATTTCCGGCTGCCGTGCCATACCTTCGAGCGCCTTACCGACTATGATGCCGATGCCGATGCCAGGGCCAATGGCGGCCAGACCATAGCCGATAGTTGCGATATTGCCGTGCGTAGCGGATTCAGCGGCTTGCGCAAGGATCAGTTCATTCATGAGAATGTATTTCCCTTCTAAAGTGCCCCTAAGCATTAAGGGCGATGAGTGTGTGAGTTTTTGAGGTTAGTGTTCGTCCGCATGCAGCGATAAATCGATATACACGGCCACCAGCAGGGCAAAAATATACGCTTGGAGGAAAATCACCAGACACTCAAAGAGTGTGAATGCAATACCTGCCGCCAAGGTGACTGCAGATAATGCCGTCCAACCATTCAGTTGCCAGAAGAACAGGTTGGTTGCGCTAAACAGCAACACCAGAATGATGTGCCCAACCAGCATATTGGACAACAAACGGATAGTCAGCGTAGCGGGACGCAGAATAAAGGTGGAAAGAAATTCCAGCGGAATAACAAGCAGATGGAGAGCAATCGGAAGGTTGGGAATAACCACCGAACTCTTCATGTACTTAAAAAAGCCATACCGCTTTACACCTGCATAGATGAAGGCGATATACCCAAACAAAGCCAAAATTAATGGCATACCAGCACGCGCATTGGAGGAAATGTTTAGGAATGGAATGACCGAAGAGGAATTGAGGAATAAGACAAGGAAGAAAGTGGGCACCAAAACGGCGAGGAATCGGCGGCCTTCCTTCTTACCGAGAATTTCTTCCGCAATATGAATTCGGACAAAGTCGAGCATGATCTCCGCGACGTTTTGTAAACCACTAGGAATAATCTTGGGTTTACGCATCGCCACGACGAAGAAAGTGATCATAATCGCAGCCACCAACAACCGGACCAACATAATACGGTCGAGGGAAAACCAGCCACCGGTAATGGTGTCTTCCCAAATGAATTCGTTGGCCGATTCACCCGGGAAAAACTCCCCTATTGAGGGTGCGTGAAACTCCCCCTCCAAGGATAATGTTGTAACGCTCAGCGTTCTCTCCCGTGTTCGGGCCGCAAGAATTCTAATGAAAGATTCTCACGGTGCGATGGATGTCTGTAAACTCACTGCAACCACCACGGACTCCGTCGCACATCAGCATGGCGGCCACAGGGGATTATGCTTGGAATACCCCTTGATAGGAAGCAGATATTCCTGATGAACCCACCGATTAGAATAGCAGCATAAATCCGATATTTCCCACATAATCCCCGATAAAAATCACCCCCACGATGCTCACCCCACATGAACAGGCACGAACCCTAAAAAGTGACCTGGGACACAGGTAAAAACGGGGGTGATTGACTACCCCCGTCCTTTGAACTATTCACCTCAATTTTCGGCCGTAACCACCCCGGGCAACCAGCCAAAGATGACTTGATCGCTACCCCATAGGGCTATAAACTTACCTTGCAATTGTGTTACAAAACCGTAATCAATTCCCTACATCACCCACCATCGCCACCCCCCTTATTCCCCACCCATTAGGGGTTAGTCTTTCGATGGAGTAGAAATTTGCTGAGTGAAAATTGTCGACTCTTCCCCCACAAGTATAGTGAATGCGCCATGCTTTCATTCCCGCCCCAATCCAGAATTTAGAGCATTTGATACAGTCCGATTACGCGAATAATTGGTGGTTGCAGGCCTGCAGCTTTGGACGTCGTCAAGCATTAATAATGCATAATTACCACATTTATGCAGATAAATATGTCACGCGGGACGTCATCACTCCGTACGCTTCGGTTACCAACACCACAATGAGCGTCATCAGCAAGGTGACGAAAAATGCCGCATGCGAGTAAAACTCCAGGTCCCGGATCAGCACAAGTACCAGGAACACCACAATGATCTTCAGCAGCCACGTGCCAAGCACCACCGCCCCAGTGGTTGTCGGCGTAGTTGATGCGGTAAACAACATGCTCACCACCGTCACCAGAAGGAATCCCCCAGCCATAGCGGCACCGATGAGCACCCCCCATATTCCTGGTAGCCCTTGGTAACCGCCCCAACTCATGAGCGAGATGATGGTCACCACCAGCAGGGCGAACGAACCCAGCCGTAATGCACGCACTAGTGGACGTCGGTGATCATCGAAATCATGCTGGTCACGTTCTTGTAGCCCTAAATCATTTTTGCTAGTCACAAACGGCAATCCTACCCAACCCCAGGGTATTCGTTGAAACCGATCGTGCCCCATCATAATTTCTACGAGGTTTCCGGAGCCTCATCTAAAGTTTCCTCACCACCCGACATATTACGGTTCGACTTGTCATAATGTGGTGCATCATGGTTCGCCACCCTATGCGTCGCACTAGGCCGCGTCACCTCGCGGTTTACCGTCTCACCGGCTACCACAGCATGGTTCGCCGCCCCGGAATCCGTAGTCTCAAGAGCCGCTACCCCGGAATCCACCACCTCGTGAGCCGCCGAGGTCGTCGGAACTCCCGGGGGTGGTTTCTCCCGGTGAAGTATGTGAGGTCGGTGGCTAATCACCCGCCTGGGCCGCGGCGGCAATTCCGCCCTGGCCCGCTTCACCGGCCCGCGGGTGGCCAAGGTAGCGAAAATCAACGCCACCACAAGGCCGATGGTAGCCCACAGCGGCGGAACCATGGAATACGCAACCGCCCCCACGGCCACCACAAACACCCATGTGTACAGCAGCAACACCACATTCCGGTGCGAATGCCCCAACGTTAAAAGCCGATGGTGCAGGTGTTTTTTATCCGCGCTAAACGGCGACTGCCCTTTACGCACCCGACGCACCACCGCCATCACCAGGTCCAGCAGCGGTATCGCCACCGCCGCGAGCACCACAATGATGGGCGATAATAACGCCACCATGTCCACCGCCCCATACAGCCCCATGTTGATTTTGCCGCTCGCCGATGTTGATGCCGCAGCCAGCAGAAACCCGATGAGCATGGAGCCGGAGTCACCCATGAAAATCCGGGACGGCTCAAAATTATGTGGTAGGAAGCCGGCACACACGCCCACCAATCCTGCCGCGATGATCGCCGGCGGGTATGCGGACACCATGCCACCCTGATCGTGCAAAATCGTGAGCGAAAACAGGAGAATCGACCCGCCGGCAATCATCCCCAGACCGGCCGCTAACCCATCGAGTCCGTCCACAAAGTTAATGGCGTTAATCAAGGTCACGGTGAACAGCACCGTAATCACCACCGACCAGAATTGGTCGAGCAGCACCGTGGTGCCATCGCCGAAGGGTATATAAAGCAGCGTCCAGTTCAGCCCCAACATGCTCATGATGAGCGCACCCAAGAGTTGGCCGATGATCTTCGTGAGGGCGTCGAGCTCCCACAGGTCATCGATAGCGCCCAGCATGACGATGATGACCGCACCACCAACAACCGCGTTCATTTCCGGGGTGATGGGTTGAAAACCGCGGGTGAGGGCGGGCAACTGGTCGGCCAGGAACACTGCCCCAATGAACCCGGTAAACATGGCCACCCCACCCATGCGGGGCTTGGGGATGGTGTGAACGTCACGGTCGCGGATTTCGGTCATCCAATTTGACCGGACCATGAGATACCGAATGACCCCGGTGGTGAGGTACGCCAGCGACAAGGCCACCAGCAGCACAAGTCCGAGTTCCCGGAGGGGGACGCCTGCACCCGCACCCATTTAGCGCGAATTCTCCGGTGTGCGGGCTGCTGGGGTGAGGGTTTCCGGGGCAACGCCAAGCACGTCGGCGATGCGGGTGGCGGGGATGGCACCCTCGCGCAAGAGCCGCGGTTGGTCGCCGGAAACATCAATGATGGAGGATGCCACCCCCACCGAGGTTTCCCCACCGTCAAGGTAAACGTTGACCTTATCGCCCAGTTGTTCCTCCGCCATGGCCGCGGTTGTTGCCGGGGGCTGACCGGAAATGTTCGCGCTGGACACCGCCATGGGACCGGTTTCGCGCAATAATTCGATGGCGACGGGGTGGAGCGGCATGCGCAGCATGACCGTGCCGCGGGTGTCCCCCAGGTTCCACATCAACGAGGGGGCTTGCGGCACCACGATTGAAAGACCACCGGGCCAGAAGGCCTCGATGAGGGTGCGAAGCTGGTCATTATAGGAATGCACCAGGCCCCGGGCGGTATCCCAACTGCCGACCAGCACCGGCACGGGCATGTCCGGGCCCCGATCTTTGGCGGCCAACAGCCGGGCCACCGCGTCGTTGTCGAAGGCGTCGCACCCTAACCCATAGAGGGTGTCGGTGGGGAGTACCACGAGGCGGCCAGATTTCACGGCGCCCACGGCGGCCTTAATGCCCAGGCTACGAATTTCTCCGGTATCAGTGCAGTTATAGATCCTGCTCACAGTAGGTTTCCTTATGTCACATCGTGGTGGTTATGGTCTTCGCTTTCGCGGCTATAATTCTCACAGCTTAGTCCGTACTGTCACAAATCGCCGTCACAAACCGGGGTTGCCCCGCCCAATCCTGGTGCTGCGTTACCTGGCGCAGCCCCGCTTCTGCCACGAGCTTTACGACGTCCGGCCCGGTGGTGTCGTCGTGTTCGCAAGCGAACACTCCCCCCGGCGCGAGAAGGCGCCGGGCTGTGGGAATGAGCCGGGTGATGACGTCCATTCCGGTGTCGCCGCCGAAGACCGCCATGGGCGGGTCGGCATAAACCTCTGGTTGGAGGTCGGTGGTGTGGGGTACGTAGGGCGGGTTGGTGACTACCGCCGTCGCTTTCCCGTTCAGGTGTTCGAGTAGGGTGGGGTTGGTGGCGTCGCCGGCTACAATGGTGACGCCGAGGGGGTCGAGGTTGGTGTGGGTGTAGGTGAGTGCTTCTGGGGAGAGTTCTACCGCGTAAATGTTGGCGTCGGGGCGGGCGTGGGCGAGGTAGCCGGCGATGGCGCCGGAGCCGGTGCAGAGGTCGATGATGAGCGGGTTGAGGGTGTTGCCAAGGTGGGTGGCGACCCAGTCGGCGAGTTGTTCGGTTTCGGGTCGGGGGATGAATACTCCGGGTCCGACGGTGAGGGTGAGGGGGCCGAAGGGGGCGGTGCCGAGGATGTGTTGGAGGGGTTCTCGGTGGGCGCGCCGGCTGATGAGTTCGGCGTAGTCGTGGTGGAAGGTGGCGGGGAGGTCGGTTGGTGACATGAGCCGCACGGTGAGCGGGTCGGTGCCGATGAGGTGGGCGGCGAGCGTGTGGGCGTCGTGACGTGGGGAGGCCACGCCGGCTGCTGCCAGGGTGGCCTCCGCTACGCGCAGTATTTCGTGCACGTGTGTGAACCTGTTCTTATTCGGCTTCGAGTCGGGCGACACGTTCCGCGGTTCGGAGCGCGGTGAAGAGGTCTTCCATGTCGCCGTTGAGCACGGAGTCGAGGTTGTTTGCCTTGAATCCGATGCGGTGGTCGGAGATCCGGTTTTCCGGCCAGTTGTAGGTGCGGATTCGTTCGGATCGGTCGAGGGTGCGGATTTGGGCGGCTCGGCCTTGGGCGGCTTCAGCTTCGGCTTGTTCTTCCGCTAGTGCCTGGAGTCGGGCGGCCAGCACTTGCAAGGCTCGGGCCTTGTTTTGGATCTGGGACCGCTCTTTTTGGCAGGTGACGACGATGCCGGTGGGCAGGTGGGTGATGCGGACCGCGGAGTCAGTGGTGTTGACGCCTTGACCGCCTTTGCCGGAGGATCGGTAAACGTCGACACGGATGTCTTTGTCGTCGATTTCGACGGCGGCGATTTCGTCGGGTTCGGGGTAGACGAGGACACCGGCGGCGGAGGTTTGGATTCGGCCTTGGGATTCGGTGACGGGTACGCGTTGGACTCGGTGTACGCCGCCTTCGAATTTGAAGACGCTCCAGGCGCCGTCGCGGGACGGTTGTTTGGAGCGGATGGATAAGGTCATGTCTTTGACCCCGCCCAGGTCGGATTCGGACAGACCAAGCACTTCGGTGCTGAATCCGTGTTTGTCGGCGTAGCGTTGGTACATGCGTACGAGTTCACCGGCGAAGAGGGCTGCTTCTTCCCCGCCGGCGCCGGCTTTGATTTCCATGACGATGTCGTCACCGTCGTGGGGGTCGCGGGGGGCGAGGAGGTCGGCGAGTTTTTCTTCGAGTTCGACTACTTCGCCGGCAAGGCGGTCGGCTTCGGGGGCGAATTCGGAGTCTTCGTAGGCCATTTCTTTGGCGTCGGCAAGGTCGGCGCGGGCCTGTTCCAGGGCAGTGTTCACCTTCATGATGGGCTGCAGTTCCGAATACCGTTTCGATAGTTTTCGAAACAGTGTTTGGTCCCCCACGGTTTCCGGATCGGACATTTGGGCTTCGATGCCTTGGTATTCCGAAACGATGTCGTCTACTGCCGAAACCTGATGAGATTGGCTAGCCATCGTGTTTTTTAGTCCTCCCCATTGCTCATGAAGGCTCGCTGTGCCGCCACTTGGGCGAGGAATTCCCCGTTGGTCTTGTACTTCTTGAGCTGCGCGATCAATGTGTCGATGGCTTGTTGGTTATCAAGCACGGACAGGATGCCGCGGAGTTTGTGCATGACTCGGGCTTCTTCGGGGGCGAGCAGTAGTTCGTCTTTGCGGGTGCCGGATGGTCCGATGTCTACTGCGGGGAAGACGCGCCGTTCCGCGATTTTGCGGTCGAGTTTGAGTTCGGCGTTGCCGGTGCCTTTGAATTCTTCGAAGATCACGGTGTCGCCGGCGGAGCCGGTTTCGACCATGGCGGTGGCGATGATTGTGAGCGATCCACCGTTTTCGATGTTTCGGGCGGCACCGAGGAATCGTTTCGGCGGGTAGAGGGCGTTGGAGTCGACACCACCGGAGAGGATTCGGCCGGATGCGGGGGATGAGTTGTTGTAGGCGCGACCCAATCGGGTGATGGAGTCGAGGAGCACTACTACGTCTTGTCCTTGTTCCACCAGGCGTTTTGCTCGTTCGATGGCGAGTTCGGCCACGGCGGTGTGTTCTGCCGGTGGGCGGTCGAATGTGGAGGCGATGACTTCGCCTTTGACGCTGCGCTGCATGTCGGTGACTTCTTCGGGTCGTTCGTCGACAAGCACAACCATGAGGTAGCATTCGGGCCGGTTGGTGGCGATGGCGTTGGCAATGTTTTGCAAAATTGTGGTTTTGCCGGCCTTCGGGGGAGATACGATGAGTGCGCGTTGACCTTTACCAATGGGCATAATGAGGTCGATTACGCGGGTGGTGAGGATGCCAGGTTCGGTTTCCAGCCGGATGCGTTGGTTGGGGTAAAGCGGGGTGAGTTTGTTGAACTCGGGCCGGTTTTTAGCTTCCTCGACGGTCATGCCGTTGACAGAGTCGACTCGGGCCAGGGGGTTGTATTTTTGCCGGTTGCGGCCCCGATTGTTGTTGTACCGGTCGTTGGTGTCGGTCATGCGGACGGAGCCGGTGATGGCGTCGCCGGAGCGGAGACCGAGGCGGCGCACCATTTGACTATTGACGTAGACGTCGGCGGGGCCGGCGTGGTAGCCGGAGGTGCGGACGAATGCCACGTTGTTGTCGACCACGTCGAGGATGCCGGCGACAACTTGGAGTTGATCGTCGCGGTTGTCTCGGCTGTTTTGGTTATCCCGGTTGTCGTTGCGATTGTCGTTGTCGTAGTTATCGTTGTCTCGGTCACGGCCGCGTCGGTTACGGCGGCCGCGTCGGCCCCGGCGGTCGTCGTCCCGATCGTTACGATCGTTACGATCATTTCGGTCGTAGCGTTGGTTTCGATCGTTACGGTCTGTCCGGTCGCTGCCCCGGTCGAAACGGTCGTGGTTGTCGCCGGAATCAGCCTCGGTGTCGGCGTCGCCGCTGGTGGTTGCGTTGTCACTGGTGTTGGCATCATCAGTGTCGGTTCGGGAATGTTGCCGCCGTTCGTTGCGATCGCCCCGGTTTTCGCGTTCTTCCCGGCGGGCCCGGTTGCGGCGGGCCCGGCGTTGGGCGGAGCGGGATTCGTAGCGGGTCTCCCCCTCGGTGTCACCATCATGGGTGTCTTCCGATGTGGTGTTGGTGTCTGTTGTGTCGTCGCCGGCCCGGCCATCACCTGGGTGTTCGGTCCGGACGGCGCGGCGCCGGCGGGGTTTATGGTCTTCCGAGGCCTCAAGCGCGTTGTCCGCTTCTGCCGCTGGGGCGTCGTCGACAGGCTTGGTGTCTTTCCGACGTGGGGTGCGGGTTTGCCGGGGCTTTGCGGCGTTGGCGTCGGCCGCCGGTGCGGGACTGTCGCCGGAAGCGTTGGTGATGGCGGCGATGAGCGCCCCTTTACGCAGGGCGGATACGCCTTTAAGTCCGAGGTCAGCTGCGAGTTTGCGCAGCTCGGGTAGACGCATTGCAGCGAGATTTCGCGGTGCGCCGTTATCTGTTGTGGTCACAGATGTCCTTTCATTTGCTTCACCAGCTGGTTTGGTGCGCTGTATCGTCGAAGAGTGGCGGCAGTGTTTGTTTTAGGGCGTGCCAGTAACGATGTGGCTAAAGCTGGAAGCTCCCATGTGTATTTTTAGGTCATTGGTCGTGTGGGTACACGGCCGTCCGCGGCTTGGGGCGGAAAGGTGTTTCCACCCAAGCGTCATGAACTTCCTGGGTTTTCCGGTGGCCCGGTGAGCGGTTGGCTAGCGCCGTTGTGTCGGCCGGTGGGCAGGTGGGCGCTCACCAGCAGGGTACGCGGAAAACTTTTGTGAACGCGTTGTCGTTCTTTTTCACGGACTTTCTCCACCGGACGGCGGACCGCTTATAGGCAAGCGGGGCTGGGGCGGAGCGGGATTATGTCGAGCATACGCCGTATGTGTAGTTAAAGAACGGCAAGTGATTGCGTAGGAACGTTCTGGCTAATAGTGTAGCGCACCTTAAACCGCAGGTAAAAAGTGCCTGGTTTTCGTTGGGGTATTTTCAGTATTTATGCTGTGTTAGCGGCGGGTTTGGCCAGTGGTCACGTTGTGGTTATTGGGATTTTTACTAGAGTTTGTAGCATGCTTTCGACGATGCAGGATTTACCGCTGAATCTTTCGCGGATTCTCACTTATGGGGCCACGGTGTTTGCCGATTGTAAGGTGACCACGTGGGAGTCAGGGGCAATGCAGGAAACAACGTTTGCGGAAATCGCGGCGCGGGCTGCGGCATTGGCGCATGCGCTGCATGGGTTGGGGATCACCGGCGACCAACGGGTAGCAACGCTCATGTTTAACTGTGCGGAACATGTGGAGACATTCTTTGCGGTGGCGTGCAAGGGGGCGGTGTTTAACCCGCTCAATAAGCAATTAATGAACGACCAGATTGCGCACATTATCAACCATGCGGAAGACGAAGTGATTATTTGCGACCAGCGGTTGGCGAAACAATTGGGGGCGATTTTAGCGCTGGGCTGCCCGACGGTGAAAACCGTGGTGTTTATTGGGCGGGCCGATATTTCCGCCGCGGCACGGTTCATTCCGGACCCGATCACCTGTGTGTCGTACGAAACCCTCCTCGACGGGCAGTCGACGGTCTACCATTGGCCGGTGCTGGAGGAAACCACGGCGGCGGCATTATGCTATTCAACAGGCACTACCGGCGCACCCAAGGGGGTGGCGTATTCCCACCGGTCCATATATTTACAGGTGCTAAGCCTGCGGACCACGGACTCCATGGCGATTGAGACTGGCCAGTCGTTTCTTTGTTGCGTGCCGATTTATCACGTGCTGAGTTGGTTTGTGCCCATTGCCGCATTCATGTCGGGGGCGCCCCTGGTGTTCCCCGGCGCGGACGTGTCCCCGGAGGGTTTGGCGAGTCTGATTGCGGCATGCCACCCGCGGGTGGCCCATGGGGTGCCGACGATTTGGATTCAGCTCATGGTGCACTATATGCGCACTCCCCCGGAGCGCATGAGTTTGCAGGAGATTTTTTCAGGTGGTTCGGCAGTGCCGCCGATTCTCATGAAGTTATGGGAGGAGCGTTATGGTGTGGATATTGTGCACGTGTGGGGCATGACGGAGACGTCCGCGGTGGGCACGGTGGCGCGCCCCCCGGCGGGGGTTTCGGGGAAGACGCGCCGGGCGTACCAGATTAGCCAGGGCCGGTTTCCGGCGTCGATAGAGTATCGGGTGGTCAATGATGGGGAGATTGTGGCGCAGTCGGACCGGAACCAGGGGGAAATCCAGGTGCGGGGTAATTGGGTGACCGGGTCGTATTATCATTCGCCGGCGCAGGATGGTGCGGGCGCGGCCGCGGTGTTTCGGGGCTCCGAGATTAATGATGAGGAAGAGATTGAGGAGCATTTTACGGCGGATGGGTGGCTGCACACTGGGGATGTGGGTTCGGTGTCGGCAGACGGGTATTTGACGATTCATGATCGGGCCCGGGATGTGATTCGGTCGGGTGGGGAGTGGATTTATTCGGCGTTGCTGGAGAATGAGATCATGGCGGCGAAGCCGGTGGTGGAGTGCGCGGTTATTGGTTATCCCGATAAGAAATGGGGTGAGCGGCCGTTGGCGGTGACGGTGGTGGCGGATGGCGTGCCGCGTGATCGAGACACGGCGGAGCAGTTGCGGGATCATTTGCGGGAGAGTTTTCCGTCGTGGATGCTGCCGGAGTATTGGACGTTTGTGGATTCGATTGATAAAACGTCGGTGGGTAAGTTCGACAAGATTGATTTGCGTCAGCATTTAGCAAATGGTGAGTATTCGGTGATTGCGCTGGTGGGGCCGGGTCAGTCGACGTAGAATCGTCGACAAGCACTTCAATTCGTTAATGTTTAGGTATTATGCGCAGTCGACTTCCATTTCCTACGTTACGGACCGCACCCACCGAATTTTTTGAAGAAAAACGCGATGATCTTGGGGTGTGGCGGCTTCAGGATACTTTCGGCCGGGTCGCCCGGGACCTCAGGGTATCGCTCACCGACCGGTGTAATCTTCGCTGCACTTATTGCATGCCTGCCGACGGCCTGGAGTGGATTCCCCGCCCCGACACGCTTGACGACGACGAAACGATTCGACTCATCACCCTTGCGGTGACCATGCTTGGTATCCGGCAGGTGCGGTTCACCGGTGGGGAGCCGCTGCTTCGGCGGGGTCTGGAATCCATTATTGCCGCCACCGCCGCGCTCACCGCCGACACGGGTGAGCCTGTGACAACCGCGCTGACCACGAATGGTTTGGGCCTGGATAAACGCGCCGCCAAATTGAAGGCGGCCGGGCTGCACCGGGTCAATATTTCCCTTGATACTCTCGACGCCGACCAGTATGCCGCCCTCACCCGGCGGGATCGGCACCGTGATGTGCTGGCCGGCATCGACGCTGCCCTTGCTGCCGGGTTGATGCCGGTGAAAATCAACGCGGTCATTATGCCTGGTGTGAACGAGACCGCCATTCTTCCGCTGGCCGAATATTGTCTCGACAGGGGGCTGCAGCTGCGGTTTATTGAGCACATGCCGTTGGGGCCGCGGGATAGTTGGGATCGGAAGACGCTGGTCACCGCCGAGGATATTATTCGCCGACTCCGGGACCGGTTTACGCTGGTTGCGTCGTCGAAGCCGCGGGGGGCGGCGCCGGCCCAACTGTGGGATGTGACCGGGGCTACCGCATCCGGGCCGGTGAGTGGGCAGATTGGGGTGATTGCCGCAGTCACGCACCCGTTCTGTGGGGATTGCGACCGTACCCGGCTCACCACGGATGGGATGATTCGGAGCTGCTTGTTTTCGCATGAGGAGACGTCGCTGCGGGACATGATGCGCGCGGGGGCGTCGGATGCGGAGCTTGCGGCGTCTTGGGTGCGCGCAATGTGGCGGAAAAAGGCTGGTCATGGTATTAATGATCCGCGGTTTGTGCAGCCGAGTCGCACCATGTCCGCCATTGGTGGCTAACATCAAAAATGGCAATCATCAACCCGGTGGTTGAAGCACCCACAACCACCTCACACCATATGTTATAGGGAGATTTTATGGCACAGGATCATTCGTGCGACCATCATGGTGTTCCGTTTCGGAGCCTATCCGACCACCTGGCGGCGGTACTTGCGGTGGGAAAGCCCACCGCCACCCGGACCGTGGCGGCCGAGGAGTCGGCGGGGCTGGTTCTTGCCGAGGATGCCCGGGCGAATCTGCCGGTGCCACCATTTTCCAACTCAGCCATGGACGGGTTTTTAGTGCGGGCGGCCGACCTGCCGGCGGGTGATAGCCCGTGGGAGTTGCCGGTCAGTGGGGACATTCCCGCAGGTCAGACCCCGGTTGATGTGGCGCCGGGGACTGCGGTGCGCATCATGACGGGCGCCCCCACGCCGGTGGACATGGAGGGGCTCATGGTGGTGCCGGTGGAGGACACCAATGTTCCGGCCGGCGCGGTGGCCTTGCCGGATAGGGTCGTGGTGACCACCGCACACCATGATCGCACACATATTCGACACCAGGGGGAGAATTGTCAAGTGGGCGACGTTATTGCCCACGCCGGGACGGTGATCGACGCGGGGGTGATAGCTTCCCTGCTGTCTACCGGGGTGACCTCGGTGGAAGCTTATGATCGGCCGACGGTCGCGGTGATTTCCGCGGGTGACGAGCTGGTGGCGTCGGTCGATTCGGTGGATCAGCTGCGCCCGGGAACGATCCCAGATTCGAACCGGCCGATGCTGGCGGAGCTGCTGCGGGAGCAGGGGGTTGCGAAGGTCCGGTCGGTGGTGGTGGACGATGATGCAGCCACATTCCGCAAGCAGCTTGACGCGCTGAGTCGGGAATGCGATCTGGTGGTGACGTCGGGCGGGGTGTCAGCGGGCGCGTTCGACGTGGTGAAGGAAGCACTGACGAACCCCGCCGCCTCGGGCGCGACGGACATGTGGTTTGGGCCGGTACAAATCCAGCCGGGGAAACCGCAGGGCCTGGGCCGGGTGAATGGCACACCCGTGATCTGCCTGCCGGGAAACCCGGTGAGTTCGTTCGTGTGTTTCTACCTTTTTGTCATGCCGCTGGTCCGGGTCCTATCGGGCATTCCCCCGCAGGCTGCGGCGCAGCAGGCTCGGCTCATGCTGCCCTCCCACGATCACATCAAGGCGCCCAAGGGTCGGGACCTGTTCATTCCCTGCGCAATCGATTGGACAGAGGGTGATGTGCACCCGGTCATTCCCGGCGGCATGGGGTCGCATTTCGTCGCGTCGCTGGTGGGGATTTCCGCCATCATTCACCTGCCGCTGGACCATGGGAAAACCCAGCCCGGCGACCTGGTACCCGTAATATTGTTGAAGGTTTAGCTCATGAAGTTTACGCATTTGACCGAGTCCGGTGCCGCTCACATGGTGGATGTGTCGGCGAAGCAGCCCACGGTGCGCACGGCAACCGCCCGCGGGGAGGTGGC
>ERZ773022.123-NODE-123-length-77998-cov-9.947243_pt1 | contig 77998 bp, 74 predicted proteins | sample MGYA00580839_ERZ773022 | MGnify/ENA primary metagenome ERZ773022 (study PRJEB29015, sample SAMEA2738020) | human oral metagenome | biome: human oral; feature: human-associated habitat; material: dental | place: China | collected 2044 ...
GCCCCGCATCAAGCGGGGCCGCCGTCCGTATCGTATGCATCGGGCATGCAGCTACAGGGATGCCCGATGGGAGCTACCGCGCGTTGGAACCTCGGCCTCGAGGGCCGCCGGCCGATCCGCCGCGCTTGGGACGTCCCGGCCTGCCGCCGTTCGGGCGGCTTCCCATCGAAGGCCTGCCGCTGCGTTTCCAAGCGCCTTGGCCGTCGCGGTCCCGGCGGCCGAAGGAGCGTTCTTCTCCTTCGGAGCGGCGGGCGGAACCGAACCCGCGTCCTACCTTGCTTTCGAAGGGCTTGCGGTCGCGCGCATCGCCTCCGCGTTTCGCGTCCCTGCCGAAACCGTTCGAACGTTTCGAATCCTTGCGGCCGAAGCGATCGTCGGAGCGGTAGCGGTCGTTCTTGCCGCGATCGCTCGATGCGCCCTTGCCGAAGCCTTTGCGCCCGTCATGCTTTTTGAAGGAGGGACGCTCGTCGTCGAACCTGCTCGAGTCGCCGAATCGTTCCCCCTTGGGTGCCTTGGGCCTCTTCGGTTTGGAAAATGCCGCGTAATCGTAGGTATGATCGCCTTTGGGGCGGGGCGAACGTCCGCCGCCGAAGGAGTCGGCCGCCGCGTTCAGGGCCGCGCGATCACGGTCGGATGCGCTTGCGCGTTTCTTTTTCTTGCCGTCTTTCCCGAACCCTTTGCCGTGGTGCTTCTTGTCGCCGTTCTTGCGAGAGCGCTTCTCATCGCGCCCTTCGGCGAATGCCGCATTCGACTTCTTGTTGAACTTGGCGTCGAAATCCGCGTCGAAGCGCTCGTCGCGATGCACGTCCACGTGCTCGAATCCTTCGGAACGACCATCCGCCTTCGATGCTTTGCGGCGGTCCTTCTTCGCCTTCTTGCCGCGGGCGTCGTCGTCGCGCTTTCCGCGCTTGCCGTTGCGACCCCTCTTGCGGTCCTTGTCGCGACCGCGGTCGTCCTTACCGCGTTTCTTGCCGCGTCCGCCGCGCGCGCCCTTTCCATCGTCCACGACGCCGGCGAGCGCATGGTCTTCGCCGACAGGCTCCATCGCGTCGTCGCTCACGGCGAAATCGAGGACCTCGATGGTCTGATCGATGAATTTCTGGATGCTCTTCAGCAGATTGCGGGTATCGGGCGTGACGAAGGACACGGCGTATCCGCGCGCGCCGGCGCGGCCCGTGCGCCCGATGCGATGGACGTAGTCCTCGGGCATCATGGGCAGGTCGTAGTTGATGACGTAGTCGACTTCGGGCACGTCGATGCCGCGCGAAAGCACGTCGGTGGCGACGAGCACGTGCGTCTTGCCCTCGCGGAAGTTGTCGAGGGCGCGGGCCCGCTGGGCCTGGGAACGGTCCGCATGGATGGCCTCGGTGGCGATGCCGATCTTGCGCAGGCGTTTCGTGCAGTTGTCGGCGCCGCCCTTCGTGCGCGTGAACACGATGACGCGGAATCCGCCGCGTTCCCGGACGAACGAGTTGAGCAGGGCAGGCTTCAAACGGCGATCGGTCTTGATGACGTACTGGTCGATCAGGTCGGCCACATCGCCACGATGGGCGATCTCGATGATCTCGGGATCCTTGAGCAGCGAGAACATAACCTTGTCCTGTGAGCGGTCGATGGTGGCCGAGAACAGCAGCGTCTGGCGTTCGACGGGGATGGCATCGACGATTTCGCTGACCTGAGGCCAAAAGCCCATGTCGAGCATGCGGTCGGCCTCGTCGAGGACGAGCTTCTCAACGTTGCCGAGGTCCGCCGCGCCCTGACGCATGAGGTCGAGCAGGCGCCCCGGAGTCGCGATGATGATGTCGGCGCCGGCCCTGAGCTTCTTGATCTGGGGGCCGTATCCGACGCCGCCGAGCAGCACGACGGTGCTGTGGTTCGTGCGGCGGGCGATGGGCGCGCAGGTATCGGCGATCTGCTGCGCAAGCTCGCGCGTCGGCGTCACGATGACCATGAGCGGACCTTCGTCGTCGGCTCGATACCTCAGCTGGTCCAGGGTGGGAAGGGAAAATGCGGCCGTCTTGCCGGTGCCGGTCTTGGCGGCTGCGATGAGGTCGCGCCCTTCGAGCACGACGGGGATGGCCTTCTCCTGAACCGGGGTCGGCTCGGAATACCCGAGGTCGACGACGGCAGAGAGAGCCTTCTCGGAAAGTCCGAGGTCATTGAAAGTAGCTATGATGTTCTCCTTGTAGCGAGTGCGTTCGGGTCGATTCCGCCCGATTGGATAGGGAGCGTGGGGCATCCCGTGAGACAGCACATTATGCCTGTCGCAGGCCGTGTGCGGGGCGTGTACACGCTATAAACATGAAATACCAGATAGGATGTATGAACCTACGCATCGTCCCACGGCGTTCCGCTCTCGGCCTTCCGGTAGGCCGCTTCCGCCTCGCGCTCCTTTTCGCGCAGGGCTTCCTGGAATCCCTTGAGGGGATCGAAGGGCATGAATATCTTCGCGCGCCGGGCCCTGCTCATGCGGGGGCGCGATGCGGCTCTTCGTTTCGGATCATGCACCGCTCCTATGGCCTCCTATCTGTCCGTTCCGTTCGCGTTGCGTGGCGTATTCCAGCAGATCTATGCCTTTGAGCAGGGAATTCTTCCCGTATTTCCGCTGGATGCCGACGACGGCTTCCTGACGTCGCCGCTCTTCTTGGACGCTGGCCGCGTGGAAGAGGCCGGGCTGCGTCCGGTCTTCGTCGGCTATGCCGTTGAACGTGATCATGAGGTAGCGGATCGAGCGCCTTGGGTCCACGCGATGGCCGAAGACGTCCATGGCGGCATCTATCAAGGCCCGTCGCGAATTCGTGGGGAAGGAAAGCCTCGACGTTCCTCCGTCGTCGAGCATGAGGCCCCGCTCGTTTCTGTCGTACCGCACGCCGAGCGTCAGGGAATCCGCCGTAAGCCCCTGCGCCACCATGTCCGTCGCGCTCGCGTCGCACATCTCCTTGACGACGGTTCGGGCATCCTCGTACGCATAGGGGCGGCTGAGGACCTGGGCGTTCGTGAACGATTTCGAATGCGGCCGATAGGCCTTGATGTCGTCCATCGTGACCGGCTCGATGCCCCAGGCATGGTCGATGAGGATTTCCGCATCCACGCCGAAGATGTTGTAGAGCCTGTCCCGATCGGGGTAGAGCGCGAGCTGGCCCATAGTGTCTATCCCCAGGTCGTGCAGGCGTCGCGCGGTTCCGGCGCCCACGCGCCAGAAGTCGGTGATGGGGGTGTGGTTCCAGAGCGTCGCGCGATAGCGCCCTTCGTCGAGGACGCCGAAGAAATTGGGGCTGCGTTTCGTCGATATGTCGAGCGCGACCTTGGCGAGGAAGAGGTTGGGGCCGACGCCGCAGGTAGCCGGAATGCCTGTCTGCGCCACGATGTCTTCGCGGATGCGTTCTCCCAGCTCGATCGCATCGGTATGGTAATAGGGGAGATAGCTCGTCACGTCTATGAACGATTCGTCGATCGAGTAGACGTGGATGTCCTCCTTCGCGATGTAGCGCAGCAGGATGGCGTAGATGTTCGCGGAGTACTCGATGTAGAGCGCCATGCGCGGAGGCGCCATGAGGTAATCGAAGGCTTCGGGAATCTCGAATACCCGGCAACGGCTGCGCACGCCCTTCGCCTTGAGGGAGGGCGAGACGGCCAGGCATATGGTCTTGTCCGTTCGCTCGGGGTCGGCGACCACCAGATCGGTCGTCATGGGATCGAGACCGCGTTCGACGCATTCCACCGAGGCGTAGAACGATTTCAAGTCTATGCAGAGATACGAGCGTCCTTCGTCATGCGCGCCGCCTTCCCGGACACCGTCCATTCCCGCCCCTCTTATACGTACAAATGTTCTATATGCATGATACCATGCTCCAGGAGGGAGAGAGGGAAAAAGAGGGAGCGGGCATCACCGGGCGCATCGCCTGCATCGTGCGCGAATCGGGCGTTGCGAAATCCGCCCGTTCCGTCTGCCGCGGCCCTCGGTGAAACGAGGGCCGCATGCGACGAAGGGCCGCGCGATCGCACAGCCCTTCGTCCGAGCTCAGGAATCCCCGGTGGTCGCCGGACGCACCTGAGCATGCGCGCCCGCGGGCGGAGCATCGGCGGCTACTCGTCGACCAGATTCGGGTTGAAGCGCAGGCTCAGGCAGGAAAGGCCCCCGTCGATCTTGCGGTACTCGGAGGTGTCCACCACGATCGTCTTGTAGCCGAGGTCCTGGACCGCCTTGAGCACGGTCGGATAGCCCTCGGGCACGATGACGGTGCCGTTCATCCAGATGCAGTTCGCGCCGTAGGCTTCCTCTTCGGGCACGACGATGCGGTTGTATTGGGCGAATTCAGGCTTGTCGATGAATTCGCCGGAAACCAGCATGTTGTTGTCTTCGAGGTAGTTGACGCCGGTCTTCAGATGCAGCACGAGCTCCAGCGGCACCTCGACGCACGCAAGGCCCCAGCCTTCAAGGATTTCGGCGAACTGACGGATGCCCTCTTCGTTGGTACGGGCGGAGCGGCCCACATAGAACGTGTCGCCGACCATCATGACGTCTCCGCCTTCGAGCGTGCCGGGCGACACGATGTGTTTGATATGGTCGTCGTCGAAGAACTGGCGGATGGTGGGTTCCATCTCCTTGGCTTCGCCGTTGCGGCTGCCGGCGCCCGGATTGTCGATGATCGCGCCCTTGCGGGTGATGACCGCGGTGTCTTCGACGAAGCAGGAATCGGGATATTCCTCCATCGCGGGAAGGACGGTGACTTCGACGCCGCACTGCTTCAGGGCTTCGATGTAGGCGTCGTGTTGGACGAGCGCCTTTTCATAGATGGGTTGGCCGAGCTCGGGCGCGCTGGTGATGCCGTCGCACAGCGATGCTCCGGGGCGGCGAACGATGACGTTGGTGAAGTTCATGTCCTATCCTCTCTCAACGGATGCGCTTGCAGCCTTCGGCACGTCTTCGCAAGCGCTTGCACGCCCATGATTGTATACCCTCTAGATGAATAAAATACGGAATAATTCACGTAATTTTGCATAAAAAGACCGTTAAATCCAGGTTAAACCCGAATAAATATGCATGATGGCATACGAAAACCGCCATGGGCCGCGGATTATGGTACCGCGTCGGCGCCATGGATGCGACGAAGCCGTGCGAACGGATTCGCGTTCGCTGCCGGCAATTCGTTCTTTACATCGCAGCCATTCTTCGCGCTGAGGGAGAGCCCCTACGATTCCGAGCCGGTGATGCCGTTCACGATGGAGCTCACGATGCTGATGATGATGCTCGCGAAGAATGCCGACCCGAAATTCGTGATCACGAAACCCACGTCGAACAGCCCGTTGGCGATGCCGGATGCAAGGTAGAGGACGACGGTGTTGATGACGAGGTAGAAGATGCCGAGCGTGAGGACGGAGAAGGGTAGGCTCACGATCTGCAGGATGGGCTTGACCGAGACGTTGAGCAGCGCGAGCATGAGCCCTACGATAGCGACGGCCACCCAGGTGCTCGTGGTGTTGTCCAGGCCGATGCCGGGGACGATCCACAGCGCCGCGGCGACGGCGATCGCGGTGGCGATCCAACGTCCGATGAAACCCATGGTTCTGCTCCTTCAGCGTGTTTCGGGGTCGAGCGCGCTCGACGTGCGTTTCCGGGATTATCGCACGTGCGCGGAAGCACGGGGCTGCTTTGGTCCAAGCGTTGCGCGACCGTGAACGAGCGCCGCGTCGCGGTCGGGTCACGTGCGCTGCGCTACAATGCACCGCATGACCGAAGCCCCTGCATATTCCTGTCCTATAGACCGCCGCTGCGGAGGATGCACCGAATTGCGGGTGCCCTACGCCCGGCAGCTCGCGCGCAAACGCGAAGCCGTCGCACGCCTGTTCGCCGAATTCGATGGGCTCGAGGTGGCGCCCGTGCTCGGCATGGATGTGCCGCTGCACTATCGGAACAAGGTCGTCTCGCCCTTCGTGGGCGTCTACGATCGCAAGGCGCGTCGCCGGCGCATCCTCTGCGGCATGTACGAGCGCGGCACGCATCGCGTCATCGATTCGAGCGAATGCCTGATAGAGAACCAGGTCGCCAAGGCGATCATCCAGTCCGTCCGCCAGCTTATGCCGAAGCTGCGCATCGAGCCGTACGACGAAGATGCCGATGCGGGCTTCCTGCGCCATGCCCAGGTGCGCGTCGGCCATGCGTCGGGCGAGGTCATGGTCACGCTTGTGACGCGGGACGAGGCATTTCCCACAGGAAAGCGCCTCGCACGGGAACTCGTGCGCCGGCATCCGCAGATCACGACGGTGGTTCAGAACGTGAATACGCGGCGCACCAACGTCATCATGGGCGACAAGGAACGCACGATCCACGGTCCCGGCTTCATTCTGGACGAGCTGTGCGGGCTGAGCTTCCGCATTTCGTCGCGGTCGTTCTACCAGGTGAATTCAGAGCAGACCGAGGTGCTGTACCGAACCGCCGTCGAGATGGCGGGCCTGACGGGCGAGGAGACCATCCTCGACGCGTACTGCGGCACGGGCACGATCGGGCTTGTGGCGGCGAAAGGAATCGACGGGAAGCCCGGTGCCAAGCACTTGATCGGCGTCGAGGAGCGAATGGATGCCGTGGCCGATGCGCGCACTAACGCGCGGCACAACGGCATCGGGTCGGCCGAATTCTTCGCCGACGACGCGGGCGCGTTCATGCGACGGCTTGCTGCGGAAGGCGGGTCGGTCGACGCGGTGTTCATGGATCCTCCGCGCGCAGGGGCGACGCCCGATTTCCTGAAGGCGGCGTGCCTGCTCGCGCCGCGGCGCATCGTGTACGTATCCTGCAATCCTGCGACGCAGCTGCGCGATGCCCGATACCTATGCGACCACGGATATCGTCTGGATACGCTGCAGCCGGTCGATATGTTTCCCCATACCGAGCACGTGGAGACGATTGCGGCGCTGTCACGCAAGGCGGATTGAAAACGCATCGAGAATCTTGAATTCGACAGAAAAGGCGCGATGCCATGCATGAGATCAATATCCGAAAAATAAGCGTGATAGATCATGGTTTCAGCGGTTTTGCCGCCAAAGGACGTCTGTCGTCTCAACATGGCGTGGTCATCATTCTAGGCGGGGAGTCCGTCATGCTTCCATTTCTGAAAGCAGGCAAGGCCATGGCGAAAAAATTCGCCGAAGAAGGCTTCTTTGCGGTGTCGGTTTCTCTTTTTGGAGCCAAGGGGCTTCCTGATAGCCCGGATCAAGTTCCTCTGGAATATGCGTTAGCCGCAGTCGACTATGTAAAAAAAGTCGAGAAATGCACGAGAATCTCAGTATTCGGCATGTCGATGGGCAGCATTGTTGCATTGGGGACTGCCGTGTACCGCGAAGATGTCGATGACCTTATCATGATGTCCCCCTCCCACGTAGCTTTCGAGGGTGTGTCGCGAGATAAGAAAACCATGAAAGGGAGAAGCTTCCTGACATTCAATGCCAATGATATTCCGTATGTGCGCGCAGACTTTTCCAAGTATAAAATGCATGAGGCCTATGAGAACGCCTATGCCGATAAAGAAAGAGAAGCATCTGCCAGGGCGGCGCTTCCGATCACAGAAGCAAAGTCCAGGGTTCTTCTGCTGGCAGGTGAAAAGGATTCGTTCTGGCCGTCTGCGTATTCCGTTCGGCTTTTATACGATCTGCTGGAAAAATCCAAAGCAGAGCATTCTTTCAGCAAGGTGATATATCCCGAATACGGGCACCTGCTTCCGCTGAAAAAAGAGGTAATGCATCAGGTCTTCTCGTGGCTGAAGGAGACAGCACCGTCCCCCGCCTGCTGAACTCGACGTCAGCCGTCGCGACCACGTTTTTCCTCTCAGAGCCGGTGCATGCCATGACGTTGTGCATGCAACATTCGACAAGCCGCAGCTTCAGGGAATCCTTCCGCCTTGTCGCGTGGAAAGCGTAAACAACCTGCTGACATTCAACGCCTCGTCCCTATGGGTGCCGGTACTGCCCGTGAGCCCGCGTGTTCCTCCCGTACTGGATCGCGAACTTGGGGCAACTGTGCAGGCAGCGAAGGCACGCAAAGCAGCTTTCCTTAGCCCAGGTCGGCATCCCGTTGCGCATCTCGATAGCCTGCGCCGGGCAACGTTTGGCGCAAAGACCGCAGCCGATGCACGTCTCGTCCACCGTGAAATGAGAAGTCCTGCGCATGCTCAGGTGGTGGAGGTGCATGGCGGGCGCCGCGATCCTCGGTGTCCTCGGGCCGCACCAGTCGCCGCTCTCGCGGGCGACGACCTTGCCTATCACGTCGTCGATCAGCGGTCCGCGTCGGCGACCGTCTCGGCGACCCTTTCGGGATCCGACAGGTCGAAGATGGGCGTCCAGGTGTCCGGCATGCGCACGGAGAACCCCGCATCGAACGGCGCGAAGGGACGACCCGGACCATCTTCTGCGCCACGGGGTACGTGCGCCCGGGCGTGGTGTAGTACGTGGCCACGAAGAACGCGTAGGGCTTGCAGGGGCCTCGGCGTCCAGCCGTCCCAGGAACGCAGAGACAGGGGTGGGCAACTCCCAGGCGTAAGTGGGCGACACGAAGCCCAGCGCTTCTCCATCCGCGAGGGTTATATGCGGGTCAAGTCCCTCGATGGACACGGCTTTGTCGCCCGTCGCCTTCGCTATGCGCTTCGCTACGTGCTTGCAGTTGCCTGTGGCCGAGAAGTAGAGGATTATCGCGCGTCCTCTTCCTCCTCGGCGGCCCTGGCTCGGGCGAGCGCGTCGCCGACCTGCGCGGCGAGCGCCGCGAAGCGGGCCCACATCGCCGAGTCGACGTCGGCGCTGTAGAAGTTCATGGTACCGACCTTCTCCAGCCGCACAAGCCCCGCCTCGTGAAGCGTGCGCAGGTGGTGCGACACTGCCGGGCGCGACAGGTGCGTGCACTCGGTGATCTCGCCCACGCGCATCGATTCGCCGTCGTTCGCCAGCAGAGCCGCCACGATGAGCTGGCGATTGGCGTCGCCGAGCGCCGAAAACACGTCGCGCAGCCCCTCGAAGCCTCCCGCGAGCTCCTGGCGCCTGCGGATGCATTCCTCTTTGTCCACGTCTACCTCTTTCGTTCGCCTATGCGAACCATTAAAGCACCTGGGCACCGCCGCGTCAGCATCGGTAAAGCAAACCGAGACGGATGCACGGCGGGATTGCGACGCAGCCGGACGCTGCCTCCTGAGGACGGACAACGAGTTTGGGGCAGTTCTTCTATGGAGACCATTTTGAGCGAAGATGGCGAAGGCTGCGGTTATTCTCATGCGTATTCATGCAAATTCGATTGTGCACAATCTTTTTGAGGAAAACGGCTCATGAGAAGCTCTGGAATGTAGGGAAACGAACGCATACCTGAAACGAAACGGAGAATCCCATGCTCGTCGCGATCTACGGCGGCATCACGAGCAATCCCTCCATCATCCTCAAGCAAGGCGGTCTCGCCATCATCGGCCTGGTTCTTTCCATCGTCTGCCTGGCGCTGGGCGTTGCCTAAATCCCTCCGCCGACCCATGTGCATAATCGAGGCACCCTGCGCGGAGCGCTTTCCCTCTCCGAATCCCTCCTGCGCGCCATCCGCGCAATGGTAAGATGGGGCGCACGCGACCGCGCTTCTCCAAGGAGTGATTCCATGTCCTTATCCATCGGCATCGTCGGATTGCCCAACGTGGGCAAGTCCTCGCTGTTCACGGCCCTGACCAAAAAGGGAGGCCTCGCGGCCAACTATCCCTTCGCCACGATCGACCCGAACGTCGGCATCGTGGCCGTGCCCGATGCACGCCTGGACGCGCTCGCTGCGATCGACCATCCGGCCAAGATCGTGCCGGCGACGGTCGAATTCGTGGACATCGCAGGTCTTGTGGCCGGCGCCAGCCAAGGGGAGGGCCTGGGCAACAAGTTCCTCGCGAACATCCGCGAAACCGATGCCATCTGCGAGGTCGTGCGGTTCTTCTCCGACCCCAATGTGGAGCACGTCGCGCACAAGGTCGATCCGCGCAGCGACGTCGACACCATCAAGACCGAACTCATCCTGGCCGATCTCGGCACGCTCGAACGCGCCATTCCGCGCCTGGAGAAGGAAGCGCGCCGCGACAAGGCCGGCGCCTTCAAGCTCGAGGTCGCGAAGAAGGTCGCCGAAGGCCTGAACGAAGGCCATCGCGCCCGCACGCTCGGCCTGTCCGTCGAGGAAGCCGCGGCCGTGAAGGATCTGTGCTTGCTCACGATGAAGCCGATGATGTACATCGCGAACGTGGACGAAGGTTCCGTCAATGTCGAGCTCCCGGAGATCGACGGGCAGCGTCCCGTTCCCATTTCCGCCAAGATCGAAGCCGATCTTTCCGAGCTGGATGCGGAAGACGCGCAGATGTTCATGGAAGAGCTCGGTATCGAGGAAGGCGGGCTCGCACGTCTCATTCGTGCAGCATACGGCCTGCTCGGGCTTCAGAGCTACTTCACAAGCGGGGAAACCGAGACGCGCGCGTGGACCATTCCCGTCGGCGCGAAGGCGCCGCAGGCCGCCGGCGTCATCCATTCCGATTTCGAGCGCGGCTTCATCAAGGCCGAGACGGCCTCGTTCGACGACTACGTGAGCCTCGGCGGCGAAGCCGGCTGCCGTGCGGCGGGCCGCCTGCGCCAAGAGGGCAAGGACTACGTCGTGCAGGACGGCGACGTCATGCACTTCAAGTTCAACGTCTAGGGCATGCCGTCCGTCGATATGCACGGCGCATCCGCCTCGTCGTCCCGTTCCCGCCGCGCCTCCATGGACGACGCGAAGGCAGCGCTGCGCAAGTACTATGGGTACGATAGTTTCAGGCCTGGCCAAGAGGCATTGATTCGTGCCGTGCTCGAAGGGCGCGACGCGCTCGGCGTCATGCCGACGGGCGCGGGCAAGTCGCTCACGTACCAGATCCCCGGCATCGTCATGCCGGGGCTGGCGCTCGTCATCTCGCCGTTGGTGTCTCTCATGCACGATCAGGTACGCGGGCTGGTCGACGCCGGCGTGCGCGGGTCGTATATCAACTCGAGCTTCTCGCCGGCCGTGCAGGCCGAGATCATGCGCCGCGCCCGCGACGGCGCGTACGACCTCATGTACGTCGCGCCCGAGCGCCTGTCCGACCCGGCGTTCCGCAGCTTCGTCATGGGCATGGAGGTTCCCCTCATCGCGATCGACGAAGCGCATTGCGTGTCGCAGTGGGGTCAGGATTTCCGACCTTCCTACCTGGAGATCCTCGAATTCATCGACGCATACGGCGCCTCCCGCGGGGCCCGCCCGCCCGTCATCGCGCTCACGGCCACGGCCACCGAAGAGGTGCGCGACGATATCGCGCGCCTTGCAGGGTTGACGGATCCCGAAGTCGTGGTCACGGGGTTCGACCGTCCGAACCTGCGCTTCTCCGTCGAGCAGATGAACCCGAAGGCCAAACGCATGCGCATCGCGTCGTTCGTCGCCGCGCATCGGCGCGAAAGCGGCATCGTGTACTGCGCGACGCGCCGCGAGGTGGAGGAAACGGCGGCGTTCCTGCAGGAGCATGGCTTCTCGGCGGCAGCGTACCACGCGGGGCTCTCGCCGGCCGAGCGCACCGAGAACCAGAAGCGGTTCATCGACGACGACGCGCTCGTCATGGTGGCGACCAACGCCTTCGGCATGGGGATCGACAAGTCGAACGTGCGCTATGTGATCCACAACAACATGCCCAAGAGCCTGGAAGCGTATTACCAGGAGGCCGGCCGCGCCGGTCGCGACGGGGATCCGTCGGAATGCCTGCTGCTCTGGTGCGACAAGGATATCTCCACGTGCCGCTACTTCATCGACACGCCGACCGAGAACGGCAATCTGACCGAAGAGCAGGCGCGGGCGGTGCATGCGGCGCAGGCCAAGCTTCTGAATGCGATGATCGCCTACTGCCGCACGACGGGATGCCTGCGCAGGTGCATGCTCGCCTACTTCGGCGACGACGTGCCGGCCGATCCGTGCGGGAACTGCTCGAACTGCCAGGGGGATTTCGCCTCGATCGATATGACGCAGGTCGCCCGCGCCTGTGTGGCATGCGTGCGCGAATTGGGGTATCCGTACGGCAAGACCGTCATCGCCGACGTGGTGCGCGGGTCGAAGAGCCAGAAAGTGACGGACGGCGGATTCGATGCGCTGCCGAGCTACGGGAGCGTGCGTGCGACGGCATCGGCGGTGAAGGACGTGATCGAGCTGCTGGCGACCGAGGGCGTGCTGGACATCTCCGCGGGCCAATACCCGACGGTCGGGCTGGGAGCGCGCGCCGGGGCCGTGGATGCGGAGGATTTCTCGCTTTCCGTGAAGGTGCCGCGTCGCACGCCCGATGCGCAGGCCGACCATCTGCGGAAGCCGGGATCGGCCGGGTCGTTCGCCGCCGTGGGCGCAGGTGCGGGCGTCGGCTCGGACGCGCTGTTCGAGCGCCTGCGCGCGTTGCGCAAGAGCATCGCCGCCGCACGCGGGCTTGCGCCGTACATGGTGTTCACCGATCGCACGCTGCACGACATGTGCGACAGGATGCCTTCGACCGAGATGGAGATGCTCGAGGTCAACGGCGTGGGCGCGCGCAAGATGCGCACATACGGTGATGCCTTCCTCGCCGAGATAGCCGCCTGGCGTCAAGAGATGTAGGGCAAGCGAGGATCCGAGGGCGCGGCAGCATCCTCACAGGTCGTTCAGGAGCGCGTCCAAGGTCGGCCACAAGGATGATTCCTCCGGCGCGTCGACCGCGTCCTCGTAGAAGTACCACCAGAAGTATCCCCCGACGTAGCGGGGGCCTACCTGCGCGGCGATATCGTCGTGGAGCCCGTAGTAGTAGGTTGCCAGACGCTCCTTCTCGGGCATCGAAGGGTCCGACGCAAGTCCGTCGTCGACGCCTTGGGCCCCGATCTCTCCTATGCCCAGGCAGGCGTCGGGGTATATCTCGCCAAGGCCGTTCAGCGCAGAGGCCAGCTCTTCGGCACTCGGGTGCTGGGCGGGCGAGCACGCCGTTTCGTAGACCGAGAGGAAGACGCAGTCCACGTCGGGAACGCTTGCCGCCGCCTGCCGTGCATAGGGGAGGGTCGCCTCCCAGGGCTGATCGAAGCAGTCGTGAGAGGACCAATAGTTGAAGGTGACGGCGGTTCTGCCGCCGGCTGCGCGAACCACGTCGTAGGCGGCGCGCGCTTTGGCGTTGATCTGCGATGGGGAGCTTCCGGCCCAGCTGCCGTTCAGCTCGTTGCCGATTTCCCAGAGCGCGATGTCGTCGCCGAAGGCGTCCATCGCGTCCCGGGTGCGCTTCGCGATCCATGAGGCCGAGCGATCGGGGAGATCGGTGGAATCGATCACCTGGATCATGATGTCGGCGTGCGGTTTCAAGGCCGCGACCGCTCGCACGCAGTCTTCGAGCGGACGTTCGGAATCCATGACGAGGCGTACGGTCAGACGGTTCGCGCTCGATGAAAGGACGGCTGCCGTTTCTTCGATGTCGTCCAGGGAGTCGACGGTGACGCCGCGCAAGATGCGGGCCGGCGTCTCGGTGCCGCCGCGCGTGTGCGGCGCGCAGGCGCTCGTCGCGACGGCAGCTACGCCGGCAAGCGTTGCAGCGACGGAGATCGTGAGGAATCTGCGGCGGCTGAGATCGGGAATCGCGGGCACCTTCCCTCGACTGGCAGGAGCGGGCTGACGGGCGCCTCGATTGTACGTGCCGGCAGCCAGGAGCGCAAACATCGAAGGTTCCTGCGCATCGCGTTCTTCGCGAGGCTTGCGTACGGGCATGGAGGCGACAGCGACGGAACGCTCCGACCGTCTTCGCTCTGCCTCCATTTGCTATCATGTCAGGTTGCAACACGTGCGCTCGGGCGTTTTCGCCCGAAGCGCGGCCGCGGCCGTCCGGCAGCACCTACGAGGCGGCACGGAAGGATTCCATATGCCGAACTATCTGACCGAGGAAGACGTGCGCTCCATCGCCACGTACGCGCGCGTCGGCCTGGACGACGCCGAAGCCGCCCAGATGACGGTCGACCTCAACAACATCATCGATACGCTTCAGCCCATCCGCGGGTTCGACCTCGACGGCGTCGAACCCACATTCCACCCGATCGGATCGCTGTCCAACGTGATGCGCGAAGACGTCGAATCCGGCGCGTCCTTCACGCAGGAAGAGGCCCTTGCGAACGCGCCCAAGCAGCAGGACGGCTGCTTCCTCATCCCCGCGATCCTGGGCGGAGGCGATCAGTGATGGCGCATCTGACCGATATGACCGCAGCCCGCATCCACGAGGGGCTCGCCTCTCAGGAATTCTCTGCGCGCGAGGTCGCGCAGGCGCATCTCGACCATATGGATGCCGCCGAGCCCAAGGTCCACGCCTTCCTCGAGCGCACCGATGCGCTTGCGCTCGATGCTGCCGACCGCATCGATGCCGCCATCGCCGCAGGCACGTTCGCCGATCTGGGCCCGCTTGCCGGCGTTCCCGTCGCGTTCAAAGACAATATGAACCAGAAGGGCACGCATACCACCTGCGCGTCCCGCATGCTCGAGAGCTACGTCGCGCCCTATACCGCCACCTGCGTGCAGCGCATGCTCGATGCGGGCTGCCTGCCGCTCGGCAAGCTCAACATGGACGAGTTCGCCTTCGGCTCCTCGACCGAGAACTCCGCGTTCGGCGTCACGCGCAATCCGTGGGACCTCGCCCGCGTGCCCGGCGGGTCGTCGGGCGGTTCGGCCGCCGCGGTCGCCGCGGGCATGGCTCCCGTCACGTTGGGCTCCGACACAGGCGGCTCCATCCGCCAGCCGGCCGCCTTCTGCGGCGTCGTGGGCGTGAAGCCCACCTACGGCATGGTGTCGCGCTACGGCGTGGTGGCCTTCGGCAGCTCGCTTGACCAGGTGGGTCCGTTCGCCCGCACGGTGGCCGACGCCGCGTCGGCGCTCGATGCGCTCGTGGGCCGCGATCCGCTGGATTCCACGTCCCAGGATGCGCCGGCCGGCTTCGCGCAGGCGGCCGCCCAGGATGTGCGCGGCATGCGCGTGGGCATCGTCCGCGCCTTCATGGAAGCTTCCGGCCTCACGTCCGAAGTCGCATCCCGCACGGCCGAGGCGGCGCGCGCCCTCGAAGCCGCCGGCGCGACCCTCGTCGATGTCGAACTCCCGCATTCCGAAGCCGCCATCAGCGCCTATTACGTGCTCGGTCCCTGCGAGGCGTTCTCAAACCTCGCGCGTTTCGATTCCGTGCGCTACGGCGCCTGCGAGCCCGGCCATGCCGACCTGGGCGCTCAGCAGGAAGCGAGCCGTGCCGCCGGCTTCGGCCCCGAGGCCAAGCGCCGCATCCTTCTGGGAAGCTACCTGCTCTCCGCCGGCGTCTACGATCGGTACTACTATCCGGCGCAGCAGGTGCGCACGCTCATCACGCAGGATTTCGCCCGCGCGTACGAATCGTGCGACGTCATCCTGATGCCGGCCAGCCCGCATGCCGCGTTCGAATTCGGCGCGTTGTCCGACCCGGCGCAGATGTATCTGTCCGATATCTTCACCGTGCCCATCAACATCGTGGGCAACGGCGGCATGAGCGTGCCGGTCGGCCTAGGTGCCGACACGGGCATGCCCATCGGCGTGCAGCTCGTGTCTCCGCAGTTCGAAGACCGGAATATGTTCCGTGCGGCCGCGGCTCTGGAACGCGCGTACGGCGCGGCCGGCGTCGCTCCCGCGTTCAAGGCAGGTGAGTAGCGTGAAGGCGCTCGAAGAAGTCCTCAAAGACTGGGAGGCCGTGATCGGCCTGGAGATCCATGCCGAGCTCACGACGCTTGATACGAAGATGTTCTGCGGCTGCAAGCTCGAGCACGGCGCCGCGCCCAACACGCATACGTGCCCCGTGTGCCTGGGCCTTCCCGGCGCGCTTCCGGTGCCCAACAAGGCGGCCATCGAATCCATCGTGCTCGCCGGCCTGGCGACGAACTGCGACATCGAGAAGCACTCGATGTTCTACCGTAAGAACTACATGTATCCCGACATGGCCAAGAACTTCCAGACGACGCAGGGCCCCATCGCCTTCTGCATGCGGGGGAGCCTGGACCTCGAGGTCGACGGCGCAGGCGTGGCCGAACGCATCGATGTGGACGGCCTTGGGCCGGGCGAGAGCCGCGGCAACGTCACGATGACCGACGACGGCTACGTCGCGCACGTGGGCATCACGCGCATCCATATGGAAGAGGATGCCGGCAAGATGGTGCATATCGGCGGCGACGAAGGACGTATCGCCGGGGCGACGCACAGCCTGGTCGACTACAACCGTGCAGGCATGCCGCTCATAGAGCTCGTGACCGAGCCCGACCTGCGCACGCCCGAGGAAGCACGCCTGTTCATGGAGAAGCTGCGCCAGATCTATCTGGCCATCGGCATTTCCGACTGCTCGATGGAGGAAGGATCCATGCGCTGCGACGGCAACGTGTCGCTCCGTCGGCGCGGAACGGCGCAGCTGGGCACGAAGACCGAGCTCAAGAACATGAACTCCTTCAAGAACCTGCACGACGGCCTGGCCTTTGAGATCCGCCGCCAGGCGGAGGTGCTCGAAGAGGGCGGCATCATCTATCAGGAGACCCGCCATTGGGATCCCACGGCCAAGCGCACGATCGTCATGCGCGTGAAAGAAACGGCCGACGATTACCGCCTGTTCCCCGAACCCGACTTGGCCCCCTTCGACCTGTCCGACGAATTCATCGAAGGCGTGCGTACGCGCCTGCCCGAACTGCCCGACCAGAAGAAGCGCCGCTACCGGGACGCCTTCGGGCTGTCCGCCTACGATGCGCGCCACCTGATCGAGCATCGCGCGACCGCGGATTTCTTCGAGGCCGCGATGGCCTGCGCGAACGACGTCTCGCTCGCTAAGCCGCTCGCGAACCTGGTCATCAACGACGTGACCGCGCGCATGAATGCGGATGCCGATTTCGACCTGGCTTCGTCTCCGCTCACGCCGCAGCGCGCATGCGATCTGGTGAAGCTTCTGGCTGCCGACGACATCTCGTCGAAGCAAGGCAAGGAGGTCTTCGCCGCCATCATCGACGAAGATGCCGACCCGGCCGCCATCGTCGAAGCGCGCGGTATGAGGCAGGTGAGCGACACCGCTGCTATCGAAGCCGTGATCGACCAGGTCATCGCCGAGAATGCCGATGCCGTCGAACGGTATCGCGCGGGTAATGCGAAGCTGATCGGCTTTTTCGTCGGCCAGTGCATGAAGGCCATGCGCGGCCAAGGGAATCCCAAGGTCATCAACCGGATTCTTGCTCAGAAGCTGAAGTAAGGCCCCTGCGGGAATCGTCGATCCGCACCCGGACGCATGCCCGTCATCGAGTATGATGGCGGGCATTACGTTCACGTATCGATTGGAGATCCATGAGCAATTCAGGCAAGAAGGTCAAGACGCATTATCGCGGCACCCTCGACGACGGCACGCAGTTCGATTCGAGCTACGATCGCGGCGAGCCTATCGAATTCACCTGCGGCGCCGGCCAGATGATCCCCGGCTTCGATGCGGCGGTCGTCGATATGGCGCTCGGCGAGAAGAAATCGGTCCATATCCCGGCCAAGGATGCCTACGGCGAATATAACGAGCAGGCCGTTCAGAAGATTCCCGCGAACCAGGTCCCCAACGCCGATCAGCTTCCCGTCGGGCAGACCGTGTACTTCAACAGCCCGTACGGCCCCATGCCCGCCAAGGTCGTGTCCGTCACGATCGACGAGGTCGTGCTCGATATGAACCACGAGCTCGCCGGCAAGGACCTCAACTTCGACATCGAGCTCGTCGAGGTCGTCGACTAGCCGAAGGAAGGTTCGAGGCCGACCGCGGCTCTTCGCACCATGCGTCCGCACGTCGGAATCGATGCGGGTTTCGGACGCAGACGGGGCTGCGGGCGGAAATCTCCCGCGATTTTTCTCCGACGCGGCTTGTTATGCGGAGGATGAATGCTATCATCAGGGCGTTCGACATCAAGGTCGGATGCCCTGACGTGTTCATGGGCGCATTCTTGCAAGATTCGCCGCACAATCCATCGCATATACCCCCGAAACGACGCTCGCATTGCGGCCGACTGCGGTTGGAATCTTCGCCCCATCTGGAACGGGCTTTCGCATCTCAGGCGAAGGCATGCAGGTCGGATACGCGTTCTCTCGTCTTGGGCATTCGACGTCACATCCTTCGAAGGAGGAAGACGTGAAGTTCTTTTTGGATACGGCCGATCTTGACGAGATCGAAGAGGCCGCCAGCTGGGGTGCGCTCGCGGGCGTGACCACCAACCCGACGCTCTACTCCCGCATCGGCGGCAAGATCGACGGATTCCATGACCATATCGCCCGCATTTGCGACGTGGTGGACGGGCCGGTCAGCGCGGAAAGCGTCGCCATGACGCGCGACGACATCGTCCGCGACGGCCGCATCCTCGCATCCATCGCCCCGAACGTCGTCGTCAAGATCCCGACCATGGTCGAAGGCCTGGCCGCATGCCGCACGCTCGCCGACGAGGGCATCCGCGTGAACATGACGCTGTGCTTCTCGGTCCCGCAGGCCATCCTCGCCGCCCGTGCCGGCGCGCGTTACATCTCGCCGTTCGTCGGCCGCTTCGACGATATCTCCGAAGACGGGCTGGCCCAGCTCGAAGATGTCGTTACCGCCATCGGCAATTACGATTATTCCGACAACACGGTCAACGGCGAACAGGTCGAGGTCATCGCCGCATCCATCCGCAGCGCCAACCACGTGACCCAAGCCGCCCTCATGGGCGCCGACATCGCCACGGTACCGTTCGGCGTGCTCAAGAAGATGGTCCAGCATCCTCTGACCGATCGCGGCCTCGAATCGTTCATGAAGGATTGGGAGAAGGTCGTGAACGCATGAGCCAAGAAGAGCTGACTTCGCCTGAAGCCGCCGCTTCGGTTTCGACGGGCGAAGAGCCCGGAAAACGCGTTCGTCGCACGAAGAAGGCCGAGGATTCCGCCGCAAGCGTCGTGGCTGCCCCGCAGGCGCTCGCCGACGAGGCGCCGAAGCGCCGCCGCGGCCGTCCGCGCAAGGTAGCGGTCGATGCGGCCGCAGCCGCGGACGCCGCTTCTGCGACCGAGGCGGAGCCGGCGCGCGCTCGGCGTGCCGGGGCTAAGGCTCCGGTCGCCGCCGATGCCGAGGCCGCTTCGGCTGCGGAAACGCCCGCCGACGAAGCACCGAAGCGCCGTCGCGGCCGTCCGCGCAAGGTCAGGCCCGAGGAAGCTGCTCCTGCGCCCGCCGTATCCGCGCAGGCCGCGTTCGAGCCTGCACGCAAGGAGAGCCCCACGTCGCCCGCAGCGGCGGAGCCCCTGCCTGCATCGGCTGTGGCCGTCGTATCCGACGAGGACATCCAGCCCCGCGAGATGCGTTCGCGCCGTCGCACCCGCGCGCCGCGCGTGATCGAAAGCGGAGATGCCGCGATCGCTCCCGCCAAGGACGCGTCCGAGGCGCCGTCGGCGCCGGCGAACGGCGAAGGCGCCGAGCGCGCAGGCGATTCTCGCGACCAGCGTCGCTCCCCGCGCAAGGAGCGCAATCGCGAAGGCCGCGACTCCTCGTTCGACCGCTCCGACAACCGTCCCGGCCGCAATGACCGCTTCGCCAACGATCGGGCCGGCAACGGCAGGCAGCGTTCGAGCAAGAACGGCCATCAGTTCGACCGCTCCGACAACCGTCCCGGCCGCAACGACCGCTTCGCCAACGACCGTCACCAACGTCGCGGCCGCAACGGCCAGAACCAGCCGATGCAGCCGACCTTCTCCCGCGAAGACCTCGCCGCCATGAAGGTGGCCGAGCTGCGCGAGAAGGCCGCCGAGCTCGAGGTCGCGTACCTGGGCCTGAAGAAGGCCGAGCTCGTCGAAGTCGTGTTCGAGGCTTCCAAGAAGGCCGACGGCATCATCGAAGCCACGGGCATCCTCGACGTGATGCAGGACGGCTACGGCTTTTTGCGCGTGAACGGCTATCTGCCGGGCGAGCACGACGTCTACGTCGGCGCGGCGCTCATCCGCCGCACTGGGCTGCGCAAGGGCGACCTGGTCAAAGGCCAGACGCGCCCGACGCGCCCGAACGATAAGTACGCGGCGCTCCAAAACGTCGAGACCGTCAACGGCACGCCCGTCGACGCGCTCGGCCAACGCCCCCGCTTCGGCGACCTGACGCCCATCTTCCCGAACGAATGCCTGCGCATGGAACACGGACGTTCCACCACCACGGCGCGCGTGATCGATCTGGTGTCCCCGATCGGCAAGGGCCAGCGCGGTCTGATCGTGTCGCCACCGAAGGCCGGCAAGACCACCATCCTGAAGGATATTGCGGCTGCCATCAGCGCGAACAATCCTGAAGTGCATCTTATGTGCCTGCTCGTGGACGAACGTCCCGAAGAAGTCACCGACATGCAGCGCTCCATCAAGGGCGAGGTCATCGCATCGACCTTCGATATGCCGACCGAAAACCACATCGTCGTCTCCGAGCTCGTCATCGAACGCGCGAAGCGTCTGGTCGAAAACGGCGAGGACGTCGTGGTCCTGCTCGACAGCTTGACGCGCCTCGCCCGCGCGTACAATCTGGCGCAGCCGGCCTCGGGCCGCATCCTGTCCGGCGGCGTCGATTCCGCCGCGCTCTATCCGCCGAAGAAGTTTCTGGGCGCCGCGCGCAACATCGAGGGCGGCGGAAGCCTGACTATCCTCGCATCCGCCCTGGTGGACACCGGATCGAAGATGGACGAGGTCATCTTCGAGGAATTCAAGGGCACCGGCAACATGGAGCTCAAGCTCGACCGCAGCCTGGCCGACCGTCGCATCTTCCCGGCCATCGACCCGGTCACGTCGGGCACGCGCAAGGAGGACCTGCTGCTCAATCCTCAGGAGGCTCCGCTCATCTGGGCGGTGCGCCGCATCCTTGCGAACATGAACAACACCGAGCGCGCGATGGACATGCTCATCAAATCGCTTCGCCAGACCAGCAACAACCAGGAATTCCTGATCCGCACCGCGAAGAAGGCCCAGACCTCGCGCGAAACGGAGAACTTCGAATTCTGACGCCGGCTCCGGATCTTTCGTTCGGAAGGCGGCTTCATCGCGAAGGCGTATCGCCGAGGGAGACGGTGCGCCTTCGCTCCTGCATCCCCTGAAGCGAAATCGAAACACCATGGTACGGAAGAAGGCCAGGAAGCCCGCATCGGGTCTCCTGGCCTTCTTGAATCCCTGTCGATTGCCTTCGTCGGAACGAATGCGGCGTTCCGCATTCGTTCGGCCTTAGAGCCGTGCGACTCCGGACTCGCGCGCGGCTTGCGCGACCGCGCGCGCCACGGCCGGCGCCACGCGTTCGTCGAACGCGCCGGGGATCACATAGTCCGCCGAGCGTGCCGCATCATCGACCAGATCGGCGATCGCGTAGGTCGCCGCGACCATCATGTCGTCGTTGATATCGCTCGCACGTACGTCGAGCGCCCCGCGGAAGATGCCGGGGAAGGCAAGCACGTTGTTGATCTGGTTCGGGAAGTCGCTGCGTCCCGTCGCGGCGACGGCTGCGCCGGCGGCGCGGGCGTCGGCGGGCAGGATCTCGGGGATGGGGTTGGCCATCGCGAAGACGATCGGGTCGTCGTTCATCGAGCGCACCATGTCCTGCGTGACCACGCCCGGTGCGGACACGCCGATGAAGGCATCGGCGCCTTCGAGCATGTCGGCGAGGGATCCGGCGCGTTTCGAGAGGTTCGTGACTTCGGCGATCGCTTCCTTCTCGGAATTCAGGTCTGAACGTCCGGCGTGGATGGCGCCCTTGCGGTCGCAGATCACGATATCCTCGACGCCTAGGCGCAGCATGAGCTTCGCGATGGAGATGCCCGCCGCGCCGGCGCCGTTGAACACCACGCGGATGCCGTCCAGGTCGCGGCCGGTCAGCGCGCAGGCGTTGATGAGCGCCGCGCAGGTGACCACGGCGGTGCCGTGCTGGTCGTCGTGGAAGACGGGGACGTCGCAGATCTCTTTGAGCTTCGATTCGATTTCGAAGCAGCGCGGCGCCGCGATGTCCTCGAGGTTGATGCCGCCGAAGCTGCCGGCGATGAGGTGCACGGTGTCGACGATCTCGTCCACATCGTTGCTGCGTATGCAGAGAGGGAAGGCATCCACGTCGGCAAACGTTTTGAACAGGGCGCATTTGCCTTCCATGACGGGCATGCCCGCCTCAGGCCCGATATCGCCCAGTCCGAGCACGGCACTGCCGTCGGTGACGACGGCCACGAGGTTGGCGCGGCGCGTGTAGACGTACGAGAGGTCGACGTCGTCGGCGATGGCGAGGCACGGCTCGGCGACGCCCGGCGTGTAGGCGACGGCCAGATCATCCGGCGTCTTGACCTCGGCGCGGCTTATGACCTCGATCTTGCCGGCCCATTTTTCGTGTCGGTCCAACGCGAACTGCTTCGTATCCATGCGGGTGCCTCTATCTCTTCGAGTCCGTTCGGCCGATTACCTGAGGCCGTCGACGTATGCGACGAGCTGCGCCATGTCATCGATGCCTTCGGGTTCGCCGAAATCGATGCCGAGCTGATCCTCGAGCTCGCAGACGAGCTCGACCATGTCGAGCGAGTCGATGCCGAGAGAGGCGAAGGTCGATGTCTCGGTGACGCTTTCCGGGTCGATGTCGAGACGGTCGTTGAGAATCGCTTTGATGGTTGCGAGGGTGTCCATGGACGTCCTTTCCCGAGGTGATGATGAAGCCATTCTAACGCAAGCTTCCAGGTCGGTTTCAGGCTGCGCGAGTTCAGCGCGATATTTGCCGAAAATGTGGTGCAATTGCCTTCGTTCGATGCGCCTTGCTTTACGGCGGCGTGTCAAAAGCGCCCTGCCGCCCCCGTGCCCCGCACGCCTTCGCTATCTTCACAGTAAGATCGAATTCCAAGAGAAGAGAGTGATCGATATGGCAGGCGAAACCAATCCGATGGGCCAAGGCAACGGTCCCGTGCCTCCTTCGGCCCCTGCGTTCCAGACTCAGAATCCTTCCGCATATTCCGCATCCGGCCGACCTGCGCCCGCGCAGGGATCGTACGCCCAAGGGCGGTGCGTCGGGCAGCAGCCGTTCGGCTCGGCCGGTCCCGCGCAGACCGCCGGCTGGCGGAATCCGGACATGACGGACCGTCCCGGCGCTTCTGCCGCCTCTGCGCATGCGGCTCCCGCACGCACGCCGGGCCTCGGCCGCACCTTCGCCGCAGGATTCGCGGGCGCCGCGCTCGCCGTCGCCCTCGGGGCCGGCGGATTCGCCACCTACCAGGCCTTCATGCCCCACGAACCGCTGGAAGGCTCCTTGACGGCGCCGGCGGCTCCCTCCGCGTCTTCCTCCAAGGGCGCGACCACCATCAACGTCAACGGGAAAGACGCGACGCTCGCATCGGCCGTCGCCTCCAAGGCGCTGCCCTCCATCGTGAGCATCGACGTCTACACCTCCGGCTCCGGGTCGCATCAAGGCCTGGAGGCCCCCCATTCGGGTTCCGACTCCTCGTCGTCCCAGCTTTCGTCCCTCGGCTCCGGCGTCGTACTGACCGAGGACGGATACATCGTCACGAACTATCACGTCGTGGAGGGATCCGAAAGCCTCAAGGCCACGATCAACGGGACGGAGTACGATGCCAAGCTCGTCGGCAGCGACCCGTCTTCCGACATCGCCGTCATCAAGGCCGACGCCACAGGCCTCACGCCGATAGAGATCGGGTCGTCCTCCGACCTCCAGGTGGGCGATTGGGTCATGTCGCTCGGCAACCCCTTCGGCCTTGAGAATTCCGTGTCCGAGGGCATCGTGTCGGCGCTCCAGCGCTCCACCACCATGACCGACCAGTCCACCGGCAGGCCCATCGTCTATCCGAACATGATCCAGACCGACGCCACCATCAATCCGGGCAATTCCGGCGGCGCGCTCGTGGATTCCGAAGGCAGGCTCGTCGGCATCAACTCGATGATCACCTCCGAGTCCGGATCGAGCTCGGGCGTCGGATTCGCCATCCCCGTCGATTACGCGATGAACATCGCCCGGCAGATCATGAACGGCGAAACCCCCACGCATGCCCAGCTCGGCGTTTCCATGTCCGCGATCGACAGCTCGATGGCCGGCCGTTACGGCATCAAGGAGGATTCCGGCGTCTACGTGGCCTCGGTCTACGAAGGCACTTCCGCCGCCGAAGCGGGCATCAAGGAGGGCGACGTCATCACCTCGTTCGAAGGGAAGCCCGTCTCTTCGCCCGAAGAGCTCATGATCGCGGTGCGTTCGATGTATCCCGGCGATACCGCCGAGGTGGGGCTGAACCGCGACGGCAAGGACATAACCGTCTCGGTGACGCTCGGCTCCGACGAGATGGATCTTTCCGCCGGCGAATCGTCCCGCGGCCAGAACGGCCGGGGCAACCAGAACGGCCACGGCGGCAACGGCTACGGGCCGAACGACGGGTACGGCCAGAACGGCCGGAGGGACCAGGGCGGCCTGCTCGATCAGCTGCTCCGATAGCTCCGTACCTTCTTTCCCGCGCCACGCCTGCGGAAAAAACGCGCGAAGGGGGCTCGCGGCCTGCGGGCTCCCTTCCTTTTATCGTAAGATAGCGGCAATCGCGTGAAAGGAGTCCCATACATGCCAGACGGGTATAGATACGGTCGCGTGCTTCTGAAGCTTTCCGGCGAAGCCCTCATGGGAGACGCCGGCTACGGCATCGACCCCAAAGTCATCGATTCCCTTGCCGTCGAGATCAAGGAAGTCGTCGACGACGGGGTGCAGGTGGCCATCGTCGTCGGCGGAGGCAACATCTTCCGCGGCGTCGCGGGCAGCGCGAACGGCATGGACCGCGCGCAGGCCGACTACATCGGCATGCTGGCGACCGTCATGAACGCCCTTGCGCTGCAGGACGGCTTGGAACGCGCCGGCGTCGTGAGCCGCGTCCAGTCGGCCATCGAGATGCATCAGGTCGCGGAAACCTACATCCGTCTGCGCGCCATCCGCCATATGGAGAAGGGCCGCGTCGTGATCTTCGCCGCCGGCACGGGCAACCCCTACTTCACCACCGACACCACGGCTGCGCTGCGCGCCTGCGAAATCGATGCCGACTGCATGATGAAGGCCACGAAGGTCGACGGCATCTACGATTCCGATCCGGCGAAGAACCCCGATGCCGCGCGCTACGAGAAGATCAGCTACCTCGACGTCCTGACCAAGGAGCTCAACGTCATGGACGCCGCAGCCATATCGCTGTGCAAGGACAACGATATGCCCCTGCTCGTCTTCAACCTGACCGCGCCGGGCAACATCCGTCGCGCGCTCAAGGGCGACAACGTCGGTACCCTGGTCTATTAGGAGGAATCAGGATGAACGAAGAGGAAATCATGCTCGAGGCCGAGGAGGGCATGGAAAAGGCGCTCTCCAACCTCAAGGAGGCCTTCGCCGGCGTCCGCACCGGACGCGCGAACGCGATGGTGCTCGACAAGGTCAAGGTGGACTACTACGGCGTTCCCACGCCGGTCAACCAGATGGCCGCCGTGAAGGTCCCCGACGCCCATATGCTCACGATCGAGCCGTGGGACAAATCCATGGTGCGCGCGATCGAGGCCGCCATCCTGGCGAGCGACCTCGGCATCACGCCGTCGAACGACGGCAGCGTCATCCGTCTGCCGTTCCCTCAGCTCACCGAGGAGCGTCGTCGCGACCTCGCCAAGCAGTGCAAGACGTTTTCCGAGGAAGGCCGCGTCGCGGTGCGCAAGGCCCGCGGCGCCGCCAACGCCGCCGTCGAAAAGCTCAAGAAGGCGTCCGAGATATCCGAGGACGACGCGCGCCGCGATGAAGAGAGCATCCAGAAGCTGACCGACTCCTACATCAAGAAGGTCGACGAGATGTTCAAGAAGAAGGAAGCCGAGCTGATGGCCATCTAGGCTTTGCAGCTTTCGATCGGAGCCCCATCGTACGGAGGACGTCGTGTTCCATAAGGCCTTAACCGACATATTCCCCGATCCGCCGGCGGATCTCGATCCCGAGGCGCTCGACGAGGCGCGCGTGCCCGAGCACATCGCCGTCATCATGGACGGCAACGGCCGCTGGGCCAAGAAGCGTGCGCTCAATCGGCTGCGCGGGCACAAGGCCGGCATCGAAGCCGTGCGCGAGACCATACGCTGCGCCTCCGACGCGGGCGTCCGATATCTCACCGTCTACGCGTTCTCGACCGAGAACTGGAAGCGGCCCGACGACGAGGTCGTCGGGCTCATGAACCTCTTCGCGAAGACCATGCTCGCAGAGGTCGACGGCTTGGACGAAGAGAACGTGCGCGTGCGCACGATCGGCGACCTGTCGCTCCTTCCGGAGGACACGCGCGCCGCGTTCGGGCGCGCATGGGATCAGACCTGCGGCAATACGGGCATGACCCTGAACGTCGCGGTGAACTACGGCTCGCGCGAGGAAATCATGCGCGCGGTGCGCGCCGTCGCCGATGCGGCGGTCGCGGCGGCGGGCCGGGGCGAGGCGCTCGACATCACCCCCGAGCTCTTCGAACGCGGTCTCTACACCGCCAACACCCCTGATCCCGACCTGGTCATCCGCACGTCGGGAGAGCATCGCATATCGAACTTCCTGCTGTGGCAGGTCGCGTACGCCGAGTTCTACGTGACCGATGTGCTCTGGCCCGATTTCGATCGCTACGAGCTGCTGCGCGCCCTGCTGGACTTCCAGCATCGCGACCGCCGCTTCGGAGGCGTTCGATGACCGAAGGCCCGAAAGGAACCGGCGAGAGACGCAGACCGGCGAAGAAGAGCGATCTCGGCGTGCGCTTCGCGTCGGGGACCGTCTACTTCGTCCTCACCGTCGGTCTGATACTCGCCGGTACGGTCACGACCCTCGTGTACTTCTGCATCGTGGCGGGGCTCGTCTCGTACGAGTTCTTCGGACTGCTGCGTCATGACGCCAAGCGTCCCAACGATCTGCTCGGCATCGTCGCGGCGGTGCTGTATCCTCCTGTGATGTGGCTGTACGGCTTCGTGGGCGTGGGCGTGCTGTCCACGTCCCTCATTCTGGCGCTGCTCATCTGGTACGTGTTCTATTCCCGTTCACGCGTCGTCGACGTGGGCGCGTCCATCTTCGTCGCGCTCTACGCGGGGTTCCTGCCGTGCGGCTTCCTGCTCGTGCGCGAGGCGGTCCCCGGGTTCTGGGGCGGCATCCTGGTGCTCGGGATCATGTGCGGCGTCTGGCTCAACGACGTCTTCGCCTATCTGATCGGCCGCAGGTTCGGAAAGCACAAGCTCGCGCCGCGCGTCTCGCCCAAGAAGACCTGGGAAGGCTTCATCGCCGGCATGGTCGCGTCGGTGGGGGTGTGGTGCGCCATAGCGCTCATCCCGCCGGTGGACATGGGGTTCGTGGAGGCTTCCGCGTTCGGCGTCCTCTGCGGCCTCGCCGGCATTCTGGGCGATCTTGCGGAAAGCCGGTTCAAGCGCAATTCCGGCGTCAAGGATTCAGGCACCATCATGCCTGGGCACGGCGGCATGATGGACCGCGTCGATTCCATGATCGCGGTTTCGTTCGTCTCCGCGTTCCTGCTGTTCGGAGGAGGGTGCATCCCCTATGTCCTGTAAGAAGCGCATCGCGATCCTGGGGTCCACGGGCTCCATCGGAACGCAGACGGCCGATATCGTCCGCCGCCATCCCGACAAGCTCGAGATCGTCGCGCTCGCGGCGAATCGCAGCGTCGATGCCGTCGCAGCGCAGGCCGTGGAATTCGGCGTGCGCCGCATCGCCTTCGGGGACGAGGCGCTCGCGGGCTCGCCGGCCCTCGACGCCCTGCCTGAAGGGGCCGAGGTATCGTTCGGGCCGGATGCCCTCGTCGACCTCGTCGCGCTCGACGAGGTCGATTGCGTCGTGAACGCGCTCGTCGGCGCGGCCGGCATGCGCGCTTCGTACGAGACGCTGCGCCACGGCACGCAGCTCGCGCTTGCGAACAAGGAAAGCCTCGTCGTCGCCGGCGACCTCATCATGCCGCTCGCCCGCGCGCTGGACGAGGAGGCCGGCCGTCCGGGCGCCCTCATGCCCATCGATTCCGAGCACGGCGCCATCTACCAGTGCCTTCTGGGCGAACGTCCCGAAGAGGTCTGCGCGCTGTGGGTCACGGCATCGGGCGGCCCGTTCCGCGGTAAGACGGCCGGCGAGCTCGCCGACGTCACGTTCAAGGAGGCCCTCGCGCATCCGACCTGGCACATGGGTCCGAAGATCACGGTCGATTCCTCCACGCTCATGAACAAGGGCCTCGAGGTCATCGAAGCCCACCACCTGTTCGACATGCCCTACGATCGCATCCGCGTCGTGGTGCAGCCCCAGAGCGCCATCCATTCGATGGTCGAATATTCCGACGGCAGCGTGAAGGCGCACCTCGGCACGACCGACATGCGCATTCCGATCCAGTTCGCCCTGAGCTATCCCGATCGCTGGGACGCCCCGGTCGAGCCGCTCGATTTCACGCGTCTGGGCTCCCTCGAGTTCTATCCCGTCGACGAGGAGACGTTCCGCTGCTTCGCGCTCGCGCGCCGCGCGGGCTCCACGGGCGGGACGCTGCCCTGCGCCATGAACGCCGCCAACGAGGTCGCGGTCGCGCGCTTCCTGGCGGGAGGTTGCGGCTGGCTCGACATCGCCTCCTGCGTCGAGCACGTCATGGACGCCCATGCGGTCGAAGCGGTGGAAAGCCTCGACCAGCTCTCGCGCGTGGATGCGTGGGCGCGCGTGCAGGCAGGCGCGTTCCTCGACGATGCGCGCACGCACGCGTAAACGAAAGGCCGCATCCGCATGAACGTCATTCTCATGGTCTTCTACCTGGCGGTCGCGCTCGGAGCACTCGTCTTCATCCACGAAGGCGGCCACTTCCTCGCGGCGCGTGCGTTCGGCGTGCGCGTGACCGAGTTCATGCTCGGCCTGCCCGGTCCGAGCATCGGATTCACCTGGCGCGGCACACGCTTCGGCGTGACGGCCGTGCCTCTTGGCGGATACGCGAAGGTCTGCGGCATGGAGCCGGGCCCCGAGAATCCGCATATGGAGCGCGCGCTCGCCTTCATATCCTCGCGCGGCACCGTCTACGCCGACGATTTCGCCGCGGAAGCCGGCATCACGACCGAGGAGGCCGTCGAGACCTTCTACGCGCTCGAGGAATGGGGCTGCGTCGTCGGGCCGAAGCGCGCCGATGCGCACAACGTCTTCCGCACCCGTGCCGCGCGCGACGCCGCGAGCGGACGAGCTCTCGCCGAGGGCACCCCGCGCGCCTTCGACGACGCGCACGAGCTGTATATGCGCGAGCGGGCCCAGACCTACCGTTCGCTGCCGTTCTGGAAGCGCAGCGTCATCCTGCTCGCAGGCATCGCGATGAACCTGCTGTTCGTCGTCGTCGCCTTCGTCGCGGTCTACTCCGTCTTCGGCGTCGACATGGCAGATGCGCAGGGCGCTCTCAACCACGTCACGATTCCGGTCTGGCGGGCGGTGCTCGGCAGCTTCGCGTATATGGGCCAGGTCGTGATCGCCGTGGCGGGGCTTTTCAATCCCGCCACCGTTTCCGACACCATGTCGAATTCCGTGAGCGTCATCGGCATGGCGGTCGTGTCCAAGCAGTACGCCGATGCCGGTCCGCTCGCGTTCCTGTTCTTCATGGCGATGATCTCGGTGTCGCTCGGCATCATGAACCTGCTGCCCATCCCTCCGCTCGACGGAGGGCGCTTCGTCATCGAGGTTTTCCAGAAGATCACCGGCCGCGTGGTGGGGTATCGGGCCATGAACGTCATGACCTTCGCAGGTCTTGCCCTTATGCTGGTCTTTTTCGTCGTCATGTTGAATCAGGACATCCATCGGTTCATATTCGGTGAGATGTAGCGGCGCACCGCGCGCCTGTTTCACGTCCGTCCTGCGCGATGCAGGCGGGAAGGGGAGTCTTATGGAACCAACGGCCACGGCGCCCAAGCCGAACCAGCGCACGCGGCGCTTGTCCGTCGGCGGCGTGCCTCTCGGCGGCGGCGCCCCGTGCGTCGTGCAGTCGATGCTCAACGCGCCTGCGACCGACGTCGAGGCCAACCTCCGTCAGATCGCCGACCTCCAGGCCGTCGGCTGCGAGGTCGTGCGCATGGCGATCCCGCGGCGTTCCTGTCTGGACGCCTTCGAGGAGGTATGCCGCAAAAGCCCTCTTCCCATCGTCGCCGACGTCCATTTCGATGCGGGGATCGCCATCGAGGCCGCCCGTCGCGGCGCGGCCAAGCTGCGCATCAATCCAGGCAACATCGGATCGTGGGAAAAGACCGACGCCGTCATCGATGCGGCTCGCGCGGCCCGCATCCCCATCCGCATCGGCGTGAACGCGGGGTCGCTCGACGACGCCCTGAAGGCGCGGACCGACCTGACGCTTCCCGAGAAGATGGCCGCGTCCGTCAAGGAATACGTGCGTCATTTCGAGGACCGCGGCTTCGGCGACATCGTCGTGTCCGCCAAGGCGCACGACGTCATGACCACGGTGCGCGCCTATCGCGTGCTCGCGCGGGAAATTCCCGAGATCCCCCTGCATATCGGCATCACCGAGGCCGGGACGCTGCTTCAGGGCGTGGTAAAGTCCGCCAGCGGCCTGGGCATCCTGCTCGAAGAGGGTATCGGCGACACGATGCGCATCTCGCTGACCGACGAGCCGACGGCCGAGGTCCGCGCCTGCTGGATGCTGCTTTCGGCGCTTGATCTGCGCCGTCGCGGCCCCGAGATCATCAGCTGCCCCACCTGCGGGCGCTGCCAGGTCGATATGATCCCTATCGCCAAGGCGATCGAGGAGCGCCTGGCCACGTCGGCGAAGCCTCTCAAGGTCGCCGTCATGGGCTGCGTGGTGAACGGCCCGGGCGAGGCCGAGGGCGCCGATATCGGCGTGGCTTCCGGCGCGGGCGCGGGCGTCATCTTCAAGGGCGGCTCCACCTTGCGCAAGGTCGATGAAGGCGATATCGTCGAGACCCTCATGGAAGAGATCGACAAGCTCTGACGGGCGTCGCGGCCCGGCGCGCGGGCCGCCTCTTTCGTGCGCGCGGCCCGGACCGTGCGCACGGCGCAGCATCCATTTCGAACGAACGGGGCCCGACGGCCCCGAATCCGACCGACGAGACGAGAAAGACCGGACGATGAATTCATTTCGCACACGCACCCTGCTTCGCATGAGCGAGCTGTATATGCCCACGATCAAGGAGGATCCGGCGGATGTCGACGTCACGTCGGCGAAGCTGCTCTATCGCGCGGGCATGCTGCGCAAGGAGGCATCGGGGCTGTATTCGTTTCTGCCCCTGGGGATGCGCGTGCTCAACAAGCTCGAGGCCATCATCCGCGAGGAGATGGATTCCCACGGCGCCCAGGAGATCCTGATGCCGTTCGTGCAGTCGTCCGATCTCTGGCGCGAAAGCGGCCGCTGGGGGGTGTATGGCGAAGAGATGCTGCGCATGGCCGACCGCCACGGCAACGAGTTCTGCCTCGGGCCGACGCATGAGGAGGTCGTGACCGACCTGGTCAAAAACGAGCTGCGCAGCTACAAGGACCTTCCGCGCAACCTCTATCAGATCCAGCTCAAGTTCCGCGACGAGCGCAGGCCTCGCTTCGGGCTTCTGCGCAGCCGCGAATTCATCATGAAGGACGCCTACAGCTTCGATGCCGACCGCGAGGGGCTCGACGCGAGCTACGAGCGCATGCGCGAGGCCTACGAGAACGTCTGCGACCGCATGGGGCTCGAATACCGCGTCGTCGTGGCCGATGCGGGCCAGATCGGCGGGGACGGCGGCACCGAGGAGTTCATGGTGCTCGCCGACAACGGCGAAGCCGAGCTCGTCTATTGCGACTGCGGCTATGCGGCCGACGTCGAGGCTGCCGCCTGCACGCCTGCTCCCGTGCCGTACGTGCGCGCGAAGGAAGGCATGCCCGCAGGCGATGTGCGGGAAAAGGTCGCTACGCCGGGCGTCCATACGATCGACGAGCTGGCGGCGTTTCTGGGCATTCCCGCGGCCGCCTGCATGAAGGCGTTTTCGGGCAAGGACGGCGAAGGCGCCGTCTGGGTGCTCTTCGTTCCTGGCGACTACGAGGTCAACGAAGATAAGGCATCGAACCTCCTCGGAGGCTTTGAGCCCCTCACCGACGACGAGATGAAGGACGCGGGGCTCGTCAAGGGATCCATGGGACCGGTCGGCCTGCCGGCAGGCGTGAAGGTCGCGGCCGATGCGAGCCTTAAGGGCATCGAGCGCTGGGTCGTCGGCGCGAACGAGGACGGGTTCCACTTCGTCGGCGCCTCCCAAGGCGACGATTTCAAGGTCGATGCCTGGGGCGATCTGTGCACTGTGCGCGAAGGGGACGCGTGCCCGCAGTGCGGCTCGCCCCTGCGCAGCGCACGCGGCATCGAGGTCGGCCAGATCTTCAAGCTCGGCGACAAATATTCCCGTGCCATGGGCGCCACGTTCATGGATGCCGACGGCTCGGAGAAGCCGTTCATCATGGGATGCTACGGCATCGGCGTGTCGCGCGCGATGGCTGCGGCCGTCGAACAGCGCAACGACGAGCACGGCATCATCTGGCCCGCCGCCATCGCGCCGGCCCATGTCGCCGTCATTCCCCTGTCGCCGAAACCCGACGAGGTCACGGCCGCGGCCGAGGAGCTTGCGGGTGCGCTGGCCGACGCGGGCCTCGAGGTGGTCATCGACGACCGCGACGAACGCGCGGGCGTGAAGTTCAACGACAACGACCTGATCGGCTGGCCGGTTCAGGTGGTCGTCGGCAAGCGCGGCCTGAAGGAGGGCGTGGTCGAGGTCAAGGACCGCGCGACGGGCGATAAGGAATCGGTGGCTCTCGATCAGGTCCTTTCCGCCGTCGAGCGGGTCCTTTCCTAGGGGCGCGGGCCCGCGTCGAGCGCGCGTTCGCACGGACGGACGCCCGACGCGAGCGAACGCATGCGTTTCGAGCCTTCCGTGCGCAGCGCTTCGGCACGGTGCTCGGGAATACGATGTCGACGAATCTCGAACGGGGATGCCGAGAATGGAATTGCTTGCGCCGGCAGGCGGCTGGGAACAGCTCGAATGCGCGGTCGCGTTCGGCGCCGACGCGGTGTATCTGGCCACGCCGCGCTACGGCATGCGCCATCGCGCCGACAACTTCGCCGAAGCGGACATTCCGCGCGCCGTCGCCTTCGCGCATGCGCGTGGCGCGGCGGTGCACGTCACGGTCAACACCATCATGTCCGACGCGGATACCGACGACCTGCCTCGCTATTTCGCGATGCTGGCCGACGCGGGCGTCGATGCGTTCATCGTCGCCGATGCGGGAGCCATCGCCATCGCCCGCGAAGCGGCTCCGCGCGTCGCCATCCATCTGTCCACGCAGGCCTCCGTCATGAACGCCGCCGCGGCGCGCCTGTACGCCTCGCTCGGCGTGACGCGCATCGTCGTCGCGCGCGAGATGGGCCTTTCGGCCATTGCCGAGATGCGCCGGCGCCTGCCCCAGGGCATGCAGATCGAGGCGTTCGCGCACGGATCGATGTGCATGGCCTATTCGGGACGTTGTCTGATCAGCGATTATCTTGTCGGCGACGGACGCGGCGCCAACAAGGGCAACTGCGCGCAGCCATGCCGATGGGGATATACGCTCGTGGAGCGCACGCGTCCCGGGCAGTCGTTCGACATCGAGGAGGAACCGCCGGTAGCCGGCGGCGCCGCCGCCCCTGCCGAGTCGTTCATCATGAGCTCGAACGACATGTGCATGCTCGAGCACCTCGACGACCTTGCGGCCGCCGGCGTCGACAGCATCAAGATCGAGGGCCGCGCCAAGGGCGCCTATTACGTCGCCGCGGTCGTGAACGCCTACCGTCATGTGCTCGACGGCGAACCTGCGTCCGTGTGGGCTTCCGAGCTCGAGACCGTGAGCCACAGGCCCTATTCCACGGGGTTCTACTACGGCGATCCGGGTCAGAACGCCGTGTCGGACCAGTACGTGCGGGCCTACCGCATGGTGGCGCGCGTCGCGGGGATCGATGCGGCCGCATTCGGGACCGGTCGGATTCCGTCTGCCGATGCATCCGGCGGCCCGGGCGCCGGATGCATCGGTTCCGAGCGCGCGGCCGCCGCAGCGCGAGGCGATACGCGCGCGTCCGGCACGCGAGCCTCTCTCGTCTGCCGCAACCGGTTTGCCGAAGGCGACGTCGTCGAAGCCCTGCGTCCGACAGCTCCGATCGAATCGTTCGAGGTGAAAGACCTCGTATGGCATGCCCCTCCCGATTTCGACCTGGCCGACGTGCGCCGCGATGCGCCCGATTCCATCCTCGGCCCCGACCCTGCGCGTCCGGGCGGGCATCTCGTCAAGGTCGATGTGGCGAACCGCACGATGGAGCGCTATTCGTGCGCCGCGTCCGTGCGCCTTTCGCCGGGCGATATCCTCCGTACGAAGGCGTAGGCGAAACGACCCCGAAACGCATGTCATTCAGGGCCAACGGATTCTCTGCATATAGTAAGATTGGGGCCGCAAGGTATGACGGCGGCATCGAAGGCCGCCGTCTCTGACGAAAGATAGGAGCCAGCCATGGGTCAGAAGGCCGAGGAGACGCTCGACATCTCATTCGACGAGTTCTCCAATTACCTGCGCGCCCACACGCGCATCTTCATGGACGTCGAGGGCGGGTCGTACTACCTGACCCATACCGACGGGTATTGGCGAGCTCAGGATTGCGCGGTCATGAACGACAAAGGCCATTTCACCGACTGTTCGGACCTCGTTCCCACGTTGAGCGAATTCCTAGGTCTCACCTGGCTTGACGGAAAGAAGATAGAAGACGTCTTCGACGAGTCGACGTTCTATAAGAGCATCCAGGATTAACCGTCGCGCCCGTTTCGGCGCTTCGCAGAGGATCGAGACGCGGAAGGCGGGCCCGAGGGTCCGCCTTCCCGGTTTCTGCCGACGCCCACGTGCGTGCAATGTTCGACACGCAGGGAAAATCGTGTATCCTGACAATCCTTCAAACTTCGTCGCGGCCTGCGTTCGCCCTGCCCGCCGCACGATGCGCACGCACGCGCATGGCATGAATCGGAGGGTTCACCGTGAAATTGGTCGTAACCGAGAAGAACGACGCGGCCCAGCAGATATCGTCGCTGCTCGGAGGCACGCGCCCGAAAGCCGACAAGGTCTATAGCACGCCGGTCTACCGCCTGACGGTGGACGGCGAGGAATGGGTCTGCATCGGCCTGCGCGGCCATATCCTCGAACCCGATTTCGTCCCTTCGATCGTCTACAAGAAGTCCAAAGGCTGGCAGGCCGTCACGGCCGACGGCGAGGTCTTCCCGACCACGCTGCCCGCGCATCTTCCGAAGCCTCCGTTCAAGACCAAGCGCAAGCCCTTCACGGCCGACGGCGTGGCGCTCAACACCTGGAAGATGGACACGCTCCCGTATCTCACCTACGCGCCCATCGAGAAGCTTCCCAAGGAAAAGGACATCATCCGCAGCCTGAAGAACCTCGCCAAGAAGGCCGACGAGATCATCATCGCCACCGACTTCGACCGCGAAGGCGAGCTCATCGGATCCGACGCCTTGAGCTGCATCCAAGAGGTCAACCCCGACGCCCCCGTCGCGCGCGCCCGCTATTCCGCGTTCACGAAGCCCGAGATCGAGCATGCCTTCTCGCACCTCGTCCCGCTCGACGTGAACCTCGCGCAAGCGGGGGAGAGCCGTCAGGACATCGATCTGATCTGGGGCGCCGTGCTCACGCGCTTTCTGACCATCGTGAAGTTCGCGGGGTATGGCAACGTGCGCTCGTCCGGTCGCGTCCAGACGCCGACCCTCGCGCTCATCGTCGCCCGGGAACGTGAGCGCATGGCGTTCGTGCCCGAGGATTACTGGGTGGTGAAGGGCCTGTTCGCCGATGGGCCGGATGAGTTCGAAGCCACGTACGCCCAGAAGCGCATCTCGGACAAGGCTCAAGCCGATGCCGTCATGGCGCATGTCGAGGGCGTCGATTCCGCCCGGGTGTCGGCGATCGAGAAACGTCGGCGCACCATCGCCCCGCCGGCCCCGTTCAATACGACGAGCCTGATGGCCGCCGCCGCCAACGAGGGCCTGTCGCCCGCGCGCACGATGCGCCTCGCCGAGAGCCTCTACATGGCCGGCATCATCAGCTATCCGCGCGTCGACAACACGGTCTATCCCGACTCGCTCGACCTGGCCGATGTCGTCCGCGTCCTCTCGAAGGTCCCGGCATACGCTCCGTACTGTCAGAAGCTCCTGTCCAAGGGCGCGCTTTCCGCCACGCGCGGCAAGCAGGAGACCACCGACCATCCGCCCATCTACCCGACGGCGCCGGCCGATCCCGACTCGCTCGATCCTGCCCAGTGGAAGCTCTACAACCTGATCGCCCGCCGCTTCCTCGCCACGCTCTCCGAGTCCGCCATCACCGAGAACACGAAGGTCACGTTCGACGTGAACTCCGAGCCGTTCGACACGAGCGGCGTCATCACGCAAAAGCCGGGCTTCAGGGCCATCTATCCGTACGGCCGCAAGAAGGATGTCCAGCTCCCGCCTCTCGAGCAGGGGCAGACGGTCGATTTCAAAGGCGCGGCCTGCGAGAAGAAACAGACCCAGCCGCCGGCGCGCTATTCCCAGGGCGTGCTCATCCAGGAGATGGAGAAGCTCGGGCTCGGCACCAAGGCCACGCGCGCGTCCATGATCGAGCGCCTGTACCAGGTGAAGTACATCCAGAACGATCCGATCGAGCCGAGCCAGCTCGGCATCGCGGTCTGCGACGCGTTGGGCAAGTTCGCGCCTCAGATCACGAGCCCCGACATGACGGCCACGCTCGAAGAGGACATGAACAGGATCGCCGAGGGCGAAAAGACCCGGCAGGATGTCGTCGACCTCTCGCGCGACATCCTGAACGACGTCCTCCGCGAGCTTCTGCCGCACCAGGAAGAGGTCAAGGACGCGCTCGCCGACGCGGTCGCTGCGGACGCATACGTGGGCCCGTGCCCCAAGTGCGGACGCGACCTGCAGATCCGCGCATCCAACAAGACGCATTCCATGTTCATCGGCTGCGCGGGATGGCCGGAATGCGACGTCACGTATCCGCTGCCCAAGGGCAAGATCGAATCGATGGAGGAGCGCTGTCCGACCTGCGGCATGCCCCAGATCAAGGTCACGGCCTTCCGCTCCAAGCCGCGCGTCCAGTGCATCGATCCGAGCTGCCCGACCAACGTCGAGCCCGATCTCGTGGTCGGGACGTGCCCGGCCTGCGCCGCGAAAGGCCTGGACAAGAAGCTCGTCGCCACGAAGAACCCTCGCACGCTCAAGCGCTTCATCCGCTGCGAGAACTACGAGGAATGCGAGACGAGCTATCCGCTCCCCGCGACGGGAAAGCTGACGGCGACCGACGAGGTCTGCCCGGATTGCGGGGCCCCTCTGGTCGTCGTCACGACGGCGCGCGGCCCCTGGAAGCTCTGCCCCAACTTCGGCTGCCCCGGCAAGGAGGAGAAGGCGAAGGCATCGGGCGCGCGCAAGGGCGCGGCCAAGGGCGGGGCCAAGGCCAAGGGCCGCGCACGCGCGCGATCGGCGTCGAAGGCGAAGTAGCCTTCGGCCCGCGCGACGGCGAAACGCATCCATTCCCGATGTGACGATACCCAAGGCCTCGGCTTCGGTCCGCGCGACGGCGAAACGCATGGCGACCAGGTGGAGCAGGTTGTGTGGAGACGCGCGCGTCCCTTGCACGACCTGCTTTTCGCATCTATAATGCTCGGTTGCGTCTGGTTCTGTATGGATACACCCGGGCGCGTGGGCAACTCGGAGCCGTAGATCTGCACCTCCCATATGCAGGTCAAGCGACAATCGGGTCCCACGAACGCGAAGATGGCTTTCGGTGTGCGTCGGGTTCCGGCGTGCGATGGGAAGCCGAAGAAAGGAAAGACATGGGAGTCAAGCAGTACAAGCCGACCAGCCCCGGCCGTCGCTTCCAGATGGTCTCTGACTTCGCAGAGATCACGACCAGCACGCCGGAGAAGTCGCTGCTTGCGCCTCTGCCCAAGAAGGCAGGACGCAACAACTACGGCCGCATCACCACCCGCCATCAGGGCGGCGGCAACAAGCGCCGTTACCGCATCATCGACTTCAAGCGCAGGAAGGACGGCGTGCCCGCCAAGGTCGCCACGATCGAATACGATCCGAACCGTTCCGCCCGCATCGCCCTTCTGCACTACGCGGACGGCGAGAAGCGCTACATCCTTCACCCGAAGGGCCTGAAGGTCGGCGATACCATCACCTCCGGAACCGGTTCCGACATCAAGCCCGGCAACGCGCTCGCGCTCGCCGACATCCCCGTCGGCACGCTCATCCACGCCGTCGAGCTCCAGCCCGGCCGCGGCGCCGCGCTCGCCCGTTCCGCAGGCACTTCCATTCAGCTCATGGGCAAGGAAGGCAACTACGCCATCCTCCGCATGCCCTCTTCCGAGATGCGTCGCGTTCTCCTTACCTGCCGCGCCACCATCGGAGAGGTCGGCAACGCCGAACACTCCAACATCAAGATCGGCAAGGCCGGCCGCAACCGCTGGAAGGGCATCCGCCCGACCGTCCGCGGCACCGTCATGAATCCTGTCGACCACCCGCACGGCGGTGGCGAAGGCAAGAACAAGACCGCAGGCCGCCATCCTGTCAGCCCGTGGGGCGTGCCTACCAAGGGCCATCGCACCCGCAACGCCAAGAAGGCTTCGAGCCGCCTGATCATCCGTCGCCGCAAGAAGTAGCGCGCGACGTTACGTTAAGGAGAGAACGTGAGCAGAAGTTTGAAGAAGGGTCCTTTCGTCGAACCGCGTCTCCTTGGCCGCATCCAGGCCATGAACGCCTCCGGCGAGAAAAACGTCATCAAAACGTGGTCCCGCGCCTCCACCATCTTCCCCGAGATGGTCGGGCATACGATCGCCGTCCACGACGGCCGCAAGCATGTCCCCGTATACATCACCGAATCCATGGTCGGTCACAAGCTGGGCGAATTCGCCCCGACCCGCACCTTCCGTGGCCATGTCAAGAAGACGAAATAAAGGAGGTAAGCACTCATGGAAGCAAGAGCCACTGCTAAGTACGTGCGTGTGAGCCCCCGCAAGGCCCGCATCGTCGTCGACCAGGTCCGCGGCAAGGATATCCCGCGTGCGCGCGAAATCGTCGCGTTTTCCGAGCGCGCCATCGCCGAGACCGTCGGCAAGGTCATCGACTCCGCCGTCGCCAACGCCGTGAACAACCACGGCATGAGCGACAAGAATCTCTTCATCAAGGCCGCCTTCGTCGACGAAGGCCCCACGATGAAGCGCTTCCGCCCCCGCGCGAAGGGCTCCGCGTCGCCGATCCGCAAGCGGACCAGCCACATCACCGTCATCGTCGCACCCCGAGAGGAGGCATAATCGCATGGGCCAGAAAGTAATGCCCACCGGCTTCCGTCTCGGTATCACCGAAGACTGGCGCAGCCGCTGGTACGCCGATAAGGATTACGCCAAGACCCTCGAGAACGACCTCGCCATCCGTCGTTTCCTCGAGAAGAAGCTCGCCCGCGCCGCCGTCTCCAAGATCGAGATCGAGCGCGCCGGCGACAAGACCAAGATCATCGTCACGACCGCCCGTCCCGGCGTCGTGATCGGCAAGAAGGGCGCCGAGATCGACGCGCTCCGCAAGGAGGTCGCGAAGGTCGCCACCGGCCAGGTCAACATCGAAGTCATCGAGGTCAAGCGCCCCGAGCTCGATGCCACGCTGGTCGCCCGCTCCATCGCCGAGCAGCTCGAAGGCCGCGTCGCCTTCCGCCGCGCGATGCGCAAGGCCGTCCAGTCCGCCCGCAAGAGCGGCGCGCTCGGCATCCGCATCCAGTGCTCCGGCCGTCTGGGCGGCGCCGAGATGAGCCGTCGCGAGTGGTACCGCGAAGGCCGCGTGCCTCTGCACACCCTGCGCGCCAAGATCGACTACGGCTTCACCACCGCCTCCACGACGATGGGCTCCATCGGCGTGAAGGTCTGGATCTACCATGGCGAAATGCTGCCGGGCGGCAAGGTTCCCCAGCCGGCCCTCGAGGGCAGCTCGCGCCCGAGCCGCGGCCGCCGTGGCGACCGCAACGAAAGGGGTGCTAAATAATGCTAGCTCCTAAACGCGTGAAGCACCGCAAGGTGCAGCGCGGCTCCATGAAGGGCAAGGCCAAGGGCGGCACCAGGCTCAACCACGGCGAATACGGCATCCAGGCGCTCGAAGCCCACTGGATCACCAACCGCCAGATCGAAGCCGCGCGTATCGCCATGACCCGCGAGATGAAGCGTGGCGGCAAGGTCTGGATCACCATCTTCCCGGACAAGCCGATCACCCAGAAGCCCGCCGAGACCCGCATGGGTTCCGGCAAAGGCAACCCCGAGGGTTGGGTCGCCGTCGTGAAGCCCGGCCGCATCATGTTCGAGATCGGCGGCGTCGAGGACGAGGTCGCGCGCGAAGCGCTCCGTCTCGCCATCAACAAGCTGCCCATCAAGTGCAAGATCGTGACCAAGGAAACGGAGGCTGCTGAATAATGAAGGCTGCAGAAGTTCGTGAGCTTTCCTCCGACGACCTGACGTCGAAGCTCAAGGAGGCCCGCGCCGAGCTGTTCAACCTGCGTTTCCAGATGGCAACCAGCCAGTTGGACAATACGGCTCGCGTGAAGCAGGTCAAGAAGGACATCGCGCGTATTCAGACCGAAATGCGCGCTCGTGAGATCGCCGCTGCCGGCGCGTCGAAATAAGGATGAGTGGGATCGATGAGTGAAGAAACCCGTAACTCCCGCAAGGTCCGTCAGGGCGTTGTGGTAAGCGCGGTCAATGACAAGACCATCGTCGTGAAGGTCGAGTCGCGCAAGCCGCACCCCGTGTACGGCAAGATGATGACGACCACCAAGAAGTTCCATGCCCATGACGAACAGAACGAATGCGGCGTCGGCGATACCGTCGAGATCATGGAGACGCGTCCTCTGTCCAAGATGAAGCGCTGGCGTCTCGTCCGCATCATCGAGAAGGCCAAATAGTTCGCGCCCTCTGCGTGATCTAGTATCGGAAGGATTTCACAATGATTCAGATGCAAACCATGCTGAACGTTGCGGACAACTCCGGCGCTCGCAAGGTGCAGTGCATCAAGGTCCTCGGCGGCTCCAAGCGCCGCTACGCTGGCCTGGGTGACGTCATCATCTGCAGCGTCAAGGAAGCTTCTCCCAACGGCTCGGTCAAGAAGGGCGAAGTCGTCCGCTGCGTCGTCGTGCGCGTCAAGAAGCAGATCCGCCGCAAGGACGGCAGCTACATCCGCTTCGACGAGAACGCCGCCGTGCTCATCGGCCAGGACGGCGCCCCTCGCGGCACCCGTATCTTCGGGCCCGTCGCACGCGAACTGCGCGACAAGAAGTACATGAAGATCGTGTCTCTGGCACCTGAGACGCTGTAGGGGAGGTGCACAGGATATGAACAGCATGCGTATTCGCAAGGGCGACAAGGTCGTCGTCATAGCGGGCAAGGACAAGGGCAAGGAAGGCGTCGTTCTCCGTGCCATCCCGACCAGGCAGCGCGTCGTCGTCGAAGGCTGCGGCATGGTCAAGAAGGCCGTCCGCCCCACCCAGCAGAACCCTCAGGGCGGCATCACGCGCGTCGAGGCCCCCATCCACGTGTCCAACGTGATGCTCGTCTGCCCGAAGACCGGCAAGCCGACCCGCATCGGCATCCGCCGCGACGAAAACGGCAAGCGCATCCGCGTCAGCAAGGCAGGCAACTGCGATATCGACTAGTTCGATCGCGTAATCGTCGGGGCCGAACCGTTCGGCCCCGTTCCATGGCCCCTGCCGGCATCCGGCATGGGACGCAGGGTCGGCAATCCTGCGTTTAATTCATCGAAAAGGAGAATGTGCGATGACTGCACCTCGTCTGAAGGAAAAGTACCGGTCCGAGATCGTTCCTCAGCTTGAGAAGGAACTCTCGATCGACAACATCAACGAAGTCCCGCGCCTCGACAAGATCGTCATCAACATGGGCGTCGGCGAAGCCGCTTCCGATTCCAAGCAGCTCGACGCCGCGATGAACGATCTGCGCGTCATCAGCGGCCAGCAGCCCTGCGTGACCCGCGCCAAGAAGTCCATCGCGAGCTTCCATATCCGCCAGGGCATGGCCATCGGCTGCAAGGTCACGCTCCGCGGCGACCGCATGTGGGAATTCCTCGATCGCCTGCTGGCCCTCGCCCTTCCTCGCGTCCGCGACTTCCGCGGCGTTTCCCCGAAGAGCTTCGACGGCCGCGGCAACTACAGCCTCGGCATCACCGACCAGATGATCTTCCCTGAGATCGAGTACGACAAGGTCGATCGCACCCGTGGCATGGACATCGCGTTCGTGACCACCGCGGAAACCGATGAAGAAGCCAAGGCGCTTCTCAGCGCGCTCGGATTCCCTTTCAAGAAGTAGTACACTTCCCACTCAGCATGCTTCGAACGGCGGCTTCGCACGAAGCCGCCCGACAAGTAAGGAAAGAAGGAGAGAATGGCAAAAAAGTCGATGATCGCCAAAGCGAAGCGCGAGCCTAAGTTCTCGACGCGCGCGTATACGCGCTGCACCCGCTGCGGACGCCCTCATTCGGTGTACCGCAAGTTCGGACTGTGCCGCGTCTGCCTGCGCGAGCTCGCTCTCAAAGGCGAACTCCCCGGCGTGACCAAGGCTTCCTGGTAGAAGGCAAACGTCACGGTCGGTGTGCCTGCCGGTAAGGCGTATGCGTCACGGGCGCCCTTGCGTACCTCCGGCTTGCTCATCACGAGTCAAAGGAGAAACCCCACATGACTATGAACGATCCCATCGCAGATATGCTTACGCGCGTGCGCAACGCGAACGCTGTCTGCAAGCCGACGGTTTCCATGCCGTCTTCCAAGAAGCTCGTCGAAATCGCCCGCATCATGACCGAGGAAGGCTATGTGCAGGGCTTCGACGTCATCGAAAGCCAGCCGCGCGACATCCTCGAGATCACGATGAAGTACGGCGAGAAGAAGGCCAAGGTCATCCGCGGCATCAAGCGCATCTCCAAGCCCGGCCTGCGCATCTATGCCGGCAAGGACGAGCTGCCCCGCGTTCTCGGCGGTCTGGGCACGGCCATCGTATCCACCTCCAAGGGCGTCATGACCGACCGCGATGCGCGCAAGGCGGGCGTCGGCGGCGAAGTCATCGCGTACATCTGGTAAGGAAAGGAAAGGAGCTAGATATGTCCCGTATCGGTAAGCAGCCCATTCCGGTTCCTGCCGGAGTCGAGGTCACCATCAAGGATCGCACGGTTGCCGTCAAAGGCCCCCTCGGCGAGCTCTCCTATGTGCATCCCGAGGCCATCACCGTCGTTCAGGAAGGCGACGAGATCATCGTCACCCGTCCGGACGACGAACGTCAGAACCGTGCGTATCACGGTCTGGTGCGCGCGCTCATCGCGAACATGGTCGAAGGCGTGACCAAGGGCTTCGAAAAGAGGCTCGAGCTGGTCGGCGTCGGCTACCGCGCCTCCCTCAAGGGCGGCAAGCTCGATCTTCAGCTCGGTTTTTCCCATCCCGTCGTGGTCGAGGCTCCCGAAGGCATTACCTTCGAGGTGCCCGATCAGACGCACATCGTCGTGCGCGGCATCGACAAGCAGAGGGTCGGCGAGACCGCGGCCATCGTCCGCAAGTGGCGCAAGCCCGAGCCGTACAAGGGCAAGGGCATCCGCTACGAGGGCGAGCATGTCCGCCGCAAGGAAGGCAAAGCCGGCAAGGCCGAGAAATAGCCGCGTGAAGGGATTTTGAGATGAACAAGCTTCAGAAGAAACAAGCTGGGCTGGCGCGTCGCCATCGTCGCGTGCGCGGCAAGGTCTCCGGCACCGCCGCACGTCCTCGCCTCTGCGTCACCCGTTCCAACTCCAACATCTATGTCCAGTTCGTCGACGACGTTGCTGGCAAGACTCTCTACGGCGAGGGCACCCTCGGCGCAGACTTCAAGGCCACCGGCAAGTCCGGCGCGAACGTCGAGGGCGCGTCCGCCCTGGGCGGCATCGTCGGCAAGAAGGCTCTCGAGAAGGGCATCACCGAGATCGTCTTCGACCGCGGCGGCAACCTCTATCACGGTCGCGTCAAGGCTCTCGCCGACGGCGCCCGCGAAGCCGGCCTGAAGTTCTAAGAAAGGGTAGCTTAGATGACTCCTCGTAAAGAAGAAAAGAATCAGAGCGCTGTTCCCGAGCTTCAGGAACGCGTCGTCTACATCAACCGCGTGTCGAAGGTCGTCAAGGGCGGCCGCCGCTTCGGCCTGACCGCCTTGGTCGTGGTCGGCGACGGCAACGGCACCGTCGGCGTCGGCATGGGCAAGAGCCAGGAAGTGCCCATCGCCATCCGCAAGGGCATCGAAGACGCGAAGAAGAACCTCTTCACGGTTCCTCTGACCGAAGCCAAGACCCTTCCGCACGAAATCATCGGCGAGTTCGGCGCGGGCCGCGTCCTTCTCAAGCCCGCCACCCCCGGTACCGGCGTCATCGCCGGCGGCCCGGTGCGTGCGGTCATGGAGCTCGCAGGCGTCCAGGACGTCCTCACCAAGTCCCTCGGCACCGACAACGCGATGAACGTCGTCAAGGCGGCCGCCGAAGGCCTCAAGATGATGTCGTCCGCGACCGAGACGGCCGAGCGCCGCAACATCACCGTGGGCAAGATCTACGGCTGGTCCGAAAAGAAGGAGGCGTAAGGGCTCATGGCAGACGCTACGAAGACTCTGCGCATCAAGCAGATCAAGTCGTCCATCGGCTACAAGTACGACCAGGGGCAGACGCTTCGCTCCCTGGGCCTCGGCAAGATCAACCGCGTGGTCGAGCAGAAGGACACGCCGGTCATCCGCGGCATGATCTTCAAGGTCAAGCATCTCGTCGAAGTCGAAGAGATCTAAACCTCCTCGCACGGCGAACGCACAGCCCGCTTCGGCGGGCTTTTTTCTTTTCCCGTGTTCTTCGGTGCGGCAGACGGACATTTTGTGTATCATGTACAAGCTTATGCGGCTGGGCGGCATATCGCGCCCGGAGGTCGCATGCCTATGAAGTTGGCCAGCGAGCGAGCTGCTGGCTGAAACGGAGGATTTCCTCCGTTGAGAAAAGCGAAAGGAAGCTTTGCATGGAACTCAAGGATCTCAGGCCTGCTGCAGGCTCTCGTAAGAACCGCAAGCGCGTCGGCCGCGGCCCCGCGTCGGGCACCGGCAAGACCGCCGGTCGCGGCATGAACGGCCAGAAGTCCCGCGCGGGCGGCGGCAAGGGCGCCGGCTTCGAAGGCGGCCAGACCCCTCTGGCGATGCGCCTGCCGAAGCTGGGCGGTTTCCGCAACATCAACCGCGTGGAATATCTGCCCGTCAACGTTTCCCGCATCGAAGAGAAGTTCGAGGCCGGCGACGTCGTCGATCACGACGCCCTCGTCGCGAAGGGCATCATCAAGAAGAACACCGCCCTCGTCAAGGTTCTCGGCGACGGCGACATCACCAAGGCCGTCACGGTCAAGGTGGACAAGGTTTCCGCCAGCGCTGCCGCCAAGATCGAAGCGGCCGGAGGAAAGGTTGAACCGCTTTGCTAAAGACTCTCGTTGATGCATTCAAGGTGCCGGATCTGCGCAACAAGATCCTGTTCACCTTGGCCATCTTGGCGCTGTACCGCTTCGGCGCGTTCGTGCCGGTGCCGGGCATCCCCTTCAACGAGTTCGCGAATTCGTTCACCAGCGGGGGAGGCGTCGGCATGTCGATGCTCGACCTCTTCACCGGCGGCGCGCTTTCGCATTTCTCGGTCTTCTCGCTCGGCATCATGCCGTACATCACGGCATCGATCATCATGCAGCTCATGCAGGGCGTCATTCCCAGCGTGGGTCGCTGGGCGAAGGAAGGCGAGACCGGCCGCCGCAAGATCACCCAGGTCACGCGTTTCATGACGCTCGGCCTCGGCCTCATCAACGCCGTCGGCTACCTGTTCCTCTTCAAGAGCAGCGCCTATGGCGTCGTCTTCACGACCGAGATCCCCGAAATCGTCACCGACCTGATCGTCGTCGTCACGCTGGTCGTCGGCACCGCGTTCATCATGTGGATGGGCGAGCTCATCACCCAGCGCGGCGTCGGCAACGGCATGTCGCTCATCATCTTCACGTCGATCATCTCGCGCCTGCCTGGCTCGATCGCGAGCAGCATCAACACCGAGGGCGACTTCGGCATGGGCCTCGCAGTCACGATCCTGATCATCGCCGTCGTGGCGCTCACCATCCCGGCGATCGTCTTCGTCGAGCGCGCCCAGCGCCGCATCCCGGTCAACTACGCCAAGCGCGTCCAGGGCCGTCGCATGATGGGCGGGCAGTCCACCTACATTCCCTTCAAGGTGAATGCGGCAGGCGTCATCCCCATCATCTTCGCAAGCGCCCTGATCTACTTTCCGGCGCAGATCGCGGCCCTGCTCAACGTCAGCTGGCTGACGTCGTTCGCCAACTCGCTCAGCACCGGTCCGGTCAACTGGGTCCTGACCATGATCCTGATCGTCTTCTTCGCGTACTTCTACACGTCGATGGTGTTCAATCCTGACGAGATGAGCGAGAACCTGCGCAAGCAGGGCGGCTTCATTCCGGGCATCCGCCCCGGAAAAGCCACGACCGACTACATCCACGACGTCCTGCGCCGCGTCACGCTGCCGGGCGGCATCTTCATCGGCTTGATCGCCGTCGTGCCGGCCATCCTGTTCTATTTCACGGACAACCAGCTGATCCAGGCGCTCGGCGGCACGTCGATCCTCATCATGATCGGCGTTGCGCTCGACACGATGAACAAGGTGGAATCGCAGCTCAAGATGCACAACTACGAAGGCTTTTTCAAGTAGGCCGCCCTCGGGCGACAGCTCGCCTTCGCGCTGCGCGCACGCGCCCGTCTCTTCGGAGGCGGGCGCTTTTCGTTTCGGGTATCATGCGGAATGCCGCGGACGATGTCGTCGATCGAAAGGGGAGACGGTGCTTTCAGGAAAGACCATAGTCGTCGGCGTCTCGGGCAGCATCTCTGCCTACAAGGCCGCCGACCTGACGTCTCGTCTCGTGAAGCTCGGATGCGACGTGCGCGTGCTCATGACCGATGCCGCCGCGCGCTTCATATCCGATCTGACGCTTGAGGTACTGTCCCGCCACCATGTGGTCGTGGGAGCTGCGACCGGGCGCGAATCCGTCCTTGATGCGCTCGCGCGCGAGGCCGACCTCATGATCGTCGCTCCGGCTTCGGCCAATACCGTCGCGCATCTCGCGCACGCCGTCGATGCCGGCTGCGTGTCGTACGTCGCATCGCGCATGGAACGTGCGCGCGTGCTGGTCGCTCCGGCCATGAACGTGCACATGTACCGCAACGCCGCGACGCAGGCGAACCTCGACGCGCTCGCATCGAGAGGCATCGTGGTCATTCCTCCCGCCTCGGGCATGCTCGCCTGCGGAGATGAGGGCGAAGGGAAGCTTCCCTCGGTCGACGAGCTCGTCGACTGGGCGGTGCGCGCGAGCGTGCGCGTGAAAGACCTTGCCGGCATGCGCATCGTCGTGTCCGCCGGGCCGACCCGCGAAGCGCTCGACCCGGTGCGTTTCCTGACCAATCGTTCGACCGGTCGCATGGGATACGCCATTGCGCGGCAGGCGATGCTGCGCGGCGCCGATGTCACGCTCGTAAGCGGTCCCGTCGACATTCCGGCCCCGCGCTTCGTGGAGGTCGTCGGCGTTGAAAGCGCAGCCGATATGTTCGAAGCCGTGACGTCGCGCGCGTCCGAGGCCGACGCCGTCATCATGGCCGCCGCCGTCGCCGACTATCGTCCCGCGACGCGCAGCGCGTCGAAGATCAAGAAGAAGGACGGCGATCTGTCGTTGCCGCTCGAGCGCACGCAGGACATCCTGGCCTGGCTCGGCGCGCATCGTACGCCGGGAACGCGTCTATGCGGCTTCTCGATGGAAACCGACGACGTCCTTGAGAATTCCCGCGCGAAGCTCGTGCGCAAGGGCGTGGACATGATCGCGGCGAACAGCCTGCGCGAGACGGGTGCGGGTTTCGGGACGCCGACCAACCGCCTGACGCTCATCACGGTGCAGCGCGAGATCGATCTGCCGATGCTCTCGAAGGACGAAGCCGCAGGCCGTCTGCTCGACGAGCTGTTCTCGCCGGAGTTGGCCGTGACGGGATGATCTCGGGTGTCAAGCGCCTCTCCGTTTCCGCCTCATCCCTGGTGCGCCTCGGCATCGTTTTTCGCGCAGAGGGCATCGCCCAGGGCATGCGAACGGAAACGCCCGGCATTCGGCTCGAACATGCAGTACGAGAAGGTAGGAACGAACGTGGTCTTCATCGTGGATATCGGCAATACCAACGTGACGCTCGGTCTTATGGAAGGGCGCGGACGCCTGACCTGGCAGCTGCGCATGCCGACCGACAAGCGCCTGACGGTCGAGGAATTCATGGCTGCATTCGAATCGGTCATGGGTCCCCATACGTTCGCGCGCGACGCCATCGAAGGCGCCATCGTCAGCTCGGTCGTGCCGGAGCTCACCGACGCCATGTCCGCGGCCGTCGAAGCCAAGACGGGCGTCCGTCCGCTCATCGTGCATGCGGGGCTTGCGTTGGGGATCGACATCGACATCGACACGCCCGACCGCCTGGGCGTCGATATGATCGCCGATGCCGTGGGCGCCGTGAACGAATACGAAGGGTCGCTCTGCATCTTCGATCTGGGCACGGCGACCACCTGCTCGGTGGTGCGCGCCGATCGCGCCTATATCGGATCGATCATCATGCCAGGTGTCGCCATCTCGCAGAACGCGCTCACGGCCGCGGCGTCGCAGCTTCCCTTCGTCAAGTTCGAGCAGCCGCGCGGGCTCATCGGCCGCACCACGGTCGACAGCATGCGCTCGGGGCTCGTGCACGCGAACGCCGCGATGATCGACGGCCTGGTCGATCGCGTGTCGGACGAGCTGGGCGAATCCGTGACGGCGATACTGACCGGCGGCATCTCCAAGCTCATCGTCCCGGCATGCCGCCGTCCGGTCGTCTACGATGCCGACCTGCTGCTCAAAGGGCTTTGGGACATCTATCGGCTGAACGCGGGATAGGAGCCGCGAGGCAATCTGTGCGTCGTATCAATCGGCGCGCCGACGCGAACATGCGGCCTGCGCGCTTGATACAATGGACGCACCGTAGCGACAGAAAGGAAGTTCGCGCATGAATATCGTACTGTTGGGCGCGCCGGGTGCCGGCAAGGGCACGCAGGCCGCGAAGCTCGTCGAAGAGTTCGGCACGCCGCATATCTCCACGGGGGACATCCTCCGCGCGGCGGTCAAGAACCAGACCGAACTCGGCAAGAAGGCCAAGTCCTACATGGACGCCGGCGAGCTTGTGCCCGACTCCCTGATCATCGACCTGATGAACGAGCGCCTGCAGGAACCGGATGCCGCCAAGGGCTTCATCCTGGACGGCTTCCCCCGCACAACGGCCCAGGCTGTCTCTCTGGACGCGCTGCTTTCCCAGCTCAAGCGTCCGCTCGACGGCGCTCTGCTCGTGGACGTGCCCTTCGACGCCATCGTGGCCCGTCTGACCTCGCGTCGTTGCTGCAAAGACTGCGGCGCCATCGGCACCGTGGCCGACGCGTCCTGCCCCAAGTGCGGCGGCGAGATGTACCAGCGCGACGACGACAACGAAGCCACCGTGCGCAACCGCCTGTCCGTCTACGAGCGCAGCACGTCTCCGCTCATCGACTATTACAAGGGCAAGGGCCTGCTTCTGACGGTCGACGGAAACCGTCCGGTCGATACGGTCTATGCCGACGTCAAGGCGCTGCTCGATCTCTAGGCCGCGTCGATGCGTTCGGTCGAGGGCGATCCGAGGTTTCAAGGGTGCGAACCGGTTTCGGTTCGCACCCTTTCATGTCCCGCTCGCGGCGGCGCGCGTCCGAGCGTTTCGCGGATGCGGGTTCCGGCCGCGCGGATCGCGGCCTTCACGGCCGCATCGCTTCATGGCTTCGCCCCGTGCCGGCGTTTTCCAGAACGTTCGTCGATGAAAGAAGGTTCGGATGCGTGATATCGAAAGCCTCGCCGATCTATGGGCGCGTCGCGTGGAAGACCCCGAGCTTGCCCGCGACCTTGCCGGCATGAGGCGGAAATCGTCCGAGGATCTGGCAGATGCCTTCTATCGGGACCTTTCGTTCGGAACGGCCGGGCTGCGCGGCATCCTGGGCGTCGGCACGAATCGCATGAACGTCTATACCGTCGGCCGCGCGACGCAGGGGCTTGCGCGCTACCTGAACGAACGTTTCGACGCGCCGTCGGTCGCCATCGCGCGCGATTCCCGCAACGGGGGAGAAGCCTTCGTCCGCCGCATCGCCGGCGTCCTAGCGGCCAACGGGATCCGCGCGCTCGTGTTCCCGCGCATCGAGCCGACGCCGACGCTTTCCTTCGCGGTGCGCCGTTTGGGCTGTTCTGCAGGCATCAACGTGACGGCGAGCCATAATCCCGCGGCCTATAACGGCTACAAGGTCTACGGCGCTGACGGCTGCCAGATCGCTTCGCAGGCCGCATCCGACATCTCCGCAGCCATCGACGCGGTCGATCCCTTCGACGACGTGCGCTGCATGGACTTCGACGACGCCGTGCGCGCGGGCCTCGTCTCGTGGATCGACGACGCGGTCGTGGATGCGTTCATCGATGCCGTCGCCGCGCAGTCGGTCTCCGATGTGCGCGGCCCCTTGAGCGTCGTGTACACGCCTTTGAACGGAACGGGCCTCGAATGCGTCTCGCGCATCCTCGAGCGCATCGGCGTGTCCGACGTGACGCTCGTCGAGGAGCAGGCGGTGCCCGACGGCGATTTCCCGACCTGTCCGTATCCCAATCCCGAGACGCGCGAGGCGCTCGAGCGCGGCCTGGCGCTCTGCGAGGAGACGGGCGCCGACCTGCTGATCGCCACGGACCCGGACGCCGATCGCGTCGGCGTGGCCGTGCGCCATCAGGGTGCGTATCGCCTTATCAGCGGAAACGAGATGGGCATCCTGCTGTTGGACTACCTTGCACGCGCCCGTCGCGACGCGCAGGGCGGCTTGGACGGATGCGTCGCCGTCACCACGATCGTCTCTACGTCCATGGTCGATGCGCTCGCGCGCGCGTACGGCTTCGAGCTGCGCCGCACGCTGACGGGCTTCAAATACATCGGCCGGCAGATCGGCCTGCTCGAAGCCGCCGGCCGCGCATCCGATTTCCTCTTCGGATTCGAGGAGAGCTACGGATACCTTGCCGGCACGCACGTGCGCGACAAGGACGCCGTCGTCGCATCGATGCTCATCTGCGAGATGGCGCGCGACTGCCGTGCGCAGGGGCGCACCCTGATCGATGCTCTCGATGGGCTCTATAGCCGCTTCGGCCATGTGCTCAACCGCACGATCTCGGTCGAATTCCCCGGCGCCGACGGCGCGGCGACGATGCGCCGCATCATGGAAGGGCTGCGCGTCTCGGCGCCCGCGCGCTTGGGAGGGCTCGCGGTCGAGAAGATCGTGGATTACGCGGCAGGCGCTCCCATGCCGGTCGTGGGCGGGGCGTCATGCGGGGCGGCGCGTGGACGGGAGGGCGAGGGCCATGATTCCAGCCATCAGGTTCTGCCCGCCGCCGACGTCATTGAGCTGCGGCTCGAGGCGGGCTGCAAGGTCATCGTGCGTCCGAGCGGCACGGAGCCGAAGGTGAAGGCCTACGTCTTCGCCGCGGCGCCGACGCAGGGCGAGGCGCAGGCCTTGCTCGAGCACCTGGATTCCGCCGCCCGCATGCTGCTCGCCTGATGAATCTGCGGGCATCTCGCATGACGCGTGCGCGGCATCGGATACCATAGGGACGTATGGACGAAGGAAAGGCATACCCCATGAACGATGGAACGAATCAGGGTTTCGGCATGCCGACGCCGCCGCAGGCCGCAGGGCAGCCTCAGGGTGCGGGTCAGGCGCAAGCCGCCGATCGGCCGCAGAACGGCCAGCCCCAAACCGCAGGCCAGCCTGCCTCATTCCAGCCGCAGGCCTCCCAACCCTCTCAGCAGCCTGGATATGCGCAGCCTCAGGCGGCGCCCGCGGCAGGCTTCGCGGCTCCGGTGGCTCCGGCCGCCCAGGTCGCGGCCGCTCCTGCGAAGCAATCCCATAGCGGGCTGATTGCGCTCGGCATCGTGGCCGCGGCCATCGTGCTCATCTTCGGCATCGGCGCCGCCTCGTGCTCTGCGGCGATAGGCTCGCTTTCGTCCATCGGATCGGCGGGCGACGCCTCGAGCCTTTCGACCTACGGCGATTCGGTGGCGGTCATCACGATGAGCGGCACCATCGGATACGACGGCAGCGCCTGCAGCCCCGAGGGCCTGCGTGCGGCGCTCAAGAGCGTCGAAGCCGACGACGATATCAAGGCCGTCGTCCTGCGCGTCAATTCCGGCGGCGGCACGTCCACCGCAGGCGAAGAGATGTCTCAGCTCATCGCTGGTTTCGACAAGCCTATCGTGGTGTCGAGCGCGTCCATCAACTGTTCGGCGGCCTACGAGATATCGAGCCAGGCCGACTACATCTACGTCAACCATTCGACGGCCATCGGCGCCATCGGCACGATCATGCAGACCTACGATGCATCCGAGCTGCTCGATAAGCTCGGCATCAAGGTGAACAGCATCGCATCGGCCGAATCCAAGGATTCGTCGTACGGCACGCGTCCGCTGACCGATGAGGAGCGGGAGTATTACCAGAATCTCGTCAGCCAGATCAACGCCCAGTTCGTGTCTTCGGTCGCCTCGGGGCGCGGCATGAGCATCGCCCAGGTCCAGGAACTTGCCACGGGTATGGAATTCACCGGCGACGACGCGGTCGCCAACGGCCTTGCCGACGAGATCGGCACCTACGACGACGCGCTCGCGAAGGCTGCGGAGCTCGGCGGCATCAAGGGCGATTTCGATGTCGTGGACGCCGATCCTTCGCGGTCCGACCTGGCGTCGCTGCTCGGCATCTCGGGCTCGACGAAGGTTTCCATCAGCGCGGACGACTTGGCTGCCGCCCTCGCCAAGCTCGACGAGGCGCATACGGTCAGGTAGGGCGCGCCGTTTCGCCCCGGCCTGGCGGTCGCCTTCCTGAGGTTGCCGTCAGCCGGCTTCGCATCCCGTCTCGGGCGGAGGCGACGGGCGAGGGCGTTGCCGAACATGCGCGATTCATCGCGTCGGCTCACGAATGCATAAGGGGAAGCATCGCATGGACTACGTTTCCGATATCGAATGGCCGCGCCGCGCGGTCGTCACGGCGGGCATGCCGTACGGCAACAAGAAGCTGCATTTCGGTCACGTGGCCGGCGTCTTCGTCCCTGCCGACGCCTACGCGCGCTTCCTGCGCGACCGCATCGGGGCCGACGAGGTGCTCTTCGTGTCGGGCACCGACTGCTACGGCTCTCCGATCGACGAGGGCTATCGCAAGGCGTGCGAAGGTTCCGATACGGAGGAGCCCTTCCAAGGCACCATCGTCGACTACGTTCGCCGCAACCATGACGCCCAGAAGGCGACGCTTGACGCGTACGGCATCAGCCTGTCCGTCTACGAGGGGTCGTGCCTGGGCGCGAGCGCCGGCATCCACGAACGCCTCACCCGGCGCGTCTTCGACTGCCTGCATGCCAACGGGCATCTCATGCGCCGCAGCACGCTGCAGTTCTTCGATCCCGAAGCGGGCGTCTTCTTGAACGGACGCCAGGTGACGGGCCACTGCCCGGTGCAGGGCTGCAGATCCGAGAAGGCCTACGCCGATGAATGCGATCTGGGGCATCAGTTCTCGCCCGAAGAGCTCATCAACCCGATCAGCGCCGTGTCCGGCAAGGCGCCCGAGATGCGTCCGGTTGAGAACTGGTACTTCGACCTGCCGAATTTCCGTGAGCAGATCGCCCGCGTGAACGCCGACAACGCGGCCGATCCCGATGTGCGCGCCGTGGTGTCCAAGGCCGTGGGCGAGTTTCTGGCGGCGCCCGTCATCTACATCAAGAACGAGCTTCAGGACGACTACCGCGCGTTGGCGGCCGGCCTGCCCGCGCACGAATTCCACGAGGCCGAGGGCGGCAAGCAATCGTTCACGATCGAATTCGCCTCGATCGACGACCGCGATGCCGCGCGCGATGCGCTCCTGCATGCGGGACTCAAGATCCGCACGGGCAAGACGCTCGTGCCGTTCCGTCTATCCGGCAACGTGGCCTGGGGCGTTCCCGTTCCCGAGATGGACGGCGTGTCGGGACTCACATGCTGGTGCTGGCCGGAAAGCCTCTGGGCCCCCGTGAGCTTCTCCATCGCGGCGCTGCTGCACCGGGCCGAGTCGGGCGCGTGCGGAAGCGCGGCGCAGGTTGATCCCGCCGCCTATGCGTGGAGCGCCTTCAAGGACTGGTGGTGCTCCGACGACGCGCAGGTCTATCAGTTCATCGGCCAGGACAACCTGTATTTCTACGGCGTGGTGCAGCCGGCGCTCTGGGCGGCCTTCGAAGAGGGCGACCGCATGGAGGCCTATCCGTCGGGCGACGAGCTGCGCCAGACGCGTCTTATCGCCAACCATCACATCCTGTTCGGCAAGACGAAGGCGTCCAGCTCGGGCTCGACGAAGCCGCCTTCGGCCGACGAGCTGCTCGACTGGTACACGGTCGACCAGCTGCGCGCGCACTGGCTCGCGCTCGGCCTTGACCAGAAGTCGGTCGGCTTCAAGCCCAAGCCCTTCGACCCCGACGAGGCCAAGCGCGCCGATCCGCGCGCCGCCGACCCGGTGCTCAAAGAAGGCGCGCTGCTCACGAACGTGTTCAACCGCCTGGCGCGCAGCTGCTTCTACGAGGCGGCCAAGAACTTCGACGGCATGATGCCGCTCGATGCGCCCGCGCCCGACGTGGTGGCGCGCGCACATGCGGCTTTGCATGAATACGAGCGCCTGATGAAGGCTGCATCGCTGCATGCGGTCATGAGCCTCATGGATGAATTCATCCGCGCCGCGCAGAAGCATTGGGCCGACGGCATCCGCGATGCGGAGCATGAGGACGACGACGCGGCACGCCGCCAGGTGCTTGCCGACAGCTTCTACCTGCTGCGCGTCTGCGCGTTGCTCATGCATCCGGTGGCGCCCGCCGGCTGCGAGATGATCGCCGAATACCTGCAGATCGCGCCCGAGCGCGTGTTCAGCTGGCATGCGCCGTTCGCATCCATGGCCGAGCTCTGCGATGCGGACGAGGCCGCATCCGGCGCCCATGCCGTCAAGGAGCTGCCGCCGCGCACCGACTTCTTCGGCAAGCATCCGAGCCAGTTCAAATAGGGGCGGCCGCCTTTCTGCGTCGGAAGGCCGCCATGGCTTCTTCACCGGTCGCCGTGGCGGGTCATGCTTAGGACAGCGGAACGCGCCTGCCTGCGTTCGTCGCGGCTTCCATCTCGTGGCGGTGCGGCTTGTGCGTTTCATGGCGGGGAAGGCGTGCGGCGAGAAGCCGTCTTCTCCGCTCTTGCGCCCTGTGGTATCATTCTCAGGCTGTCTCGCCTTGGTCGGAAACCAAGGCATGAAAAGGAGAACCCATCATGAAGCAGGGAATCCACCCCGAATACATGGAGTGCGAAGTCCGTTGCACCTGCGGCAACACCTTCACCACCCGCTCCACCAAGCCCGAGCTGCGCGTTGAGATCTGCAATGCCTGCCATCCGTTCTTCACCGGCACCCAGAAGCTGATCGACACCGGTGGACGCGTCCAGCGCTTCGCGAACAAGTTCGGCAGCGCTTCTTCCGCCGTCGCCGAGCGTGAAGCCGCCCGCAAGGCCGCCAAGGCCGCCGCTGCCGCCGAGGCCGAGGCCAAGAAGAAGGCCGAGCGCGAGGCCAAGGCCGCCGCGAAGGCCGCCCGTGCCGCCGAGTTCGCCAAGAAGGCCGAGGAAGAGGCCGCCAAGGCCGCTGCCGCTGCTGCCGCCGCCGAGGAAGCCGCTCCTGCGGAAGCCGCCGCTACTGAAGAGGTTGCCGCCGAAGCCGCCCCTGAAGCTGCCGAAGCTCCGGCCGAGGCTACCGAGGCCGCTGCCGAGTAACACGGGTTCGGCCCGCATATATCGCACGAGATAAGACCCGTTTCGACGGGTCTTTTTCATGCTGTCTCGGGCGGGCGCTTCCTCCTTGCGCTATACTTGCGCGAGCACATGCATTGACGAAGACAGCGACGCCATGCGGCGCGACACCAGAGAAGAAGCCCCTCGGCTGGAAGGCTTCCGTCGTCGCCCGGCATCGATTCCCTTCCGAGCAGCGCGGCTGAACGCGGGGCGCGGTCTTGCAGACCGTGCGGACGTCAAGTAGGCTGCGACGGGCGCTCCCGTCATAGGGCAGACGAGCGGATGCGCACGGCGTTCTCGTCGTCGCGCATCAACCAGGGTGGTACCGCGAGAGCCTCTCTCGTCCTTGGATTCCGGATTCGTCCGGGCTCTGAGGCGAGAGAGGCTTTTTTGATGGGGCGAACAGGTACGCGGCTTCGGCGCGCGTCGGTTCGACGCTGCGGCGGACACGCTTCGTCGCAGGAGGAAGGAAGGCGTGACATGGCATTGGTCGACGAGCTTTCCCAGCTCAAGGACGAAACCCTCGCAGCGATCGCCGCAGCGGGCGACACGTCGGCGCTCGAGCAGGTGCGCGTGGGCGTGCTCGGCAAGAAGGGGACGCTGACCGGGTATCTGCGCAGCATGGGGCAGGTTCCCAAGGAAGAGCGTGCAGCGGTCGGCAAGGCCGTCAACGAGGTGCGCGTCGCCGTCGAGCAGGCGCTCGAGGCGGGCAAGGCATCGCTTGAGCAGGCAGAGCTTTCGGCCCGCATGAGCGCTGCGGCCGTAGACGTGACGCTTCCCGGCCGCGCGCAGCAGATCGGCTCGCGCCATCTGATCACCTCGATCATCGAAGAGGTGTCCGAGATCTTCCTCGGCATGGGCTATTCGGTCGTGACCGGCCCCGAGGCCGAAACCGACTACTATAACTTCGAAGCCCTGAACGCGCCGGCCGACCATCCGTCGCGCGGCATGCAGGACACGTTCTATCTGGTCGATCGCTCGGGCGACATCTCGCGCGTGCGCGGCGAGTCCGACGTGCTGCTGCGCAGCCAGACCTCGGGCGTGCAGGTACACACGATGGAGGATCGCAAGCCGCCGATCTACGTCATCGCGCCGGGCAAGGTCTATCGCCGCGACGTGGCCGATCCTTCGCACCTTCCGCAGTTCCATCAGATCGAAGGCCTGGTCGTGGACGAGGGCATCACCTTCGGCGACCTGAAGGGCACGCTCGATTACCTGTGCAAGCAGATCTTCGGCGAAGACCGCAAGACGCGTTTCCGCGCGCACTACTTCCCGTTCACCGAGCCCTCGGCCGAGGTGGACGTGAGCTGCGGCATCTGCCACGGCGAAGGCTGCCGCTTCTGCAAGCACACCGGCTGGATCGAGGTGCTGGGCTGCGGCATGGTGGACCCGAACGTCTACGGCTTCGTCGGCATCGATCCCGAGAAGTACTCGGGCTTCGCGTTCGGTATCGGCGTGGAGCGCATCGCGGCGCTCAAATACAACGTTCCCGACCTGCGCATGCTGCTCGACGGCGACATGCGCTTCCTGCGTCAGTTCTAAGAGGGGGAGACGGGCATGAAGATATCTCTGAAGTGGCTTTCCGAATACGTCGAGGTCCCCTCTGACGTGCAGGCGTTCTGCGACCGGCTCGATCTGACGGGCACGGGCGTGGAAGGCGTGGAGCGTCTGGGCGACGCGTTCGACCATATCGTGACGGGCCGCGTCATCAGCAAGGATGCTCATCCCGACAGCGACCATATGTGGGTCTGCCGGGTGGATGTGGGCAAGGCGAACCTCGGGGCCGACGGCGCGCCCGAGCCGCTGCAGATCGTCTGCGGCGCGCAGAATTTCAACGCGGGCGACCATATCGTCGTGGCGCTCGTGGGCGCCGAGCTTCCCGGCGGCATCAAGATCAAGAAATCGAAGCTGCGGGGCGTGGCGTCGTGCGGCATGAACTGCTCTGCGCGCGAGCTCGGCTTCGGCAGCGACCATACGGGCATCATGATCCTTCCCGAAGACGCGCCCGTGGGCGTTCCCTTCGCCGAGTATCAGGGCTTGGCCGATACGGTGCTCGATCTGGAAATCACGCCGAACCGTCCCGACAGCCTGTCGGTCGTGGGTTTCGCGCGTGAAGTGGGCGCGATGTACGACGTGGACTTCCGCATGCCGACGCGCGCGCTCCAGGAATCCGACGAGCGCATCGAAGGCCAGGTGAGCGTCGAGGTAACCGACGCGGCCCTAAGCCCGCGCTACACGACGCGCCTCATCCGCGGCGTGAAGGTGGGGTCGTCGCCCGATTGGCTGGTCGAACGCCTTGCCGCCATCGGCCAGCGTTCCATTAACAACGTGGTGGACGTGACCAACTACGTGCTGTTCGAGCTGGGACAGCCGCTGCATACGTTCGACTTCGACACGCTCGACCTTGAAGACGGCGCGGCGCGCATCATCGTGCGTGCGGCCCATGCAGGCGAGAAGCTTACGACGCTTGACGGGGAAGAGCGCGCGCTTACGCCCGATATGACGGTCATCGCCACGCCGAAGCGCGCGGTGGCGCTTGCGGGCGTCATGGGCGGACTGGATTCGGAAGTGACCGAGGATACGGTGAACATCCTGCTCGAAGCCGCGACGTTCAGTCCGGCGCATACGAGCCGCACGAGCCGCAATCTGGGGCTCATGAGCGATTCGTCCATCCGCTACGAACGCCGCGTGGACGATGCCGGCATCGATGCGCGCAGCGATTACGCCGCCGCGCTCATCGCTGAGGTGGCGGGTGGAACGGTGTGCACAGGTCGCGTGGATGTGTGGGCGCACGCGGATGCGCGGGCTCTCGTGCTGCCGTTCCGCATCGAGCGCTTCCAGAAGATGATGGGGGCCGCCATCCCGGTCGACTTCATCACGCGTTCGCTCACGCGCCTGGGGTGCACGGTTTCGGCAGGGGATGCCGAGGGTGTCCTGTATGTTACCGTGCCGACGTTCCGCCCCGACCTGGAGCGCGAGATCGACCTGTACGAAGAGGTGCTGCGCCTCTACGGCATGGACCGCATCGAATCCACGCTGCCGGCCGGTCGCGGGCGCGTGGGCGTGCGCACGCGGCGCCAGGAATGCGAGCGCATCGTGCATCGCGCGATGACGGCATCGGGCCTGAACGAGACGATGACCTATTCGTTCGCCGGCGGGGACGACCTGGAGCTTCTGCGCATGCGCGAAGAGGGCATGGGCCAGGCGGCGGAGCTCATCAACCCGATGAATGCCGACCACGCGTTCATGCGTCGCTCGATCGTGCCGGGCCTGCTGCGCAGCGTGGCATATAACCAGAGCCACGGCGTGGCCGATATCCAGCTCTACGAGGTGGGCACCGTGTTCTTCGCGCACGAGGGATCCAAGAAGCCGCGCGAGAAGAGGCGCGTGGCCGGCGTGCTGGCGGGCGCGATGGGCCCGAAGGCGTGGAATGCGGAGCCTGCGGCGTTCGATTTCTTCGACGGCAAGGGCGTGTTGGAGAACGTGGCGCGCGAACTGGCGCTTCCCAAGGTGAAGTTCAAGGCGCTCGGGGCTGACGAGGCGACGCACCTGCAGCCGGGCCGCGCGGCCGTCATGGTGTCGGGCGGCGACGTGATCGGCTGGGTGGGCGAGATCCATCCGCTGGCCGTGGAGGCGTACGGCGCGAAGGCGCCGGTGGTGGCGTTCGAGCTGGATGCGGATGCGCTCGAGCGCGACATGAGGCCGGCGAAGGATTACGTGGACGTGCCTCAGTTCCCGGGCGTGCAGCGCGATATCGCGTTCGTCGTGGATGAGGACGTGAGCGATGAGAAGCTCATGCAGTGCATGAAGTCAGCTGGCGGAGCGCTGCTGGAAGGCGCGCGGCTCTTCGACGTGTACCGCGACGACGAGCACGTCGGACGGGGAAAGAAGTCGATGGCCTACGCGCTCACGTATCGTGCGGTCGATCGTACGCTGACCAGCGATGAAGTGGATAAGGCGCATGAGAAGCTGCGCGCGAAGGTCTGTAGGGCGACGGGAGCGGAGGTGCGGTAGGGCAAGGACAGGAGTTTTCTGCCCTTAGGACAAAGCGCTCATCGGAATTAGTGGGCTGCGGGTGGTAGCTGGCTTTTGAGATAGCTTACAATGTTATTGGGCTTTGGGAAGAGCGAGATGAGCTCGGCAGGGCTCGTTCTTTTCACATATTTGATGGCTGCATATGCAAGAGAGATTTACCAAAATAACGCTTTTATCGTACGATATATATTTTGACGATTCAAATACATAAGAGATTTTTTGAGCAAAGAATCATCGCTTATCGTTATATATCACAAGTCCAAATAGGTGAAATATTATGCCTGGAAAACTAACAATTCTAATCGGACCAAATGGATATGGAAAAACAACGCGTCTAGAGGAAATAAAAAAGGGTCTTGCAACAAATGGAAAAAGCGTTTTCTCTATACCGTCTGAAATCCTTCTTCTTGATGAGATAAAGGACACCAAGGATACTTCCCAGACGATGGAGTACCTTCTTACTGAATTAATTCAGACTCCTAAGTATGAAATACTTCTTGATGACTTTTTTTCGGAAGTTGACAAAACTATTGCTCATAACGTTTCTGCTATGAATGACATTCTTGATGAAATTCTTTCAATGAATGGTTCGTCTCGAACAGGAGATTTCATTTCTTCAAATCCAAATAAAAGAGCAGTGAAGAGTCTTGTTGCCATTAATCAAAAGGACGTAAAGAACAAAATGGGCAGTGGGCAGAGGATGAGCCTTCTTCTAAAACTTGCTTCGAAAAGTACTCGTGATTATATATTTTTAGACGAGCCCGAACAGTATTCACATCCTTCGATGCTTCATTCAACAGCCTTAGCGATCAATGACCTTGTTGGTAAAGGGAAGCATGTATACATCGCTACGCACTCACCGAAATTAGTATCCATGCTCGATATAGACTATTCAAATATCAAGGTGATTAACGACATATCTCATTCTGAAAAGGATATTCCTTTTGACTATGCGGTCAGCGAAGCGTCCAAACATTTTAATGTCAATGCGATGAAGTCTACTTCAAAGCCCTACTACATTAGCGCTGCTAGTCTAAAAGAATGTATTCAGAGACGCCATAATAGACAATTTATTGAGGCGCTGTTTTCAAAGCGAGTGTACTTATGCGAAGGAGCAAACGACGAACATCTTATCAACGCGGCTTTGCGAGAGCATGGAGGGTATTTTGATGATTATGTAATCTTCAAGGTATGGGGCAAACCCAATCTTCCAGTTTTTGCCTACCTTTTTAATGAGCTTAGTATAAAAACTATAGTTCTTTACGATAAAGACGATGTAAGTCAGCCTTTTCATAAGGAATCAAACGATGCGATAAATAGCCTACCTTCTTCTATTCCAAGTATCGAACAAGATCCCAATTTGGAATCCGAGCTTAAATTTTTAGGGAAAAAGGGCGATGCACTTGCTTTTATGAATCATCTTGAGTCAATTTCGATCCCTTCTAAGTTTGATTTGAAAAAATACTAACAATGGGGTGCGGACGATTTCCTGGACAGTCCGCCTATGCGGCGACTGGACTGGGCAAGATAAATCGGACACCAAGTCAAGGATGAAAGGTGGAACGAGCAAGATAGATCGGACGCCGAGTTAAGGGCGGAAGACAAAGCGAGCGAAAGCCTGGACAACGAAAACCGAGAGCACCTTTTGGGTTCCGTTGTACAGGACAAGCATCTTCCGACGAGCGAAAGATGCTTGTCGTCGAGCTGCCAATTGCGATACGCCCAGCCGTTGTTCGCTCCTAGGATTCCGTCTCTCTAGATGGTGCCGGAACTCTCGTTTTAATCGTGCAGAACAACGCGAGCAGCAGCGTGGCCCCGAGATACACGGGAACGCTCATCGCGGTGCCGGTGTTTTCAAGCAGCATGAGGCAGATGGTCGGGGCGAGCGCTCCTCCGAAAACGCCGGCCATCTGAAAACCGATGCTCGTTGCCGTGTAGCGGACATGTACTGGGAACATGGCCGGCAGATGAGAGGCGAGCGGCGCCCAGAGCATTGCAAGGCAGAAAAGCGACATGAACGCTCCGGCGAGGATAATCGTGGGATTCTGCGTGTCGAGCAAAAAGATATACGCGAACGCATACAGCATGTTGACGACGGCGCCGACGATGAGGACCTTGCGGGTCCCCCAACGTCCGCAGAGCCAGCCGAAGATCGGCGTGCCGACCATCTGTCCGAGCGAGGCGAATACGCCGACCAGCAAAGCCGAGCCGCTCGTTATGCCGATGCGGGGCAGATAGACCAAGGGAAACATCGCGAAGACGTAGAAGGCCGTGTCTGATCCGATACGCGTTCCGATAGCCAGAAGCACTTCTCTACCATGGTTTTTCACGACATCCATCAACGGTGCCGGACGGCTCTCCTCCTTGCGTTCAAGGAACTCGGGCGATTCTTCGATGCCGAAACGCATGTAGAATCCGATGACTACCAATACGGCGCTTGCCAGGAAAGGAATGCGCCATCCGCCTCCTAGGAGAAACGCTTCGCCGCCAAGATCCGATATAAGCGAAAGCGTGCCGCTCGCCAAGAGAAACCCTAATGGCGAAGCGACCTGCACTATGCTCCCGAGAATGCTTTTCAGTCTTGGCGAAGTCGTGTACTCGTTCACCATGAGCGCAGCGCCGCCCCATTCTCCACCGAGGGCTACACCCTGCAAAAGGCGCAGGATGCATAGCGCAACGGCACCGAACGATCCAGCCGTCGCGTAATCCGGCAAGCATCCGATGAGAAACGTCGCGCCTCCCATGATGAGGAGTGCAACGATCAGAACGTTTTTTCTGCCGACCTTGTCGCCGAAGTATCCGAATACCAACGCGCCCAAAGGGCGGGCGATGAAAGCTACCGAATAGGTTACGAGCGATAGCAGGAGCGCTACGGTTGGAGGCATGGATACGAAGAACACCGCGGGGAATACAACCGCCGCTGCCGAGCCGTAGACGAAATGGTCATAGAATTCGAGCATGGTGCCGGACATGCTTGCTAGGGTGACTCTGAACATACGTTTCTTTTTCGGCACATGAGCGTCCGATTCAGTCACGGCGTCTCCTCCTTGCTGTCCAAACGAGTCCGCATAGTTATCTGCTTGACGCTTGCCCGTGTGCGTCCTGTCCGATTAGAGGAGAAAGAAATGGTTGGATGAGTTCGTGGTTTCGCTTTATGAGGTACTCGAGGTAGTTTCCGATACGTCCGTCATCATTCTTTTTTCTTGCGTATGACATGGGAGAAGGCTGTCGCATGATGTCTTTCGCAGACAGTGCGCAAAGCTTTTTCGCGGCGATCCATCGGTCGGCGATGGGTTTAGGCAGAAACCCGATGCCCAAGCCCATCACGTGGCAGTGAATTTTGGTTTCGAGATCGGGAACGATGATTTCTTCTTGCCCTTCGAGACGCCAGGCGGGACGCCCGATGGAATGGGTCGAGGTGTCTTGAATATTCACAACGGGATGCTGCTTGATGGAATCGCCATCGACTTCGATCCCCGTACGTAAGATGGGATGATTCGGCGAGCAAACCAATACCCATTCGACAAGGCCGAGAGGAGTGGTGACGAAGCGCTCGTCTATGGAATGGTGGGAGGGCGCCCCTATGGCAAAAGATCCTCCCTCATGGACCATATAGTCCCAAACGCCGGTGAATACGGATTTCTGCACGTTAAGCGCGGCAGATCCGAACTTTTCGCTGAGATGGGCGAGCAGTTTCGCAACAGCGACGCCGTCGTAGAGAAGGTTATTGACGACCAAAGTGAACGAAGGTTCGATTCCCGTCTTGATCGCATCGAGTTCGTCATAGAAACCGCGATGGAATTCAAGGAGATCCTGCGCTTTGGCGGCAAGTCTCTTTCCCGCTGTCGTAGGAGCGATGGCATGGGTCGTGCGCTCGAGAAGCTGGATGCCGAGGGATTCTTCAAGCGCCTTGATGCGATAGCTGACCGCCGAAGGCGTTTTATAGAGAGCAGATGCGGCGGCTGTTAGGCTGCCCTCTTCAATGACCAAGAGAAAGGTCTGTAAGGCCTCGAGATCGAGATGGTGTTGAGATTTGAGACCCATACCAGCATCGTTCCTTCATGGAGGCTTGCGGGGACGGCATGTTTTTCAAGAACATAGTAGCAACCGCCATGCCGCGCGGTTTTGAGCATTTTTCACAACAGCCATGAGCATATTTTCAGTTCCCTTGCTTGGGGCCTTCCTATACTTTGCAGCAAGACGTCTTGCCCGATGTGTTCGACGATGCTCGAAGCAAGGTGGTGATCGCCCTATTCCAGAATCTTCTTTTCGAAGTGAAATCCCGAAAGGCACCTCTCCAAGAATGCACCTTCGAACAATAGGAGCGTAATGTGAAAACCCTGAGTTCCGTACGCAAGAATACGTATTACGACTCGGTCACCCTTATGGGCATTTCAAAGAAGCTCAATGACCTGCCGGATATTCTATCTGTCTCGGTAAGCATGGGAACCGACATGAACAAACAGATCCTCATCGACGGAGGCTTCGATGCCTCTTCGATCGGGGATGCCGGGCCGAACGATCTTATGATCGCCTGCAGCTTCGAAGATTCCGTACGCGAAGAGGATGTTCTTGCGGATCTGGAAGCGGCATTGAAAAAACAGGTCACGCAGAAGGATCGTGATTCCGAACGCCCGCGTACCTTAACGCGGGCCGCCGAAGATATCGATGCCAATATCGCCGTGATATCCGTGCCGGGCATATACGCCGCCGCCGAAGCGCGAAAGGCTCTCGAGAAGGGTCTGCATGTCCTCATGTTCAGCGACAACGTGAGCCTTGACGACGAAATAGCCCTTAAAGACCTCGCTCACGGCAAAGGCCTGCTGATGATGGGGCCTGACTGCGGGACGTGTGCATTCCAAGGCGTCGCCTTCTGCTTCGCGAATGCCGTCCAGCGCGGCAGCATCGGCATCGTAAGCGCGTCGGGAACCGGCGCCCAGGAGGCAGCAGTTCTCCTTGATTCGTGGGGAATGGGCGTAAGCCAGATCATAGGAACCGGGGGAAGGGATTTGAGCATCGAAGTCGGAGGCCGTATGTTCCTTGATGCTTTCGATGCTCTCGAGGCCGATGAGGGCACATCTCATATCCTGCTCATCTCCAAGCCTCCTCACGAAACCGTAGCGAGAAAGGTAAGGGATCGTGCGGCACGATCCACGAAACCCGTAGTGGCTTGCTTTCTCGGCGATGTCGCAGAAGACCTTTCCGAAACGGTGCTGTTCAAAAGCGACATCGTCTCCGCCGTCGATGCGTTGGCCCTATTGGTCGATTCCTCGTTCTCCGCTCCTGAAGAAAGCGCGATCGAAGTCGATTGCATGCCGGATGGATCGTATGTACGCGGTTTGTTCTGCGGGGGCACGCTCATGGAGGAAGCGAAGATGACGTTTATGTCTTCTCTACCCGATGTTGACGTATATGCGAACTCGGCGAAAGGTGGTTCCATTCCTCTTGACGATTCGTCGGAAAGCCGCGGACATGCATTCCTCGACCTTGGAGACGATGCATTCACTCAGGGCAAGCCTCATCCCATGATTGATCCTCAGACACGCAACGCCCGCATTGCGCAGGAGGCTGCCGATACCGAAACTGCGGTTATCCTTCTCGATTTCGTCCTGGGCTACGGTGCGCATGAGGACCCCGTCGGCGCTGCGCTTCCGGCTATTCACAAGGCGAATGTGTCATGTCTTGAAAGCGGGCGCACGATGGTGTTCATCGCATACGTTTTGGGAACGGATGCCGATCCGCAGGACAAGCAGCATCAAGAAGAGATGCTTGCGCAAGAAGGCGTCTTGGTGTGCCAGACCAATGTCCAGGCAGCTAATCTTGCCGCGTCTATAGTGAAGGGGCTGCGATAATGTCAAACGCTCAGACTTTGTTTTCCGACGACCTCCGCGTAGTGAACGTGGGCGCTTCGCGATTCTGCGATGACCTCGAATTGCAGGGAGTCACTTGCGTTAATGTCGATTGGACGCCGCCTGCCGCAGGATCTCCCGATTTAATCCGAGCCCTTTCGACGCTCATGTCGCCGGAGATAGATGCTGCGAATCGAGTTGCCGTGGAGCGGTATTGTTCGGTGCGTCCTCATCTGGTGGATTTCCAGCTGGCAAAAGACGTGATTCCCGGTATGCGGCCCAATCTGATTCTGCATGCGGGTCCTCCTATCACATGGGAGAACATGTGCGGGCCCATGCAGGGTGCTGTCATGGGGGCGCTCATTCTTGAGGGATTCGCGAGCACTCCTGAAGAGGCGGCAGAAGTAGCCGCTTCGGGCGCTATAGATTTCGAACCCTGTCATGACCATGACGCTGTAGGTGCCATGGCGGGTGTCATATCGTCGAATATGGTCGTTCAAGTTTTGGAGGATAAGACCAGCGGACATCGTGCTTTCTGTCTTGTTCCCGAAGGCATGGGCGGGAAGCTGTTGCGTTACGGCGCCTATGCTCCCGAGGTCATCGACGGCCTCAGGTGGATGGCTTCCGAATTCCGCGAGGTCATGCATGCGGCGCTGAGCACCTCGGAAGAGGGAATCGACACGCTGGCGCTGCAGTTCCAGGCACTGCATATGGGCGATGAGGGTCATAACCGCAACAAGGCGGGTACAAGCATGCTTCTGCGCGCCCTGTTTCCCCTCCTGCTCGATTCGGGCATGCCCTTCGATAAGGTGAAACGTGCGGTTGAATTCATCAACGGAAACGATGGGTATTACCTCAGCATTAGCATGCCCACATCCAAACTGTGCCTCGATGCGGCGCGCGACGTGAGAAGCAGTTCCATGGTTACCGCTATGTGCCGCAATGGCGTTGAATTCGGCATTCGCGTTTCAGGTCTGGGGGATCGATGGTTCACCGGTCCGGCGCAAATGGTTCGCGGCTTGTATTTCCCTGGTTTCGATGACGACGATGCGAATCCCGACATGGGCGACTCGTGCATAACCGAAACTGCCGGAATCGGCGGATTCGCTCTGAGCGGTGCTCCTGCAATCGTTCAGCTCGTCGGGGGAACGGCGGCCGAAGGGGTCGATATCTCCAAGCGGATGTACGACATAACGTTGTATGAGAACGGCAACTTCTCTCAGCCCGTCCTTGATTTCCGTGGGTCGCCTACGGGTATCGACATTCGCAAGGTGGTTGAAACAAACATCCTTCCCGTTATCGATACGGGAAGCGTGCATAGGCTTGCCGGTATCGGCCAGATCGGCGCGGGCATTACGGCGCCTCCCATGGAGTGCTTCGAGAAAGCCCTGCTTGCTTTTGAAGAAACATACGGAACGAACTGCTAGGAGGCCATCATGGACGAGATTATCAACAACCCATTGCTATGGGTCATCTGCTCGGTAACCGTTTTGATCATCGCCTTTCAGTTGGTTGCCTATTTCCGATTGACAAGGAAGCAGGCGAAGGCTTTGGACATGCCTGACAAGACATGCTCCCAATCGCTTCGCGTAGGCCTTATCACGGCTATAGGTCCGGCGCTTGGCATCGTCATCGTCATGGTCGGCCTCATGGCGGTTCTCGGGCATCCGCTTACGTGGATGCGCCTGACCATGATCGTGTCCGCTTCTAACGAACTTGCCGCGGCTCAAATCGGAGCTGAAGCGACGGGCACCGTGTTCGGCGGCGCCGACTACACTCCCGAAGCTCTTATGGTGTCTTGGTTCGGCATGTGGCTCAACGGCGTGGGGTCTTTGGTCGCATGCGTCCTGTTCGCTAAGTCGCTTGGGAAAATCAAGAACAAGGTCGAAGGGGGAAATCCGCGCATCCTCGCGATCGTCAGCGGTGCTGCCATGTGTGCCATTTATGGCAACCTGAGTGCCGGCTCGCTTATGGGGGGCGCCGATTTCGTAGCTGCATGGCTTACCGGCGGCATCGCAACGCTTCTGTTCTACAAGATTGCGCAGAAGCACGAACGTCTCAAGGAATACAGTCTCGGACTCGCCATGATTCTCGGCACGCTTGTGGGCGCCGGCATACACATGGTTGTCTAGATAGGAGTTTCTCATGGATAACGCCACCTACGAAAAGAACTGGACCAAGCCCGTTCATCTCATTGGCCGAATCACCCTCATCGGCGTCTGCATCTCATCGTTTTTACCCGTCGCATTTCTCTACTTTGCCTACGGTATCGTTCCGCCGATCGACTGGATCATCAAGGATGTGGTGTTGATTGCTGCGTCGTTCGGCTTCATTTGGCTTATCGAGCCCATTACATTCTTTCCCGTGCTGGGCACCATCGGAAGCTACGAAGCGTTTCTGACAGGCAATATCGGGACGAGCAAGCTTCCCGCCGCGGCCGTCGCTCAGGATTTGACGCGCGTCGAGCCGGGATCGAAAGAAGCCGAAGTGGTATCTTCCCTAGCCATCATCGGATCCACCATCACCACGGTCGCGTTCGTCTGCATAGGCGCTTTTGCAGGAACGTTCATCTTGGGCGCTCTGCCCGAAGAGGCTCTCGACGCGGTCAAATCCTATGTTGCGCCCGCGGTGTTCGGATCTCTCATGGTCACGTTCGCCATCAAGTTTCCCAAGGTCATTCCTATAGCCATCGGTACGCCCCTTCTTCTTCGCATCTTCGCGGGCGGGGTTATACCTGGATACTTGTATATCGTGTTCACCATTGTGGCCACGATTGCCGCGGCCGTGATCATATACAAGAAACGCATCAAGGGAGAAGAACAGGAAGCGTAGCGATTCATTGCTGCGAGCGGGCCGACGTCATCGCGTTCGGTTCGCTCGCAGCGCGGGAATGCCTATGATCAAAGCATGCAATATAGAATTCATGGATAGGGATTGGGTCTGTGCGGCTCAGTCGCATGCGAGCATGCGAGCATGCGCTTCGTTCGAACATGTCGTCAACTTCTCCATGCCTTGCGGTTCGCTGGCCCGCAACAAGCAGAATTGCCGATTGCAGTATTGTCGCGATGCATGCGGCAATATGGTTCGCGATGCTACGGTATGGATAGGAACAAGATCGTGCGACTTCGCTCCAGGAGGGCTCGTAGTCGATGCCCTGGAACTGCCAATATTCGTCCGTCGCGCGAAAACGCTTCGTATCGTCGAAGAGGACGGTGGATGCTACAGGCTCGTTATCGTCGATGATGAGGAGCGTCGCCATACGTGGCACGCTAGAACGTCTTGCGGTACGTTTGACGGAACGTTGCTCGACTTGCTTTCGGTCGGATCGCAGCCTCTGCCTTCAGCAGCCTGCTTGGATTCCATACGAGAAGCATTTCGCCTTCATGGCAAAGCGCAGTCGCCGTTCATGGAGGATTTCGCAAGGAATCCGTCGGTAGACGGGCGGATGAGCAAGGAGCTTGTTGCGAACGGCATGCTGTTTTGCGACCTCATGGCATCTTCTGCCGCTTCTTCGAGAGCAATGTCTTTGGTGCTTTCTCGGATCGTCGGATTAGGCGTGGGGCTCACCCCGTCCGGAGACGACTTCATCATCGGAGTATTGGCAATCGCTCGAGCGTTTTCCCTGTCAGGAGGGTTAGGAGATGCTTTGGTCGAGATTGTCGATATGCTGGCGCAAAACACGACGAGGATCTCTCAGCATTACCTTATGTCAGCCGTTCGCGGCCGATTTTCCCAAAGCGTGGTCGATGCGGTTCATGCGGTTCTTTGCGGCGATTTGCATATGAGCACCGGCGCATCCGAGGCATCTTTCAGGACGCTTTTGAATCATGGGTCGACTTCTGGTACCGATACGCTTGCGGGAATGGTGGCAATGCTGCAAGCGTGTTCTTGCTCATTTCATCAAGATGCTTTCAGCGCTTCGGCCATGCGACATTCACAGTCCGCTTCTTAGGTGGCATTGGGATGTTCTGCCATCACACTTCCTCGTCTAGGTCTACAAAGCTGCAATCCGCGATGTCCCTGCGCCGATGCAGGATGCGGTACACGACGATGCGCTTGCTGTCGAAGCGGTAGAACACGGCATACATGCCGGCGAGGACGCGGTGGTAGTCATGATGGGCCGTGTCTTCGAGGACGACGCGTCTACCCATGCTTGGGAATGCTTGCGCCTGGCGTATGGCATCGTCGATCATCTGTATGGTCGACAGGGCGGCTTGGGGGTTCTTGCATTCGAGGCCGAGATAGATGGCGATGGATTCGCGATCAAGCTGCGCACGCGGCCGCCATTCGACCTCATGCATAGGTGAGTCCCCAAATTTCGAAGAGTTTGCGCATCCGATCATCTGCATCTCGGGACGAAATGGTCTCAGGGCGGTACTTCTCTTCTATTTCGGCTTCGACGAGCGCCGCACGAACACGGGCGCTTTCGATCCGGGCCTCATAGGTTTCGCTGTCCATCAGAACGAACGCAGGCGTTCCCATGCGTTCTCTTTTTTGAGATGGACGAGCCTCGCATCTTGGCGCACATTATTCAAGGGAATATCGTGCACTGCATGGGCTTGAGCCATATTGCCGGCCGATGTACAAGGGGAGCGGAGGGGTCGATTTTGTCGTGCAGCTGTATGGCGGAATCGTTCTTTTCGAGGTTGCGACCGGACCTCTTCTATGCATGATGAAATAGGATAAAATATAGTCCATGATAATGGACTATATAAAGTACGAATAAAGGTGATTCATATGCCCGCAATCTATCCTTCAACCGCATTGAAGAACGAGCAACGTGCGTTGAAAGCCATTGCGGACGAGGAGGTCGTTTACATTACCGAGAATGGACGAGGGAAATACCTGTTCATGTCTCAGGAGGTTCACGACCGCGAGATAAAAGAAGCCGTTGAAGAGGCGCTGTATGAGTTCCGTATGGCTGAGGCGCTTCGTGCGTCGCGCGCCGATTACGCAGAGGGCCGGTCGTATTCGACGCGCGAAGAACTTATGACGGCTGTTGCGGAGAAGCGAGCTGCTCGTGCCCAGGCTTGAGTTTTCGGATCGATTCGCCGACGATCTGTCGCGCGTGACTTCGTGCAAGGTTGAGGCGAACATATATGCCGCTCTCGACAACGTGGAGGCTTTCGGGGAATTTGGCTCAAGGCTCGTCCCCGATTCGATTCTTCGTGTCTTCGGCGAAGGGGTTCGCAAGGTGGTCGTGAGCCCATTTGATCTCATATACACGTATTATCCCGAAAAAGACCTGGTTGCTATAGAAGCTTTGATCAGTCAGAGGATGGCACGGTAGTCACGCCCGCATCAGGGCAATTCGTGTCTGATGGGGAGATGGTTCTAGGCGATGCGTCTTACGCATCGATCGTCGTGATGCGCGAAAAGCCGAAGAGGTTTTTCAGGACGCTTGTGCAGAAGGGTCACAAACCCGCATCGATCGGGAAGTTGTCTCCCAGGCTGTTCACCACGTCGGCCGACGTCTGCTTCATCCAGCCGATGGGATCGTCCTCCTCGGACAGCACGTTGTGGGCGTTTGCCAGCGCAGGCGTGTAGTCCTTCAGCGCATACACGGCAAAGGCGCCTTCCTGTTCATGCATGACCAGCGGCGTCCACGATACGTTCTCTATTCCTATGCTGCCATCGTCCGCCTTCACGAAGTCGCAGGTCAGCATTCCACCCAGGTCATTGATCATGTGCGGCGCGTCATGGTGCGACGTGAAGTTCCCGAGCGAATACGCGCAGAGCGTGCGATGCCCGCTTCCGTTCGAATTCGCGATCCAGGTCAGCGGTCCTATCACGTGCGGATGCGAGCCTAGGATCACGTCCACGTCCAGATCGGCCAGCAGCTGCGCGTATTTCAGCTGGTCTTCATCGGGCTCCGTCTGGTTCTCGGTGCCCCAGTGCATGGCGACCATCACGACATCCGCCTGCTCCTGCGCGCGAGCCACGTCCGTTCTGATGCGGTCCTCGTCGATGAAGTTCACGGCATAGGGAGGCACATCCGACCTCTCGAATCCGTTCAGCCCGTACGTGTAGTCCAGCAGCGCGAACGTGATGCCGTCGCGCTCGACGATGGCGAGCGTGTCCGCTTCTTCCTGGCTGCGTGCGGTGCCGGTGAACGCTACGGGCTGCTTGCTCCACACGTCGCAGGAATGGTCGAGCGCGCCGTACAGCCCCCAGTCGTAGCTGTGGTTCGACGCGGATGCCACGAAGTCGAATCCGGCGTCCACCACGGCATCGGCCATGGCGTCGGGCACGTTGAACGACGGATAGCCCTGCGGGCCGATGTCGTCGCCGCCTAGGTGGGTCTCCTGATTCATATAGGCGAGGTCGGCCTGCGCCACATAGGGCCTGATCGGCGCGAACAGCGGTCGGAAGTCGTATCGACCGTCGCCGGCTTCTCCCGCGGCGGCATCCGCCTGCTCGCTTATGGCGACTTCGGGCAGGTTGTCGCCCACGGCGACGAACGTCACGCGATCGGGATCGTTTTCGGGATGGGCCGCGGCGGGCTCGGCTTCTTGATCGGCCGTTCGTCCGGCAAACGATGTGCAGGCGTACGCCATCAGGACGACGGCGGTCGCAGCGATGAGGATGGCGACGAGCGGAAGCCATCGGGAACCGCCGACGGGCGCGCCGTTCTCTAGCGGCACGCCGCTGGCCCTCGGCGTGCCCTGTCGCCTGGTCGGTCGACGACGATGTTCTGCATCGGAGGCCCTCATGCGCGCATCCCTTCGCCTAGCGGCGTCCGTGGAAGAAGACGCTCCAAGTATAACGGCGCGCCCTGCTCTTGTTCGAGAAGGACGCGCTTCATCGGTCGATGTTCCTACGGCTTCCGGACTCCGGCGCCCTTTCTTGAGGCCCTACGCGAACTCGGACACGTCGGCCGGCGTGATGCGCTGTTTCACCAGCCGGGCCAGCGGATCCAGGAACCCTCGCTCGCCGGCAGGCAGCCCTTCGTAGGCCATCTCCACGAGCGCGTCGCACATGTCGCCGGCGTTGCGCGAGAACGTCTCCGCCTCGTATCCGCGCCTCATGATCGCCGTCTTCGCACCGTCCACGTCCTGCGCATCCACGCCCTCGAACGCCGCGGCCAGCGCACCGAGCGCCGGTCCGTAGAAGATACCCTTGATAAGCGCCTCGTAGGCGCAGGCAAGATCGATCGGCAGCGCATCGGCAGGGCGGATTTCCACGTAGGTCTTCAGGCGCGCGTCGGGCCATACCATCGAAAGCGCGTGCTCGATATCGGCGTGCGTCATCGTGCGGTCGGCGAAGATGTCCCCGAAGGTGCGCGTGTCGTAGCGCGCCTCGCCCTCGGCGTCCAGCGCCACCACGGCGGGCACGTCCAGGATGTAGTTCGCGTAATCGGCGAACGAGAATCCCGCTTCCAGGCATCCGGGGACGGTGTTGCAGCGGTCGGGATCGAGATACCGCCAGATCTCCGCCCGCATCAGGCGGTGCGGCGCGCGGGTTCCTTCGAACACGGGCGCGTTGTCGCACATGAGCGAAAGCAGGGGAGCAAGCGCGGAGGCGACGCGCATCTTGGCCGCGGCGTCTTCTTCGCTCGTATAGTCGATGGACACCTGCGTCGATGCGCTGCCGCGCATCATGCGCGGCCCGGACGGGGAGATGGCCGAAAGGTAGCGGTTCATGATGTCGTAGCGCGCCTTGGGGATGAGCTCCTTGTCCGCGGCCACGAGCATCGGGTCGTAGCCGAGCGCGACCATGCGGCCCGCAACCGGCGTGAGCGCCGCCGCCACGTCCCGCTCGAACTCGCCGAGCGCGAAGCGCATGTCGGCGATGGATTCGAAGGGACCGGCGGATATCTCCAGCTGCGCGGCCGGTTCGATCGTGACGTTCATATGCGGCTTCGCGACGCCCAGGATGTCGTCGCCGTGCATGCTGACGTCGGGATAGCGGGCGCTCAGCGTGCGCAGCACGTCGGCGACGCCGTTCGGCTGGCTGTACGTGAGCGGCTGGCCGGTGTTGTCCACGAGGAAATGCTCGATCTCCACGCCGAGCATGGAGGCCTTCGGCTTGCACCCGTTCTGGAAGTATGCGACGAACGCCGCGACGTTCGCGTCGCGCGCCGGTTGGTCGGCATGGGCCGCGCGCGCCCCGTTTTTCTGGCCCATGGCCGCGCCTTTCTCTCAGAAATATGCAGAAATTTGCAGCTTTGAGCAAATTTCATACCGTTTTTTGAAAATTTAAACCAATTTAATGCAATTACCTGTATATTTTAGTCCTGCAAGAAGACCCATGAGCGATGCAGCGTCTCTTAGCTGCGTTTTTCCATAAGGAGGTTGGCATGACCAAACGTGCCGTGCGCCACGACGTCATACGGGACATCATCCGCCGCGGCACGGTTAAGACCCAACGCGACCTGGTGGAACAGTTGCGTGAAGAAGGTTACGACTGCACGCAGGCGACGGTCTCCCGCGACATCGCGGGCATGGGTCTGGCCAAATCCCGCGAAGGCTACTACGTGCTGCCCGAAGACATGCAGCTCAAGCGCATGGTGGGCGAACTCGTCGAAACGGTCGAGGTCGTCAACAACTTCATCGTGCTGCGCACCCCCTCGGGCATCGCCTCGGGCGTCACGGTCGCTTTCGACTCGGCGCGTCTGAACGGCGTGGTAGGATCCCTAGCCGGCGACGACACGGTTTTCGTCATGACGCGCAGCGATGAAGACGCCCTGCGTGTTGCAGACATCATTCGCAATCTCAAGAAGAGCTGACGCAGCGGAATCGCCTCAGTTCCGCGATCGGCGAAGGCGGGCTTCGTTCGGGAGCCCGCCTTCAGCTTTTTCGCGGCGGTTTTCGTCTTCGCGCTTCATGTCGAAAATGAAACGGAGCCTCGTCGTTTCATCCGAGCGTGCGCGCCGCTGATACAATGGGGCGCAATCCACGTGAAAGGATCGAATCGACCATGCATACGAAGGCATCCCTCCTAGACCACTTGAAGGCTTCGTCGCGTCGTATCGTCGCTATGGCGACGATCGCCTGCCTGGCCGCGTTCGCGCTTGCCGGCTGCTCGGACGAGGCGAAGGACAATTCCCGCACGCCGCTTCAGCTCGACCGTGCCTACATGGCCTCCATCAACGGCATCGGCGCCGACGTGGCCGACGATCTGTCCGGCTTCTCCGAATACGTCGCCGCCGGCGACGGCGCGTCCATGAAGCTCGCGGCGCAGAAAGCCGCCGACGACCTTTTGAAGATCGAGGACATCTCGGCTCCGACCGATCTTGCCGACGCGCATGAGGAATACGTCGCCGGCGCCAAGGATCTTTCCAGCGCCCTGAACGCCTATGTGGACATCTACAACGAGGCTCAGGCCGCAGGCTCTTCGGCCGACGCCGAGGCGTTCGCCGCCAAGATCGCCGACGTCCAGAAGACCTACGAAAGCGGCGTCGACCATCTGTCCAAGGCCGACGGGCTTGTGGCCGACGCCTTGGAAGCCGCGGGGGAGGATCCGTCCAATGCGGCATCCCGGTCCATGGGCGCGCTGCTCTCTTCGGCCATAGGGTCCGGCTCCGCATCCAGCGGCTCGGATGGTGCCGCCTCGGATGCAGGCTCCGCATCCGAGAGCGCTTCCTAAGGCGAAATCAAGGCGGAAGGGCCTCGCATTCGAGAGCGCTTTCTTAATCTTAAGGCGAAAGGACCTCGCATCCGAGAGCATTCTGATGCTGCCCTGGGGATACATTCCCCGGGGCTTTTTTGTGCCGCGACGGCCCGCGCGACCCTCCGCCGCTCACCGACGACAAAAGAACTCCATGCCGTTGGAATTCTGTGAACGGCACGTCCGTCCGCTCTTTGCCTTCGACCTGCGATTACACCAATTATGGGAATAGTTTTGCACCCTATCCACAATATCTTGTGGATAACGCCGAACATTATGGGCGCCGAATGTCGTATCATGGCACGGCCGGAAGACATCCGGACAACCCGTGCACCACGCAATTCAGACACCGGCGCGAAGCCGTAGGGAGAAAAGGAAAAGGAGCGCATCCATGAAGATCATCAAGCGCAACGGTTCGGAAGTCGAGTTCGACATCTCCAAGATCGAAAACGCGATCACCGCCGCCAATGCGGAGGTCCCCGCCGCGCAGCGTCTGACCGACCGTCAGATCTCCTATGCGTCCCAGAACGTCGCCGACGCCTGCGCCGAAGCGGGCCATGCCGTCTCCGTCGAGGAAATCCAGGACCTCGTCGAAGACGAGATCATGAAGCTCGATCGCTTCGAAGTCGCGCGCAAGTACATCATCTATCGCTACGTTCAGGGTCTGAAGCGCCAGAAGAACACGACCGACGACAAGATCATGGCGCTGATCGAATGCAACAACGAAGAGGTCAAGCAGGAGAACTCCAACAAGAACCCCTCGGTCAACTCGGTCCAGCGCGACTACATGGCCGGCGAGGTCTCGAAGGATCTGGCCATGCGCGTGCTTCTGCCGAAAGACGTCGTGACCGCGCATAACGAGGGCGTCATCCACTTCCACGATTCCGACTACTACGCGCAGCACATGCATAACTGCGACCTGGTGAACCTGGAAGACATGCTGCAGAACGGCACCGTCATCTCCGGCACGTTGATCGAGAAGCCGCACAGCTTCTCCACCGCCTGCAACATCGCCACGCAGATCATCGCCCAGGTGGCGTCGAGCCAGTACGGCGGCCAGTCTATCTCGCTCACGCATCTCGCGCCCTTCGTCGATGTCAGCCGCCAGCGCATCCGTCGCGAAGTGCTCGACGAGATCAACACGCTGGGCTTCGAATCGTCGCCCGAGCGCGTCTCCGAAGTGGTCGAGAAGCGCCTGCGCGACGAGATCCGCCGCGGCGTTCAGACCATCCAGTACCAGGTGGTCACGCTCATGACCACCAACGGCCAGGCACCCTTCGTCACCGTCTTCATGTATCTCAACGAAGCCAAGGACGAAGCCGAGAAGCACGACCTCGCGATGATCATCGAAGAGACGCTCGCGCAGCGCTACCAGGGCGTCAAGAACGAAGAGGGCATCTGGATCACGCCGGCCTTCCCCAAGCTCATCTATGTGCTCGAGGAAGACAACGTGTCCGAGGGCTCGCCGTACTTCTACCTGACGCAGATGGCCGCCAAGTGCACGGCGCGCCGCCTGGTGCCCGACTACATCTCCGAGAAGAAGATGCGCGAGCTCAAGCTCAGCAAGGGCGAGGTCGAAGGCGACGGCGATTGCTACACCTGCATGGGCTGCCGCAGCTTCCTGACGCCCGACCGCTCGGGCAACGGCTACGACAACGTGGCCAACGCCGGCAACTACGAGCCGGGCGCGCCGAAGTATTACGGCCGCTTCAACCAGGGCGTCGTCACGATCAACCTGCCTGACGTCGCGCTTTCGTCCCGCGGCGATGTGGATGCGTTCTGGGACATCTTCGAAGAGCGTCTGGAGCTCTGCCATCGCGCCCTGCGCGCCCGCCACGACCGTCTGCGCGGCACGCTGTCCGACGCCGCCCCGATCCTGTGGCAGCACGGCGCCCTCGCGCGCCTCGAGAAGGGCGAGACCATCGACAAGCTGCTCTACGGCGGATACTCGACGCTTTCCCTCGGCTACGCGGGCCTGTACGAATGCGTGAAGTACCTGACCGGCCACAGCCACACCGACGAGGAGGCCACGCCGTTTGCGAAGGCCGTCATGCAGAAGATGAACGACAAGTGCGCCGAATGGAAGGAAGCCGAGGACATCGACTACTCCCTGTACGGCACGCCGCTCGAATCCACGACGTACAAGTTCGCGAAGGCCCTCCAGCGCCGCTTCGGCGTCATCAAGGGCATCACGGACAAGGGCTACATCACCAACAGCTACCATGTCCACGTGGCCGAGGAGATCGATGCCTTCACGAAGCTGAAGTTCGAAAGCGAATTCCAGCGCCTGTCCCCGGGCGGCGCCATCAGCTACATCGAGGTCCCGAACATGCAGGACAACCTCAAGGCCGTCGTGTCCGTCATCCAGTATATCTACGAGAACATCATGTACGCCGAGCTCAACACCAAGAGCGACTACTGCCAGTGCTGCGGCT
>ERZ773022.126-NODE-126-length-77656-cov-5.233554_pt1 | contig 77656 bp, 52 predicted proteins | sample MGYA00580839_ERZ773022 | MGnify/ENA primary metagenome ERZ773022 (study PRJEB29015, sample SAMEA2738020) | human oral metagenome | biome: human oral; feature: human-associated habitat; material: dental | place: China | collected 2044 ...
GCACGATCGCGCGATCGTCGTCGAACATGAACTCAGCCAAAGACTTCGCCAGCTCCGTCTTGCCCACGCCCGTGGGCCCCAGGAACAGGAACGAGCCGAGCGGCCGGTTCGGGTCGGCGACGCCGGCGCGCGAGCGGCGCACGGCGTCCGAAACGCTCGCAACCGCCTTCTTCTGGCCGATGAGCCGCTTGCCCAGGACGTCCTCCATGGACAGCAGCTTCTCCGTCTCCCCCTGCAGCAGCTTCCCGACGGGCACGCCCGTCCACGCGGAGATCACCTCCGCGATCTCGTCGGCGTCCACACGCTCGGCGATCATCGGCTCGACGTCGGCGTCGGCCTCGGCGAGCTCCTGCGCCTCGGCCTCCGCGATCTCGGCCTCGATCGCCGGAATGTCGCCGTTTTGGAGGCGGCCGGCGTCCTCGTAGCGGCCCTCGCGGACGGCGCGTTCGAGCTCCGTGCGCAGCTCGTCGAGCTTCACCCTCAGTTCGCCTACACGGTTGCGCCCGGCCTTCTCGGACTCCCACCGCGCGTTGAGGGCGGCGAGCTCCTCGGACTTGTCCGCAAGCTCGGCCCGCAGCTTCTCCAGCCGGTCGGCGGCCGCGGCGTCGTCCTTCGTCTCCGTCTCAACCAGGTAGGCCTCCTCCATCTTGAGGCGGTCCACCTGCCGCTGAAGGGCGTCGATCTCCTCGGGCGAGGAATCGAGCTCCATGCGCAGGCGCGAGGCGGCCTCGTCGACGAGGTCGATGGCCTTGTCCGGCAGCTGGCGCCCCGGAATGTAGCGGTTCGAAAGCGTCGCGGCGGCCACGAGCGCGCCGTCGGAGATCGTCACCTTGTGGTGCGCCTCGTACTTCGGCGCGATTCCGCGCAGGATCGCCACCGTGTCCTCCACCGAGGGCTCGCCCACGTACACCTGCTGGAAGCGCCGCTCCAGGGCCGGGTCCTTCTCGATGCCCTCGCGGTACTCGTCCAGCGTGGTGGCGCCGATCAGCCGCAGCTCGCCGCGCGCGAGCATCGGCTTGAGCATGTTGCCCGCGTCCATCGCGCCCTCGGAGCCGCCGCCCGCGCCGACGATCGTGTGGATCTCGTCGATGAACGTCACGATCTCGCCGGCCGAATCCTTGATCTCCTGGAGAACCGCCTTGAAACGCTCCTCGAACTCGCCGCGGTACTTCGCGCCCGCCACCATCGAGGCGACGTCGAGCTGGATGAGCCGCTTGCCGCGCAGGGACTCCGGCACGTCGCCGTCGACGATGCGCTGGGCAAGGCCCTCGACCACGGCCGTCTTGCCGACGCCGGGCTCGCCGATAAGCACCGGATTGTTCTTCGTGCGCCGCGAAAGCACCTGGACGACGCGGCGAATCTCCGAGTCGCGGCCGATCACCGGGTCCATCTTGCCCTCACGAGCCGCCGCCGTCAGATCCGCCCCGTACTTTTCGAGGGCCTGGAACGTTCCCTCGGGGTCGGGGCTCGTCACCTTGGCGCTGCCGCGCACATTCGGCAGCACCGCAGCGAGCTGCTCACGTCCCGCGCCCGCCGACTGCAAGATCTCCCCCGCCTGGCTCTGCGAGGCCGCGACGGCAATGAGCAGGTGCTCGGTCGAAATGTAGGCGTCACCCAGGGCAGTCGCCTCCTTGCCGGCGTCGCTGATGACGCGGGAGAGCGTGCGGGAGGCCCCCGGCTGCTGCACCGAAGACCCTTCGGAGGCCGGCAGCGCCGCGAGCGCGGCGTTCACGCGAGATTCGACCTCTCCGCGGTTGACGCCGACGGCGTCGAGAAGCGCCACGGCCACCCCGCCCTGCTGGGCGAGGAGCGCGGCGAGCAAGTGGAGGGGCTCGACCTGCGGATTGCCCGCGTCGGTTGCAAGCCGAATGGCCTCGGCGAGCGCCTCCTGCGATTTGGTTGTCAGTTTGTCCATAAGCCTTTCACTTTCCTTTGCATCCTTGAGGGACGGCATTGATGTCTATAGAAGACTGTGTCTATAAAGGACAACGCCACTGAGATTGAGTCTATTCCACTCAAGTTTATTTGCACAAGGATGGCTCACTAACGAGGGCGGTCCCTCGCTGCCTTGTCGGCAGTCCAACGCACGCGCCGGCCGCCGATCCGGCGTCGGAGGCGACTAGTTTCCGAGCCCGCCCGTAAAGTCGCCTCCGATCGACAAGTCGCTCTTCTCGACGATCTTCGTCAGCTCCGACTCCGAATACGCCGATGCCGGGCACGTGTAGTTCACTCGCACGAGGATGGCCGGCGGGGTCGCCGTGAAAGTACGGAACCAGTACCAGCCGCGGTAGTTATTCCCGTCCTTTCCGGTGTAGGTCACCATACTCGCCACGCCGTCGACGTCCTTCCCTCCCGCGCCGTGCACTTTCGTTCTGCCGGAAGGCTCAGAGCGGAAATCAGACATGCTCTGTTGCAGCTGACCGAGAAGCCGGTTCGCCAGCTCCTGTGTGACCTTCTGGTCCCCTCCCTGGGCTCCGCTGACATACTGCTGCTCGGCGGCAAGGTAGCAGCCCTTCTGGCTCCTCGAAAGGAACTTGCCGTCCTTTTCCACAAAGTCGACTTTCCAGTTTTTCATTTTCGTGGGGAACTTCCAGAAAGGAACTTCCTTGACGTCGACTTTGCCCTTGAAGCGCTGCGACGGGAGGCTTGCCGACGGCGAACCCGAAGCCGTTGCATCGCTCGCCGAAGGCCCGCCCTCGGCCGAGGATTTGTTCCCAGAAGGATCCTTGACGGCATGCGAGGCGTTGCCGCCAGAAGCTTCCTTGCCGGATTCGCCTCCGTCCGAGCACGCCCCCAGCGCGGCGAGGGACAGACCCGCGGCGGCGATCAGAGCCACGCCGCGCATGGCGAGAAGGCGCCGGCCTGGAACACGGTGTGCCATTGCAATCACATCTCCTATCGAATGATCGACCGTTTTGAGTATTTGCTTACACCAACGGACTCTACCCATCTCTCGGGCAGGCATGTCGCCGCTGACACAATGTGGAACCTTCCCGTCGAACGCTCCTCGCGGAAGGGCTGGGAGAGGCAGGGAAAGCGCCGGATGACGCGAATCGGCGTCTCCTCGGCGATCGCGGGTAGGATGGTCGCCGACGCGAAAGCCCGCAGTTTCCGGGGCCGCCGCCGGCGCAGCAGCGTCTGTGCCGGTCGCGTCCTTGCGAGTCGCGAACGGCGGAGCTGCGGAATGCAGAGCCGCCGCCGCGGAAGTCGGAGGGATCCCGCACGCCGGGATAACGCTGCAAACAACGAGACGCGCACGCCGGGAAACGCGCCCGCGAACGGCAGAAAGCGCACGCACGCCAAGACGTGCACGAACAGCAAGAAAGGGAGGCCATGCCGGAAGGTCAAGCAATTCACCGCATCGCGCGCCTGATAAACGAGAGGTTCGAGGGCGCCGACGTCGTAGCGTCCTCCCCGCAGGGCCGATTTTCCGACGGCGCGCACCGCCTGGACGGGCTCACGGCCGGCCGGGCCGAAGCGTGGGGCAAGCACTTTTTCATGCCGTTCGCCGACGGCGGCTCCACCGCCCGCACCGACGGCGGGCCTTCGAGCGGCATGTCTGCGGGCAGCTCCCCGGGCGAGGAAGCGCCAAACAGCGCGCCTCTAAACGCGAGAAATGCGATGGCCCCGAGCGCGGCGCCCCTCGCCGAGACTCCCCTGGGCGGCACGTCCCTGGGCGACGACGGGCCCGTGTGGCTTCACATTCATCTGGGCCTGTACGGCAGGTGGCATTTCACGGGTGAAGGCTCGGACGCGATCGTCGGCGCCGGCGTCCGCAGCGGCAACCACAACGCGGTCAACGTCGGCACGGGCAGCACGGTGCGGCTGCGGCTCGCCGCCAATGGGTTTACGGCCGATCTCACGGGCCCCTCGCGATGCGAGATCCTCGACGGGCCGGGCGTGCGGGCCGCAGTTTCCAAGCTCGGCCCCGACCCAGTTCGCAACGAGCCCGGAGACCGCGAGCGCTTCGTCGAGGCGGTTCGGCGGAGGCGGTCGCCGGTGGGCCAGCTGGTTCTCGACCAGTCGATCGCCGCCGGACCGGGAAACATCTACCGCGCAGACTGCCTTTTCCGCGTCGGCATCTCGCCTCTGCGGCCCGGCAACAAGGTTTCGGCCGAGCGTCTGAAGGCCCTGTGGGACGACCTCGTTGAGACGATGCAGGCCGACGTTCCCGACGGCGTCATACGCACGGTCCCGGAAAGCCTGAGGCCCGAACCGGCCGAGGCTTCTGCCACGAGGGATCCGGACGCAGCAGAAGGCACCGACGGCGAAGACCCGGAGGCCCAGCGTTTCGCGGTCTACCACCGCACGGGAAGGCCGTGCCTGAGATGCGGCACGCCCGTGGCGGAGAAGGAGATGGCCGGACGCCGCCTCTTCTGGTGCCCGAGCTGCCAGCGATGAAACGGCGATAGGCTCTGCGCTCACTGCGCCCGGTCGTCGAGCCCTTCAATCGAAAGAGACCGCGTTTTCAGTCCGAAAAGGCCTTTAACCGAAAGAGACTGGCTCTAGTCGAAGGAGACTGCCGATTCGAGCCACGCCACCTGGATCAGCTCGCGATTGACTTCGCGCGAGCGGAACTGGCCGCGGCCGGGCATGCCCTCCTGGGGCCGGATCCGGCCGAGGACGGCGCCTTCCTCGGGGTTGCCGGGCAGGAGCATGGCGGGTGAGGCGAGGTCGTTCATCGCCTGAATGACGGGCGAGCCGTACATGGCTCTGCTCGCGCCTCCCATGCGGCGGGCGACGATGATGTGCAGACCGACGTCGCGCGCCTGGGCCATCATCGGGACGAGTGCCCTGACCGGGTTGCCCTGGGAATTGTCGACGAGGTCGTAATCGTCGACGACGACCCACGCCTCAGGGCCCTTCCACCAGCTGCGCTCGCGCAGCTGCTTGGCGGTGACGTCCGAGCCGGGAACGCGCGTTGCGAGGAACTGCGCCAGGCCGTTGAGCTGCTCGGTCGCCTCGGCCGCGTTGCGCAGGTGGCGGCCGACGTAGCCTTCGGGCAGCTCGCCGAGGAGCGAGCCTCGGTAGTCCACAGCGAAGATCTGCGCCTGCTGCGGCGTGTACAAACGGGCGATCTCCGAGCAAATGAGCCGCAAAGTCGCGGTTTTCCCGGATTTCTGGTCTCCGAAGAAGAAGAAGTGGGAATTCGCGTCGAAGTCGATTCCGAAGGGCTCCAGGCGGGATTCGCCGAGCCCCAGAAGGACCCTGCGATCGTCCTTGCTGACCCTGCGGCGGACCTGCTCGATGGAAACCTTGTCCGGGAGCACACGCAGCTTCGGGCCCCGCGGGCCGGTCCACAGTTTGTTGACGTTTTCGACGAAGTCGTTGACGCCCTCCGAGAGGTTCTCGGGGTTGTGATCGGCGTCCACCCGGGGAAGCGCGCCCAGAATATGGTGCTTGGACGGCTCAAGGCCGCGCCCGGGGGCGCCGGTGGGCACGTTTCGAGAGAGCTTCCTGTCGATCTCTGAATCGAGGGCGTCGCCCAAACGCAGCTCGATTCGCGAGCCGAACATGTCTTTGACGGCGGTGCGGAAGTTCATCCACCGCAGCGCCGTGGCGATGACGTGCATTCCGAAGTTCAGGCCGCGGGGGATGAGGTCCTGCAGGCGCATCTCAAGCTCGTCGAAGTCGGACCGCAGCGCCTGCCAGCCGTCGACCACCAGGAAAATGTCGCCGTATCCGTCGTCGGCCTTCCCCTCGGCGCGCATGCGCCTGTAAGCCGACATCGATTCGATTCCCTGGGCGGCGAAGTACCGCTCGCGGTCATCGACGATCGACTTGATCTCAGCGAACATGCGGCGGACGCGGGTTTCGTCGCTTCGCAGGGCGACGCCGGACATATGGGCGAGGTCCCGCATTCCGGCGAACGTGCCGCCGCCGAAGTCCATCGCGTAGACCTGGATCTCCATCGGCGTGTGGGTCAGCGCCAGCGCGCCGACGACGGTTCGCGCGAAGGTCGATTTTCCGGACTGCGGGCCGCCGATGATTGCAAGGTGGCCTCCCGCGCCGGAGAGGTCGAGGGTGAGTATGTCCCTGCGCTGTTCGAGCGGGCGGTCGACGTCGCCCACCGGGATCGTGAACTGGCCGGCGCCGCGCCACTTCGGCGAATGCAGGCCGAGGACGGGCGAGACGCGCAGATCCGGCATGAGGCTGTCGAGCGTGGCCGGGACGTTGAGCGGCGGCAGCCACACCTGGTGGGCGTCCGGCCCCTTGCCCGCCATCCGCGCGACGGCGATGTCGAAGGTGGTGTTCGGCACCCCGGGGATGCCGGAGTCGCCGAGCTCGTCCTCCTCCGGCCCAGAATCCTCTTCGACCTCCTCGATCTGCTCGGTCTCCAGGCGCAGAGGCTTGGCGGTGAAGTCGAGGATCTCCACATCTTGAACCTCGCCGGATCCGAGGGCGGCGCTCAGCTCCGCCCGCTTGGGCGGAGGCCCGGAAACGTAGGAGGAGCGGAATCTGATGAGCCCGCTGCTGGCGTCGGGCTTGAGGTATCCGACGCCGGGGATCGCGGGGAGCTCGTAGGCCTCGGAGCCGCCGATGACGCCGCGCGACTCCTGCGCGGAGAACGTGCGCAGGCCGATGCGGTATGACAGGTGCTCTTGCAGGCCGCGCAAACGGCCCTCTTCGAGCCTTTGCGAGGAAAGCAAAAGGTGGACGCCCAAGGATCGGCCGAGGCGGCCGATCTGGTTGAACATATCGACGAAGTCCGGCTTTTCTGCCAGGAGCTCGGAGAACTCGTCGGCCACCACGAGAAGCGCGGGAAGCGGCACGAGCTCGGTGCGGCCGTTCTTGCGAGCGCGCTCGTAATCGTGGATGTTCTTGAAGTTTCCGGCTGCCCGCAGGAGCTCCTGGCGCCGATTCATCTCGCCGCGCAGGGCGTCCTCCATGCGGTCGACCAGCGTGAGGTCCTCGCCGAGGTTGGTGATGATCGCCGAGACGTGGGGCATCTTCGCCATGCCCGCGAAGGTCGCGCCGCCTTTGAAGTCGATGAGCACGAAGTTGAGCTCTTCGGAGGAATGCGCCATGGCCAGCGCCAGAACGAGGGTTCGCAGCACCTCGGACTTTCCGGAGCCCGTCGCGCCGATGATGAGGCCGTGCGGGCCCATTCCGTTGAGCGCCGACTCCTTGATGTCCAGGTAGACCGTTTTGTGCTCGGGGGTCAGGCCGATGGGCACGCGCAGGCGGTCGCGCTCCAGGCGCGGCCTCCAGGCGATGTTCGTGTCGAGGTCCCGGACGTCGCCCAGCCCCAGGAGGTCCACAAGCTCGGCGGAGGCCTCCCCGGGGGCGTCGACGGCTGCGCCCGACGCCGCGGCGTCGGTCTGTATGAGAGCCTGCGTGGCCAGGCGCCTGGCGGCGGCCTCGGCCTGAACCACGGAAAGTCCGTGCGACCGGCCGCTGACCGGCTCGAAGCCGATCTGCAAAAGCTCGAGGTTATCGCCCTCCCCCAGCTGGACGCGCACTGTGTTCGCGTCCGTCAGCGACTCCCAGTTGGCGGGAATCTCCACGACGGTCACGCCCAAAACTCCGTCTTCGGTGATGATCGGATGGTCGGGCGGGATGGTGAGGCCGTCGTTGACGATCACCAGGTGGGGAAGCTCGGTTCCGTTCTGGTCGGAGACGAAGCGGGGGCGGTCGGCGACGCCGTCGGGCAGAAGGTCCATGATGTTGGTCGGATCGACGTCGATCATGCGGGCCGGGCCGATGGAGTCGAAGATCCGGTCGGAGCCGGCGTGGGGAAGCCACTTGATCCAGTCCCACTCGTCCCAGTGGGCCGTGCTGGTGAGCACAGCGATGCGGACGTCGGAGGCCTTGGTGAAGGTTGCGATCTGAACGAGCACCGAACGCGCCACGGCACGGGCCTTGGCCGGGTCGTTGCCGATGATCTGCAGGCGGGCGATCGTCGAGAGGTTGACGCCCAGCGGCAGTTCGTCAAGCCCCTTGTAGAGCCCCTCGAACTGGACCAGGGCGGATTCTGCGACGGGGTCGGCCTCGGCCACGGCCGAGGCCTCGGCCTTCGTGTAGTCCAAAGTGAAGGGCTGGTTCGCGGCTCCGACTCGCGACAGGAGGAACTCCTCGTCGGAGGGCTCGCGCTCGCCCACTCGCGTGCCTTCCTCGAGGATTATGGGAAGGTCGCCGGGGTGAGGCAAAAACCACTGAGCGAATTCTCTCTGCATGTCCTCGGCCTTGCGGGCGTTCTGCCTCGTTTTGGCCAGGTAGGCGAGGTATTCGCGCCTGCTTCCCGTGACGGAGTTCCTGAACTGGACGCGGTTGCGGTAGATGTTTAGAAAGGCCACACAGAGCATCGCCACGACGAAGAGGCCGGACATCAGGATCATCCTCGGCGAGCGATTGCCGGACATCGCCATGACCACCATCATGCCCATCGACCCGAACATGGGAAGGATCATGGCCAAAGCGCCGGTCAAGCCTTCCGAGCGCTGAATCTCAGGCGGAGCCTTGAGCTCGACGACCTCCTGCGGCGGCGCTTTCGGCGCCTGACGTTTCGTCGTTGCCACGTGCTGTCCTCCAGATTCGTTCTCTTCCCTCATGGATATGCGAAGCGGGCCGGCCTGCGGACCGCGGCGCGGACCCCTCTATGGATCATACTGAGCAAAACGGATTCGCTCGAGCGTGTCCATCCTCGCTTTCCTCGGAATTCATGCCCCTATTCACCGAAACTGCGCGGTTAGTGAGATTTGCTGTAAGTTTACGGGGAGTACTCCACCGAGCGCGGGCCCACGCAGCGCGCTATTGTGGACGAGAACGTACACACGCAGCCTTCGACCAAGGGGAAGCATGGCCGCCACTTCAGCGTCTGTTTCATACCTCACCCTCGTGGTGCAGGGGGAGAGCCACGACGTCGTCGCGCCGGCGGGCTTGACGCTAGCGCAGATCCTCAAGATCCGCAGGGTGCCGCCGGACCTCGTGCCCTGCACAGTCGCCGGCGACAAGCTTCCCGGCGCTTTGGTGGTGGGCCGGGAGATCCGCAACGGGGCGCTCGTCGTGCTCCAACCGCCCGGGCCCGACTTCCAAGTGACCCTCGAGGACTACAAACCGAACGCCGCCTCGCCCGAAGCCGCCTTCTCCCCCGCCGTCTCGATTGTGGGAATGCTCATTTCCGTAGTCCTGTCGCTCCTCGTCTTCCTCAGGAGCCCGCTCGTCCCGGAATGGCAGGCGCTGACGGCGGCCGGAACGATGCTTCTCCTCGGACTGCTCTACTCGCTGCGCCCCAACATGGGGCATCCCGTCTCCGAAACCCTCGCCGCCGTCACCTGCGGCATGACGGCGGGTTTCCTGGCGACGGCGTCGAATCCCGACGACGCCAAGTATCAGGCGCTCGTCAGCGCCTTCGCGGCCGCCGGAATTCTCGCCGCGATGCGGTGGGCATGGCGCGGACGCAACGACGTCGCAACCGCCCGGGTGGCGGGAGACTGCGCGGCGCTCGGCCTCATCGTCTCCCTGGGCGGCCTCGCGTTCCTCATCCTCGGCGTCAAGATCGAACTGCTGCTGGCCGGCCTGTTCGGCCTGTCCGCGCCTCTCATCCAGGCGCTTCCAGGGTTTTCGATAAGCGTTCCCGTCGAAAGGCTCATCGACGAGGCGACCATCGTTCGCGAAGCCCGCTCCGTCAGGCACGCCGAGCCGAAGAAGCTCGACAAGATCACTCCGCAGGAGACGGCCGACCTCATCGCGGCCGGCACGGCCCGCAACCGCCTGTGGACGGCCATTCTCTGCTCGGCCGCCCTCGTCATGCTGCCGACGATGACCCGCGCCGCCCTGCGCGGAGGGTGGCAGGGCGTCGTGGCGGGGGTCTCGATCGCCTTCGTCGCCCTGGCCTTCCTCCTCGTGCCGCGGACGGCGGCCGCGATATACGTTCGCGTGGTCCCGAGGGCGACGGTGGCGGCGATGGCCCTCTGCGGCGCGGCGTTCGCCGGCGCTCGGGGGTTCATAAAGGAGCCGGTGCCCCCCGTCGTCGTCCTCACGTGCGTCGCCTTCACCATTCTCCTTGTAAGCATTCCCATTTCCCGCGGCTGGAGGCCCCTTTCCTTCACCCGCATAGCCGATATCGTCCAAAGCCTCGCCTGCGCCTGGGCCCTGCCCCTCGCCCTCGCGGGAACGGGCCTCATCACCCTTGTTCGAACAGGGGGAACTTCATGATCCACCCATCCGCCGTCACGAATCGAGTGAGCGATGCCTGAGAGAAAAGAAAACTTCATTCGAGCGACCCTCATACACGAGGAGAAGCGGGCAGACATCCTCTTGCCCTCCAACATGCCGGTGGTCGAGCTCATTCCGAGCGTCGTCCGTCGCTTCGTCTCGGTGACTCCCCGAATGGTCTCGCGAGGATTCATCCTCACCACCCCCAACGGGCAGGTCGTGGATCAGTCCCTCACGTTGAAGGCCCAGGGAATCAACGACGGCACGCTCCTCATGCTCTCGCCCAGAGTGAAGGAGATCGAGAAGAAGTATGACGATCCGATCGAGGCGGTCGCCGACGTCGTCAACGAGACCAACAGGCCCTGGACGGACTCCGACGCCGCCGGGGTGGCAACCGGGGCGGCCATAACGCTTCTCGTCGCCTCGGCGATCCTCCTGTGCATGGCGCGGCCCCTGGCGGGAATCTCCATACCGATCATCCTGGGCGGCATGGCGATCTTGCTGATCGGCGTCATCTGGGCGCTTCAGCGCGGCGAGCGGCACACCCACGCCGCGGCGCTCGCCCTCGTCTCCTCGGTGATCGTCGGGGCGTGCGGCTTCAGCGTGCCCAATCCGCCCGCTTCCTTCGGCCTCGACATGGCGCTTGGCGGATTCTGCTGCTCGATCGCGGCAATGTTGACGATGCCTCTGCTGAGCGAATGGAAGGAGATCATGTTCGCCCCCGCGGTCGCAGGCATCTCGCTGGGCGCCGTCGGAGGGGTCAACATGGCGCTCGCCGATTCGCATGAGCGCGTCGCCGTCGTCGCCACGAGCCTCCTCGGCATTTTCCTGCTCATTCTTCCCGGGTTGTCGATGCGTCTGAGCAGGCTTGACCAGGCTGACCCGCTTCTGGCTTCGGGCGGCGGAGGCCCGGCGGCCAATCCGGGCGCAAAGCGCGAAGCCCGGCCGATCAACCCGCGCGTGATCAAAGACCGCTACCTTCGCGGCCGCCGGGCCATGTTCGCGGCGCGATGCGGGGCGGGCTTCGCCCTTGCCGTCCTCACTCCGTTCACGGTCGCCAGCGGCAAGTGGGGCGTCGTGGTCATCGCCGGAATCCTGATCATTCTGACGGTCGGATCGCGAGTGCAGTACGCGAAGATGGACGTCATGTCCGAGTACGTCATCGCCGTCCTCGTCTTCGCCATCGGATGCTCCTCGGTGATGATGCTCCACTCGCAGTGGTGGCTCGGCCTCGTCATCGTCCTGGCCGTCGTGGCCTCCATCCTCATCGCCTACGGCCTGGTCATAGGAAAGACCCCCCAGTGGCTGCGCCAGGCGGCCGACATGTCCGAGACGATTGCGGGAATCGTCCTCATTCCCGCCGCAGTTCTAGCTCTAAGGTTGTGGTGACGTGGCATCGACGAAAGACATCCTCGACGGGCAGCGTTTCAACCGTCAGCGTTTGGTGACGGCCTTCACCTCCGGAATGCCCGGAGGCCGCGAGCTCACCCCCATTCACCCGTGGAAAGGCATCATCGCGAGCCTCGTGATCACGGCCCTTGTAGTCGGCGGGGCGTGGATATCGAAGCTGTTCGCCCCGTCCCTTCCCGACGGCTGGAAGAACGGCAACCTCGTCATCAACTCGTCGAACGGCTCCCGGTACGTCTCCATCGAAGGAAAGCTCTACCCCGTTCTCAACGCCTTCTCGGCCCATCTTCTCTTTCCCAACCTCAAAACGATCACCGCGAACGACGACGCGCTGGCGACCGCCCCGCTCGGCCCCGTCGTCGGCATCCCGGGCGCACCGGACAAGGTTCCCTCTGCCGACAAGGTCAAAAACGCGGACATCAGCGCATGCATCGCGAGCAACGACTTCCTGTGGAAGGGCGTGAACATGAAAGAGAAGGTCTCCTCGGCGAACGGGGCGGCGCTTTTCGTCGAGAGCAACCACGTGAAGTACCTCATCGCAGGCGAGTATCGCTATCCCTTCAGAGAGGGCGAGGGCGAGAACCCGAAGGCCGAGCGCATCCTCGAAAGCTTCGACATCAACGACGTCAAGCCAATCCAGGTCAAGGCCGCGTGGCTCAACCTCTTCAAAGAGGGAGAGCCCCTCACTCCCCTCCAGATCGACGAAGGCAGGGGCAATGTGAGAGTCGAAGGGATCGATCGGGAGTACCCCGTCGGAACGATTCTCAAGGAGGCCGACGAAAAGAAGGGCACGAAGTACTATCTGGTCCGCAAGGACGGAAAGCTGCAGCGCATGTCGACGACGGCCTTCCACATGTACACGCTCTCATCCTCGGGCCGCGACGCCACCCCCTCGAAGATCAACTCCTATGAGAGGGGCCGGGCAACCTTCAACGACGAGAAGCTCATGCCCACGTGGCCCGAGGACATCCCCCGCCTCGTGAACAACTCGACGTCGAGGCCGTGCGCGCACGTCGCCACGGGGCAGAGCACGAGGCTCATGGTGAGCAACAGCATTCCCCGCCTCACCTCCGATCGCGTGGAGGTCGCCTCCCAGACGGGGGCCATCGTCACCCAGCCGGGCAACAAGGTAAAGCGCTACCACCTGATCGACGAGGACGGCCTCGCCTACGAGATGGACAACTTCGAGAAAACCGGCGAATCGCTGGGGTACAAGAACGTGACTCCGCTGGAGGCTCCGCCCGAGTGGATGGATCTGTTCAGCTCCGGGAAAGAGAAGACTCCGACGCTTTCCGTCGAGGCAGCATGGTCCACCGTCCCGGCCGACGCCCGCAAGGCGGCGAACAAGTGAGATCGAAGGGAGTGAGCGCAAGGAGCATGGACCGGAGAGAACGAAAAGCCTGGCGCTGGGCAGCGGCCTCATCGGCCCTCGTCCTAGGCCTCAGCGGGCTCGGGGCAACGGCTTCCGCACAGGTCAGGGCTTCCGCACAGGTCAAAGGACCCGCTCCGATGTGGTTCGACAGGCAGAACTGCGAGAAGGATTCGGCCAAGAGCTACCACCCCAAGGACGAAGAAAGGAACGCGATCGGCACCTACGCGCTCGATCTGACCGAGACCCACAAGCTGACCAGGGGCAAGAAGGCGACGATCGCGCTTATCGACACCGGAATCGCGACGAACAACAACAACCTCAACCCCGCATTGACCGGCGCGAGCTTCGGCGCGGGGATCGACCTCACGGGGGGCAACAACTTCAGGGTCGACAATGACGGACACGGAACGGCCGACGCCTCCATCATCGCCGCCCAGCCGGGCAAAACGAGGTCCTTCAGCGGCGTCGCCCCCGAAGCGACGATCGTCCCCGTCAAGGTGGCCAACGAAGAGCCTCAGGAGAACGCCGACGCGGCAGCCATAAAGGCCTACAAACAGAGCTTGGCCGCCAACCTCATCAAGGGGATCAGCTGGGCGGCCAACAACTCGTCCGTCGACATCATCGCCATACCCATAGCCGGGGACTCAAGCGCGAGCAACGACGCCCTCAAGAAGGCCACGGAAGACGCGATAGCCAAGGGCAAAGTGGTCGTCGCCGCCGCCGGGAACTCTGAAAACCGACGCGGCGGGTCCTCTTCGCCTTCGGCCACTTCGACGTCCTCGTCAAACTCCTCCGAGAATATGCGCTACCCTGCCGGATACGAGGGCGTCATCGGCGTGACCGCGGCGGATTCGCAAGGAAACGTCAACGAGTCCGTCGTCCATTCGGACGCCGTCAAGCTGGTTGCGCCCGGCCAGAACATGATCGTGGCCAACGGGGCGACGGGCATCTGCCTGACCTCCACGCAAGCCCCGAGCACGAGCTACGCCACCGCCTACGTCGCCGGCGTCGCGGCGCTCGTCAAAGCCCGTCACCCGAGTGAAAGCGGCAGGATGATCACGTATCGTCTGCTGTCCTCGGCCAACCGCGCGAGCGCGGCCAGTTCGAACAAAGAACGCGGCTGGGGGTTCGTCAATCCCTACGGCGCGGTCACGATGGTCGACGACGGGCAGATTCCGGGTCCGACCTCGCCCGTCATTCAACGGCTCAAGCCGGTTCCCACGGTGGGCTCCGACGTTCCCCCCAAGCCGCACGATCCGCAAGGCAACAGCCGCAAAGCTGGAATCATCTGGGCCGGCGCCGGCGTGGGACTGACCGTGGTGCTGCTCATCTTGGCGGCGGGGCGCAGCAGAATGGCGCTCAGGCCGCGCGAGGCCGACGACGACGCGGACAGCGCCAAAGACTAACCGCGCAGAAAAGCGGCGGTGGAGCGGATCTCTCCGTTCCACCGCCGCTTTGGCTTACGGCGTTCTCACTTGCTCGGCTCAACCGACGCCGAATCGCCGGCCCCGACCGCTTCTAGACTCTCAGTCGAATCGCCACGCCTGCCTGACTCCAGGAAGGTGACGGCCCGGCCGGGGTCGTAGCTGGAAACGACGTTCTCCTTCGCGGGAAGAAGGCCTTCGATCCCCTTGCCCTGCGTTTCCTGCGGGCTCTCGTCGCGCCTGAGACGGCGTCCGACCAACCGGCGCAGAATGCTCGAATCCTTGCGCTGCGATTCGGCCGACGTCGAAACGCCGCTCTCACGCTCGGAGGCCTTCTCCTGAGGCAGGGGCTCGTTCAGCTCGAGGGAGACCTTCACCTCGCCGTTTTCGACTTTGGCCACGATCGAGGCGGAGAACCTCGACATAACACGGTACAGGGTTCCCGACGCCCGCGCGGTCACCGTGAAGGTGCGCACGGCGCCGCGACGCGCGGCTTTCCTCTTTGGACGCTTGGACGCCTCCGCCATCTTTTGGGCGGTGACTGCCGCGCTGCCCGTCACGGGAACACGGCCTTGCGTGCCGAGGGCGCCGTGCGCCCCGCCGACCGCGAGTGCGCCGCCGATCCCGAGCCGTGCGCCGGCCAAGCCCCTCGTCGGAGTCTTCGTCCGGCGCGGCAACCCGGTGGCCGAACGACGCGCCTTCGAGTTTCGAGTCTCGCTTGCGGCGTTGCGGGCCGCCGTCGAGGCCGCCCGAGCGGAGCCCGTCCGGCCGGCCGTGCCCGCGGTGCGAGACGCGCCCATCCCGGCTGTGCGATTCTGCGTCGAGGTCTTCGCCCGCTTGGCGGTGGTCGCCCCCTTTAGAATCCCGGCGCTGCGTGTCTGCGTCGAGGCCTTAGCCCGCGCCGCAGTGGTCGCGCCCCTCGTGATTCCCGGCGTCCGAGCGGAAGACGAGCCGCTGACCGGCCGAGCCGCGCCGCTGGCGCCGCCGAGTCCGCGGGACGCCGTCGCGGAGGCTTCCGCACGCGCCGCAGTGGTCGCGCCCCTCAGGATTCCCGACCCGCTTCCAGGCGACTGAACCCGCATCGTCGCGCCGGAGCGCAAAGCCGACGAAGCCGACTGCGGAGCGGAGGCCATCTGAGCCGCCTTCGCCGCCTGGTAAAGCTTGTAACTCGCGGCAGCGGCCCCGCCCGTGGCGGCCGCGGCCGTGGCCATCGGGTTGTACACGGCAGGCGAATGCAGCATCGAAGGCTGAGAAACGGCGTGCCCGGCCTGCACGCTGGGCATCGAGTAGTGCGAGGACTGCAGGGAGAGCCCGCCGCCGTCCACGCGCGACCCGGAATGCCACTCGGTGGCGGACCTCGTGGGCCCGGTCGCCACGGGCTCCGAACTCGCGGGAGGCATGAAGAAAGACTTCACCTGATTGAACAGCTTGACCGCCTGGTCGAACTTTTGGAAGGCGTCCTGCACCTCCTCCACCGAGGGCAGCTTGACCTTCAACTTCGACTCGACCTCCTGCTTGAGGCCTTCAAGCTGGGCGAACGGAGGAAGCTTTCCCATGGCGTCGAACGTGTTCACGTCCAACCCCTTGAGCACGGCAAGGGCCTGAACGTCGAGCACGCCCATGGCGGCCTGGTGCACCGCATTCGCGTGCGCCACAATCATGGGCGCCGCGACGGGCCCGGCGGCGGGGGCCATAGCCACCGCGCTGTCGCGGGCGGCGTTCGCGGCATCCACGTTCTTTCTGATCTCGCCGTACTCAAATTGCGCGCGGCGCCCAACCTCGACAACCTGGCGGCGCGCCGTGGAGACCCGCTTGATGCCGTCCGAATGGTCGACGACCCTCGCTTGAAGCTTGTCGAGATTCTCCCGGGTGGTGTCCGCCATCTGACCCTCGAAACCGAGCTCGCCGGCGATCGACCGCGTACGCATGGCGACGGTCTCAAGATGCTGCGCCACCCGGTCCAAACCGTCGGAAATGGCGTCGTGCGCGGCAGGGGCCCACGGCCCGATCAATCCCAGCTTTTCAACGTGCGGCGTGGTCATCTGACATCACCCTTTCTTTTGGCCGGCTTCGCCGGATTCCTGAGACGCGCCGTCGGAGCCGAGCGTTGCCTGCTCGCCCGCGGCCATCGAACTCTCTGCAGACATGGAAAACTCGCCGGACGTCGAGAACTCCCCCGACATGGAGAACTCGGCGGGCATCGAGTTCCCTCCATACGTCGAACTTCCCGACGACGTCGAACCCTGGCCGCTCGCAGAGTTCTGCGAGCTTCCCGAGCCTTGGGCGTCGCTCGAGCCTTCTCCGCCCATGAGCGACTGCCCGAGGTGCACAGCCTGCTTGATTCGCGACAGGAACTCGGGGGTCTTATAGGCGAAGTTGGCCGAAGCCTGCGCCAGCGTGTCGAGAAGGTGCACGTACTTTCCCTGGTGGGTGTCGTCCGCCCCCAGGGACTTTTCCAGCGCTATCCGGAGGTTGGCGATCACTTCCGTATATTGCTGGGATATGTTCGTCAGTTCGCCGTCGATCACTTTCATGGTCGCCCCAAGCGGGACGGAGAACTTGTTGACTTCGCTCAGAGCCGTCCACATCTCCGAAATGTCCAGATTCCCGAAGGCGACCTTGGCCTTCGCGAAATCGTCGGACGTGCTTTTCAGATCGTTGATCCTCTGCGAGAAGATGCTCTCGTCGAGTTTGAACATGGTCATTGTTTCTCCCTTCTTCAATTTCCATTTCAATCGGCATCCCGGTCACGTCCGCTTTCTAAGCCGTGCATCGCCACGCATTCCCCGCCGCGGTTTGGCGAGCGCCGAGAGCACGACGCCGCACCGACAAATCGCTGCAGTTCGACACGCATCGACCGCGCTCCCCGCACATGCGCAAACGGGGCGCCAACCGCACATTCCTTCCCACACCACAAACAGAGACATGAACGACAACAGAACCGAACGGGACTCATATCAGCCTACTCTGGGTAAACCTGTATTTCCAGAGACTTCGGAGGTCACTTCTCCCCAATTTTCTCCCCACCCGCCTTTCATCCTTCGACGGATGAAAGACTCTTGCAAATTCGGCGTTTTCCTGCCCGGCCACACTGGTGAAACCCCGTTTACGGCAACGAAGTGCCGCACGTCATGCGCGCATTCTCTCCCCAGACGCTTGCATCGAGGTTTTTCTGCGAGTATAAGCGGAAAAGTCGACATTCATGCAACCGCAAGATACAGTCGTCCCCACCGTCCGAAATCCAATGCTGCCCGGCGAGATCCGCACGCACGGGCGTTCGCCGCGCCTTTCCGCGAGGGCCGTCGCACAGTGTCTCGACGTCGGCTAAGCCTTCCCTGAGCGTCGATACGTTAAGATTGGACTGCCTCACAGCGGGTCAAACGCCCGCATAAAACGGCCAAACACCCGCATAAAACGAACGGAGTACACAATGGGCATTTTCGACAAGGCCAAGGACGCTCTCCACAGCGAGGGCATCGAAGAGAAGTCCGACGCCGTTCTCGACAAGGTTGAGGACTTCGCATCGAAGAAGCTTGGGGAGGACAAGGCCGAAAAGGTCTCAAAGGTGCGCGACGCCATCGACCGTCACATCGGCGACGAGTGACGCCGCAGCTATGACGGGCGTCGAGGCGCGGCCAGAATCGCCCGGCTGCGGCCGTTTCGCCCCCTCGCCCACCGGGGACCTCCACCTCGGCAACCTCCGCACGGCGCTGCTCGCATGGAGTCTGGCCAGGCAAAGCGGGAGAGGCTTCCTCATGAGGATGGAGGATCTTGACGCCCGCTCACGGCCCGAGTTCGTTTCACGCCAGCTGGCGGACCTCGAGGCCGTAGGCGTGGAATGGGACGGTACCGTCCTCTTCCAATCCGCGAGATTGCAGCACTATCGCGACGTCGTCGACGATCTCTCATCGCGGGGCATGCTATACGAGTGCTACTGCACCCGACGCGACTTGGCCGAGGCGCCGTCGGCGCCGCACAGCCCTCCAGGCGCATATCCGGGCACGTGCCGCGGCCTGAGCGAGCGCGAGAGGAGCGAGCGGCGCGCGGCGCTGACGAATCGGGGCCCCGCCCTTCGGCTGGCCGCCCGGGCAGGCAGCGTCGCCGTCGTCGACGCGGTGTTCGGGCTGTACACGGGAACGGCGGACGATCTGGTCATTCTGCGCGGCGACGGCGTTTTCAGCTATAACTTCGCCTCTGTGCTCGACGACGCCGCAACGGGCGTGACGCAGGTTGTCCGCGGCGACGACCTGCTGCCGTCGACTCCGCGCCAGGCGCATTTGCACGAGCTGCTCGGCTTCACCCTGCCCGAATACGCCCACGTGCCGCTGGTCGAGAACGCCGAGGGCGCGAGGCTGGCCAAGCGCGACGGCGCCGTGACAATGGAGGCGTTGAAGGGGTTCGGGTGGACGCCGGCCGACGTCGTCGAACTGCTGGGGGCGAGCCTCGGCATGGGGCATCCGCGCACCGCGGCCGAATTCGCCGACCTTTTGCGCGTCCCAGACCTTCGGCGCCCCGCCTGGCGCATCGATCCGGCGATCCTGGAGAGCGGCCCGACGCCGGAGACGTTCAAGGAACTCACCGCCGCAGAACCGGCGCAGACCGGCAAGCCATCGCAGACGGCCAAGCCCCGGCAGGCGCCCGAGTAAGGCGGCCGCCTCAGCGCCGTCCATACGGGGCGCCCCCGCACAGCCCGCCCTTCGCCTTCAGCAATCTTCCTCCCGCAGGCGTCATCTGCGGATGGCGGCGACGGCGTCGCGGCGATCCCCGTTCCAATCGCCCGCGACGATCGAATCGCTTGCTCGGCCGAACGAGAACGCCGTCTCGGCGGGCCCTCCCTTCGTCGCATTCGTCGCGAAGAGAATGTGCCCGCGCCTGACCGACACCGTGTCGCGGCCGTCGCCGTCCCAATCGCCCACAAGGGGAACGTCGCTCGTGCGGCCGTAGCGGTAGGCGACGTCGGCCTCGCCTCCGCCGAGCGCATTCCTCAGGTAGACACCGTTGCCGCGCCGCACGCCGGGAGTGGCTTTGCCGTCGCCGTCCCAATCGCCCACGAGCCCGGCGTCGCCCTCTCTCCCGTAGGAAAAGGAGACGCTCGCCGGCCCCGAGCGGGTCAGATCCGTTTTGGCCGCGAACAGACGCCCCTTGTGGAGAACCAGGTCGTCTTTTCCGTCGCCGTCGACGTCGCCGACGAGAATCTCGCCGGAGTCCGCCCCCTCGAAGGCCACCGTGGAGGTTGCGCCTCCGCTGCGATTGACTCCGTAGAGGGTGAAGGCCGCGCCGTTGCGCACGCCGAGGGTCGCAATCCCGTCGCCGTCCCAGTCCCCGGCGATCGCCTCGCCGGGCTGGGCGAGGACCATGCCCAGCTTGGCCCGATGCGTGGCCAGATCGTCGACGAAGTAGGCCGTGCACGTCCCCGACTCGATGCAGGGGTCGGCGATCGGCTTGGCGGCGTCCGGATCGGAGGGGCGTGGACCAGGGGGCTGAGGCGCCTTCCCCACATTGACTCCGACCTTGACCGGGTCGTGGTCGGACGAGCGGAAGGGGCCGCCGTCCCACAACTGCTTGACGTTGTAGTTGTTCCGCGAATACTCGAAGGCCGGCGATTCCATCGCGTTGACGCTCCACACGTCAGCACCGGCCACCATGCGGCGGGCGGCGTCGTTCGCCAAAACGTGGTCGAGAGAGCCGACGGCGCCGCCGAACTGATACGAATGGTCTGCGCGCCCAATCGAATCGCGGACCTTGGAGTAGCCCGCGTCGCGCAGCGCGAGAATCGGGTCCTCCGCGGAATACGAGTTGAAATCGCCCACCAGGAACGTCGGGCGGTTTCCGTACTGCTCCTTCGCCCACTGCGCCAGCGCCTTCGCCTGGGCCGTGCGCAGGCGGTTGTTGTTGCCCTGATAGGGATCGCTGTCATTCGGGTAGGCGCTCGCGAGAGACCCTTTCGACTTGAAGTGGTTCGCCACAACTGCGAAGGCCTCGCCGCGGGGCGCGCCGGCGGCGTCGAGCGCGCGCCACTCTTGGCCCAGCGGTTCGCGGGCATATCCGGCGAATTCCTTGTTTCCCGTCAGAATGCGGGACTCGCCCACCGGCTCGACTTTGCCTTTCTGGTAGACGAAGGCGAGGCGTATGACGTCTTCGGAGGCGGGGACCCTCGACGGCGAAGGAACATACGCCCACTGCTCGCGGCCCGCGCGCTCGTTCAGCGCCTTGACCAGGGCCGCGAGCGAGGCGTCGCGATCGTGGCCGAATTTAGAGGAGGTCTCGATCTCCTCGAGCGAGACGACGGAGGCGTCGAGGCCCGCTATGGCCGAGACGATCTTCTGCTGTTGCCTCTCGAACGCCGCCTTGCTGTAAGCCCCCCGCACGTCGCATCGATTGGCGGTGACGGGGTTGCCCTCGCGGTCGTCGTAGGACTTGCACCCGGCCTCCGATTCGCCGAGGTCGGTGAAGTAGTTGAGGACGTTGAACGAGGAGACGGTGACGTCGCCTCCCACGTTCTCGGGCGCGGCCTTGCGCGTGTTTTCCACCTCGACGTACTCGGAGGACCTGTCTCCCGTTTCCTCGCCCGTCACCGGGGAGACGGGCTGAAGGTTCCATTGCTTGCGAAAGTCAAGGACTGCGGGCCTCTTCAGCGAGATCGCCGATCCGACGCGCGCGGGGCTCTGCTGCGACAGATACGGCAGCGGGACTTCGGGATGCGCGTTCTTCGCCCCCGTGTAGGCCCACGAAAGGCCGTCGTCGAGGGTGAGCGAGCGCGCCGCATTCGCCGCCGAGAGCTTCTCGATCTGCTCGCGGTCGGCCGTGGGGTTGAAGACGTCGGAGGGCTGGCGCAGCGGCTCCTCGCCGAAGGCCACGCCCAGCTGGCCGTAACGGTTGGTTTCGTAGTTGTTTGAGATCGTCATACGGGCGCGAACGTCCACGAGCATGCCTTCGAGGGCCTCCTTGCCGACGTCGTCGGGAACCGCCGTCAAAGGAACGGGGACCGGCGGGGCCGCCTTCTCGTCCAGCTTGGAGAAGCTGGACGCGTTGATCTCGGTGAGGCCGTGGAACTCGGTCACCTTGCCCTTGACTTCGACGTACTCGCCGATCTTCACCGAGGAAGCGAGCCGGCGCGAATGGACGAACAGGCCGTCGGAGGCGCTGCGGCGCCCCGCTCCCCCGCTCCCGGGGGTTTGAATGTAAGCGCCGTCGAAGCCCCCGGTCGGATACACAGCGGTCACCACGCCGCGGGTCGTCGCCGTCTGCCCCGCAAGCGGGCTCGCCTGGCCGGTCCCTTGAATTTCAGATATGGCGATTGCGCCGTTTGCCGGGGCCGTCGCCCCTTCGGCGGACGACGTCGCCCCCAGCCCCAGCGCCCAAGCGAGCGCGAGCGCGCCAGCCGTGCGCGCCGCCGTACGTCCCGTCATCGCGACGTCCATCTATTGTTCCCTTCTTTCCCCGCCTTCCGCGAGGCGGCGTGACCGGATTGCGACCAGGATGCAACCAGATTGCCACAAGACTACTCCCGACATCGCGAGAAAGCCGCGTCGTGGCGGGCATTGCCGCAAACTGCCCCCGCCGTGGGGACCCGCGTCGGCGCGCAAGCCCTCCTCACCGCTCGAAACCGTACCTGCGCAAACGCCGCCGCGCGCTCTTCGTCCCCTCGGACTGGAGGGCGAGCAGCATCGCGTAGATGCCGCCCGTGCGCGCAAGCTCCCGGGGAGCGCCGATCTCATCGACCTTCCCGTCTTTGAGCGTGACGATCGTGTCCACCTCCGCGATCGTCGAGAGGCGGTGGGCGATGATGATGCTTGTGCGGCCCTCCATGAGCGATTCCAGCCCGGCCTGGACCATGCGTTCGGAACGCGTGTCGAGCGCACTCGTCGCCTCGTCGAGAACCAAGATGTCTGCGTCCTTGAGGATTGCGCGGGCCACGGCGATTCTTTGGCGCTGGCCGCCGGAGAGCTTGAGGCCGCGCTCGCCGATCACCGTCTGATAGCCGTCGGGAAGCCTGCGGATGAACGAGTCGGCGTTGGCCCGCTCCGCCGCGTCCACCACGTCTTGGCGGCTCGCCTCGCTTCTGCCGTAGGCGATGTTCTCCTCGACCGTCCCCGAGAAGAGCGAAGCGTCCTGGAAAACGACGCCGATTTTCCGGCGCAGCTGCGCCACCGGGAAGGCCGACGTCGGACGCCCGAACACGCTGATCCTTCCCGACCGAGGCTCGTACAGGCCCAGAAGGAGGGAGGCTAGCGTCGATTTGCCGCCGCCCGATTCGCCCACGAAGGCGAGGCGCTCGCCCACATGCACGTCGAATGACACGTCCCGCACAACGTCGTCGCCGTCCCCATAGCCGAAATAAACATGCTCGAAGCTGACCGCGGCTTTCGATGCAGGCTTCGATGCAGGGCCGGCGCCGCCCGCCTCGGCGTCTGCCGCGCCCGCGTCGGTGCCGGCATGCTCTTCAGCATTCTCGAGCGCGTCGACGCCGTCGCCCCCGGTCAGCGGCCTCACGGCCGCGTATTCCCGCACGGGCTTGGCCAGGGCGCCGGCTTTCTCGGCCTCGGCGATCTCGCCTTCCACGGCAGGCCGGGCGTCGTTCATCTTCTCCATGACGGCGAAAAAGTCCCGAGAACCGGCGACGGCGCGCTGAGACGTGTCCACGATCCAGCTCAGGTTCGCAATTGGCTGGCGGGCCATTGCGACAAGCTGGACGAGCACCACCATGTCTCCCACCGAGAATGAGCCGCGCGCGGTGTTGACGAAGATGATCGCGTAAACGGCGAAGAACATGAGGCCCATGAAGCTGCGGCGGATGAAATCCATTGTGTGCCAGTAGCGCGACTGCCGTTCCGTCAGGGTCACGGTCTCGCCGAAAAGCGAGGCGAAGCTCGTCAACTCGCGCAGTTCCTGAACGAAAGACTTGACCGCCTTGATCTGGCCGATCACTTCCATGAAGCGCCCGCTGGCCCGGTCGGTCTTTTCGTTCTTCTGCCTTTCGTAGACCTGCCAGCCCTTCGACGTGAGCATCGTCAGCCACAGATACACGGGGAAGACGAGAAAAAGGAGGACGGCGAGCCAGGGAGAGTAGATCGCGGAGATCACGAGGACCGCGACCGTCGTCAACAAAACCGTGAAGAGCGAGTTCGAGAACATCTTCGCGAAATTCGTCGCCTCGGCTATCGAGCGGTTGAGGCGGGAGGTGATCGTTCCCGTCAGCTCGTCGTCGAAATAGCTCTGCGGCAGGGCCAAGAGTTTGCGAAAGTATCGGCTTGAGAGGGTGGCCCGCATCTTCTGGCTCATGACGTCGCCGTAGTAGTTTCCGACGGAGACCGCGGCGGTCGAAAGCAGGTCGACGGCGAAGAAGGCGGCGGCGAGCCACACAACTTTCCCGGCCGCGCCCTCCTGCCCCGATCGGACGGCGTGAACGATCGTGTCCGCGGCGTTGCCGATGACGAAGGGGCCCGCAATGCCCGCCAAAGCCACCGCGACCGAAGACGCTCCGACGATCGCGTAGTACGGCGCAAGGTTTTTCGTGAAGCGCAAAAGGCGCACGAGACTGCTCATAGTTCCCTCCCAGGCTCTGCCTAGGCCAACACTACAGCTTCGGCGAGATACCCTTTGCCCATGCGCTGCCGTTACCTGGAGTCCGACCTGTGCCATTCGTGCACCCGGGCGAACGTCGCCTACGCCGAACAGCTTGCCGTCAAAGACGCGGCCGTTCGCGCACTCCTTGAGCGGTCCGCCCGCGCGAAAGGCGCCGCGGCCCCCGAAATCGAATGGGACCCTCCCTTCGCATCTGCCGAGGAGGGCTTTCGCAACAAGGCCAAGCTTGCCGTCGGCGGCACGCTTTCAGCCCCTACCCTTGGAATTCTCGGATCGGACAAGCGCGGCATCGACATCGCCGACTGCCCCCTTTACGAGCCGGCCGTCGCCTCCGGCATCGAGCCTTTGCGGGAATTCATCGGTTTGGCCGGTCTGACGCCCTTCGACGTCCCAAGCGGCCGCGGCGAACTCAAAAGCCTCATTCTCACCGGCTCGCCCGACGGCGAGCTCATGGTCCGCTTCGTTCTGCGCTCCACCGAATCCCTCGTCCGCATCCGAAAGCACATGGGCCTGCTGCGTCAGTGGCTTCCCCACATCGCCGTCGTCTCGGTCAACCTCCTGCCCGAAAGGAAGGCGGTGCTAGAAGGAGAGGAGGAAATCCTTCTCGGCCCCGAGCAGTCTCTGCGCATGGATTTGGGCGACGTCGTCCTTCGCCTTCGCCCCCAGTCCTTCTTTCAGACGAATACGCGCGTGGCCGTCGGGCTCTATCGCCAGGCGCGGGAGTGGGTCGGCCTCCTGTGCGACGCCGAAACCGCGGAATCGGCCGATTTGGAGGCTCAAAGCGCGGAGCCGGCGGGTTCGGCCTCGACTGGCGGACGGCCGATCGAGCTGTGGGACCTCTACTGCGGAGTCGGCGGCTTCGCCTTGCATTGCGCGGGCCCGGGCCGCCGCGTGACCGGGGTGGAGCTTTCCGCCCAAGCCGTCGAAAGCGCGAGGGCGTCGGCCGCGGCCGCAGGAATCGACGCCGACTTCATCGTCGGAGACTCTCTGTCTGCCGCGCGCGAGCTGGGCTCCGCCGACGTCGTCGCGGTCAACCCGCCGCGTCGAGGAATCGGCGACCTCACCTCGTGGATCGACGCCTCGCGGATTCGATTCGTTCTCTATTCGAGCTGCAACCCCGCGAGCCTGGCCGCCGACGTCGCCAACATGCCGAGTTTCACGCCTGTCCGCGCCCGGGTCTTCGACATGTTTCCTCACACCGGCCACACGGAGACCCTCGTGCTGCTCGCTCGCACGCCGAGGCCGGGGCCGCAATGTCTCCCACACCACTCGAGGAGCAGTTCTTGAAACTTTCCTACCTCGGCAGATTGCCTTGAAATGACAGGACTTCTTCACGCGCGACACTGTGTCGCGCGAAGATCCACCCGTAGGTGGAGGGATGGCAGGGCCGGCGGCTCGTAGGCTTATTACCAGAACCGGAGATACAGCGGTTAACCCGCTGGCCCACACGCTCACCTCGGTCTCAACTCGACATACGTTTAAGTTTTCCGGTTGAGAGATACGCACTCACCGCGTAACGGGGTGGGGCCGTATGAACGCAAGTTCACACGGCCCCACCCCGTCATTACACCTCAGTGGGTTTCGGCTGATTCAGACAGCGTCGTCAAGCCCGGTTTCGCGCGCCTGCGAGACAAACTCGGCTCCGCGCGCATTCCGCGCGGGCCTCCACACCACGATTTCCCCGCTCCGCCGGGGTTTCTCATCCGGCAGCTGAGAGCGGATGCTTTCGCGTGCGACGACGAACACACTCCCGTCGCCGCCGACGGCGAAGACCCTGCTCTCGCGGCCGCGCTGACGTTCCAGCTCCTTTTTCTGCTCGGCCACCACTTTTTCCAGCTGGCGGATGTGCTGGCGCAGTTTCTGCTCGCGGTCGCGGGCCAGCATGAGCTTCGCGATTCCGGCGAGGTTGACGCCTTCCTCTTGGGAGAGGCGTTGGATTTCGAGGAGGCGGTCGACGTCGTTCAACGAATACCGCCGCCCGCCCCCTCGAGTCCGCTTGGCTTGGACGAGGCCGAGCCTGTCATACTGGCGCACCGTCTGAGCGTGCATGCCGGCCAATTGCGCCGCCACGGACACGGTGAGAACCGCCGCATCGCGCCCAGCCATCGTCAACTCCTAGCCAAGGTGGCGAACTCCGCGCGAGGGTCGGCGTCGCTCGTGGCGCTCGCGAACTCCTCGACGGCCTTGCGGGCGTCCTCGGAGAGCTTCTTGGGGACTGCGACTTTCAGGCGAGCGTACATGTCGCCGCCCTTGAGGCCCTTGCCGCGGACCCTCAAAAGCTTGTCGGTCGAGGAGCCCTCGGGAACTTTGACGGACACGGCTTTCCCGTCGAGCGTGGGGATCTTCACGGTTGCGCCGAGGGCCGCCTCCGAGAAGGAGACCGGCACGTTGACGTACACGTCTTTGCCCTTGAGCTCGTAGACGGGATGCTTCTCGACGTTGACGGTCACGAGGATGTCTCCGTCGGGCCCGCCGTTGACGCCGGCTCCGCCCTTGCCCGGCACGCGGATCTTCTGTCCGTCTGTCACGCCCGCAGGGATCTTGGCCGTGACGGAACGCCCCCTCGCCGTGGTGATCTTCACCGCGGTCCCCGATGCGGCCTGCCGCAAAGGAATCGACACGCTGGTGACCAGATCCTCGCCCCGCGAGGCCCGGCGAGACGAGCCGAAGCCGAAGCGCGATCCGCCGCCGGAGCCGCCAAACATGCTGAAGATGTCCTCGAAGCCGCCGGAGGATGCGTTCGCCCCTTGAGCATGCTTGCCGAAGGAGCCTCCAGAGCCGCCGAACATCGAGGAAAACATGTCCTCGAAGCCCGCCTCGCCTCCCCCGCCGGCGGTGAAGCGGGCGCCGCCTGCGCCGAAGGCGCGGATTGCGTCGTACTGTTTGCGGTCCTCCTCGTTGGAAAGGACTTGGTAGGCCTCGCCCACCTCCTTGAACCGCTCTTCTGCGGCCGCGTTCCCCGGATTCTTGTCGGGGTGGTACTGGCGGGCAAGTTTGCGGTAGGCCTTCTTGATTTCCTCTGCCGAAGCGTCTTTCGACACTCCCAGAGCCGAATAGAAATCCTTGCCGATCCAATCCTGGTTAGCCATCGCCCTTCACCTCCTTCGTTGTGTGCAACGCGATATTCACTCGGGGGACACCACTGCGACGCGCGCCGGGCGCAGGACCTTCTCGCCGATCCGGTATCCGGGCTGAATGAGCGTCCCTATCGTTTCCTCTTCCGCTTCGGCCGACGTCGAATGCATGAGCGCCTCGTGCATGAGCGGGTCGAAAGCGTCTCCGACCTTTCCATAGCGCTCGACCCCGAATGAGGTGGCGAGCGTCGACTCGAACTTCTCCGCGATCGCGCCGAACGGGCCGGTCAGATCGCCGTGCTGCCGGGCGAGCTCGACGTCGTCCAGAACCGGGAGCAGCGCCTCGACGACGGAGGCGACTCCCTCCTCGCGGCGCACCGCGCCCTCCGTTTTGGAACGGCGGACGTAGTTCTTGTACTCCTGTTCGAGGTTGTAGAGGTCGGCTCCGCGCCTGGCCACCTGGTCCTCCAGCGAGGAGATCGTCGCCATCGCCTCGGCGAGCGGATCGGTAAGATCGGCCGAATCGGCCGGGTCAGCCGAGGACGTCGGCCCCGCCGGGCCGGCCTGCGCCTCTTCAGCCGGGGAGGCTCCGTCCGGGCCTCCGTCCTCAGCGGCGGTCGCCTCCGCGCCCGTCTGTCCAACGTCGGGCCCGGCCGGGCGCTCGTCTTGCGGCCCGGAGGCCGGGGCGGACTCGAACTCCGCCCCGGCCTCGTCGAACTCTTGGTTCGTCACTTCTTCTCCTCATCGTCGACGATCTCGGCGTCCACGACTTCTTCGTCACCCGCCTGGGCGCCTGCGGAAGAAGCGTCGGCGGACGAGGCCCCGGCGTCTGCCTGCTGCGAGGCGTACATGGCCTTGCCGATCTCTTGGGACTTCTCGTTGAGCTCGGAGAGGGCGGACGAAACGGCGTCGAGGTCCTCGCCCTTGAGGGCTTCGCGGACCTTCTCGACCGCCTCGCGCACGTCGCTGGCGACGTTGTCCGGAACCTTGTCCGCGTTGTCCTTGAGCAGCTGCTCGATAGAGTAGACTGTCTGCTCGGCCTGATTGCGGACCTCGGCCTCCTCGCGGCGCTTGGCGTCCTCGGCCGCATGCTCTTCGGCTTCCTTGACCATGCGCTCGATCTCTTCCTTGGGAAGGGCCGAGCCGCCGGTGATCGTCATCGACTGCTCCTTGCCCGTCGCCTTGTCGCGAGCCGAGACGTGGACGATGCCGTTGGCGTCGATGTCGAAGGTGACCTCGATCTGCGGAACGCCCCGGGGCGCCGGCGCGATGCCGGTCAGGTCGAAGGTTCCCAGCAGCTTGTTGTCGCGGGTGAACTCGCGCTCGCCCTGGAACACCTGAATCGTCACGGACGGCTGGTTGTCCGTCGCGGTGGAGAAGGTCTCGCTGCGCTTGGTCGGGATGGCCGTGTTGCGCTCGATGAGCTTCGTCATGATTCCGCTGGTCCCGCCCAGGCTCGTCTCGATGCCGAGGGAAAGCGGGGTGACGTCGATGAGCAGCACGTCCTTGCGGTCGCCGGAGATGACGCCCGCCTGGAGCGCGGCGCCGACTGCCACGACCTCGTCGGGGTTGACGCCCTTGTTCGGCTCCTTGCCGCCGGTCAGCTCCTTGACGACGTTCGTCACGGCCGGCATGCGGGTCGATCCGCCGACCAGCACGACGTGGTCGATGTCGGAGACCTTGATTCCCGCATCGCGCACGACGTTGCGGAACGGCTCCTTCGTGCGCTCGAGGAGGTCCTTCGTCATCTCCTCGAACTTCGCCCTGGTGAGCGTCTCATCGACGTGGATGGGGCCCGATTCCGACATCGAGATGTAGGGCAGCGAGACATTGGTCGACGTCGTCGAGGACAGCTCCTTCTTGGCCTTCTCGGCGGCTTCCTTCAGGCGCTGAAGGGCGATCTTGTCCTTGGAAAGGTCGGCGCCGGACGATGCCTTGACCTGCTCAACGAGCCAGTTGACAATCCGCTCGTCCCAGTCGTCGCCGCCGAGCTTGTTGTCGCCGGAGGTGGCGCGCACCTGGATGGTGGAGAATCCGTCGTCGTCCTTGCCCACCTCGAGGAGGGAGACGTCGAAGGTTCCGCCGCCGAGGTCGAAGACGAGGATCAGCTCGTCTTCCTTGCCCTTTTCAAGGCCGTAGGCGAGGGCCGCGGCGGTGGGCTCGTTGACAATGCGCTGAACGTTGAGCCCGGCGATCTGGCCCGCGTCCTTCGTGGCCTGGCGCTGGGCGTCGTTGAAGTAAGCCGGGACGGTGATGACGGCGTCGGTCACGGGTTCGCCGAGGTAGGCCTCGGCGTCCTTCTTCAGCTTCTGCAGGATGAAGGCCGAGATCTGCTGCGGCGTGTAGACGGTGCCGTCGATGTCGACCTTCCAGTCCGTGCCCATGTGGCGCTTGACGGAGGAGATTGTGCGGTCGACGTTTGTGACGGCCTGCCGCTTCGCGACTTCCCCGACGAGGACCTCGCCGTTCTTCGAAAAGCCGACTACCGAGGGGGTCGTGCGCGAGCCCTCGGAGTTGGCGATGACAGTCGGTTCCCCGCCCTCGAGGACGGAGACGCAAGAGTTCGTTGTGCCGAGGTCGATGCCTAGTGCACGTGCCATGTGTTTTCTCCTTTTCTGCGAGCCTGGCGGCTCGGAACTCTGTGAGCCTGTCGGCTCTAAACCTCATACACCCCAAGTCTGGCTTGTCGGCCGAGTTATGTCCAGTCGACTCCCCATTTCTTGAGTCCAACTAACTCAACTTCCATCGCGGGCGGATTATTCCCCCGTTCATTGAGAAGTTTTCTTCCGGCATCGACGCCGGCGCCGCAGGCAACGCCCAGCGCGACCTAAGACATGCGCCCTTCCGACGCGGGCCCCGTCCGAGGCCTCGCGCCAGGTGTGCGCCGAGCGCCCTGCACCCTTCCGGCGTGGGACTCCGGTTTGTCAAACGCCGACGCATCGGCGGCAAGCCACCCCTGGACCGCCGTCTTCAAACGCACCCCAGGGGAGAACTCCCCCAACCCGAGCGCGAGGACGCGAACGGGCATACTATGGTTCGTGTCACACAATGCTCTCGTCGCACACATGCGAACGCCCTCGGCGTCTCGGAGCGGCCTCAAGGAGGAGAAAGGGATACGTTATGCACATTGACGAAGAAATAGGAGTCGAGCGGCACAGGGGTCGCCGCAGAAGCATGCGCGCACTCGTTGCGGCGTCGTTGGCCGCAGCGCTCGGCGCATGCTCAGGCATCTCGACAAAGAACGACCCGGAGGCCGAGCGCATCGTCAAGAAAGTCATAGAAGCGCAAAAGAAATACCCGAACGGGTTTCCCATCGGCGGGAAAGATGAGGCAACCGGCGGCGCAGACCAGACCATCACGCTCAAAACACAAGCCGACATTTCAGCCGAGGGCCAGCGTCAGAAAGTCGCCATAGACGCCGTCTGGCGGACGGACGCCGATCAAGACCTCGGTTCCCTTTCCATCAAGTTGGATGCGGGAAACGGAAGAACCGTCAGCATGAGCATGTATTTACAGTACAAGGATGGCTCGTACGTCGTCTATCGCGAACTCAACGGCGAGTGGGTTCAAAGGTCGTACGAACGAAACGAGCTTATCAAAGCTTTAAATAATCAGAACATGACAGCACAAACTAAAGATTGGTTGAAGAATGCAGAGGGGTTGACGTATACAAGTTCGGGAAACGAATACACGATCAAAGGAATCTTAAACTTCGATCCAACAAAATTTGCTAAAGTAAACAATGCCACATTTGACGTCGACAAAGATGAATCAAATTTTACAATAAAAGTAAACAAAAAAGATCACTCCGTAAGATCACTTAGCGGGACGCTTGCCGGAAGCCTACAACAGGGTACAACTAAAGGAGACATGAAAATGGATTTAAGCGTAGAGACAGACAGAAGCACTTCCGTCAGCCTGTCAATCCCCGAGGAAGCCAAAGACGCCATGGAGGGAGACCCTTTCGAGAGCCCAGCCTGACCGGCGCCTTCTCGAAGCGGCTCTCTTCCGCCCTTTGGGAACGACTCTCCTCGCCACGGCTCTAAGCCCAGACGCCGACGCGCTAAAGTTTTTACCAAACACACAAAAACAACGTCAAAACCTCCAAGGGTTTTCAAAGAAGAGAGGAGACAGCCATGCGGGTCGGCGGAAAGACGAGCGTCGGGCGGCACAGAACCCTGCGCGCACTCGTTGCGGCGTTCTCGGTCGCGGCGCTCGGCGCATGCTCAGGCGTTTCAATCAAGAACGACCCGGAAGCTGAGCGGATTGTCAAAAAAGTCATGCAAGCGGAGGAAGAGGACCCGACCGAGCTTCCTCTTGGCGGGAAAGACATAACCGGCGGCAAAGACATGACGGCCGTCGCCAAAGTGCGGGCTAGCGTCTCGAGCGGGGGCGAGCGTCAAGACGCTGCGGTAGAGATGGCTTGGCGGACGGATGCCGACAAGGAGCTCGGAGTTTTCACTTGCAAGGGGGACATGGAGGATGGAAGAACTCTTGACTTCAGTCTGTACGTGCAGCAGGCAAACGGCGTTTACGTCGTCCATCGCCAACTTGACGGTGAGTGGGTTCGAAAGTCATACCGGCGAAAGGAACTTGTCGACGCCCTGGAAGATGAGACCATGTCGCCAAAAACTACGGACTTGCTGGAGGACGTAAAAGGACTGACCCACGCAAAATCGGGGAACACTCACATCATAAAGGGAATTCTCGATATGAACCTTTCCGATTTTTCGAAGAAAGATAATCTTACATTTAAAGTCAACAAAAATTATTCGAGATTTACAATGACCGTCAACGAAAAGGACTATCTCCTGGAATCCTTCAAAGGAAACGTAATAGCAACCGTGCGCGAAGGAGCGGCCAGGGGAAAAATGAAGATGGACATCGACATAAAGGTAGACAAAACCACTCCCGTCCGCCTGTCGCTCCCTGAAGAAGCGAAAAACGCCCCGGAGGGAGACCCTTTCGACGACGGCTCCGAGCCGGCGGACGACCCTTCGGACTACGAGCCTGATACGACGGACACCCCTTCCGATTACGAACCGGAGACAACAGACGACCCCGCCGACGGCGGATCAGAACCGGCGAAGGACCCCGTCGACGACACGGAGAATGTATAAGACATCGCGGGGCGGGAGTGAGGGCAGGGCTTCTCGAAATGCGACAAACGACACATTTGAGAGAAAGGCGGCTTTTATGTCCGCCGAGCGCCAAAGACCAGCCGCTTGGGCAAGCGGCTCCCGGAGCCTCGCCGCCGTCGAAGGAGCCGCCTCCTGCCGGAGACTTCTTACAGCCGTCGGCGAAACGGGCACGCCGCCCGCGCGCCTACCCTACGCCTCCGCGCAACTCGACTGTTCCACAGGAAGCGGCGGATGCAATCGAATAGAAGCTTTGGCGGAGGCGAAGCGCTCGGGGTAGGACTCTCCACACAGACGGTGGCGAGATTCGCCCGCCTTCCGTTAGGGTCGAACAAAACCCGCACGATAAGGAGTGAAAATGTCCCGCAAAGCGATCGCAGTCGCAGCCGTCGCCGCTGTGTTGACGGTTTCCGCCTGCTCCAGTGAGAAGAACGCCGACATCGACGGCGCAACCCTGATGTCGAAAGTCAGTTCAAAGCTCTCTTCAAACACGCAAAAAGGCGACAAGGTCTTCACGAAGGACGGCACCCTCACCGCTTCCATCGACTTCGAGGTCAAAGCGCCCTCGTCCAGTGGGATTGAAGAGGGCAAGGTGAAAGGCGACCTCGAGGTGAAGGTCGATTCCGAGAAGCACGGAATCGCGGTCAAGGCCAAGGGAGATTTCAAGGGCAAAGCCCTCAAGGGCCTTCCCAAGGGGATGGCCGACAAGGGCTCCGGCTCGATTGAGGCTTACGGCGAAAAGACCAACGACGGCGGATACAGGGTGTACTTCAACGCAAACAACAAGCAGTGGCAGTACACCTCTGTGGGGAAGTCGGACTACCAGTCTTTTCTGAACGAGGTGCAGAAGTCCGCGAAGCAGCAGAGCGGCAATCTCAAGGGCAAGATCGACAAGTTCTTGAACGACGCGAAGCAGTATGTCGACATTGACGTGAAAGAGAACGGGGACGATTACATCGCAACCGTCACTCCTAAGGACCTTGTTGTCAACCAGCTGGTTTCCCAGGCCGGCAAAGACGGCGTCAAGATCAATAAGAACGACGTCAAGGTCAAGCTTGTCGTGACCGCCGACAAGTCGGACTACTCTCTCAAAGAGCTGAAGGCCGACGTGGACATCAAGTCCACGGACGACAAGTTCCTGGTCAAGGGCGAAGCCAACATCAAGGTCGAGGAGAAGGACGTTTCGATCGACGTTCCCCAGAGCGCCAAGAACGGCAAGTCCGTTTCCCTCGAAGAGCTGTTCGGTTCTACCAAGAAGCGGATCTACTAATAGTAAGGCGAGCCCAGACCAAGCAGCTTCCTGGGACCGGGCCGGGTTTAGCCAAACTCGGGAAGACGTGAATCCCGGAAACCCGAACGGTCACTATGCCCACGAAGCCCGACCGAGGCCATTGTCACGCATAGTTTCGGTCGGGGGCGGGCCGGCTACACGCAAGCCGGCCCGCCCTTCTGTCTTTGCCCGGACATGTGCGCCGTTTCAGATTGAGGACGACGGGAATGGCCTTGGCAGGCCCATACGGTAGAATGCCTTTCGGCATCCCCCACGCAGGAGCGCAATATGACCTTTCGCCATTCTCTTTCTCGAGCCCTATGCGCATCTTTGGCCGTTCTCGCCTTGGCCTCGTGCTCAGACGGCGGAGATTCCCCGAGCCACGAAAGCACCGCCGACCCCAGGGACGTTCTCGACACCGCCGTCGCGGACACAGGCCGGAGCAGGAACGATCCTTTTGGCATCGGAAAGCACGATAAAACGATTAGCGAGACCGAGACCGTCTCCTATGAGGCGTCAACCGGCAAGAAGGAGAGGAGGACGTCGAAGAGCATCACCATACGAATAGATGCCGATTCTCGCGTTGCAGAAGCCAAAGGAACGCTCAAGACCACAGGCGGGGCAGGAACGTCGAAGGAACTCAACCAGGAGCGATTCAGCTACTACGATGGGTCCTCCAAGCCGCCAATCGCCTACTACAACGACGAGGGATGGCATAGGACGTCTCGCACACCGAACGGGGCAGCGCCCTTCGACGTCGTCCCAGTTGACATGCCGTCCTTCAAGCGTCTCAAGGACCTCACGATCACAGAAGTCGGCCAAACTTACGTCGTCACGGGAAAGCCGCATTCGGACGGCGGCGAGAACGGTTCGCACACGGCGGGCTCCATCGATTCGTCCAAAAGCTTGGTCTCGGTGACTATCGACAAGAAAACGAGGCGAATCGGCTCGGTCGAAAGCCGCATCGTCTTCATGCGCGACGGCAAACGCGCCTTCGAGGCGAAAAGGTCTCTGAAATACGACTGGAGTCCGGTCGACGTCGCCGTGCCGCCGGAAGTCAAATCGGCTCCGGCCGCCACCCCGAATACAACTCCGACCGCAGCCGACACTCCCACGGGCTTCGCACCGAGCAGCGAGGCCTCAGCCGCAAACGGCTAGCCGGCGGACGGCCCATCGGATTGAGAAACAGCCCGGTGGCTCATTCATGCCGGCTGATAGGCGGGCAGCCTGATCGGCTTCAGGCAGGCTGATCGGCGGACGGCCGCCTCTCCCCGGCCCTGATCGGCGTCTGGACGCCGTTGCCGACGGGCGGCATGGGGCATGTTCCGAACGGCGTGAACGCCGCGGGGAAGTTGGCCGCCCGATTGAAGTCGATTTCCACGGAACCGGCACGTCCTCCCTCCGGGGCGTCGAAGGAGACATATCGCCAATCCGCCGTTTCCACGCCGTTCGTACCGTCGTAGAAGACCGCCGTCAAAGTCGACGAATCTCCTTGAACCACAAGCTTCGCCGAGGCCCCCGCGTAGACGAACTCGACGACTCCGACGATGTGGGCCACTCCGGGCACCGCGGGATTCGCGGTGGTGATTGGGATGTCCCGAGGCTTGTCGAAAGGCTCGAACGTCCCCTTCACCACAGCCGACGGATCGTAGCCGTACACAGGCACGCCCTTGAACCTCTGCCGCGTGGGGGCAAGGGAATCGCGGACCCGAACGGCGTAGCGCCCCCCTCTTTTCGCGACCTCCGCGGCCTTTGTTCCATGCCTCAGGGAGGTTTCAGAGCCTCCGTCGTCAAGTTGGAAGACGACCTCCCCCTCAACCGGCGCGCCGTTTTGAGTGACGTCGTCGTCGGAGGAAAACGTCGCATAGACCTTCTCTCCGTCGACCGCGCGCCACGTGCCGGGAAAACCCTCCACGGGCCCAGCGGCGGAGGGGATCCACGTCAGAGAGGTCAGACTCAGCCATCCGTGTTCGGAGGCCAAGGCCTCGTTTCTCTCGTTGCGCCATTGATTCCAAGCTTTTTCGGCGTCCGCCGTCTTCTGCGCGCCCACCGCCTCATCGGCGCGCGCCGCCTTTTCGGCGTCCGTTCCAACCACTTCGGGGTCCATAAGCTGATTGTACGCACGTGGGAGACCGTTTGGCTCGGTGGCGAGAGAAACCACATTGTGACTGGAACCATGCGTTGTCACTTTGCCGTTGCGGGAGGTGGGAGGTAAGCTAAATAGGTCTTAATCGACACGCGCTCATAGCTCAATGGATAGAGCATCTGACTACGGATCAGAAGGTTGGGGGTTCGAGTCCCTCTGAGCGCGCCGAGGCTCCGCACTGGTCGACGCGATCCCGGTGCGGAGTTTTCGCTACCGTAATCGACCAAAATTTCCGATTTTGCTCAGTGTGAGAAAACAACCTTCCTTCCTAGGCCATCGTCCTAGATAGGCCTTGCGAGGCGTTGCCTCAGAAAAGCAAACTCACCCCCACCATCTAGCCGCACGGCCTTTCCACCCCCACATGCTCGGCCAAGACGCACTCTGACCCACGATGCGAAGTTTCCGGTTTTGTGCAAGAATCTGAGGCATTGGATTCGTCAAGAATGGAGTGCTCAAATGTCTGAGACTGCGGCATATGCCGGCGAACCTTCATCCGTCCTGCGGGGGAAAGACGCGAATGACTATCTAGAGCGCATGGGTCTCCGACCCGTCGAGATCCACAAAGCCCTGAAAGCGGGAGACGTTGCCTCGGAGAATACGCCTCCCTATGCCCCGGCCACCGCTCCGGGACTGAATCGCTGGATAGCCACCGTCCACACAATGCGCGAGCTGCTGCATAAGCGCAACTGGACATGCGAGGACAGGCAGAACAGACCGACGGCGACCTCGTCCGACGGCGCGTATACATTGTCCTTCGTGCGAGGCGACGCTTTTGTCGCCGACCCTGACCCCCTCGTCGTGCCGAAAGCCGCCCGGCGAAGAGGTCCGGCAACTCGCGCGGCCGTTCAGCTCTCGTTAAATTTGGCAAGCGTATCGAATGGGACGCCAGCTGGTTTGCCCGCTGGAGAGCCACCAGCCGGAGCGTGGTTTCTGCTCTATTACCGTGACGAAGACGAAATTCGCTCTGAGGTTTCGCTTCCATCTGGTTTTGACCCCAAGAACGAACAGTTCACAGGTTGGACGGTCCGAGTGCTTCTTGAACCTTTGAAGCTCGAACGGCCCGACATACGCGACATCGGCGGAGACGACGTTGACTTCACAATCACAGACATCGCCGAGCACTGAGCTTCTCGATCCTCTGCGCATTCAGTCCGCCCGAATGCGCAGAGGACTCAGTCAGGTGGAGCTCGCACACCGGCTGGGGCTGACCGATCGAACCGTCCACAGGTATGAAACCGTCGGCGCTCCCACCCGTATGGGATCCAAGCTGTCGGAAACTCTTGGGTTCCCCGACCGTTTTTTCGAGCGCGGTCCATGCGTCGAATTCGATGCGAAAGCCATCAGTTTTCGTGCGAGGCGAACGACAACGAAGCGGCAGCGCGCGGCCGCTATATCGGCGGGCAGCTTCGGCATTGAGGTAGACCTGTGGATTTCCCAACGCTTTGGCCTGCCCGACGTCACTGTGCCCGACATGACGGGTGAATCCCCTAGAATCGCGGCGTCGTTGCTGCGCAACTTCTGGGGGCTCGGTGCCAAGCCGCTGCCGAATCTTGTTCAACTGAGCGAATCGAAAGGAATTCGCGTCAACGGCCTGCCCGACGTCGCCGCGTCCGTCGACGCCTTCTCTCTGTGGCACGGGGAGATCCCGCATATTTTCCTTGCTCAGCGCAAAACGCCGGAGCGAGCCCGCTTCGATCTGGCTCATGAGATAGGCCATCTTCTCCTCCATCGCCGAATCGGCCCCGAGAGCATCGAGGAGCGTCAAGCTGATGAATTCGCGTCGGAGTTCCTCGTTCCGACAGAAAGCATCTTTGAGCGTCTTCGCCCCAATCCGACTATCGACGAACTTATGAAAGCGAAACGAGCTTTTGGCGTTTCAGCGATGGCCCTGACGTACGCGGTCCACAAGGCCGGCCGCATGACGGACTGGATTTACCGTTCTACGTGCTGCGAGCTGGCGCGGCGAGGTTTCCGAAGCGGCGAACCCGAGGGGATGACGGGTTACGAACGTTCGCGCGTTTTTCCACACGTTCTCTCCTCATCGGCGCAAGGGCCGATTTCAACCGCGCGAATCGCGCGTGAACTCGCCCTTCCTCTGGAAGACGTCCATGCCGCCATGCTTCATACCGAGCTTCTCGGCCTCCGGTCTTCGGTTTCCGCGTCAAGCCCCGGCGGAAAGTGCAGCGATCCGCGCTTCGACCACTCAGCAAACGGCAGCAACACCGCCCACAGCCGCCGCTCGGCAGACAGAACGGGAACGACGCCGCGATTGCGACTCGTATAGGGCAAGGTCCAATTGAAGTGCGAACACTTCAGGCTTTAGGATCTCGATCGCGTGGATTCAGCGTGTGACGCGCGGCGAGGGGTCTTCGGGGATCTTCGGATGATTCGGATCCGGATTGTCGCGCGTGAACGTCGACCAGTTGGGCGTCGGCAGGGATATCGACGGCGTCGGAATGGATATCCGGGAAGGCGAGGGGATCGAGGGCATTGGCACGGGGCTCGGGGTGCAGCTCGGCAAGACGCTTCCAGGGCGCGTCGAGCAGGCCGACGGCGCCCTCGTGCCTCCTTCCGACGGCGCCGTGGCGGCCGTCGTCGACGGGCTGGGGCTCGGATCCTCAGAACCGCAGGAGGCAAGGCCGCCCGCCAACAGGGCTCCAGTCGTCACGATAATCGGCATGACAGCAACCCTCCGACACGTCAATCTTGGCTTCACGCCACACCTCCGCCGCTACGTTCGGTTCTCATTGTCATCAGTGTATCGAACCAATCGTTCAGAATACGCGCACAGAGTGCCATCATTCCGGTTCCAGGCGTCTTTGCTCAACACCCGTTCTTGAGGTGCGCCCGCAGTTCGCGGCGAACAGTACTTCTATACTGGGCATTTTTCAGCATCTTTTGCCTGGTCACGCCATCCTCAGTTCCTTCTCGAAGCCACTCGATGCATTCGCGTTGAGCTTCCTCAATTTCTTTATCAGTTTCAGCTCCCCGTTCTTCGCACCATTCTTCGACAAGATCAGCCTCTTCGTAGTACGAAGCAGTTTCTTCCTGAAAATTTGACGTTGGCACGATTACCCGCGAACTGTAATGAACCCACCTTTGAAGAAGAAGATTCAAGCCCAACGGGTCGAGACAGGCAACGCGATCGACAAGGGTTGCAGGCGCGACCATGTACAGATTGTCGAAGTTGGCCGCATAATCCCGCCTTTTGCCTTCCTCGTGGGGAAGAAGATCAGGCAAAGGCATGAGCCCATAGTTGCCTTGCCAGGCGCCTTCTTCCAAGACTGAACGCTTCTGAACTTCCGCTACCAAAAGCTGCCAGTTCAGTGACACTCCGTCTTTGCGCATAGAACACGGATGCTGAAGCACCATGACGTGGCGCTTCCGCATTTTTCCGGTGCTTCCGGGCAGTTCTAAGTCGGCAAACACATCCCCCGTCAAGATTGGCCGCGCTGCGTTGACTTCTTCTCCACGGGTGCGGTAGAGACTACCCCAGTTCGGACGACCGGCCACATACGGAGACTCCAGGCGATTCGCCACGTTTTACCCTTTCAAGCGCAACGAATAGTGGCCATCTTGAGCCTCAAATACTTCGAAGTCGCTCGAGTAGCGAGCGCGCCATTCAGGATCAAACTCGGTCAGGAGAGCTTCGGGATCAGACTGGGCACTAGCAAAGTCGAAAACCAGATCGATCCGATCATTTGCAAAAAGCTCAATCGGAGTAACGGGAGCTCCGGAAACAAGAGGCACCTCGAACCATGATGCCGTCTCTTCCACCATGTAATGGTGAGAAACCAGATCACAGGCGGCAAGAAGCGACGCCACTCGAAGACGGCTTTCACCGGAAGGGCTTTGACCTTGACGCCACTTTCGAATTGCGGGAACGCTCACGCGGAGCATGCGTCCGATGTCTCGCCAAGAGAAACCCATGTCGGCAAGTTCCTCGAGCAACTGCTCGAACGATTTCTTAGCTCGTTTCGTCGTGAGTTTCCGCCACTCGGACATGAGCGAGTCCTGATGTTCATGTTTGGCCTCCTCCTGGAGAGCACGGATTGTAGACCGTCGATATCCGGCGGATTCAGTAAGTTCAGCGGCAGTCCCCGTCTTACGCAGCGGAGGGAAGCTAGTAAGCTCACCGCCAGTCGGACGAGCTCCCACCCCGCCCGTTTTGGCATTAGCCATGACGAAGCACCTCGTTTCGCAATCGATCGGTTATCAACTCTTCAAAAGCCAGACGGATCGGAGCGTGCAAGCAGTCGACCCTTTCAAGAATATCGGTCGTACTCCATTCCGGAACTTCCGATGAAGCTTGCCAAAAACTGTCGATATCGAGAAGGAAGAAAGGCCCCGGCGTTCCCATAGGCCTGCGCAGATTTGGTTTCGACTCGATGGCAAAGCCATCGCCCGGACCATATCGAAGAGCAAGAATAGACTCACGCCCATTTTGGAACATCGAAATGCCCTGCGTCCCGATTGCCGACAAACCGTCGACTCGATCAAGGCTTCTCGGGCCAAGAAGACTCGAATCCACCCAAGGGCTCCAATCGATCTCAGAATCAACGAAATCCGGAACGCGAATCTCATCAACGTATCGAAGTCCGATGCGCTCGACACCGTTAGGCTCCCCAGCACGCGCACGAGCTTTGAGGACAAGCTCAACGAGCGGTCGAAGAGAGCTGTAGCCTTGGTAATCCGTGGTCTCAAGCAGGACTGAATCCTGTTGGAACGTTGCCGCAGTACGCCTGTCACGGCTCACCCATCGGTAGGCCGGAAACCCCAGCGGATGAGGAACGGGCAAAGACTCCCCATCCGGCTGATGGAACTCGAAGTCGATCGACGTCTCTTCCACAGCGAGAGGGAGGGCCTCGCGCAGCAGATTTGAAACAACTGAGCGCTGACTGGAATCCAGCGGCTCACAACGATCGTGCTTAATTTCGACCGCAGTTTGGACTATCGAAGGGTTCGGGTACACTTCGTTTCCCTGCATACAGATAGGATACCTGGAACGAAACCAAAATAGAAACCGAACATGTAATAGCGATGTGTCGGCCAAACCGAGCGTTTGCAGGCTTTGGGGCCACCGCTTCCACATCCGCCGAGCGCCAAGCCCGCCAGTCCGCCGGCTAGCCAGTCCGCCAGCTCGCGCCCGGTTTAGCCTCTCAGGCCGCGGCGCGCCTGCTCTTGAGGAATCCCCGCAGCCCGCGCGGCGAGGCGAGCCACACCGCGAAGAAGAGGAAGCCGCCGGTCGCCACGACAGTCGCCCCCGACGCCGTGTCGAACCAGTAGGAAACGTAGACGCCCACAATCGTCGACGCCACCGAAAGCGCCGGGGCGATGAGCAGCATCTTCGAGAATCTCTGGGTGATGAGCAGCGCCGTCGCCCCGGGCGTGATCAAAAGCGTCACGATGAGAACCGCGCCGACCGCCTGCATCGCCGTCACCACAGTCATCGCCAGGCATACGAGCAACAGCGCTCCCATGCGCCACGCCGGGAGGCCGATGGCCTGCAGGTGCACTGGGTCGAAGGCGTAGGCGGTGAGGTCCTTGCGTTTGAGAAGCAAGACGATTCCGGCCAACGGCCCCAGGATGAGCACCTGCCACATGTCCGCCTGCGTGATCCCCAGCAGATCGCCGAAGAGCACGTGGGAAAGATTGATGTTCGAGGGATTTTTCGACACGAGCACGAGGCCTATGGCGAAGAGCGTCGTGAAGACGATGCCCATGCTCGCGTCCGATTTGAGGTGGGACGTTTGCCTCACGGCGAAGATGAGGCCGACGACGAGGAGCGCGGCCGCGAGCGCGCCGACGGAATACGGGATCCCGAGCATGTGGGCGACGACGACTCCTGGCAGAACCGCGTGCGAGAGCGCGTCGCCCATGAGGGACCAGCCGACGAGGACGATCCAGCAGCTGATGATCGCGCACACGGCTCCGGCTATCGCGGTGACGACGATTCCGCGGACCATGAACTCGTAGGTCCACATGCGCCCGAAAGTCTCCCACAGATCAGGCATCGCCCTTCTCCTTTCCGTGCGGGGCGTCGACCGAAGCGTCCGGATCTGCCGCTCCGTCGGCTTGAGCGGAACCGCGCTCGCGGGCCCGAACGCCGGTCACGCCGAAGGCTCGGCCGAGGTTCTCCGGGCGCAGGGCGTCCTCGACGTCGCCCTGGAAGACGACCTCGCGCAGGAGCAGGAGAGCCTCGTCGCACAGCTCGGACATCCCGTCGAGGTCGTGCGTGGCGACCAGCACCGCTGCGCCGCCGGCGGCCAGATTGCGCACGAGCGAGACGATCGCCCCCTCGCTCGGCTTGTCGACGCCGGCGAAGGGCTCGTCCATGAGCAGCAGCCTTGCGCCCTGGGCGATGGCGCGCGCGATGAAGACCCTTTTGCGCTGGCCTCCCGACAGCGCGCCGATTTGCCGATCGCGCAGCTCTGGCACGCCGACCATGTCGAGGGCCCGGTCGACCGCTTCGACGTCGTCGGGGCGAGGGCGCCTCGTCCATCCCATTCGCCCGTAACGTCCCATCATGACGACGTCGGCCACGCTCAGCGGAAAGTCCCAGTCGACTCCCTCGTTCTGGGGGACGTAGCCGACCAAGCCGTCCTTGCGGGCCGAACGCGCGGACTCTCCGTACACGGAGACGTCCCCGGTGGAGCGAACCGTTCCGACGACCGCTTTGATGAGCGTCGATTTCCCGGAGCCGTTCATTCCGACGACGCCGCACACGCGCCCGGGGCAGAGCGAGAAGGTCACGCCCGTCAAGGCCTTGACGGGCCCATACGAAACGCGAAGGCCTTCGACCGACAGCGCGGCCTCCATTCGCCTTCGCGGTTCGATTTCGCTGCGTCGCCTCATGCGGACCCGCCGGCCAGCCCGGAGGCGATCGTCTTCGTGTCGTACTCGAGGAGGTCCAGATACGTGGGCGCCGGGCCTTTCGCGTCCGTGAGCGAGTCGACATAGAGCGTTCCGCCGTATTTTGCGCCGGTCGCCTGGACGACGGCGTCCATCTTGCCTTCGACCGTCGATTCACAGAAAACTGCGGGAATGCGGTTCTTCTTCACGGTGTCTTGAACGGCCGCAACGCGTTTGGGAGTCATCGCGCCCTCGGCGTTGACGCCCCAGAGGTAATGCTCGGCGAGCCCGTAGTCCCTGGTCAGGTAGCTGAAGGCCCCCTCGCACGTCACAAGCGCCCGCTGCTCCTGCGGGACCGAGGCGAGCTTCTTCTGCATGTCGCTCGCGATCGCGTCGAGCTTGGCTTTGTATGCCTTTCCGTTGGCCTCGAACTCCTTCGCATGCGACGGGTCGAGCTTGGAAAAGGCGGCGACCATGTTGTCGACGTAGACCTTTGCGTTTTTCGGGCTCATCCACGCGTGGGGATTGGGCTCGCCCTTGTGATCGCCTTCGGCTATGGGAATGGGCGCCACCCCTTTGGAGGCGACGACGGTCTCGGCTCCGGATTGCGAGGTGAATTTCTCAAACCACCGCTCCAGGCCCAGCCCGTTTTGAATGACGAGGTCGGCGTCGGCGCCGCGCCTGATGTCCTCCGGGCTCGGTTGGTAATCGTGTATTTCCTCGCCGGGCGAGGTGATGGATTCGACGCGCAGTCGATCGCCGGCGATCGACTTGGCCATGTCCTTCATGACGGTGAAGGTCGTGAGCACCAAAGGGCGGGAGTCGGAAGAGGGCCGCGCACTGCACGCGGCCAAAGCGAGCGCCGCAGCCAGAACGGCGGCTACGCCCGCGAGTCGACGAGCGGGTTTCCTGAACCCGCGATACTTCATCATGAATCACATGATATTTCGGTAGACCGAAAACTAGTGGGCCACAGGTCCTATTGAGAATCGATCTCAAATTAGTTGCAAGAGGCTGAAAAGGACGGCGGCTCAGGCGCTCCGCAAACGGAGGGCCCGAACGAAACGCCCTCGAGCCCCGCGTCAGGAGCGATATCGCGCACGGTCGAGGAGCCGCGACGGCCGGCACGACGAGAAGCACTCCCCTCGCCGTGCCGACCGGTCCGCTGAGCGGAAGACGAGTCAGCGCCCCTTCCGACGCCTGGCAACCACGATGAGCACGCCGATCACCGTGAGTATGGCGGCTGCGGCCACCTGGTGGCCGACGCTGGCGCCTGCCCTGGCCAGGGGCGCCTTGCGCGGCGTCGCCGTCAAGGGCCCCTCCGCGCCGTTCCTTCCGTCGCCGGGGGCCTCGCCCCCGCGGTTCGAGCCCCCGCGGTTCGAGCCTCCGTGGTTTGCGCCGTCACGCCGTGGGTCCGCCGAATCGGCGGAGGGCGCAGGGCCGTTCGTCTGATCAGAGGCCGTCGGACTGGGCAAAGCTGCACTGGGCGAGGCTGCACTCGGCGAGACTGCGCTGGGTGAAGCCGCGCTGGGCGAGGCAGGGCCCGTCGAGGAGCTCGAGGCGCTTGGCGTCGGGCTCGACGTCGTGGGAGACGGCGTGGCGGGACTCGACGTCGAGGGAGTCGGCGAACTCGTCGGAGCAGCCGTCGGGCTCGTCGGCGTCGGCTGTGTCGGAGCAGCCGTCGGGCTCGTGGGCTCCGGCGACGTCGGCTCGGCGCTTGGCGAAGGGCTCGGCGAAGGCGTCGGCTTGGGGGCGGGCTTCACGGTCACCGTCGCGGAGGCGGCGTCGTCCTCGGAGGCGACGCCGTTGCCGGGAGTCGAATCGACGTCCTTCTGATCGGCGGCTGCGATCTCCGCGCTGTTGACGAGGTCGCCCTCTCCCGTGGCCCTCGCGACAATGGAAATTTCGGCGGACTTCCCGGGCGCCAGGGTTCCGACGTCCCACAGGCCCGTGGCAGAGTCATAGGGGCGGTCTGCCGATACGAATGTCAGACCCTTGGGAAGGCGGTCTTCCACCTTCACGCCGGTCGCGGTTCCGGGTCCGCGGTTGGCCGCCTCGAGCCTGTAGACGACCTCGTCGCCCGATTTGCGCGCGGACTCGCCCACAACCTTCTTCGTCAGGCTGAGGTCGATGGGGACGGCGAAGCCGAAGTTGTGCCTCAGATTCTCCATTTCGCCGGGCGCGAGGGTCAGCCGCGACTTCAGGATGAACGTCCCGCCTGAGGAAACGTCGATGGTTTTATCTCCGGTGAGCGCGCCCCGCTCCGGCTCGAAGGTTTGAAGGCTCACAGCTGCGCCGTCGCCGACGGCGGCGGAGGGCCCGGCGACGTCACCGAGGGCAACCGAATACTCGCCGGGGAAGAGCCTGTCCACTCTGTATTCGCCGTTGGCGTCCGTCGTCACGGAGTGCCGACGGTCGTCGTCGGTCCCAAACTTGCCGTCGGGCCCAGCCCACGTGACGGTCACCGCGACGCCGGGGATCCCCGGCTCACCGGGGTCGGCCGCGCCGTTTTGGTTGGAATCGAGCCACACCAGGCTGCCGACGGAGCCCTCGCCCACGAGGCCGAGGTCGATTGAGCCGTTCGATTCGCCCTCGGCCAGCGTCACCGCGGCGTCGGGCCCGTTCGAATCGGCCGAAGCATCGCCTCCGGCGCCCGTCGCCGCAGCGGCCGTTCCGCCGGGAACCTCGAATTTCACGGTGTACGAGCCCGCGGCCAGCTTTTCAAAGGAGTACCGGCCTTTCGCGTCCGTTGCGACGGGCGCGACCTCGGAGCCCAGGACGTCGCGCGCGGGCTGGCCCGAGGCGTCCACAAGCGTGACTTTCACGCCTTCCGCCCCCGGCTCGTCAGCGCCCTGCACGCCATTTCCGTCAAGGTCGTACCACACCCGGTCGCCGACCGATGCGGGCCGATAGTACCCGAAGTCGAGCCCCGAAACCGACGGGGCGCCGGGATCGACGGACACGCTCGCCCGCCCGTCCTTCGTCGAATCGGGGTCGCCCGTTGCGACGGCCTTCGCCAGCTCTCCGCCGTCGGCGACGACCACAACCTCGTAGGTTCCGGACGGAACGCGGTTGAAGGAGTAGGAGCCGTCGGCGCCCGTCGTCGCCGTTGCCACGACTGCCCCGTCGCGGTCGCGAAGCTCGACCTTCGTCCCCTCGACTCCCGCTTCGCCGCCGCCCCTGGCGCCGTCGCGATCGGAATCGCGGTAGACGCTGCCGGACACCGACTGCAGCACGTCCAGCGAGGCCTTCGAGCTGTCGTTGGCCGCGTTGTCGTCCTTTTGGTCGAGGGACTCAAGCGATGCGGCGTTCGTCAGCTTCTTTCCCGCCGCGCCGGGCGCGATCTTTGCGCGAACGACGAGGGTCGCAGAGGCTCCAGCGGACAGCGAGCGCGCAGCCTGCCCGTCCGGGAAGAGCGTCCACAGGCCGGTCGCCGCGTCGTAGGAGCCGACCGCCTCGCCCGAAGTGCAAGCCTTTCCTCCCGCGTTCGGGCACAGACGGGTCTCGGAGGAGACGTACTCCAAGCCTTGTGGAAGGAGATCGCGCACCTTGACCGACGTCGCCTCCCCCGAGCCCAGATTCTTGACCGTCACATGGAAGTCGACCTCGTCGCCCACTCCATAGGCTGGCTTTCGCTCGGCTATCGCCTTTTCAACCTCTAGATCGACGGTCGTCTCCAGCCCCACCTTTATGGGCTCGATGGGAAGCAGCCATTTCCCGTCCTTCTCCCGGCCGGCCATGGCCACCGAGTTCCACGCCGTGCCTGAAGCGTCAGTCGGCGCCGCGACGGGGACGATCATCTGGATCGACGCCTTCGGGGCCAGATTCGCGTTGGCGAACTCCGCGCGGACGGCGCGCACGTCGGCGAACGACGCCGGCGAGTCGGTCCAGTCGTCGACGCATCCGGCCGGCCCGGCGGCCCTCGCGGCGCCTTGCGCGGTCACCTCGCCGCGGCATGCGTTCTCCGAGGTCGAATACTGGATCTTCACCCGGTCCCGCTGGACGTCAGAGTCCGCCACGGCAACGGGCCCGGCCAGCCTCGGCTGCCACTGGGAGCCTCGGGCGTTCGAGACGGCCGGCCCCACTCCGCGGTCGCCGACGTGGGGAAGGACGTCGTAGACGACGACGTTGTCGAGGTCGACGTTGCCCGTATTCGTCACGGTCAGCCTATACTGCGCGGACTTGCCGGGCTCGACGAGGCCGACGGACGGCGCGGCGAGGAAGTCCGCGTCCTTGGACCCCTTGACCTCCTTGGTCACCGACATCGAGGAGGCGTTGATGACGTCGAAATTGGCCGAGCTCTGGCAGAGCATGTCGTCGGTTCGCCCGTTGCCGTTGAGGTCCTGAGAGTCGGCCACGGGGCTGCCCATGGTGGAGTTGCAATAGGTGAGCTCGCCCATCGTGCGTTCCTTGCCAGCGGGAGAGATCTGCGCGTCGTTGGGGTAACGGCCGGCCTTCATCTGCCCGACCTTGCCCTCGAAGACGAACCATCCCCACTGTCCGTTCGACAGTTCCGTCCCCGGGAAGGAAAACTTGACGAGCTGCCTTTTGCACCCGGCGGCGTCCGTCTTCCACGTGCCGGAGTCGACCTTCAGGCTCGAGGCGGGAATCGACGTCGTGTTGCGCATGGCCGCCGAGCCTTCGACGTAGGTCATGCCGCAGGGAAGAAGATCCGTGACGACGGGGCTGACGGGGCTGTTCGTCGAATAGTTCGCCACGTCCATTCGGAAGGTGACGTTGCCGTTGGGCGCCTGGGGGCTTCCAGAGAAGACCAGCTTGCGCAGATTCAGGAGCGGCCGTTCGTTCGCCACTCGGATCCACGCGCAGGAGGCGTCCCTCGAGAAGGCGATCTCGCGCCCGGAGTCGGTCGTGTACTTCGATCCCGGGGCGAGGCAGTTCTGGACTCGGACCCATTCCTGCGAGGCCCCGGCCTTGTAGTTGCCGTCTGACAACGCGGCCTGCTCGTAGCCCGCGCCGTCCTCGGTTCTGGGCAGCTCGCTGTTGACCGTTCCCGTGACGAACATTTGAACGTTGGCGCCGCCCGGAAGGGCGCCCGTGAACTCGAGCTTCACAATCCACTCGGTTTCGGAGGAGACAGGCGTCTGCTCCGTCGCGTTGGCGACAAAAGTGCCTGTGTTGCCCAGGTTCGTCGTGTACTTGACGGTGAAGCCGACGTTGTTGACGTCGCGCACGCCCACATTCTTGATCGCAGGCACGGCGCACCCGGCCTCGCCATCGCTCGGCGTGGCCAGGCGGCAGGGAAGGACGTCGGTCCCCGAGAAATGGAGGGGGACGTTTCCGGCGTTGCGCATGCGGTAGCCCCACGTGGCCTTCGTTCCGCGGTCGAGGACGTTCACCGGCGTGAACTTTTGGAAAGAGCCCTTGGCGCTCTCCGCGCCGAATCCGTGGGAGAAATCGGCACCGTCCCGGAGGGCGATCGCGTGGTTGCCGTGCATCTTTCCCGTTATCTCGGCGTTGTTGGTCACCTTCGCGTCCGCGCAGGAAGCGGGGTATCGCACGGTCACGGAGAACGTGGAGTCGAAGGCTTCGGCGGCATTGCCCATGTCCCAAACAACCGAGTGGCTCGCCGCGTCGTAGCTGCCCGAGGGCGTTTTGGCGGTGGCCTGCAGATTTCCCGACAGCGAAGACCGCACGTACTGCGCGCACGCCGGAAGGCGGTCGGTGACGACGACGTCGTCCGCGTTGACGTGCCCGACGGCGGGAACGCCGGTGTACTTTCCAGTCGCGTCCATGGCGGCGGCGTAGGAGGCGCGAAGAGTGTAGGTGACCTCGACCCCCTTGACGGGTGGGACGACAGGCCCGGATTTGAGTATGGACAGGTCGGCCGAGCCGTCGACCGTCGTGGACGTCTTCGCGTTCACCCGCGTCGCGGAGCTTGCGGCAAAGGACGCTTCGGGGGCGATCGTCGCGCCCTTGGGGACGAGCCCGCGCGGCGGCTTGACCGTGATCGTCGCCTGGCCCGCGGTGCCGGCAGGCACAGTTCCCAAGTTATAGACGACCTTTCCGTCGGAGTTCCGCGTGGGGGCGACGATCGTCGGAGGGGCGACGACTCCAGTCGTGCTGGTGGCAGCCGCGAGGACCGGCGCAACCTCGGAGTTCACCGCTCCGTCGGGGTTGGCGAAGCGCGGGACGTCGACCGTCAAAACCGCGCCGTCGCAGTTGGCGTCGGTCGATGCGCAGGAGAACTCGACCGTGTAGACAACGTTGTCGCCGGTCTTGACCGTCTGCGCGTTCGGGGTGAGGGTCACGCGCAAGGTCGGGGCGCCGCCGTCGGCGAAGCTCGCCGACCCCAATCCGAAAATGAGAAGCGCAGCGGTTAAGAAACCGAGAATTCTTCGGCGTCCCCTCGATTGGGCATGGGGCGACACGGTGCTCGACATGAAAATCCCTTCCGGCGTCATAGGTGAGAAGCGCACAGATGCACCTCAACCCTACCGTCTGCGCCAAGCGGGAGTCACTAGTCGGCTATAGGCCTCAGGGATGATAAAACAGAGTGATTCGCACTAAACCGCTTCGATTTTTGCCGACAAGGCCTCTAAATTCTCGAAACAATGCCCGAGGAAACCCAATTTCGTTGCGGCCTCAACGTTTTTCGGGGAGTCATCGACGAACAGCACGTCCTCGGGGGCAAGTTTTCGCCCGGCGGACTGGGACAGCCGCGCGAGGGCGACGGCGAAGATCTCTTCGTCGGGCTTGGCCAAGCGCAGGCGACACGAGAAGAGAACCGGGTCGAAAAGCTCGTCGATCCAGGGATTGTGCCACCTCGTCCACCCGACGAAGTCGCAGGGTATGTTCGAGAGCATCCCCATTGTGAAGCCGGAGCGGTTGAGGCTGCGAGCAAACGAGACCATCGCCTCGTCTTTGGCGCCCAGCGCCGCAAGGTCGGCGGCGAGGGCTGCCTGCCAATCGATGTCGACGCCTGTTTCTGCGGCGACCCTCGCCCAGTATTCGCGCGAGCCAATCGTCCCCGCGTCGTATTCGACGCGATTTTCCCCATGGTAGGCGGGAAGGAGGGCGTCCGGCTCAACCCCTACCGTTCTCGCCAGCGTTTCAAATGATGTGCGTGATTGTTCGGATATGAATAATCCGAATAGATCGAATAGAAGCGCGTGCATGTACCCAGATTAATTGACATACAGTTTATTTGCATTAACCGTCCAAGCAGTGCACACAACTTCACTTCTCAGCCGCGTTCCCCAGAGCGGCGACGGATTCGCCGAGCGCTCCGGCGACGTCGGTCAGATCCTCGCCCGCATCGACTTGCGCGAAAGCCTCGAGCAGGAGCGCGCGGGTGAACCCCGCCCACATGCGCGGATTCTCCACTCCCAGTTCCTCCCATTGTTCGCGGAGGAAGCCGTCGGCCATCGCATGGATGTCGGCGACGTCCTCGGCGACGGCGGCGCGCTCGCCTCCTGATCCGTCGGATCGGGCGGGGCGCCCGCGAGCGTGCATGAGGCTCATGAGCCAGCCGTGGGAAGACTCGTTGGACTGCATGAGGCTGGCGACCGCAAATTGCCGAAGACGGACGAAGGGCGGCGCATCGGCGTCGACCTGGGAGAAGACGGCCTCGCGCCATCGGGGAATGTAGCGGGCGAGTGTGAGCAGCCGCAAGTCGTCCACGGAATCGACGTACCGGTAGATCGAATTGCGGGCGATGCCGGCTTCCGCCGCCACGGCCGCGGCCGAAAGGGAGTCGGGGCCCGACTCGCGCAAAAGCCGTTCGGCAGCATCGACGAGCTTCGTCTTGACGATCTCCCTGTGTTGGCGCACGGTGGGCGCGCTGATCTTCGGCACTGCCATCCCCCTTGGATCACTGCTTCGAGCATAATCGCCGCCCGTCCGAATCGCACGCGGCGGCCCCGCCGCAGAGACGACGAGGGCCCGGGAGGTCACGCATCCCTCCCGGGCCTCGCGGTGCACGAAAACGCGCACGCGTCAGACTTCACGCACATCGGAGGGGAAGGAGACGTTCCCGACCCGAATGCCTGACGCACACATCCTGTCTCCCGAGTCTGCGGTGCCGACTGCGCGGGTGCGCCCGTCGGCAATTGAATTATACCTGAAATACCTACGTTTTCGAAGGTACTACTTGCCACAGATTAGGGTCATTCTATCCGTCGTTCTCCTTTTCCCACAGCGTCGAAAGAAGGCCGGCGCCTCACCTGCCCGCCTTCGCGCGTCTCATCGTGTTGAGCAGCATGTTGACGGTCGCCGCCGACCGTTTCTCGCCCTCGACCATCACGTTGAGGTACGTTCCGTTGAACTCGACCACGTAAAGATAACGGAAGTCTCCCGATTCGGTTATGTGCCTGACCGCAACGGCGGGGAGTCCGGCGATCTTAGTTTGCCCGAGGTACTCCCCCGAGGCGTCGTCGTCCTCCTTCGACGCCCATTCGTCGGCAAGGTCCTCACCTGAATGGTACTCTTCCTCGTCGCCGACTTCGAAAAGCAGCGACGCCCCGTTCGCCTCTATGCCGATGGCGTCTCGATCGTCCTCGTCCCGCTCGGTCAACGTCATTTTGCTCGGCATCGGGAAGGAAATGACGCCTGACGGCGTCTGGAGGTTGTACTGGCCCCCTTTGACGCCCCCTCTGAGCTTCCCGTCGCGGCTGAGAACAGAGACCCTCTCCTCTTGGGGGTCGCTGCCGGGCTGGGAATCCGAGCGCCCGTCGCCCCCCACGCCGGCGACCATGTCCGAGCCGCCTGAGCCTTGAGGCCCCGCGAAGTTGAACGTCTGCGCCGCCTTGAGCAGCGCGTCGAGCTCCTTTTGGGAGGGCGCCGCCACCGTGAGATTCCATACCCCGTCTTCGATCCGAAGCAGATACACCCTGCTGAGATGGCCGACCCTCGTCTTCGCGTCGACGGCCACCGCTTTGACGTTGCCGAGGGAAGCCGTCTGGACCGGTCTGACCGACGTCGAACCCCGCGACTGGACGATCTTGGTCAGCTGCTCGGCGGTCGTGTTGGAAACCGCCGTCTCCGTCGGAAAAAGCGAGAGTTTGACGTTCGGGTTCGACGAGCTCTCCACGCCGGCCACCCCCGTCTCCGCGTACGTGCGTTCAAAGACGCGCATCGACGGACCCACGTTCATCGTCACCCTTCCCGATCCGGTGCCGACCGTGAGCACCCCGTTCGTGACGCTGGCCGAACCGAGGGGAAGGCCCTGCCCTTGGGGCTGGGCCCCTTTTGTCGCAGTCGCAGTGGAAACGGGCGTCGGAGAGGGCGTGGGCGACGCCGTCCGCGTCGGCGCAGCGCTCACCCCGAAGGACACCTTCTTTTCGGGCTCGGAAGCGCACGCGGTCAGGCACATCGCCGCCGCGAACACAACAACCGCGAGCCTAGGAAGTCGCATCCTCGACCACCTGGAGAAGAGCCGGAATCTCGGTCTCCGCCTTGCCTGAGTTGACGACCAGCTGGATCATCACCCCGTCGACGTTGACGATGTATATGCGCGAAATCGTGCCGTTGGTGGATTTGACCAGAATGGCGCCGGCGGGATACCCCGCCACCTTCTGGACCTCGGGCACCGTCTTCATATGCTCGATGTCCTTCATCCCGCCGTCCTCGCGCATCTTCGCCAGTATCTGCGTGGGATCGGTCGTGAACCCCTTCCTGTCAATGTAGAAGGAGACGTTGCGCCCTGAATTTTGCTGGTCCTCGAAGCCGAGCAGGCCTTCGGCGCTGGGCTTGGAGGGGACGAACCCGTCGGGCATCCGCATGACGATCTTCGCCCCGTTGACGTCCACCGTGTACGTCTGCCCGGACACGGTGGCCTTCAGAGGGCCGACGTGGCGCGAGGCGGCCGTGCTGGGCGAAGTTCTCGACCCCGCATTGACAGGCTTGAGCGCGCGGACGGTTTTGAGGAGCTCGTCGGCGGTCGCGGCGTCTGGGGCGTTGATCGTGGCCGACCATAGGTAGCCTTCGAAATCCGCGATGACGACGATCGCCACATACCCGGTTTGGATGGTCGCCTGGGCGGCGACGGCTTTGAAGTCCCCCAGGTTCTGGATGTCGTGGCGGGCCTCGATGTTTGTAAACTGCTTCGTCCTGAGCGTTGCGGCGACGCTGTCGGCCGAAGGCAGCGTCGTCGCGGAGGACAAATGGGAAAACATGAGATTCGTCTTCGAATCGGAGGAAGACGTCAACCCGACGAGCTTGACGTCTTCCTGTTTGGCCCTGCTCACCGCATAGCCGTTTGGAGCCGTGAAGCCGACCCAGACTTTGCCCGTGAACAGACGGAATTCAGAACCTTGGATTTCCGCTTCCCCCAAAGTCGCCTTGGGGTCAGTTCCGATCGTCGGGCCGCTACCTTTGGCCGAGGGCGGCGAAGTGGAAGAGGGGGCTGGGCCCGCGGAAGTTGAAAGTGAACAGGCTGGAAGGGCGACAAGCACAACAACGGCGAAGAAGATTCGCAGTCCTCTCATATGCCCTCCTGGAGACATTCAACTTTACGGCACGATAATAGGCGACCCCGCGCCGAAAATCGGCCCTCGGCAAGGGGTAACCCTGCCCATCGCCCCGCTCCTCAGAGCTGGGCGTACGGCTCCGACGACGACGCGATCGGCGGCGGCAAGGGGCCAAGCGCCTGGAATGCCACGGCTTCCAGAGGGAAGGCCTCTCGCCGATCGGACAGAATACACATTACCCCGTGCTCGCGGTTATTTCAGGGGCGTTCATCCATTGACATTCCACGCTCCAAGTGCTTCTCTCCAACGGCGACGGAACCGCAAAGCGAGCCGGCCTGAAAAAGCCGTCAGGAGACCGCCGCGGTCGATCCGCTCGGCAAATCCGTGCCCCCGTGGACCCAGATGTCGGTCGGAAGCTCACCGGGCATCGACGGGTTCTCCGTGGCGACGAAGGGCCTTTCGCGGTTTCGCAGATAGTCTTGGAGCGCCCCGAAGGCCCATTTGCCGAGCATGACGATGGACACAATGTTGATGAGCGCCATTCCCGTCATCGTCAGATCGGCGAAGTTCCAAACGAGCTTGAGCTCGGCGACGGACCCAAGAACGATCGAGACGATGACGATCGCCTTGAGAAGCTTGTCGCCCCACGCTTTGCCCTTCGTGAGAAAGTCCATATTGACCTCGGCGTAGGCAAAGTTGCCGATGACGGAGGAACCGGCGAAGACGCAGATGAGGACGACCATGATTGGGCCCGCCCACGACCCCAGCGTGGATTCAAGCGCAGTGATCGTCATGTCCGCGCCTGCGGGGTCGGAAGAGGTCCAGTAGGGCTTGAGCGCCTCGGGGTCGGCGTTGAAGAGGATGAACGCGGTCGCCGAACACACAAGGATGGTGTCGACGAAGACGCCCGCAGACTGGATGAGGCCCTGCTTGGCCGGGTGGGTGACGTGCGCGGTCGACGCCGCATTCGGCGCCGAGCCCTCGCCCGCCTCGTTCGAAAACAGGCCGCGCCTGACGCCGTTCATCATCGCCGCACTCATCGATCCGGCCAAGCCCCCGAGCGTTTCCCGCAATCCGAAGGCGTTTTCGACGATCAGGCTGAAGGTCGGGCCGACCTTGTCCAGGTTCATGAGCACGACGGCGACGGCGAGGCCGATGTAGACGATCGCCATGAGCGGGGCGACGATCTCCGAGGCCTTTGCCACGGCCTTGAGGCCGCCGTAGACGATCGGCCCGCACAGGACCAGAAGGATTGCGGCCGTGACCCAGGGGCTCACTTTGAACTGAGTCTTGAGCGTCGCGGCGATCGTGTTCGCCTGAACCATCTCGAAGGAGATTCCGAACGAGCAGATGAGGAACAGCGCGAAGACGACTCCCCACGTGCGCGAGCCGAGCCCCCTTTGGATGTAGAAGGCCGGGCCCCCGCGGAAGGTGCCGTCGTGCCATCTGATCTTGAACAGCTGGGCGAGCGTGGCTTCTATGAAGGCGGTGGACATCCCCAAGAAGGCGACGAGCCACATCCAGAAGACCGCGCCGGGCCCGCCCAGGGTGACGGCGATCGCGACGCCGGCGATGTTGCCCGTCCCGACCCGCGAGGCGATGCCGATCGCAAAGGCCTGGAAAGAGGAGATGCCGTCGCCGTCGACGTCGCGGGAGTCGAAGACCTGCTTGACCATCTGGCCGAACAGGCGAATCTGCACGAAGCCAGTGCGAATCGTGAAGTAGATTCCCGCTCCGATGAGCATGACGATGAGGATGTGGGTTGTGATCCAGTTATTCGTCGTGGATATGAGCTCTGTCAGCTTGTCCATGCCGCCCTCCTAAAGACCGCCTGCGACGAGGAACGGTCGACTCGCGCGATTTGAAAACTCAAGAGATATTACTAGAACATTACGCGATTTGAAGAATCCGTTACCAAAACCGCCGGAAATATGCGCCGACGGCGCCTTTCCCAAGCGTCAGGCAAGGGAAGGCCCGATTCCTCCGCCGAGAAGCCGACTTTTTGACCGCCGAATTTTATCAAAGAATGAGGCGTCTCGCCCCGACTCCCCCCATGGGTATCATTGCCCATGCAACTGTGGTCGTACGACGCGGTACTATAGATGACGTAGTCAGCCACGGTTGATTGCGCGTGTGTGATAAGCCCACGTCAGCCTCCAATTACGACGTGGGCGACGAGGTCGCCGGTCGCCCAGCCGGGACCTCTGCCTCTTGGGTCTGCGCCTCCAATGGACCCGGAGATGAAGTGAGGCCCACCATGGCGGTGGGCCTCACTTTCTTTTGCTTTATCCCCGCCTGCGGGACCTGCGGGATCCTTCGGCGGCCTTTTGCCGCTGATTCGTCTGAAACTCTTCGTCGAGAAGCGTGAGGTCGTCGGCGGTGACGAGCTGGCTCGCCACGGCGTACTCCACGAGCCTCGCACGGCGGTAGGTCGCGTGGACGCCCTTCCCCCCGCGCAGTCCGCGCACGCCGAGCCTGTCCAGCTTCTCGCAGACGTTGTCGAGCTTTCGGTTGAACCGGGTCTGCGTCCACCCGAGCCGCTGGGCGGCCTCCTCCGAACGGGGAATGTCCGAAGGGCCGGTCCCCACTCGCCGCAGCCAGTTTTCGGCCAGGGCGAGGATGAGAAGGCGCTGGCTGGGTGTGAGCGTCACCTGGCCCATGGTCGTCTCGCCGACGTCCTCGCGCCCGGTGGACGAGACCTCGTACATCGTGTCGGGAACCGTCATGTCAATCTCATACGTGGTGGGGCCAGCGGTGAAGACGAGGCTCATGTTGTGCACGACGAGCGGAATCTGGCTTCCCGGGCCTATCCAGGATTGGAGCATCCCAGTGGTCTCGGCGACCGTCACGGCGATGCGCGAGCCGACGTTGCTGACCCACCACAGGCCGTTGTGCGACTCGATCACGAGGAAGTTTCGGTGGAGAAACGGGTTGTCCTCGATGGCCAGGGTGCCGACGCGGCCGATCGTGAACGTGTCTCCCGGATCGATCTTGTAGACCTCGCCGCAAAACTCAATCTCGAGCGCCATGCGCGCCTTCTGTGCGGGTTGGGCGACCGCAACCGAGACCGCCTCGCTTTTAGCATGTTGAGCCATCGATCCTCCTCCGTCTCCGGCATGACCCCAATATGGACCATTGTGTCAGGTATTGCTGTTAAACGGGAACAGCGCCGTCAATGAGAGGTCGGCTACGGTGAGAGATAGGTTACTGTCCCGATGTCACAACACACGCGCTGACCGCCTTTGATTCGTTCGAGACCCCCACCCGCCTGACCTGAACCGTGATGCAGGTCTCGACGGGCCTGGCCGCCACGGTCACGCTCGTCTTCTCCGTGGCTTCGACTTTCCCCTCCCCCGCGGCGAACGGGGCCTTGTAGAGGTACATGTCGCCGTCGTGCGGGTCGGGATTCTCCCACGTGAACGTCACGCGCCCGTTTTTCACCGTTCCTTTGAGCTTTGTCACGCCCTGAGGCTGCTCCGCCCCCGGATCCATCTTTGTGGTTTCCGAGGCGGAGGGGGAAGGCTTGATGGTTTCGCCCTTGCCGCGGTTCATGAAATAGACCACGCTCAGCGCCACGATGAGGACGACGACGGCCGCGATCGAGAATCGCGCGACCGGCTTGCGAAGGAAGGCCGCAAACTTTCGCTTGGCTCCGAAGGCCTCTGGCGGCGGGGCCGCCTCGGGCTCGTCGTCTCCGGCGGGCGCCCCGTAGTACGAGTGGCGGCGGCCCGCAGAGGCGACGTCGGCGCTGTCGACGGCGAAAACGACTCCCGCTCCGCGATCGACCTCGATCGAATGCCGACCGACCCGTCGAGGCACATCGCGCGTGTTCTCGTCGTCGATCGGTGAGATGGTCCGCACCGCCTGGCGCGTGGCGTCCTCGTCGATCGCCGAGGACTCCTGCCATTCCTCCCCCTCGCCTTGGACGTTCATGTCGGTCGGGCGCTGATGGAGCTGCTCGGCCTGGATGAACTGAAGGGCCGTCGCAAACTCCCGCACCGACTGGTAGCGCTGTTTGGGGTCCTTCGCCATCGCCGTGGCCAGGACCCTTTCGAGCTCGTCGGGGGCGTCGGTGCGCCCGGTCTTCGGCAGCGGGGAGCGCAGAACTCGATTGATGACGGCGATCTCCGAGTTGTCGCCGTCGACGATTTCGAAGGGCGCGCGCCCGGCGACGAGGGTGTAGATCGTCGCCGCCAAAGAGTAGACGTCGACGGCGGGCGCGGCCTCGCCCTCGCCCGTCGCCTGCTCCGGCGGGGCCCAGGGAACGGAGAAGCCCTCGGCCTGAGTCGTGTCGCCCATCCGGGTTGCGATGCCGAAGTCCGTGAGCACCGGATGCTGATACGGAGTCATGAGGATGTTCGACGGCTTGATGTCGCGATGGACGATTCCCGCCCTGTGCAGAGTCTCGACCGCGCCGGCGATCTGTATGCCCACTTCGAGGGCGAAGGTCACCGGCAGCGGGCGCATGCGCAAAAGCTTGCCCAGATGCGGCGGCGGGCAGTACTCCATGATGAGGTACATGCGGCCGTCTTCGGTCTCACCGGCGCCGTGCACGGAGACGACCGAGGGATGCGAACTCATGCGCGCCATGAGGTTGGCCTCCGCGCGGAAAGCCAGCTTCTGCTGCTCGGTCACGCCCCGTCGAAGCACCTTGATGGCAACCTCGCGGTGCGGAACCTGCTGATCGTACAGGTACACGTCGGCGAAGCCGCCGGACCCCAGATAGGACAGGTACCTGGCATTGGGAATCTTCGGCGGTGTGGCGGGGCGTCGGCCGGCCGACATCAGGCTCCCGACCTCGGACCGAGCATCTGGATGGTCACGCCCTCGCCGATGTCGATGACGTCGCTGACCCTGAGGAAGAACGGCTCGGTCGGGCTGATGCGAATCGGCCGCTCATTCGGACGTAGGACGTACGTCCCGTTGTTCGAGTTCCTATCGACGAGCCGAACGTCCCAGTTGTCGACGCGAATCTCGCAGTGGGTGCGCGAGATCTGCTGATCGGGGCTGGGGACGGGGACGAGGTGGGCGCGCGGACGCCCGGGCTCAGGGGCGGACGCCGGCTTGCGGCCGATGATGATGTCGGCGTCTAAGGGCACGTTCAGCCCCGTGGACACCCAGATCTCCCCGAGGGACGGGCGGGGGTACCAATTCGGCTCGCCTCCGAGCGGGCCGCTGCATATCCTGCACACCTTCCCGTGGGGCGGGTTGAGGTGGCCGTTTTGGCACAGCACGGCCAAGACCATCGCCTGAGGCGACTCCGCCTGGACCCGCTCCTGCTCCTGCGGGCTCTGCTCGCCGACGACCGTCTCCGCGTCGTAATCCTCGGCGGAAGCCCCAGCCTCCGCCGCCTCGGCGGCGACGCGGGGGAAGGAAGGCTCGAACGGCCGAGACTCCTGCGCCTGCTCGTCGTCTCGGAAGGCCTCTTCCTGCGGCGGGCCGTCCCAGCCTGCCTGCCCCTCGACGGGCGCCTCCGATTCCTCGGCGGCTTCGGCGACGTCGCCCGCGGGCTCAGGCGCAGCCGGCTCCTCGGACGAGGGGGCCTCGTCGGCGACCTCCCAGGGCCGGGGGCTGCGGCGAACGGGCTCCTCAGCAGGCTCGGCGGATTCTTCCGCCGCATCCGTCGGCCCCTGCTCTAGGCCTTCGGCCGCCTCGACGGGAGAGAACGCGGCCTGGGCCGCGTCTTCGGACTCGTCCAATTGGTCGGCCATGGGGAAGCGGCTTTCGATCGGGAACCGCGGCTGCTCCTCCGGGACGTCCTCCTCGGGCCCCAGATCGCCGACCTCGCCCGCCGACGAGAGGTTCGCGGCGATCTCTTCGAGCTCTTCGGCGGGAATCGCGTCCTCTTCTTCGGGGGCGCCGTCTTCAGCAGTCGGGGTTTGAGCCGCCGGGGCCTCCGCCTCCGCGGGGGCGGAGACTTCGGCCTCAACAGGGCCGGCGTTCTGCCGCTCGGCTTTCTCTTCCTCGGCCTGAGGGGTGTGGAAGTCCCCCGGAACCGAGTCGATGAAGAACGGGGCCTCCGCGGACAGCTCGTCCGCCTCTTCCGCGGATTCGGCCGAGGCGACGTCGTCGGCTCCGCTGACGGCGTCGAGCGTGGGCTCGTCGAGCGGCATGCGCGTCTTTTCGAGGGCGTCGATCGGGTTGACGGGAAGGGGGCTCTCCTCCTTGGCCGCGCTATCGGCCTCGACTGGCTCCTCCGAGGCGCCGACGGCTTCCTGCACGGCCTGCGGCGCCGCAACGGCCTCGGCGCCCTGATCGGCGGCCCCGTAGCCGCCGGGGGCCGGCGAAGAGCCCGCGGCGCCGTATGCGGCCGCCTCCCTGGCACGGGAATCCGCGGCGGCCCCGCGAATTTCCGGGTGACCGGGCACGAATGCGAGAAGAAGGGCGGAGGTCGCCGCGATGCCGTCGGCGAAGGGCAGCCCCTCCGCTCGGCCGACGCCGGCACCGGGCCCGGCGTCGAGAACGAGGTCGGCCATTCGGTCGATGAAGGCCTCGTTCCAGGTCGGCGTCTCCATTCCGGTGCCCAGGACGTTTCCGTCCCTGTCGCAGGCGCGGAAGGCCCCGCGAAGCGCGACTCGAAGGTGCTCGCCTTCGGACACCGCGATGGCGAAGGCCGGGATCTGGCGCGACGGGCGCACGCCGAAACCGAGGGCCTCCACGAGCTGCTGGAAGCTCGATCCTGAACGAATGGCCTCCCACAGCCACTCTGCCTGGCTTGGGGTGGCGCCCTGAACCATCATGGCTCCGTGAGGCGCGACGACGGCCAGAACGTCGCCGGATTTTGCCTGCGCACGTGTGATGTACATTCCTAACCCCTCCGGGGAACGGTGTCGTCGCCGACAATGCGGCGAGCGGCAGTAACGGTCTCTTCCTCAATATTGCCGCTTGGCAACTGCGGACCACAATCCACGATGTCGACGACGACCACCGTGACGTTGTCCGAGCCGCCGGCGCCCAAGGCCTTCTGGACCAGCGTTTGCGCGGTCTCCTGCGGATCTTCCATGTATCGCGCCACCTCGCTGATCCTCTCGTTCGACACGACGGAGCTCAGGCCGTCCGAGCACAGGACGAAACGGTCTCCCATCGAAAGGGGCACAAGGAAGACGTCGGCGCCCACGTCGCTTCCCGAATGTCCGCCGAGGGCGCGCGTGATGACGTTCCTGCGGCCCCAGTTGTTCCCCTCGGCCACTCCGGCGTCAATGAGCTCTTGAACCTCCGAATGGTCTTTCGTCACCTGGATGAACGCCATTCCCGACAGGTGATAGGTGCGGGAGTCTCCGATGTTGAAGACGCGGGCGTAAGGGAATCCTCCTTCAATGCCGAGGACGAGGCCCGTCAGGGTGGTTCCGGGGATCCCCGACTCGCTGGCGAGGCCGCGCACCGCCCTCGCCGCCAGGGCGATTCGCTCCTCGAGCTCGCCGGCGCTTACAAAGTCCCTGCCGTCGAGCGAGGCGAACGCGTCCACCGCCGTGCGGGAGGCGACCTCCCCGGCGCTGTGCCCGCCCATTCCGTCGGCCACCACGAACACAGGGGAGGAGGCGAAGAGGGAGTCCTCGTTCAGCTCCCGCATCCCTATGTCCGTGGCGAATCCGCAGCGGGCATACGCGTAAGGGCTCACTGGAACGTCACCCTCACGCGGCGCCCGCCGAAGACGACGCTCGCGCCGTCGGTGGCGAGCACCGGGTGGTTCGGCTGCACGGGGACCGGCTGGCCGTCCGGCGAGACGACGATGGTCCCGTTGGTCGATCTGAGATCGTCGACCCTGACGCCCCCCGGCATGAGGGTGAGCGCGACGTGGGTCTTGGAGACCGATTTCTGCAGGTCGGCCACGGGCATCGGCACGGCCGAGGGCCACGACGGGTCGACGACGGGGTTCCTTCCGAGCACCACGGTTCCCCTGAGGACGTGGGTCACGCCGTCGTCGAACATCAGACGCACGGTGGCGGGCTCTCGGCTGCCCGTAACCCTCTCTATGATTCGGGTTTCGTCGCGGCCTCCCTGCCCGGCAGGCCCCGGAGCCTCGGCGGCGCTGCCAACGACGGGCGGAGAGACCGCGTGGCGGGGCGAGCGCGCCGAACGCGACTGGCGCGAAGAGGAGTCTAAGGCGGGCGGAGAAGGCTCAGCGGCAGGAGAGATTCCGTACTCGTCGAGCTGCTCGGCGATACGAGCCTGAGCTTGCGCCCGGTTGCTGCGGGCGCGCCTGGACGCCCGGCCCTCCTGAGGATCCGGCGGCTGGTTCTGAGGCGCAAATTGGGACGTCTCCGGCGCCGGATAGCCGGGGGCAGGATAGCTGGACGCCGGATAGGCGGGCGCCGAGTAGTCGGCGGCGGCTCCCGAAGGAGCGCTCTCAGCGGGCGCCCCGTACCGCGGATCGTACGCCGCCTCCGGCGCGCTGTAGGCCGACTGCCCATATGCCGCTTCCGGCGCGCTGTAAGCGGATTGCCCGTACGCCGCCGGCGGAGCCTGCCGCTGGTCGACGACCCTGGAGAAGCCGGGGCCGACCAGCCCCGGCGCCTGCGCGTAGGGATCGGACGGCGGCTCGGCAGCCGACATTCCCGACGGAGCCCCCTGCAAAGGGGCGGCCATCGGCGATCCGGCCGACTGCGCCAGCTGGGCGCTCGCGGCGGAGGGGACGCCGAATTCGTCGTCGTCCTCGATGGGGCGCCGCGTGTCGACGTAGATGATGCCTCCGATCCTGTCGAACCACGTGCGCCCGAAGCGGTCGCTCGTGAAATGAAGGATGAACGGGAGGCCGACGACGAGGGTCGCCAAAGTCACGGCGGCCTCGACGGCGTACTTCTGCACTGCAAACACTCCGGCGTTGCCTCCGTCCCTCATTCGGACGGCCACCACGCCGAGAGACGTCAGTCCCGGAAGAGTCCCCTTTTTGGCGACGTAGTAACAGTTGCCCGCGATGAAAACGACGATCAGCCCCACGCACGCGACGTAGGGCATCGGCTTTTCGCCAGGCGGCGGGAAATCCGCGTCCACTATCGGTAGAGCCGAGGCTCCTAGCTCGGCCACAACGATGAGAAGGCTGAGGATCCGCGACGTGGTGCGACGCCGCTTGCCCGCTGGCTGATAGAACACCCTCTCATTACTCATGAGTTCCCTCTTTTTTCATTAGGTCTCTTGGGAGGATATACCGACCCGGCGGATCCGCGCTCACCCTGTTCATGGGGACCGCTCGCCTTGAACGATTTCGCTCGCTTCCAGCGACGGCCCCCGCCCGCCCGCGGAGGCTTCGACTTGCGGCGCGCTCCAAAGGATTTCAACGAAAAACGCGACCTTCTGGCCGAGGCTCGACGGATGACAGACTTCGCCTCCTCCGCGCTTCGCCACATCGCAGTCAAAGAAGTATCGCCAATATCACCGCTTCCGAAAACCGAGGCGTCGGCCCGGCGGGCCGTTTCTACGATGGGCGCCGAATCGGCCTCCGTTTTCCCTGCGGGCGCCTTTTTCCCTGCGAGCGCCTTCTTCCCGGAAAGGGCCTTTGCGACCGCGTCCGTCACGGCGGACGCCTGCTCGCTGCGGGTCATCCGGGCGTCGACCGTCATCCGCCCGTCGCGGGCGACGTCAAGCACGTCCTCCCATGCTCCGGCGGCCCTCTCGTCGGGACGGCCTTTCGTCCGCCTCCTGCGAGTCCGCAGCGCCTTCGCGGCCAAAACCGCGACGAAGGGGCCGACGACGAGCAGCGTGACGCCCAGTCCCGCCGCGATGTAGACGAGCCAGCGGGAAGCCCCTGCGTCCTCGTCCTTCTTGCGGTCGTCGTCGTTTTGGTTGGTGGGGGTCAGCTCGACCGGCTGATCGAGCGGGTCGGGCGGCTGGATCACGATGGGCCGGGGGTTCGGCTTCGGTTTGGGCTCTTGAGTCTGCAGCTTCTTGTCTCGCGGCGGGGTCGGGTCGAACATCACCCACCCGTACCCGTCGAAGTTGATCTCGACCCACACGTGGGCGTCGCGGCCCTTGATGTTGATCGTTCCGTCCTTGTGAGAGTCGGGATAGAAGCCCATGACGACGCGGGCGGGCATTCCCGCCGACCTCGCCATGAGAGCCATGGCGACGGCGTACTGCTCGTCGTCGCCCTGCATGTACTCGGCCTCCAAGAAAGCCTGGATCCTCTGATTCCTGTGCCCCGGGCGCGAGGGAGACTGCTCGCCGCCCGCGTAGAACCCGTTGTTCTTCAGGTGCTGCTCGATTGCGCGGGCCTGCTGAATCGGGCTCATCGTCCCCTTGAGGATCTTCTGGGTCTTCGCGGCGACGGCGTTGGGCACATTCGCATTCTCCTCCATCGGCACCGCCCCGAAAGCGTGGCCTTCGAGCTGCCTGTCCGACGGGGCGGGCCGGACGAGGTCTACGATCCTGTACGAGTCCCCCTCTCTCAGGGGAGTGACGGTCAGCGCCGTCTGCTCGGAGGGAGAGTAGTAGAGGTCGTCTTGGAGCTTCTTCGCCCGATCGCCCGCGAACTTCAGGTGGGTGAGAAGGCCTCCCCCCGGAACCCATACGCCCGAGTACTTGCCCACCGAAATCGAAAGCCTGCTGGGACGGGACTTGGCCGGCGGGTTCTCGAGGGAGACCTCCGGGCCGATCCGCCGGAAGCCCTTCTTCGGGTCCGTCGAGACGTTGTAGACGATCCCGTCGTAGACGTCGAGTGTGGCCAGGCGCACTCGCTCGTCCTTCTTCAGCCCGCCGACGGAGAAAAGGGTCTCGCTCGCATGCTGGTCGTTGTACGAGCGGAAATCAGACAGAGGCGACGGATACTCGCGCACATTGAGCGGCGGGACGACGTGGTCGCGCACGGCGTACCGCGCCTGCGAGTCCGTGAGCGCGGGGGCGAGCACAAGCGCCGCCACAGCGCCCGCCCCCGCGAGCGCAAAGGCCCCGTTCCGGCGACGTCGGCTCGCCTTCTCCCCCGCCTCCGCGGCGGAGACCGCCACAACTCTGCGCCTTTCGATGACGCGCGAACACCAGACGAGGCCGATCAGGCCTACGGTCACTCCGATCCACCGGGCCAGAGGCGCCTGCCTCGAGCCGAAGAGGATTCCCAGGATCACGACCAGCCCGACGGGAATGACGCCCCACTCGGGCCGCGAAGCGCGCAGCGCCAGCGAGCCGCATATGAGCGCCGCAACAAGGCACGAGAAGTAGGGCAGGACGGTCGGCCCCACGAAGGCCGCCGCGGGCGGGGTGAGCGTGAGGAGGTCTTTCCACCCCTTGATGGTCTGCACCATGAGCATCTGCAAAACCTCGGAGTTCGGCAGCCAGCCCGCGGCGGCCACGGGCCGCAAAGCGATCGCCCCGCCGAACAGCAGGTAGCACGCGACGCCGAAAACGGCCGTGAGCCACGGCGTGAGCCGGGCCGCGTAGCCGGCCCAGGCGACGGCCACGCCCACGGCGATGCCGCCGACGGCGGCGACGTATCCGCTGAGGTCGCCGAAAACCGGCCCCCACGTCATGCTCGCGGCGACGAGCATGACGACGAGGACGCCGAGGTCCATGTAGCGCAGACGGCTTGCGGGCATCAGGCCACCGCCTTGCGCAGCGCCAGGGGCAGGTCGTCCAGCCTGGGGACGGTCACCAGCGGCAGGCCCGCGATGAGCGAGCGCGCCGTTTTGCCCTGCTCGTCCGCCCGGAGCGCGAATGTGCGGGCGTTGACGGGGAGGATCGCATAGCCGCTGTGGATTTCGGCGACGTCGACGAGGGACCCCGTGACCAGTGCGATGACGCTGGCGTTGGGGGCCTTGTCGGTCGCGGCTCGGGCGAGCTCGCGCAGGCGGGCGACGCCGGGGCGGGCGTCAAGAAGGGTCAGGCCGTCGAGGAAGGGCCTGGGAGAACTGGTCGGAAGCGGGCCGAGCTGGCTGACGAAGCTCAGCTCCCTGCGCTCGCGAAGGACAGCCGCCCCGATCGAGGCGGCCACGCTGACGCCGAGCTCGTACTCGCTTTCCGAGGCCCAGGAGCGGGCGTCGTCGTCGAAGACGATGAGCAGGTGGGCCCTCCGGGTCTCCTCGAATTGGCGGACCATGAGCCTGCCCGTGCGGGCAGTCGTCTTCCAGTGGACGTTGCGCCGATCGTCGCCCGGGATGTAGTCGCGCAGGGCGTGGAAGGCGACGTCGTTGGAGGAAAGGTCGTGGGTCGCGGCGCCCTCGATGTCGCGGATGAACCCTATGGAAGACGAGCCCACGTTGACGGTTTTGGGGTGGACGTAGAGGTCTTGGCGTTCCACCCACACCTGTTCGCGGCGCAGCAGGCCGAGCCCGTCGCCGCGCACGGATCTGACCGGCCCGACCGGGATCACCCCCCGTCGATGCGTCGGAATCGTGAAGATTTCGTTGAACGCGCGGTCTCCCGAGAGGATCGGAACCCCGAATTGCGCGACCGTGGCGCCCACGGGCACCTCGACGACCGACGACGGACAGGGCCTGGCCGCCGTGTTGGCGACCGTCAACTCTCCGACGGCGGTTTCGCCCGAGACGACGCGGCTGGAGGCGAGCGTCAGATCGACCTTGTAGGAGACCTTTCCTATCGTCCACGCCACGGCGACTATCCACGCGACGCCCAAGAGCACGGCCAGGCAGACGAGCTCCATCCAGTGGCGCTGGCGGCCGTAGTGCCAGGCGAGGATCGCCAAGACGAGCACGGCCCAGCCGAAACCGGTGACGACCCTGAGCACGGGGATCGCGCGGCGGACTCCGGGCAGCGCGGACGCCCGCTCGCCCAGCCGGCGCGCGGCGTCCGCGGCGGAAGCGGCGGCGCGCCGCAGACGGGAAGGGCCCGCCCTGAGGGGACGGCGGGCCCCCGATTCCTTCACGTGCAGAAAGGCCATTCTATTTGCGCAGCGTCGGCGCCGGCACCTCTTCCAGGGCGCGCTCGACGACCGCCTCTCTGGTCGCTCCCGCGAACTCGGCGTCCGGATCGAGAACGAGCCTGTGGTCCCACACGACGTGGGCCAAGGCCTTGACGTCGTCGGGGAGGACGTAGTTCCGGCCCCGCGAGAGGGCCCACACGCGGACGGCGCGAACCATCGAGATTGCGCCGCGCGTGGAGACTCCGACCCGCACGTCCTTCGACGCGCGGGTCGCCTCGACGAGATTCTGGACGTAACCGAGCACCGCTTCGCTGGCGAAGTTGTTCGCCGCCCTGCGCGACATCTCATCGACCGCGCTGGTTGAAATCACCGGAGGAAGGTCCTTCGAACGGTCCGGCGAGGCCGCGCCCTTGAGGATCTCCACTCCCGCGGCGTTCTGGGGGTATCCCACGGAGGTCTTGACGAGGAAGCGATCGAGCTGCGCCTCGGGCAACGGGTATGTTCCGGCCTGTTCCACGGGATTCTGCGTGGCAATCACCATGAAGGGACGCCCGGTCTCGTGGGCCACGCCATCGACCGTCACACGGGACTCCTCCATGACCTCCAACAGGGCGGACTGGGTTTTGGGCGAGGCGCGGTTGATCTCGTCGGCGAGGACGATCGAGGCGAAAATCGGCCCCTTGTGGAAGTTCCATTCGCCGGTTTTCTGGTCGTAGATCGTCACGCCCGTGATGTCGGACGGAAGAAGGTCCGGGGTGAACTGGATGCGCGAATGCGTGCCTTGCACGGTTGCCGCGATCGACCTGGCGAGAGCCGTTTTGCCGGTTCCCGGGGCGTCTTCGAGAAGCAGGTGGCCCCCCGCGAACATCGCTGTGAGGGCGAGGCGAATGACGTCGTCCTTGCCCAGAAGCGCGCGGCCGACGTTGCTGACGATCCTCCCGAACGTCTCCGCGAACCACGCGGCGTTCTGCTCGGTCACCTGTTCTTGTTGTTGAGTCATGTTCTTCCTGTCGATCTTTCTCGCGCTTTTTCACGCCCGCGGCGTGCGGAACGCGGCGGCCTCGGGCGGCAGAGCGAGGGCCTCCTGGGGGAGGCGCCCGCCCAGCGCGCCTCCCGGATCGGAGCGCCAGGCAACGGAGTACATGCCCACGCGCTCGCCCGGCATGAGGTCGTTGCAGCGCTGGTCGCTGTCAATCTCTTGCGGGGAGGACTGGCTGACCCTGATGCAATACCTGACCGGCCCCAGTCCGACGTCGTCGATCTTCACCGAGTTCTTCGAGAAATCGACGGACTTCGACTTCTTGATGCCGCTTCCCGTTATGGTGTATTCGCCGGAGGACCCGTTGTGCGAGCCTCCGCTCCACGTGCAGATGACGTCGTCGTCTCCGGGCTCTTCCCAGCCGCAGGAGAACGCGTCCGGCGGCGTCGGCTTGCCGTAGGGGACGACGGCGTTGGACGAGGAGACGAGGCTCGTGCGGTTCTCCGAGACGGTGCGGGCCCGGAACTGAAGCTTGACGCTCTGTCCGTTGGGCAGGCCGCGAACGATCTGGCCCCCGCCGTTGATCCGGTTCCAGGAGCCTCCGCCGTTGGTCGAATACTCGTAGACGAGCTCCGACTCGCGCCAGCCGTTGGTCGCCGATCCGCGAGGCGCATTCGTGATGCTCACCTCGCCCGAGGTTCCCGTCGCCTCGATGCGGCCTCCCGCAGGGGCGCTGAGCGACCCCAGGATCCGAACGGAGCCGGCGTTTGCGGCCGTGGACGAGTTCGGGTTCCTGCTGTTGTAGGCCGTGACGGTGAAGCTCACGGGCTGGCTCGAGTAGGCGATGTCCATGACAACGGAATTCTTGTTGCCCGCGACCGTCACGCTCTCGCCCGTGCTGGCCTGCACGGTGTAGGACTCGATCGTCCTGCCGTTGCTCGGCGCGCTCGTCCAGCGCACGGTCGCCTGGCCCTTGCCGTCGCTGCCCGACTTGTTCACCGACGTGTTCTCGACGTTCGCAGAGAAGGCGCCTGGGCGGCCGAAGGGCGTGACGGGCGCCGAGGGCGCGGACGGCTCGGACTGCCCCTGCCTGTTCGTGGCCACGAGGGTCGCTTGAACCGAAGTCCCGTTGGGGACGCGGACGGTCGCCGACGTCGCGCCCGGAGCAAGTTGGACGGACTGCCCGGGGGTGACGTTGAGCGTCAACGCCGTCACCGGGCTGCCGTCGGAAGACACGCGGTTCCACGAGAAGGTCACGCTGCCGTCGCCGGGAGTCGCCGTCAGGCCCGCCGGCCGGTTCGGCACGATGTCCATGAGCACGGGCGCCGACCGCGTGGGCGTCGAAGCGCCGACCGCGTTGTACGCCGTGACCTCGAATACGTGGTCGATGCCGAGAGTCCGCCCGTCCAGCTGGCATTGGGTGACCGCGCCGCAGTGCTTTTCGTCGCCCTGCGTCACGTCGCGGACCACGACGTCGGTCACGGGCGAGCCGTTGAAATCGATGACCTTCCACATGACCGTCGCAGAGTTCTTGTTCGTCACCCGCGCGCCGAGGATCTGCACCGGAGACGGCTTGCCCAGGACCGAGAGCTTGAACTGGCCGCGCACCGACCTTTCGGCCAGCCCCGTGGCGTCCATAAGCTGATAGGAGACGTAAATGTCCCCCGTAACGTCGGGCGGAATCGACACGGAGACGACGGTTCCCGAGGAGGAGGCCTTGACTCCCCCGACCTTGCTCGAAACCGTCGGTTGGCCGGCTATCGACAGGGGCTTGTCCGGGAAGGGGTTGACGGCGAACTTGGACACGTCGACCTTCGCCGTGCTCCCCGCCTTCACGGTCTCCTCGTAGGAGGCGACCTGGATGAGCGGTCTGTCCGTCTTGACGATCGTCACGGGAACCTGGCCCTTGACCGAATTGTGCCCGTCGTCGATCGACACCTCCACGGCCCCCGCGGAGCCGGGCTGCGACTCGGCGTCGGCCTTGACGGAGAGCACGGACCCGGAGACCTTGGCGTCGATCCCCTTCGGAGCCTTGACCACCTTGTACGTGAAGTCCTTCGGATCGTCGCCCCGGTCCTGGTCGGTCGTCATCGCCGCCAGGTTCGCCGAAACGGGCTTCGTCGATCCGGCCTCGACCTGCACGGGCGTCGGCGTGAACTCCGGCGGACGGTTGCCGGACGGCTTGACCTCGACCGGAAGCTGCAAGGTCCTGACCAGGCCGCTGCCGTCGTTGCGGTCCTTTCCGTCCGTGACCTCGAGGGTGATCATCGTCGGGCCGGAAAAGTCCGACTGCGAGGTGAAGGTGATCGTCCGCTCGTCCGTGTAGAGGGGGTCGCCGTTCCATCCGACCGAGGCGGCGACCTTGCTGGGGTCGGTCATGATGACGGACCTGCCCGAGCGCGTGAGGATGTAATCGTTGATTTTGATCTTCTTCGGCTTCCCGGCCTCGGCGACGATCGTCTTCGACGTGTCGACGACGGGCTCGGTCTGCCTGGCCGGGGGCACGCGCACGACGGCGGCCGATTCCATCCCCGTGGAGTCCTTCACCTTGTACAGGACGATCCGCGCCTTGTCGGAGGTCTTGATGGTCAAGGACTTGTCGGAGTTGACGGTCACGCCCTCGTCGTCGGATTCGACTTTCTCGTCGTAGACGTCGCCGTCGGGGTCGGTGTCGTTGGCGAGCACGTCGACCCTCACCTTGTCTTTGCCGAAGGCCTTGTCCCGACTCACGGAATCGTCGCGGGCGATGGGCGCCAGCGCGGGGGCGTCGGGCGAGACGTTGACCGTCAGCAGGCCCTCCGCGAATCCGCCCCTGCCGTCGGTTATCCGGTAGGAGACGGGATAGGACCCCGCCGTTTTGGGCGTTTTGACGATGACCTCGTTGCGGCGCTCGGAGACTTTGAGGTCCTTGGCCTTGCTCTTGGCCGAACCGGCCACGAGCTTCGGCGTGTCGCCGCTGTCGGGGTCCGAGTCGTTCTGCGTCACGGGCACCGACACCTTCGTCCCGGGCCGCACCCGAACCTGGTCGGAAACCGCGTTGGGCGGCTGGTTGGTCTTGGGCGCCGGAACCACGCCCACGCGCACTCTGGCCGTCGCCGTCTTCCCGTACGTGTCGCGCACGATGTACTGGAAGCTGTCGGTTCCGGGCTTGCCGGCCGTGTACTTCAGAGAGTCGCCGCCGACCTCCACGAGGCCGAGCTTCGGCGATTCGCCCGGCCCGACGAGCTCGACCGAGTCGCCCTCGGGGTCGATCCCGTCGAGCGGAACCGTTATATTCAGCTTCTCGCCGACGACGGCGCGGGCCGTGATGTTCTTCGGTATGGGCGGACTGTCCTTCTCGGCGTCGGCGGCCGTGACGGTGATGTTGACGGTGGCGGACTCCGTGTGGCCAAGGGAGTCTTGGACGGTGTACACGACCTTCACAGAGCCGGGCTTCTTCCCCGCTCTGAAGCGAACGACGTTGTCGGAGAGGAAGACCTCCCCCTGATCCTTCTGGGCGTTCGACTGCAGGTTCGGCAGCACGGTCATCTTGAGGTTGCCGGGGGACCTGTCGTTCGCCAGCACGCGCACCGACCCGACGTCTCCGGCCCGGACGACGAGCTGGTCGTCGGCGAGCACGGGCGGCGCCTGCGCGTCCGCCGCGGGCACGGGAATGACCTTGACCCGGCCGGTCGCGGTCTGGCTTCCGTTGGAGACGGTGTAGGTGAAGGTTTCGGGGGCGTCCAGCCCGGCCGGCGCGCTGACCCTCGCATGTTCGTGGTTGTACGGAGAGACGACGAGCTTGGAACCCGGCTCAGTCTGGACGGACTGGAGCGTGAGCACGCCGCCGCCGGGGTCAGAGTCGTTGGTCAGCACGTCGACGAGGTTCTGGCCTCCGGCTGGCAGCATCGCAATGTCGTTCTCGGCGATCGGCGTCGAGTTGGCGTCGCGCTCGACCGCTTCGACGCGGATGATCCCCATCGACGACGTCGGCCCGTCCGAGACGAAGTACGTCTGGTAGTAGGTGCCCGGCTTGGACGCCGAGACCGTCACGGTGCTCTGATCCGAGGAGGCCTTGGCGGTCAGGCCCTGGGGGCTCGGGCCGAGGCTCACGAGCTTGAGCGAGTCGCCGTTGGCGTCCGTGTCGTTGGCCAGCGGGTCCACCGTGGTCGATTCGCCGGCCACGACGCGTACGAGGTCGCCGTTGGCCCTGGGAGGCTGATTGACGCCGTCGGTCACTTCGACGACGACGGAGCCGTTTGTGTCCGCCTGTCCGTCCGAGACGACGAGGTTGACGTTGCGCACGCCCGCCCCCTGGCCGAGGTCGGAGATGGAGACGGATCCGGTCTCCCGGAACGAGGCGTTCAGCCCTTTCGTTCCGGCGGCGCTCTTGAGGTAGATCTGGTCGCCGTCGGGATCGATCCAATCCCCGAGCACCTGGAGGGTCGTCGTGCCGCCGGAGGAGAGCTTGGCGCTCGTATTGATCCTTTGCACGGGCGGGGCGTTCTGGCTGAACGGGTGGACGGAGACGTTCACCGTCGCGGTCGCCTTGCCCCCGCGCCCGTCGTCGGCCTCATACGTGAAGGACGTCGATCCGGTCGCCCCTTCGGGCACGTCGATCTGCAAAGCCTGACCGTTGCGCCCCGGCCGGACCGTGCCGAAGGACGGCTGGCTGAGCGCCTTGACCGTCAGGATGTCCCCGTCCTCGTCGTTGTCGTTGAAGGTCACGGGCAGCGTCGTCGAACGCCCCGGCCGGACGCCGAAGGAGTCGTTCTCCGCCTTCGGCGGGTGGTTCTCGTCCGTCCTGTTGGGGTCTTGCTGCTGAGTGTTGAGGTCGGAGCTGTCTTCCTTCTTGTCGTCGTCGACGTCTTCGCTTTGGTTGATGTTGTTCCAGTCGTTGACCAGAACCATGTCTTTGTCGGGGAGCCACACGTTGCCGTTGGCCACGTCGTTGAGGACGATGATCTTCCTGTTTGTGCGGAAGCGCACGCTCTTGCTCGCCTCGAGCTTCTCGGCGGGGCGCGAGACGTCGTCGGCGTTGCCGTCGCAGTCTCGCACAAAACGGCCGGTGTTGGCCCACGCCGCGTAGGCGCACCCCTGGTGGAGCACCGGAGGGGCCGCGCTTCCCCGCGCGTTCGGGTTGTCCGGGTCGGCGGCTTTCTGTGTGACGGCGCCGTCCTCGAGGGAGACGCGGTACAGCGACGTCGATGAGGCCACGAGCGCGTCCGAGGACTTCGGCCCGGGCTCTTGGAGGCGCAAGCCGTTGCTGTCGCCGAGCGAGACGAGCTTGCCGTCGGGAAGCAGAAGCTTGCCCGAATCGGGGTCGAGCACCACGGGTTTGTCGCCGACCGAGCTGATCTGGAGCCCCTTGACCGAGGCGAGCTCATCCGGGAACTTGTGCTCAATCCGCGTGAAAGCCGAGCCCTCGGCCTGCATCGTGCGCAGAACCTTCTCCTTGGCCGAGACGACGTGGACGGACCCGTCCTTGCCCACGGCCATCGTCCCGTCCTCGACGCCTTCGGTCGTCGGCTCCGCGGCCTCGGGCGAGAAGCTGGGAAGCGACTTGAAGCCCGTCGTCCAGACCTTTCCCGCCTTGGAGTCGATGAGCCCGATCGTGCCGCCGCCCAGCCCGACGCCGTCGACCGTTCCGAGTTGCTGCTCCGTGCCGATGAGGGACTTGGCCGGATCGACCGCCGCAAGCGTCCCGGCCTCCATGTTGCGGTAGAGAACCGTGTCCTCTTCCTGGAGCACGTCGAATTTGTCGGTCTTCGTCCTGTCGGAGGCGTCGATCGATTGTGAGGGGTAATTCACATGGCCTAGCATGCGCGAACTCTGGTTCGTGACCCACACGCCGCCGTCGTTCAAAGAGAGTTCGGCCCTGTCGATGCCCTGGGACGCGGCGATGGCCGCTCCGTAGGCGAGGAGGATCGCCGCAGTCGCCCCGGTTGAGACCAGACGCTGGGTGCGCCTCGAAAGCCCGCGACGGCGGGGCCTCGGGGCATCGCGTGTCAGGTCGCGCGCCAGGTCGCGCGAACGCGGCAAAGACATCCTTTTACCTCCTATTGGATGTTCCGCACGCGGGTGGCGTGTGGGAGGAACCCGCGCACGGCTGAGGCTCCCCGCCCTCTTCGATTATTCGAACAGTGCGAAGGACCCCGCTGTTCAAAATATATTGCCTTTTGCCCTAGCTTCCAAGACGCCTTCCCCCGCTTTCGCGAGCGCAGCGCTCGCGGCCCCGATCGAGCATCGCATCACGCCGCCGCCCCCAACCGAAGGCGCCTGCCCGCCTCGTCGCCCCGCCCTTCTCACTCCGCGCCTCGTCGCCCGGCATCGGTCTCGTCGCCCGCGCCGCCCCGCCAGCCGGCCAACCGCAGCGGACGCGCGTTCAGCCGACGTGAGGCTTCGCGCGCTTGCGCACCAAAACGTGCTCAAAGTGGAATGATTCGGCTTAAACACAAGGAAACACGACCTTCGTCCCGGCCTCCGCCTCGCTCGATCCGGCCTCTTCCCCCGATCGCGCGGAACGAACAGGTGGGCTTTTGCCGCCATTTCGGGAGAGAATGACCGCATGGGTTTCATCGACTGGGCATTCGACGTCGCGGCGGCGCACCCCGACTTGACGGGCGCGCTCATCGACGTCGACGGCGAATGGCTTGACATTCTGCTGCCCGACGGCCGCACGTTCCGCTTTCGCCCCGGCCAAATGATCGACGAGTCGAAGCCCGAACCCGTCCGCCGCAAGCTCCTCGACCGCCTCATCTCCATTGGCGTCGCCCGCGCCGAGTCCGCCCCGTCCGAGTCCGCCCCCGCCGAATCCGGGCCCTCCGAATCTTGGCCCTCCGCGTCTGCGCGCTTTGAATCCGACGCGTCCGATGCGGGCGAGCCCGAGGCCGACGCGGCCTTCGACCGGTCTTCGGGCTCCGAGTCGTTCGACGAGGCCCCGCCGGAGGACGAGCCCTCCGCCGTCGCAGCCGAACGCCTCGAGCCGTTGGACGCAAGCAGCGGAGAGTCTGTGCTGGCCCACATCATGCCGATCGTGCGCAGCGCCGACTACTTCGTCGCCTCCCACGACCACGCGCGCGACGACTCGATGATCTACGTCCCCCTCACGCCTTTCGTTGGCGCAGGCATCGCGATCGACGGCCGCGACCTCATCACGCCCATGTACTTCTCCGACGCCGAACGGCTGGGGCTTCCCACCGACATCGTCGGTTTCTTCCAGCAGGCGCTCATGCATCTGCGGACCTCCGACCTGACCAACGGTCAGCCTTCCGTGCAGGTTCAGCCGGGGACTCTCGCGGGAGCGCAGATTTTCGAGTTCGCCGGCCCTCCCAGCTATCAAAGCTCATGGTTCATGGACGTCGAAATGGCGCTCACTGTGGCCGAGTCGCTCAGTTCCGTCCACGACGACGGCCTCGCCTTGTTCGTTCCCGCCTCGCGCGACCTGGCGTTCGTGGTGATGGCCGACGATCCGCATCTCGCCCCGCTGTTCCAGTATCTTTCGCGGGCCGCGGCCGACGCCGAATCGATCTACCCCCTTCCGCACGTTGTGACCGGCGACGGGTGGAGCGAGTGGATTCCGATGAACGACCATCCCGCCGCCCGCATCCTTTCCAAAATCCGCGCGCGCTCGCGGGCGGCGATCTACAGCGTGCAGGAACGCGAGATGCGCACGTGGCCGAACGATTTCGGAAGGCTGGCGCCCTTCGAGGTGATTCGCGACGGCGCTCTCACCTCCTCCGCGACGCGTTGGACGTCCCTCGACGGCTTCGGATCCGTTCCCGACGCCGAGTACATCGATTTCGTGCGCCAGAGGTCTCCCCATCCGTGGGACGCTGAGACCTCCGACCACGTACGGCTCCGAACCCAGGTGGCCCGCGACGTCTGGCACGAGGGACTGTCCCCCATGCACAACGTGTGGCCCCCGCGCTGGAACGTCGCCGGCTTTCCCGACGACGCCCAGATGGCCGCCCTCAAGGAGGCCTCAACCCGCGAGTTCTGAGCGGAGCGCATGGCTCCGCGGTCCGCTAGTCCCCGCTAGTCCGCTAGTCCGTGCTTCTCCCCCATTTCCCCGCGTAGAACCGGCCAAGGGTCTCCTCTTTGAAGTCCGCGTAGTCGCCCGCTTCGATCGCCGCGCGGATCCCGTCGACGAGCTGCACGGTGAAGTGCTCGTTGTGGATCGTCGCGAGTGTGGAAAAGAGCATCTCTTTGGCTTTGTACAGATGGTGGAGGTAGGCGCGTGAGTAGTGCGTGCACGTGTAACAGCCGCATCCGGGCACGAGCGGGTTGAAATCGCGTCTGAACTGGGCGCGCGTGAGATTGAACCTCCCGTCGGGCGAGTAGATCGCGGCGTTGCGGGCGACGCGGGAAGGGTTGACGCAGTCGAACGTGTCGGCCCCGGCCTCCACCGCCGCGAAAAAATCGTCCGGCTCGGAGATCCCGAGGAGGTGGCGCGCCCGATCTTCGGGCAGTTCCTGCGAGGCCCATCCGACGATCGTCCCCAGATTTTCCTTCTCCAGCGCCCCTCCGATGCCGAAGCCGTCGAATCTCTGCCCGTCTGCTTCCATCGCGCCGAGGTCGCGGGCTGCCTTTCGCCGCAGATCCTCGTACTGGGCGCCTTGGACAACCCCGAAGAGCTGCTGGTATGGCTTGCCTTCGCGCTCGGCCGTGAGTGCGCGATGGGCCGCCAGACACCGCAGCGCCCATCGCCTCGTGCGTTCGAGGGCCTCCTCCTGGTAGGCGCGGGAGTTGAGCAGCGTCGTCAGCTCGTCGAAGGCGAAGATCACATCCGCCCCAAGCTCGTGCTGGATGCGCATTGAGACTTCGGGCGTGAATCGGTGTCGACTTCCGTCGAGGTGGGAGCGAAACCACACGCCGTCGTCGTCGACGTCGGCCAGGCGTTCCTTCGACGGCGCCACCGTCCCGTCAGCGTGCGAGGAGCCCGAGAACTCCTCGGAAAGGACCTTTTTGAAGCCCGACCCTAAAGACAGGACCTGAAACCCGCCCGAGTCGGTGAACGTCGGGCCGGGCCAGTTCATGAATTTTCCGAGCCCGCCGGCTTCGTCGACGATGTCGGAGCCCGGCTGCAGGTACAGGTGATAGGCGTTGGCGAGCACGGCCTGCGCGCCGACGTCGGCAATCGCCTCGGGCGCCACCGCCTTGACAGTGGCTTTGGTTCCGACCGGAACGAAAGCGGGTGTGGCAATCTCGCCGTGCGGGGTGGCCAGCACTCCGGTGCGGGCAAGCGGGTGGGCGTCTAAGCGGGCTCGAATCTCAAACGTCATCTCGCATTCTCCTTGCCGTCGGCCTCCGAAACCCGCTCTTCGCACGAAGCCCGCTCTTCGCACGAAACCCCCACTTCGCACGAAACCCGCTCTTCGCATGAGGCCTTCTTTTCAGGGGAGGATTTCGCATACGCGGGGTCCGTCTTCTTGACGAATCCGATGACGGCGTAGGTCAGCGGCAGGAAAACGCCTTCGACGCCGACTTTGTAGGCGAAACCGACGAGCATGAGGTTGAAGATCGTGGCCCATCCCGCGTTCCCGGTCCACGCGATGAGGCAGAAGACGGCGGTGTCGGCGGCCTCTCCCACCACGGTCGATCCGAGCAGGCGCGCCCATAGGCGTTTCTCTCCGAACGTCTTTTTGATCTTGACGAGCACAAGGGAGTTGAGGAGTTGGCCCGCGAGGTATCCCAGCAGCGAGGCGGCGACGAAGCGCGGCACCTGGCCCAGAACCGCTTCAAAAGCCTCCTGGTTCTTGTAGTCGGGGTCGGACGGCGCGATCTGAACGAGCCAGAAAGTCAAAGACGCCAGAATCTGAACGACGAATCCGGTGACGATGACTCTGCGCGCCCGCCGAAAACCGTAGACTTCGGAGAGGACGTCGCCGAGTATGTATGTCAGCGGGAAGAGGATGGCTCCGCCGTCGAACACCAGGTGCCATGAAAAGCCTCCGAGGGCTACGTCTACGCCGATGAGTTTCGTGGCGGCGATGTTGGACAGCAGAAGGAATGCGACGAAGCATACTGCGACGATGTCGAAGTATCCTAGGCGGGCATGACGGTGGCTCACGGAGAACTCCTTTAAACAGGGCATTCGGTGCGGGATGCGGGGTTCGCCCCGCGCTGCCACCACGGGGGCCGGTTTGAAACCGAGACGTCGAATCGCTCCGCCGTCCTCGTAGAGTGTAGCGCCGCACGCGCCCGACGCGAAGCCTGAACTCGCGATCGCCGTGCGTTCAATCGTCTTTCGCGGCCCATCTTCACACCCCGTGCCTTCGCGTTCCAATGATTGTTCCATCTGGCCGAGTGAAGACGAATCCGCCGTCGTGGTGGGCGACGGTCGTCATCTCGCGATGGACGAGGGCATGGTGATGCCAACACAGGAGGACGGCGTTGGCCAGGTCTGTCGCGCCTCCCTTTTTCCAGGGCAAGGCATGGTGGATCTGACCGTGCTGGATCGTCTCCGAGCACCCCGGGTACCGGCAGGTTCGATCTCTGGCGATTACAGCGCGAGTCTGCCCAGGTGTGAACAAACGTTTGCTTCGCCCCGCGTCGAGAACTTCCCCGGTCGCAGAGAGCACGATGCGGCCAATCGAAGAGTCGCATGCCAGCCGGGCAAGCTGAGACATCGACAGTGCGGTTCCATCGTCAAAAGCGGCCGGCTCTGCTCCGGCCAAAACCGAAATGTCGGCTTTCAATCCGTTCACAGACTCACCCACACCGGATTCTCGACCCCGATCAAACACTCTTCCGCCGTCTCCGGCGCAGGCAAAGCCTTGAGAAAGCGCCACCCTAGCCGGGCAAAGAACGCCCGCCACATCAACGTCGTCGAGAGTCATTGTGCCCGCCTCCTTCCGCGAGATCCCCGGCGTCACCCTCTTCTCCCATTGTACACGGAACTTGATATGGTTTCAATTTTTTGTTCGATATTTTCTATTGCTTATTCGCAAAGTCGACCTTTGCAGGACGTCCGACGACGACGCCTCCGCACCAGCCGCGCGACCTCCACCCGCACCAGCCGCGCGACCTCCACCCGCA